>FWPV01003528.1_pt1 | contig 35156 bp, 30 predicted proteins | sample 2228371 | NCBI WGS metagenome assembly FWPV01 (sample SAMEA103939776, study PRJEB20133) | metagenome | reverse complement strand
CGTGCCGGGGCGCGACCGCCAGGCGACCGACGGCCGGTCCGGTGGGCGGTACTCGTCGACGATGTCGACCAGCGCCTCGCGCCAGTTCGTGGTGGGATCCTGGGCCAGCGTCTCCTCCACGAGACGGTTGACGTTGAGCACCTCGATCCTGTCAAGCCCGAGCGATTCGATCTTCCGCGCGGTTTCGGCCTCGATGCGCTCCAGCCGCCGAATGACGAGCTCGCCCTTGGGGTCGCGGATGTCCTCGAGAACCCGCTTGCCCACCAAGAGGCTGTGGGTAGGGTTCTCCACGACCTCCGGCTTGCCGAAGGTCATGAGAAGGTCGTCGTTCGTTGCCAGCGGCGTGTCGATCAGGACCTTTCTCTTCCTCAGCTCCTCCGGCAGGCTGTCAAGCAGCGCCCTATCGAGGAACGTGCCGGCCTCCAGGATCACCTCTCCGGTCTCTTCGTCCGCGACGGTCTCGGCCACTCGGCGGTGGAGGGCCTCACCGAGGACCATCGGGTATTTGGCGCGTCCCTTCTCGAAGGCGCTGAGCGCCTTGATGAGCTGGGTGAGCGGGAGCTTCTTGGTCTGGCTGATCTGGGTCCGCACGACGCCGGCCGAGTCCGACTCCACCTCCAGCCATGGGCCCTCATTCGGGATGATCCTGGCGGAGAAGACGACCTGCATGGAGCTGTCGACGCCCTCCTCGAAGTAGAGGCCGGGCGATCGGCTCAGCTGGCTCACGATGACTCTCTCGCGGCCGTTGATGATGAACGTGCCCCTGTCCGTCATCAACGGCAGATCGCCGAGGTAGACCTCGGACTCGATCTGCTCGCGGTCCTTGCCTCCGAAGCGAACGATGGCGCGGATGGGCGCCTCGAACGTCATGTCGCGGTCCCGGCACTCTTGGATCGAGTACTTCGGCTCACCGATGGTGAAGGAGACCAGTTCGATGTAGTTGGTGCCGGTGAAGTCCCAGATCGGGCTGAAGGTGCGGAAGAGTTCTGGCAGACCCTCTTCGAGGAACCACTGATAGCTGTTGAGTTGGAGTTCGATTAGGTTCGGAGCCTCGAGGTAACGACCGATACGCTTCGAGGCGGGCTGAATGACTCTCATCAGGCCTCCGGGCACGTTAGACGCGACTTGCTAGTATATCCGAATCGACCGGGCAATTCAACCCGGCTGGGCCTGTCCAGCCAGTCTGGAAGGCCCTGCTCTCCCGGCCCGCCCCAGCGGCGCCGTCGCCACGACGCGGCGGGTTCAGGAGTTCATTCCCGCGGTTCCTGGTTCACGCTCAGACGCTGCTGCACCTCCGTTGCGACGCCGGCGGCGGAGCCGCCGCCCAACCGTCGATGTTCGCTCAGAATACTGTCCATCGCCAAGGTCTGCTGGTAGACGATCTCTTTCAGCTCGCGAACTTCCGACCGGAGCTTTTCCACCTCCGCAGAATTGGCCGATTCCCGAGAACGGGCTTCCAGCCGCATCCTCTCGATGGTCTGGCGATGCTTGGTAACGATCGCCGAGATGGGAATCAGCAGGGCGATCACAGGGATGAGAAGGGCTAAGGTCTCCGGCCCCATCGATGCCATTGTATCCCCTTTCCTGGGACACGCCTCAGCGGAATCGTGCCAAGGTCTCGGAAAGTTCGATTCGGCCCTCGTACAGCGCCTTGCCCACGATCACTCCCGCGACGAAGGAACCGAGCGCTGCGAGCGCCTCGAGGTCCCGCAAGTCCGACACGCCTCCGCTGGCGATGACGGGCAATCCCGAAGCCTCATGCACCCGCCGCAACAGGCTCAAGTTCGGACCGGACAGCATTCCGTCCGTAGCGATGTCGGTCACCACCAGAAGGCGGGCCCCTTTCTCAGCGGCGAATCCTGCAACCTCCTCCGCGGGACGACCCGAGTCTTCCGTCCAGCCTTGGACCGCGACGCGACCGTCCCTGCTGTCGATCCCTCCGACCGCCCGTTCCGGGTGGTTCAGGAAGCACCACTCCGCCAGATCCGGGTCTCTGACCAAAGCCGAACCGAGGACGAACCGGCTGGCCCCAGCGGCCAGCACAGCCTCTACCGAAGACCGCGACTTGATGCCGCCGCCGAACTGAACCGAAAGTCCCGTTTCCGCGGAGATCCTCTCCAGGATCCGGAGGTGGTTACCAGTCGGCTCGCCCGCCTTCGCTCCCTCGAGATCCACGATGTGGACCCACTCGGCGCCCGCGTCGCGGTACCCCCTTGCCACCTCGATGGGATCGGCCGAGTACTCCGTGCGCTGGGAGTAGTCGCCTTGGCGGAGCCGAACGCACCGACCCTGCCAAAGGTCGATCGCCGGCAGGATCACCATTCGAGGAACCTCCGCAGCAGCCCCAAGCCGACCTTGCCGCTCTTTTCGGGATGGAACTGCATGCCCCAGAGGTTGCCGCGGCAAACGGCGGCGGCGAACCGGATGCCGTGCTCGCTCTCGGCCGCGACGTCCTCGGGGTTCTCGCACTCCGTGTACAGCGAGTGCACGAAGTAAACCTGTCCGCCAGCCGGGAAGCCCTCGGCCATCGGCGCATCCCGGACGAACCGCAGCTCGTTCCAGCCCATGTGCGGCACCTTCAGCCCGGGCAGCTTGGGAAAGTACCGAACGGAGCCCTTCAGGAATCCAAGTCCCTCGTGCTCCCCGAGCTCCTCGCTCCTCTCGAACAGCAGCTGCTGCCCCAGACAGATTCCCAGCAGAGGCCCGCCGCGCTCCACGAACCGCTCCAGCTCGGATCGCATCGGTTCCAGCCGGCGCATCGCCGCACCGAAAGCCCCAACGCCCGGCAGGATCGCCTTCGTCGCCCCGGCCAAGTCGGTAGCGATGCGGCAGTCGAATCCAAGATGCCGAACGGCACGCACCACGTTCGGCAGGTTGCCCATTCCGTAATCGAGCACGACGATCAATCGATCGTCCCCTTGGTGGAGGTCGTGCCGGGGCGATCCTTCCTGCGCGTTGCGCGGTGGAGAGCCAGTCCCACAGCCTTGAAGATCGCCTCGGCGATGTGGTGGTCGTTGGCGCCGGCGAGAACCCTGACGTGGAGCGTCAGACCGGCGTGGGCCGCGAACGCGCGGAGGAACTCGCGGATGCACTCCGTCGAGAGCTCCCCGAGCTTCTCCCGTCGAAACTCGTGGTCGAAGAACAGCATTCCCCGGCCACTGAAGTCGAGCGACACGAGCACCAGCGCCTCGTCCATCGGCACGGTCGCGTCGCCGAACCTCTCGATCGGTTCCGACTCGGCCAGAGCCTCCCGGAAGGCGCGTCCGAGAACGATTCCGACGTCCTCGGCGGTGTGGTGGTCGTCCACCTGAAGGTCGCCTTCCGCCTCGATTCCGGCGTCGAGGCAGCCATGGAAAGCCAAGAGAGTGAGCATGTGGTCGAGAAAACCGATGCCCGTGGAGATGTCCTGTTTCGTTCCGCCGTCCAGGTCCAGCACGACGCTGATCCGCGTTTCGTTGGACTCGCGGAACAGCTCGGCGAACCGGACGCCCTTGGCCCCCTGACTCATGCCCTCCAGTTTGGCAGAACGCTCGCCGACGCTGTGCACCCCTCAACGAGGTTGGGGCCCCGCGTGAGCGGGGCCCCCAACAGGAGGTGCTCGCCGCTACGGGGGAAGTTCGGTCGCCATCGACCTCCCTTCACACCCGCAACCTTTCTGGCGTTGGGTCGATGGCGATGCCCACCCAGGCCGGTTCTCCCGGCGAGATGATGGCAACGTATCGACTCCCGCTTCATCTACGGGGTTAGCTGACGGGTTCGGGCCAAGAGCTACCCTAGGAGCCGATGCTCCATTCACCCCAAGTTTCGGTTCCCCCGTCCACCGGACCGAGCCGGCGGTTCGACGACAGCCCTCTGGGGCTGCATCGTCAAGGATACCCTCATTCCATCGTCCTGCAAAGCCTGTCTCCAGACTTTTTCCGCCCCCGCGAGACTCCTTCGGAGACTTCCCTGCGGTAGGATGGTGCAAACCCCGCGCCCTCGAGGCGCACCGGAGCGTCCCAGCAACCCATGTCCATTCTCGTTGACAGAAACACCAAGGTCGTCGTGTGCGGCATGACCGGCCGCGAAGGAGCCTTCCACACCAGCCAGATGATCGCCTACGGCACCCGTGTCGTGGCGGGCGTCACGCCCGGCAAGGGCGGCACCGAGCATCTCGGCGTGCCCGTGTTCGACACCGTACAGGAGGCGGTCGAGCAGACCGGGGCCAACGCAGGGCTGATCTTCGTCCCGCCGCCCTTCGCCGCGGACTCCATCCTCGAATGCGAGGACGCGGGCCTGCCTTTCGTCGTCGCCATCACCGAGGGCATCCCGGTGCAGGACATGGTCCGCGCCGTCAACAGGCTGAAGGCGAACGGCCGGACCCGGCTGCTCGGCGGCAACTGCGCCGGCATCATCACGCCGGGCGAGGCGAAGCTCGGCATCATGCCGGGCCACATCTTCACGCCAGGGCCGGTAGGCATGGTGAGCCGCTCGGGGACCTTGACGTACGAGATCGTCTGGGAGCTCACCCGCGCCGGCCTCGGTCAGACCACGGCGGTCGGCATCGGTGGCGACCCGCTCCCGGGCACCCGCTTCCTCGACATCCTTCAGATGTTCGAGGCCGATCCCGCCACCAAGGCGGTGGTGCTCGTCGGCGAGATCGGCGGTTCGGACGAGGAGATCGCCGCGGAGTACATCCGAACCGAGATGACCAAGCCGGTGGTGGCCTTCATCAGCGGGCGCACCGCCCCGCCCGGCAAGCGGATGGGGCACGCGGGCGCCATCATCAGCGGAGGAAAGGGCACGCCGGAGTCGAAGGTCGCCGCGCTGGAGGCCGCCGGGGTGCCCGTGCCGTCGGACACCGCCTCGATCCCGGAACTGGTCCGCGAAGCGCTCTCCAAGGCCAAGTAGCCTCGTAGGCCAGCCAAAACCGGGGGTTGCGCTTGCCCGCAGCCCCCGTTGCTCGCTATAGTGGACGACGGGTATCGCCATGAGCTTCCGCCGCCGTTTCCGCAACCTGCTCCCGAAAGACATTCGCGTCACCGACCGGTTCTGGTCGGCTTGGCAGAGGACCCTCTGTCGGCGCACCATCCCCCACATCCACCGCCAGCTGGTCGAAACGGGCAGGATCGCAAACTTCGAGAAGGCCGCCGCCAAGGCGGGTCGGTTCGAGGGGCTGTTCTTCAACGACAGCGACGTGTACAAGTGGCTGGAGGCCGCCGCGTACGCCCAAGCGATCGACCCTTCGGAGGAAACCCAGCGCCTGATCGACGACACGGTGGCAAAGATCGCGGCGGCGCAGGAGCCCGACGGGTACCTGAACACCTACATTCAGCTCGAGCACCCGCACCTCCGTTACCGCAACCTGGCCGCTCTGCACGAAATGTACTGCTCGGGGCACTTGGTGGAGGCCGCCTGCGCGCTCGCGGAGAACCTGGGCCAGACGGCGCTGCTCGAAGTAGCCCGAAGGAACGTCGAGAACATCCGCTCGGTGTTCGGGCCGGGAAGGAGGGTCGGATATTGCGGGCACGAGGAGCTCGAGACGGCCCTCGTTCGCTTGGCCCGGCTCACCGGCGACTCCTCGTATCGGGAGCTGGCGGCTTGGATGGTGGATCAGCGGGGGCGTCGGCCCAGCCCGTTCGAGGCCGAGCTCCGGGACGAGGAGGCGATGGCCGTGAACGATCACCCGCGACACGCTCTGCTCCGCAACGGAGCGTACAGCGGCGAGTACTGCCAAGATCATCTGCCGATCCGGCAACACACGGATGTGGTCGGGCACGCCGTGCGGGCCATGTACCTCTACGCCGCTGCGACCGAGGTCGCGATGGACGGCGGCGACCGGGAGCTGCAGGAAGCCCTGGAGCGTGTGTGGCAGGCCCTCGTGTCCAAGCGGATGTACCTGACGGGAGGGGTTGGGGCCAGCGCGAGCAACGAAGGGTTCACCCGGGACTACGATCTGCCGAACCTCAACGCGTACGCGGAGACCTGCGCGGCGATCGGGTTCCTGCTATGGGGCCAGAGGATGCTCGAGGCCACCGGCGACTCTCAGTACGCGGACGTCGTCGAGCTCGGGCTTTACAACGGAGCGCTGAGCGGCATTGGCGTCGATGGAGAGTCGTTCTTCTATCCCAACCCGCTCGAGAGCCGCGGGCAGCATCGTCGGACTCCTTGGTTCCTCTGCGCCTGCTGCCCGCCGAACGTCGCCCGCATGATCGGCGAGGTGGGATCGCTCGCGGTCGGGGCGAGCGACGCGGAGCTGTGGGTTCACCTTCCCATCGGCTTCGAGACGGAGCTGAACCTCGGCGGCGCCAAGGTGGCGGTCGCAGCCAGGGGCGAGTACCCGTGGAAGGACGACTTCGAGCTGTCGCTGCGGATGGATCGGCCCGCGGAGTTCGCGGTGCGGATCCGCATTCCCGGCTGGGCAGAGGACGTCTCGTTCGAGGCGTCGGACGACGGTGACCCTGCCGCGTACGAGGATGGGTACGCGGTGTTCCGCAGAGTCTGGAAGGATGGTGACACTATCCGCGCCTCATGGGGAATGGCCCCCGCGTGGATGGAGGCTCACCCGATGGTCTTGGACAACGCTGGACGGATCGCTCTCCAGAGGGGTCCCCTGATCTACTGCCTGGAGGAGCACGACCTGGGCGAGCCGCCGCAGAACTTCGCCGTGATCGCGGAGGCGCCCGTGGAGACGGCGTCCGCGAAAGACCTGTTCCCCGGTGCGGTGGCTCTACAGACCGAGGGCTGGGTCAGGCGAAGGGAGTTCACCGATGCCCTGTACGCACCTCTGGGCACGTCGGAGGAGGAACGGCGGCGGGCTAGGCTAATTCCCTATTTCCTCTGGTGCAACCGAGGGCCGAATTCGATGTGCGTGTGGCTGAGGCGAAGCGAGGCGCCGGAATGAGCGAACAGTTCGATGTGATCGTGTGCGGGGGCGGCACCGCCGGAGCGGCGGCCGCGATCGCAGCGGCCAGGGTCGGGGCGAGGACGCTCGTGATCGAGCAGTTCGGCTCCCTCGGCGGGACCCAGTCGAACGGCTGGGTGACCCCCCAGATGCCGAACTACATCGGGCCGCACAAGCTGTCCCGCGGCATCAACCTCGAGATTCTCGACCAACAGGCGCGGCTTCAGCCTAACCCGGGCACGGTGCCGCACAGCGACGATTGGTACGACCCGGCCCTTCTGCCGCTGGTGCTCGACAGGCTCGCCCGAGAGGCCGGAGTGCGTTGCCTGTTCTACGCGACCATCGTCGGTGCCAGGGTGGAGGCCGGGCGCGTCGTCTCGGTGCTGGTCCAGCATCGCGGGGCTCCGGTTTCCGCCGTTGGCGATCTGCGCCTCGCCTCCACCGAGATCTCCGGCCGCTTCTTCGTCGACACCACGGGCGACGCCGAATTCAGCCGGCTCGCCGGAGCGGAGATTCGTTCTGGCAACGACGAGGGCGTTCACCAGCCGATGACCCTCCGGTTCACGATGGGAGGCTTCGACATGGCGCGGCTCCGGGAGAGCCTGCGGCCCCACCTGCGTTGCGACAATTGGCCGTACATGGAGTTCGGTTACGGCGACGCGCGCAAGGGCTCGATGGCCCCTTGGGTCGAGCAGGCGATCGCAGAAGGGATTCTTGAGGAAGACGACCTCGGCTACTTCCAAGGGTTCACCGTCAACGGACGTCCCGGAGAGATGGCGTTCAACGCTCCGCGGGTGGCCGGCTACGATCCGTTGGACCCTTGGCAGCTCAGCGAGGCGTGCCGTGTCGGTCGGGAAAAGGTCTGGCGCATCGCCCGCTTCGTGAAGCGGTTCTTCGGCGGGGCGGAGAACGCCTACGTCAGCGTGATCGCTCCGCTGATGGGGATCCGGGAGACGCAGCGGGCCGTGGGGGAATACGTCCTGACCGAGGAGGACCACCAGACCTGCCGGAAGTTCCCGAATCCGGTCGCTCGGAACCGGTATCCCGTGGACATCCACCTGAAGGTGGGAACCGACTACCGCAAGTTCCCCGAGGGCGAGTGGCACGACATCCCCTATGAATGCCTCGTGGTGCGGGGATTCGAGAACCTGTTTGTCGCGGGAAGATGCCTCAGCGCCACGTTCGTGGCCCAGAGCGCGGTGCGGATTCAGCCCGTGTGCCGGGCGACCGGCGAGGCGGCGGGCGCCGCGGCGGCGCTCTGCGCGAAGCTCGGATGCGCCGCGAAGGACCTTCCCTACTCCTCTTTGGAACCGTTCTTGGACCTCGAGACGATCGCGTCGGCGACCTCCTCGTCGTCCATCAGGTAGGGGCTCCAGCGCGTGCTGGGCATGTGCGTGAGGTCGGCCAGACGGGCGAGGCAGAAGCCCAGGGCGTCGCCGAACTCGTCGACCGTCAGCGTTGTGCGCTCGCCTGCGGCGAGCGGCCCCAGCTTGGCCACGCACTGCCACCGGATCAGCTCCTCCAAGGCAGGCCGCGAGGGGTCGCCCGCCGGGATCGTGATCCGGCTGGCCTCGAAAGACGCGAACCTCGGAGTGAAGCAGAACCGGGGGCTCGCCAGGTCGAACAGGCGACGGAGCGCGGCGATCGCCTCGGTCCGCCGCAGAGGCTGGTTCGCGTCGCCGCTCTGCAGAGGATGGGATCCGGGCCGCTGGATCTTGAGGACCTCGCTCAGAACCCGCTCCGCCTCCAACACGGCCTTGGCGGCCTCGCCCCGGGTGATGGTCTGGGAGCCGGCCACGGCGTCCACGGAGCGGACTTGGCTCTGGAGCCTCTCTTTGGCCGCCTCCTCCTGCATGGATCCGCAGGCCACCGGCAGCGAAGCGAACAGAAGAAGCAACAATCGGGCGGCCTTCATCGGTATCCCCCAGGCGCGTCACACGTCCGAGACGGCGCCGGCCCTCAGTATGTCTTCAAACCGTTCCAGCGCGATACCCGTCCCGATCGCCACGCAGTCCATGGCGTTCTCGGCGACCCGCACCGGGATGTCCGTCTTCTCCTCCAGCAGCCGGTCGAGGTTGCGCAGCAGCGCACCGCCGCCAGTGAGCGTGATGCCGCGTTCGATCACGTCGCTCGCTAGCTCCGGAGGCGTCTGCTCGAGCACTTGGCACAGCTTCTCCTCGATCAGCCGCACGGTCTCCGCCAGGGCGTCTCGAACCTCCTCGCTGCGCACCCGGACGGTCTTGGGCAGACCGTGGACCATGTCCCGGCCGCGCACGTCCATCTCCAGCTCCTGCTCCAGCGGGTAGGCGGAGCCGATCTTGATCTTGATCTCCTCCGCCGTCGGCTCGCCGATCATCAGGTTGTACGTGTTCCGGATGTGCTTGATGATCGCGTCGTCCATCCGGTTGCCCGCCACGCGGATGCTCTCCGACAGCACGATGCCGCCTAGACTGATCACGGCGATGTCGGTGGTGCCGCCCCCGATGTCCACCACCATGTTCCCGCCGGGCGCGGCGATCGGCAGCCCGGCGCCGATCGCCGCGGCCATCGGCTCCTCGATGGTCATCGCCTCGCCGGCTCCGGCCTCCTTGGCGGCCTGGATCACGGCGCGCTTCTCCACGTTCGTCACGCCGCTGGGCACGCAGATCAGCACGCGGGGCTTGAACAGCCGGCGCTTGCCGCACACCTTGTCCAGGATGTGCTCGAGCATCTTCAGGGTGGTGGTGTAGTCGGCGATCACCCCGCCCTGCAGCGGCTTGATGGCCTTGATGTTGCCGGGAGTCTTCCCAAGCATCTCCCGAGCGTCGTTGCCGACGGCCAGCACCTTGCCGGTCTGCGTGTTGATCGCCACCACCGTGGGCTCCGAGAGCACGATGCCCCGACCGCGGCGGAACACCAGGATGTTCGCCGTTCCCAGGTCGATGCCGATCTCGGGTACCAGTCTCACTCCGGGAGCTGCCTCGCCTCTTCCGACTCGCCGATCTCCACTCGCTCGATGCGGCCACCGAGCTCGGTCAGGGTCTGCTCGAAGTTCTCGTAGCCGCGATCGATGTAGCGGACGTTCTTCACGAGCGTGGTTCCCTCGGCCGCCAATCCGGCCAAGACCAGCGCGGCTCCCGCCCGCAGGTCGCTGGCCTCCACCGCGGCTCCCGTCAGGCTCGGCACGCCCTCGATGATCGTGGCGCGGCCCTCTACGCGCATCTTGGCGCCCATGCGGTTCAGCTCCGCCACGTGCCCGATCCGGCTCTCGTAGATCGTCTCCTCCACGACGCTCGTGCCTTCCGCCAGGGTGAGCACGGCGGCCATGATCTGCTGCATGTCCGTGGGAAACCCCGGGTACGGCATGGTCTTCACCCGGATGCCTTTCAACCGACGGTCGCAGGCGACGCGGACCCAGTCCGGACCCTCGTCGATGCGAGCTCCAGCCTCCCGAAGCTTGTTCACAAGCGCCGTCTGGTTGTCCGGCAGAATGCCCCGGACGGTGATGTCGCCGCGGGTGATGGCGGCGGCGGCCAAGTAGGTGCCGGCCTGCAGCCGGTCAGAAGGCACGCGGAACTCGCAACCGTCCAGAGACGTCACGCCGGTGATGGTCACGGTGCTGGTGCCGGCCCCCTCGATGCGAGCACCCATCCGGTTCAGAAAGGCGGCCAGCGCCGTCACCTCGGGCTCGACCGCAGCGTTCTGGATGACGGTGACGCCGTCGGCGAGCGTCGCCGTGGCCATCAGGTGCTGCGTGGCCCCGGCGCTGGGAAAGTCCAGGTAGATCTCGGCGCCCCTCAGACCGCGCGTCGTAGCCTTGTAGACGCCGCCCTCCAAAACCACGTCGGCTCCCAGCAGAGCGAGGCCCTTCAGGTGGAAGTCGACCGGACGCGCCCCGATCTTGCACCCGCCCGGCGCCGGCAGCTCAGCGTGCCCGTTGCGAGCCAGCAGCGGTCCCAAGAGATAGAACGACGTGCGGATGGCCCGGACCGTCTCCTCATCCGCCTGGCCGGGGTGGATGGTGGAAGAGTCGACGATCAGAGAACCCTCCCTCCACTCCACCTGCGCGCCGAAGTTGGTCAGCAGGCGCGCCTTGGTGAGCGTGTCCGACACTTTGGGAACGTTGTGCAGCACGGTGGTGCCTTTGCCGAGCAACACCGCGGAGAGGATCGCCAGCGAGGCGTTCTTGCTCCCCGGCACCTCCAGCTCGCCCACCAGCGAGGCACCTCCCTGAATTCTGAAGACAGTCATCGATCCCCTCCGTCCGTGGCTGGGACATTCCTCCTGACAACCGAGCCAACAGCCAACGGATCCATGATACCGCCGACCGAGGGCCGCACACCGCGGGCGTTTTGCGTTAAGCCGGAATCAAGTCTTCCTCGAACGCCTCGAACCTCGGCAGGAAGGGGGTCCAGTCGGGCTCTCGGCGAGCGCGGAGATACTGTGGCAGGCTGATGTAGGGCACGTAGTGCGGCCGCGACGGCTGTCTCAGCAGCTTCATCCTCGCCTGCTGCGGCGTTCGGTCGCCCTTCATCAGGTTGCACCGGCGGCAACAGGCGACCAGGTTGTCCCAGCTGTCCCCGCCGCCCCTCCGCCGCGGCACCACGTGGTCGATGGTGAGGTCCGAGCTCTTCGCGCCGCAGTATTGGCAGGTGTAGCGGTCCCGCGCCAAGACCGAATGCCGGGTGAGGCGCAGCGTCGGCAGAGGCCTCCGAACCGTCTGGTGGAGCCTCACCACCGACGGAACCTCCAGCGACCCCGAGGTGGTGGCCAACCAGCCGGAGCGGTACACCAGCGGCTCCGCCTTGCCCATGAGCAACAGGCTGACGGCCCTGCGCACGGTGCAGACGTTTAGCGGCTCGTAGTTGCCGTTGAGGACGAGGACTCCAGGCTGTGACATGCGACCCACCAAAAAAACAGGAGCTCGGACGCACGACCGTCCGAGCTCCTGCGACCCGATGGGATCGCGGCCTGTATGTAGAACCCAGGCCGAGCCAATGGCCTCGCGGGGCCGACGGAGCGTTGGATGGCGCGCATCGTAACCTTTAGGACGATTCTCCGCCGTCCGACGATTCGTCCAGCGCGATCGAGAGGAACTCCTCTTCCCCGTCGGCCGCCTCGATCATCGCCGCCAGCCGCTCGTCCCTCTCCGCCTCGTCCCGGACGATCCGGTCGTAGCTCTCGGTGTAGAACGGCGGGAAGCGCTCTCCGGTCCTGCGGCAGATCTCCTTGCCGGCGCGGGCCTTGGCCTTCTCCAGCACGTCCGCCAGCTCGCGGGGCCGTCCGCCCACCGACGGGACCATCGTGAACATCAGCTCCGAATCCTGCTCTCCGACGCGCACCGCTAAGACGCTCCAGCTGGATCCGTTCGGACGGAGCAGGGCCCTCAGCAGCAGCCTCCGCTCGGCCTCGCACAGGACTCGGCGATGCCGGAACGTGGCGTAGTACAGCACGTCGTCGGCTCGCCAGTGGGGCAGCCTGCCGCGCCAGATGGAGAAGTTCTTCCAGCGCACGGTCATGTCAGCGCGGCGTCGCCCCGCTCTCCCGTTCGAATGCGGACCGCCTCGATCACCTCGCTCACGAAGATCTTCCCGTCGCCGATCTCGCCCGTCTGCGTGGCGCCGATGATCGCCGCCAGGGCGTCTTCGAGGTCTTCGTCGCGAACCACGACCTCCACCCTCATCTTCGGCAGCAGGTTCACAGCGTAGGTGCTGCCGCGGTACTTGTCGGTGCGGCCGAACTGGCGGCCGTAGCCGCGGACCTGCTCGCAGCTCAGTCCGTAGATGCCGGCCTCCTCGAGGGCCTGCTTCACGTCCTCGAGCTTGCCCAACCGGATGAACGCCTCGATTCGCTTCACTCCACCGTCTCCACCGTGATCCGTTCGTTCGTGAACACGCAGATCTCCGCGGCGATGCGCAGCGCGGCCTCGGCGATCTCCTCCGCACCCAGGTCGGTGTGGCGGACCAGCGCCCTTGCGGCCGCTAGCGCGAACGGCCCGCCGGACCCGATCGCCGCCACGCCGTCGTCCGGCTCGACCACGTTCCCGTCTCCGCCGACCAGGAGGAGACACTCCCGATCGGCCACCACCATCATCGCGTCGAGCTGCCGGAGGATCCGATCCGTGCGCCACTCCTTCGCGAACTCCACCGCCGCGCGGCGCAGGTTCCTTCCAAAAGCCTCGAACTTGGCCTCGAACCGGTCCTGCAGAGCCTGCGCGTCGGCCACCGAACCCGCGAACCCGCAGACGGCGTTTCCGCCCGCGAGCCTCCGCACCTTCTTCGCTCCGTGCTTCAGGATCACGGTGCCGCCCAGGGTCACCTGTCCGTCCGACGCCATGGCGGTCCGGTCCGCGCGCCGAACCGCGACCACCGTCGTCGATCGAATCATGCCGGCAGTTTACATGAGGGCACCGGAAGGGCCCCCTGGCACGTCTCACTATTCAGGTTCGAACCATGACGCAGTTTCGCTCCGAACCGGTCGCGTGGATCGCCTCCGGCCTCGCTATGGTCGGGGCCGTGCGGCTGTGGGTCGACGGCGATCCGGTTTGGGCGCTGCTGGTGATGCTCGTCGCGTCCGTGCTGGCCGGAATCCTGGCGTTCCACCGCTGGACGGAGCTGCGGGACGCGGCGGAGCGCAGGGCCGCAGCCGCCCACCAGGCGCTCGCCGCGAGTCGGTCGGACGTGCCCGAGGGTTGGGCCGAGATCGCCAAGGGCCTTCCCCTGCCCCTGTTCGCCTGCGACCGATCCGGCATGATCCTCGCGGCCAACGCCGCGGCGAACCGCTTCTTCGACTGCAACGACTGCGCCGGCGTGCCCCTGATCAGCGTCACGCTGTCCGCCGAGATGGAGCGCCTCGTGATCGACACGGTGCGCGAGGGATCGCCACTGAGCGAGGAGGTCCGCCTCGCGTACCCGTCTCCCCGGCAAGGTTTGGCGTTCGCGTGGAGGGACGAGCTGAGACCCGGATTGGGCTACCTGGCCTTCGTCGAGACCACCGAGGTGCATCAGCTGGAGCGCGTGCGTCAGGACTTCGTAGCGAACGTCTCGCATGAGCTGCGCACTCCGTTGGCCTCCATCCGTGCCGTCGCCGAGACGCTTCTGGAGGAACCGGACGCCGACCGCGAGATGCGGGAACGCTTCTTGGGGAAGATCATCCAAGAGGTCGATCGGCTGACGCAGATCTCGCGCGACCTCTTGGTCCTTTCGGCAGCCGAGTCGAACCCGGTTCGGAAGCAGGAGTGCGACCTCGCGATCCTGGTTCGGAACATCGTCGCGGAGTCGAAGACCCGGGCGGAGCAGGGCGGTCTCTGCATCGAGTACGAGGGGCCCAAGCACCTGCTGCTCGGCGCGAACAACACCCAGATCTACGAGGTCGTCGCCAACCTGGTGGACAACGCCATCAAGTATTCGAACGAAGGAGCGATCACGGTTCGGCTAGAGGACCAAGGCGACGAGGCGGTGCTGACCGTGTCCGACCAAGGAATCGGCATCCCCAGCGAGCACCTCGACCGCATCTTCGAGCGCTTCTACCGGGTCGACAAGGGGCGCTCGCGGGCCAGCGGGGGCACGGGCCTGGGCCTGAGCATCGTGAAGCACATCGTGGAGGCGCACGGCGGCAAGGTCTCGGTGCAGAGCCGCCTAGGAGAGGGCTCCACGTTCACCGTACGGCTTCCCAAGGACGCGCCGGCCGCCAAGGAGGCCTAGGGGACGACGGTCGCCGGGACGCTCTCCACTCCGGTGCGGCTCACGGCCACCAGGCGCAGACCCTTCTCGCTGGCCGGCACCTCGGTCTTCTGGGCTCCGGCAGCGTGCGTCGACACGATCTCCCAGCCTTCTGCGGCGCGGCGGAGCAACACCCACCAACGGACTCCCGCCGCCCTTGATCGCGACCAGTCCACCCGAAGCCGGTCGCCGACGCGCCGAACGCTGACCTTCGGCTTGGCGGGGGGCGTGGAGCCCAGCCAGGGCGAGGCCGGAGCCAGAGCCCTCTTCGCGTACAGCCCGGAGACCGCATCGGTCAGCACCGGGCCAGTCGTCGCCGCCCGGAACGCCTTGTAACTGAAGTGGATGTGGCCGTTCGCCTTGGCCTCCCGGGTCAACCGGATCTGATCCGCGATCTCCTGCACGGGCCAGCCTGCGCCCTGCACCTGGCTGGTGAACATGCCCGGCCACAGGTGCCTGCCGGCGACGTTCTGGCCCAGCCACCAGTTCAGCAGCGCGGGAAACGGCTGCGGCGAGCCGATTCGCCAGTACAGCTGCGGCGCCAGGTAGTCGCACCAGCCGTTGCGGAACCACTTCAGCGGGTCGGCGTACAGCTGGCTGTACTGATCGAAGCCGGCGCGCACCTCCGGCGGGAAGCCGGGTCGGTAGATGCCGAACGGGCTGATGCCGAACCGCACCCACGGCTTGGTTCGGTGGGTCCTTCGGGCGATCTGCTCGATCAGACGGTCGACGTTCTGCCGGCGCCAATCCTCCAGGGCGAGCGTTCCACCGCGTTCCTTGTACCGGGCGTACGTCTCCGAGTCCGGGAACGGGACGTTGCGGCGGGTGCCGTCCGGGGCCGTCTCAGCCACCGGGTACGGATAGAAGTAGTCGTCCATGTGCACCGCGTCCAGGTCGTAGCGCCGGACCACGTCCTCCACCACGCGCAGCGTGTGGCTCTGGGCCTCGGGCGAGCCGGGATCCAGCCAGAGGTGCGTGCCGTAGGTCGCCACCCAAGGAAGGCCACGGGCTCCCACGTGGCTGGCCGCCAGCTCCCCCTTCATCGAGGGGTGCTTGGCGCGGTAGGGATTGAACCAAGCGTGCACCTCGATCCCCTTCGCGTGGGCACGCTCGATCAGTCGCGCCAGCGGGTCGTAACCAGGGTCCCGGCCCTGCTCCCCGGTGAGGTACCAGGACCAAGGCTCGATCTCGGAGCGGTACAGAGCGTCGCACATCGGCCGAACCTGGAACACGATGGCGTTGATGCCCATCGCGGCGCACCGGTCCACGATCTCGTCCAGCTCGCGCTTCTGCTCTTCCGCGGGCAGGCCGGGCTTGCTCGGCCAGTCGATGTTGTCGACGGTCGCCACCCAGACCGCGCGGAACTCCCTCGGCACGATTCCCTGCGTCGGCGCCTGAAGCGCCAACGCCGCCACCAACGACAGCCCAGCCAACATGTCCCCACCATACCGCCCAAGCGAATCGGTTGAGGCAGGTAGCCTCGGACCATGCCCGAGGAATCCCCGATCCTCTGTCCGTCCGCCAACCTGACGCTGCAGGGGGTGGTTCTCCCCAACGGCCTGCGCGTCGAATCGCTGACCGCCCATGCGAGCGGGCTGGCCGTCTGGACCGACCCGTTCCGGGCCGAGCTGCGGGAGGGAGCCGAAGCGAGAGCCACCGTGCTGCTCCGCGACGTGGCGGCTCTGCTGGAGGCCATGTCCCCGTCGGGACTCCGCGGGTTCGCCGTCGCCGGCAGTGCGGAGGGGCTTTCGGTGGAGGCCACAAGGCCGGGGCTGCTTCCGGTGAAGATCCGCGCCCAAGCGACCCTCGAGGTTCGCAACAGCGCCGAGCTGGCGGTTCGCCTGCTTTCGGCGAAGGTCTTCGGGGCGGACCTCGGCCGATGGCTCGAGGCGGCGGTCGAAGGAATGAACCCGCTGTTCAGCGTCCGGGACCTGCCGGTCCCGCTGCGGATGGACGGAGTGAGCGTGGAGCCCGACCGGATCGTTCTGCGGCTCTCGATGCCGCCCGCCGCCTACCCGCCGTAACCGTCCGGGTGGGCTTGGCGCCAGTTCCACGCGTGCCGGACGATCGTGTCAAGGTCGGGGTAGCGGGGCTTCCACCCGAGCAGCCGCTCGGCCTTCTGGCTGCTGGCCACCAGGCGCGCGGGGTCGCCCGGCCTTCTCGGGGCCTCTTCCTTCGGCACCTCCCTGCCGACCACCCTTTCGACCGACTCGATCACCTCGCGAACCGAGTAGCCCCTGCCGTTGCCCAAGTTGAACCGCTCCGAGGGTCCGCCTCCCCTCAGGTGCCGAACGGCCAGCAGGTGCGCGTCGGCCAGGTCCATGATGTGGATGTAGTCGCGGATGCAGGTGCCGTCGGGGGTGTCGTAGTCGGTGCCGAAAATGCGCACCTTGGGCGCCTTGCCCAGCACGGCCAGCAGCACAGCGGGGATCAGGTGCGTCTCGGGCCGGTGATCCTCGCCGAGCACCCCGTCGGGGTCGGCCCCCGACGCGTTGAAGTAGCGCAGGCACACGCTGCGCAGACCGTGGGCCTGGTCGAACGCCTCCAGCATCCGCTCCACGGCCCACTTCGAATCGCCGTACGGGCTGGTCGGGCTCTTCGGGTGGTCCTCGTCGATCGGCAAGTATTGGGGGTCGCCGAAGATCGCCGCGGTGGAGCTGAAGATGAGGCGGTCCACCCCGGCCTCGACCATCGCCTCCAGCAGGTTCAGCACGCCGGCCACGTTGTTGCGGTAGTACTTGCCCGGCTGCTGCACGCTCTCGCCGACCGCGATGTACGCCGCGAAGTGCATAACGGTGTCGATCGGGTAGCGGCGGAACGCCTCGGCGAGGTCCTCCGGCCGCCGCAGGTCGCCTTCGAACAGGGGGCTTCCCTGCAGGGCCTCCCGGTGCCCCTGCTCCAGGTTGTCGAACACCACGTGCTCTTCTCCGGCCTCCCGCAGGAGCTTGCACATGTGGGAACCGATGTAGCCCGCGCCGCCGACCACCAGGATCATGAATCCGAGGTTACCGCCTGCCCGAAGGACCCCGCCCAGCGGCCGGCGGTACAATCCCCATCGCGTGGGCGAGTGGCGAAACTGGTAGACGCGCCAGATTTAGGTTCTGGTCTCGCAAGAGGTGAGGGTTCGAGTCCCTCCTTGCCCACCATCCAGCAACGCGCGGTACTCCGGCCAGGAGCGCGCCTCCGGCAGGTTGTTCCGTTCCCGATAGGCTCTCGCCAACAGCGGCAGGACCGCCCGGCGGCTCTGACGGATGGCTTCCGTTCGAGCCAGCAGCAGCTCCGACAGCTCGCGCCTCGCGCCGAACACGGCCTCCAGGTCCGACCGGATGCCCTCGAGGTCCTCGAACGCCCGCACCGGGTGCGGGTAGCCCAGCATCTCGATCAGACCCTCGCTCTTGTGCGTTCCCGACGGCAGCAAAACGAACGGCGTGCCGACCACGGCCGCCTTCAACGCGGTGTGGTACCTGCCCCCTAGGACGAGCGACGCTTCCCGCAGCACCGCGGACAAGCCGCGGAAGTCGGTCCCCGGGCGCACGAACAGCGGCTCTGGTCCTCCAACCTCCCTGCAAACCTCTGCAAGAATCCGCTGCGGCTTCTCCTGCCAGAACGCCCCGCACACCTGCAGACCGTTCCTCTTGGCGAACTCCGCCGCCAGCCTCGCGTAGCCGGTGGAAAGCACTCTCCACCCGAGCGGGGACCCGGTGACCACGAGCAGCGGGGCCCTCGGCTCCCGGTCCAGGTGACGCCGCCAGTCCCGCTCCTCGGGGTCGGTGCGGAAAGCCGCGTCCGGAACGAGCGCCGCCTCCAGACCGATGCGCGAGCAGAACTCCACCGACCTCGGCTCCCGCACCGTGTGGAACGCGAAGTCCCGGTAGGCCCCCGCAACGGCCCGCTCCAGCCCATCGCGGGCAAGGAACAGCGTCTGGTTCAGGCTGATCGCCGGCTGGCCCCTCCGACGGGCGTGCCAGGCCAGAGCAAGCATGCCCGCGGAGCTGTCGAACGTCAGGCCGTCCAGGTTGCCCTCGGCGGTCTGCACCACCAGGTCCGCACCCAGGGCCGCCCGCAACGCGTCCGGCCGGTACAGCCTCGGAACCACCCGGTCGGCGATCCGCGCCGCGCCCGGCCGGCCGTCCGCCATCGCCCGGAGCAGCACGGGAGAGACCAGCCTGCCCAAGCGCCTTTGGAACGACGTTCGGTGCAGCAGCGTCGCGGGCAGCACCTGCAGGTCCAGCCCCTCCGCGGCCTCCTTCAGATCCTCGAGCAGCCCGTGGGAGGTCGCCTGGCAGCCCCAGTTCGCCCGGTCTCCCGTCCATCCCGCAACGCACACCTTCAGCGAACCGCCAGCCATCGTTGGAGGCTCCTAGAATACAGGAAGCGGCGAGCGAGCCGCCGGACCTCGGATCAGGGTTATACTGGGCTTGACGATGGAGCCTCACCTTAGCGGGCTAGCCAACAAAGGGTTCCTCCGAGAGGAGCCGCGAGCCGCCCGTTCCGCTCCCTTGCCCCTCCGCATCCCGAGCCTCGCACGGCTCCCCCGACCCGCGGGCAAAGACGCCCGCCCACCTCACAGGAGACTTCCATGAAGACCCCCACCGCAATCCTCGACGGCAACGAAGCCGCGGCGGACGTGGCCTATCGGTGCAGCGAGGTCATCGCCATCTATCCCATCACGCCGGCGACCTCCATGGGCGAGCTGGCCGACCAGTGGAACACCGCCGGACGGACCAACGTTTGGGGCGACGTGCCGCTCGTGCGCGAGATGCAGTCCGAGGGCGGCGTCGCCGGCGCCATCCACGGCGCGGTCCAGACCGGCGCGCTGTGCGCCACCTTCACCAGCAGCCAGGGCCTGCTGCTGATGATCCCGAACCTGTTCAAGATCGCGGGCGAGCTGACCCCCGCCGTGCTGCACGTGGCCTCCCGCGCGGCCGGGTCGCACGCTCTCACCATCTACGTCGAGCACAGCGACGTGATGGCCACCCGCCAGACCGGCTGGGCGATCCTGTTCTCCTCGAACGTGCAGGAGGCGCACGACCTGGCCGCCATCGCGCACGCCGCGACGCTCCGCGCCCGGGTGCCGATCCTGCACGCCTTCGACGGCTTCCGCACGTCGCACGAGGTGGCCAAGGTGCGCACCGTCCCGGACGAGGCCCTGCTGGCGCTGCTCGACCCCGAGGCGATCGCCGCCCACCGCCGGCGGGCACTGAACCCCGACCGCCCGGTGATCCGCGGCACGGTGCACAACAGCGACGTGTTCTTCCAGTTCCGCGAGCGGTCGGCCCCCTACTTCGCCGCGGCCCCCGGCATCCTGCGCGACACCATGCGCCGGTTCGCCGAGCTCACGGGCCGCTCCTACGACCTGTTCGAGTACCGCGGCCACCCCGAGGCCGAGCGCGTGATCGTGCTGATGGGCAGCGGGGCCGAGACGGCCATCGAGACCGCCGAGCACCTGGCGTTCCTCGGCGAACGCGTCGGCGTGGTCAAGGTCCGCCTGTTCCAGCCGTTCGACGCCGCCGCGCTGGTCGCCTGCCTGCCGCCGACCGTGCGCTCGATCGCCGTGCTGGACCGCACCAAGGAGCACGGGGCGATCGGCGAGCCGCTCCACCTGGCGGTGGCCGCCGGCCTGCTCGCGGCCACGCAGGACGGCCTCGCGCCGTGGAGCGCCCTGCCCTCGATCGTCGGCGGAAGGTACGGCCTGGGCGGCAAGGAGTTCCACCCCGGCATGGTGAAGGCGGTGTTCGACGAGCTGGCCAAGGGCCGCCCGAAGAACCGCTTCACGGTCGGCATCGTGGACGACGTGTCCGGCAGCAGCCTGCCCTACGACGACGGCTTCGCCATCGAGAAGCCCTCGGTCAAGCGCGCCGTGTTCTGGGGCCTCGGCTCCGACGGCACGGTGAGCGCGAACAAGAACAGCATCGCGATCATCGGCGACTCCACCGACTTCCACATTCAGGGGTACTTCCTGTACGACTCGCGCAAGTCCGGCTCGATCACCGAGAGCCACCTGCGCTTCGGGCCGGAGCCGATCCGCAGCGCGTACCTGATCCGCGAGGCCTCGTTCCTCGGCGTGCACCACCTGGGCATCGCCGACGTGCGCCCCGTCCTGGACCGCGCGGCCGAGGGCGCCACGGTGCTGCTGAACACGCCCTTCGGCCCGGAGGAGACCTGGAACCGCCTGCCGCTGGAGTTCCAGGAGCGGGCGATCGCCAAGCGCGTGCGGCTGTTCGGCATCGACGGCTCGCGCGTGGCGCGCGAGGTCGGCCTGGGCAACCGCATCAGCGCCGTGATGCAGACCGCCTTCTTCGCGCTCACCGACGTCCTGCCGCACGAGGAGGCGCTCCGAAAGGTCAAGGCCGCGGTCAAGAAGGCGTACTCCAAGCGCGGCAAGGCGGTGGTGGAGCAGAACCTGCAGGCGATCGACCGCGCCGCCGCCGCCATCTTCGAGATTCCGGTCCCCGACCGGCCCACCACCGAGCGCCGGATGCCGCCGCCGGTGACGCCCGACGCTCCCGAGTTCGTGCAGCGCTTCACCGCCGAGCTGATCGCGGGGCGCGGCGACCGGCTGCCCGTCTCGGCCGCCAGCGAGGACGGCACCTTCCCCCTGGGCACCACGCGCTACGAGAAGCGCAACCTGAGCTTCGAGGCGCCGGAGTGGGACCCCGACCTGTGCATCCAGTGCGGCAAGTGCACCCTGGTCTGCCCGCACGCCGTGATCCGCGCCAAGGTGCTGGAGCCCGAACGGGCCGCCGCCGCGCCAGCTGGGTTCCGCACGACCGCCGCCAAGTGGCGCGAGCTGCCCGGCCTGCTCTACAGCATCCAGGTCTCCACCGAGGACTGCACCGGCTGCGGCGTGTGCGTGGACGTCTGCCCCGCCAAGGACAAGTCTGCGGCCGGCCGCAAGGCCCTGCAGCTCAAGCCGCGGACCGACGTGGCCGCCGAACGCGAGCGGTGGCGGTTCTTCGAGAGCCTGCCCTACGTGCCGGCGGACGATCCGCGCTTGCGGTTCAACACGCTCAAGAACATCCAGCTCCTGCCGCCGATGTTCGAGTTCAGCGGGTGCTGCTCCGGCTGCGGCGAGGCGCCCTACGTGAAGCTGATGACGCAGCTGTTCGGCGACCGGCTGCTGATCGCCAACGCCGCGGGCTGCTCCAGCGTGTACAGCAGCAACCTGCCGACGACGCCGTACCACACCGACGCGCACGGCCGCGGCCCCGCGTGGTGCAGCTCGCTGTTCGAGGACAACGCCGAGTTCGGCTACGGCATGCGCCTGGGCGTGGACCAGGTGGCGCGCCGGGCGCGGCGGATCCTGTCGACGCTACTGCCGAGCGTGGGCGAGCGGTTCCAGCCCCTGCTGGCCGAAGACCCGGCCTCCAGACCTCCGCTGGCCGAGCAGAGGCGGCTGGTCGCCGAGCTGAGGCCGCTTCTGCGGGAGCTCGGCTCGGACGCCGCGCTCGAGCTGGAATCGGTCGCCGACTACCTGACCGACCGCAGCGTGTGGGCCATCGGCGGCGACGGCTGGGCCTACGACATCGGCTACGGCGGACTGGACCACGTGGTGGCCTCCGGCGAGAACGTGAACCTGCTGGTGTTGGACACGGAGGTGTACAGCAACACGGGAGGCCAGTCGTCCAAGGCCACGGCGCGGGGCGCGGTCGCCAAGTTCACCGCGGGCGGCAAGCCGACGCCCAAGAAGGACCTGGGCCTGATGGCGATGAACTACGGCACGGTGTACGTGGCCCAGGTTGCGATGGGCGCGAACGATGTGCACACCCTTCGCGCGTTCCTCGAGGCGGAGAGCTACGACGGCCCCTCGCTGATCATCGCGTACAGCCACTGCATCGCGCACGGGATCGATATGTCGAAGGGCATGCGCCAGCAGCGGCTGGCGGTGGAGAGCGGCCACTGGCCCCTGTACCGCTACGACCCTCGCCGTGCGGCGCAGGGCCTGAACCCGTTCCAGCTGGACAGCAAGCCGCCCTCAGTGCCGCTGGAGGAGTACCTGTACCAGGAGAACCGGTACCGGATCCTGCAACAGACGCACCCCGAGGCCGCCCAGCGGCTGCTGGAGGCCGCCAAGCGCGACGTCGCCCGCCGCTGGGCCACCTACGAGCGCCTCGCCGCCGGCCCCGCGCCCGCGTAGCCAGCCGGGACCGGTCGCTGCGCACCCCACCCCCTCCCGCCCTGCGGGAGGGGGATCAAGGGGGAGGGCGCCAAAGCCTCCAAGCACCAAGGCCGCAACAGCGACCTACCCCCTCCCTCTCTGAGGGAGGGGGACTTAGGGGGAGGGTGGCAGACTTCCCTCCCTGTCCGACGTCGCCACGCTGGCGGGTGGGTGCTGCCATGCGAGAGCCTGTGGCTGGTAGTGACGCTACAATGGCGAAAAGAATGAGACCTCTACGAATCTCCGTTCTCGCCAACGTTCCGCTGCAGGAGAACCTCGGCTCCGGCTACGTGATACTTGGCCACATCCGTTGCCTTCAAGAGCTTGGGCACAACGTGCGACTGGCAACAACGTTCCCACGAGTGCGGCCGCGCAACGGTCGAGGCAACGCTTTCCGCACTCGCCTCGGAATGATCCGACTCGTTCCGCTCGCACGACGTAGCGACGTTGTGTTCGTCTGGGGTGGCGAAGCAGGTTGGGTTATGCCGTACGCCGCCAAGATGCGAAAGCGCGGACTAATCCTCGCCGCATCAAACGGCTTGGATACCCACGTGCGCGCTGCCGTGGACGGTCTGTCGCCGGAGGTTGCGGACTCAAGTCATACAGTCAATGCCTTTCGCAAGTCGGACGGTCTCCTGGTCATCAGTAAGTTTGACTTCACTTGGGCCCTGGACAGAGGGTACCAGCCAGAAAACCGGATCGCCGTCGTACAGAACCCTTTGCAGGAATCCTTTCTCGAACGACCGGTGAAGTGGAGTCGAAGGCCTCTTGCCCTCTATGTCGGTCGTCCGCAAGGCATCAAGGGTTATGGATGCATTCTGGAGATGCTACGCAGGAGGCGACCAACGGGTGTCCGACTGGTGCTCATTGGAATCTCTGCGCGGAAGCTCACCGAGGACCTAAGCGGTCTCGCGCCTTGCGATTTAGAGGCGGTACCAGGCGGGTTGTCGCGGCAGGAGCTGATTCAGTGGTACGAGCAAGCAGCGATCATGTTCCTGCCGTCTATGTACGAGAGCTTCGGGCTCGTGGTAGCGGAGGGCATGGCCTGTGGCGCAGCCGCGGTCGCGACCCCAACCGGGTTTGCCTGGCAGCTCGAGGATCGGCGAGAGGTGCTCCACGTTCCGTTCGGGGATGCCGATGCGCTCGCTGAGGCATTGGAACTTCTTGCCAGGGACGAGCAAATGAGGCTCGCAATCGCGAAGAACGGATACCAACGCGTCCAAGAGCTGAGGTGGCCCAATGCCAAAGCCCAGCTGGCTGCGTTTCTGGAACGGATGCAGCAGGAGGGCCCCAAGGGACAGTGAGGCCTCCCCCCGTGCACCCGCCGGAGTGGGGCATGGAGCAAGTAGGGCGAAGGGACCGGAAAACAGGCAGGGACAACCGAGAAGCGCCCCTCCAGACCCGCCTGCCAACGACCGATCCTAAGCCCGGGGCACCGGGCGGCGGTACAATCCCGCCCGGCGAGCCCGCCGAACCCACAGCCCATGGCCGCGGAACCCATCCCCGACGAAACGACCGTCGCCCCGCCGGCGTCGGAAGTCTCGCCGCGCCGGGCCCGCGCCGCCCGGTGGGCCAAGCTGCTGGCCACCTTCCTCACCGGCCAGACCCTCGTGCAGGGTCTCAACGTCCTCACCGGCTTCCTTCTGCTGCGCTGGATGAGCGTCGAGGCCTACGCTCAGTACACCGTCGCCAACTCGGTCCAAGGGACGATCGGGGTGCTCACCGACCTGGGCGTCTCCGGCAGCATCGTGGCGCTCGTCGGCCAGCGCATCCACGACAAGCGACTGGTCGGCGAGTACGTCCGGGCCGCGCGGGCGTTCCGCGGCCGGATGTTCCTGGTGATGGCGCTGGTGGCGGCGGTGGCGTTTCCGCTGGTCACCAAGAACCAGCCCTGGGCTTGGCACGTCAAGCTTCTGCTGCTCGGCGGGGTGCTCACGCAGATCTTCTTCTCCGCGTGGGGGATGTACAACGCGCCCCTTCTGATGCACCGCCGGCTGGCCGACTCCTACCGCGCGGCCACCGTGCCGGCGTTCCTCCGCCTGGCGGTCTCCTGGGCGTTCCACGCGGCCGGCGCGCTCACCGGCTGGCTGGCCACCTGGATCAACGGCACGATGACGCTCGTCGGCGGCTGGATGACCCGCCGCGCCAGCCGCGACCTGCTCGAGGAGCCTCACCACCCTAGCCCAGAGCGCATGCGCGAGCTGGTTCGTTACCTCGCCCCGCAGTGGCCGACGCTGATCTACTACTCGCTTCAAGCGCAAATCACGCCGGTTCTGCTGTCGCTCACCGGCGTGCCGAGGCCTGTTGCCGAAATTGGCGCACTGGGACGAATTGGTCAGCTCTACTTTTTGTTTGGAGGTTTGCAGTCCACCATTCTCGTACCTCTGCTTGCTTCGACGCCGCGCCAGAAAGTTGGCAGGCGTTACCTCCTCTTGGCTTCTGCAAGCGCGGGTCTGTTGGCATTGCCACCGCTGGCAGGCTGGACCTTTCCAAGGCCCTTTCTCTGGCTCTTAGGAGACCAGTACTCCTCCGTGGGAGGCCTCTTGGTGCTCAGCTTGTTTGGGAACTCGCTGGCGACACTCGGCGGCATCCTCTACGGGCTGAACATGAGCCGAAAATGGGTCTTCCCGTCTATGCCCTTCGTCTACATCGGCTCGGGCCTTGCCGTGCAAGTCGGCTTCCTGGCAACGGTAGGTGTGACGACCACCTACGAGGCTGTCGTCTTTGGCATCGCTGGGGCTGGTGCAGGGATGCTTCTTCACCTTGGGTACGCAATGGCGGGCTATCGGCGCGAGAGAGCGACCTGGGCTGCAGCATGACTCAGCATAGACTTCTCCCTCGGCGGACCCCCCAAGGCAATGCCATTGACGGACCGCCGACCATCTCCATCGTCCTTTCCACTTTCAATGGAGCTCGCGTTCTCGAGCCTCAGCTTCAGTCTCTGAGCGACCAGACCCTTAAGCCGTTCGAAGTCATCGTGAGGGACGACGGCTCGTCAGACGACACTCTGGAAATTGTCCGCTCCTTCCAGCGCAGTTCCGGCCTGAACGTTGAGCTGATTGAGGGCCAGAATGTGGGCTTCCCGGACAGCTTCCTGCTCGCGGCCGGTTGCGCTGCCGGCGACTACATCGCCTTTTGCGATCAGGACGACGTGTGGCGGAGCGACAAACTTGAGGTGTGTTCCACACTTCTCCAGCGCTACAACCCTCTCTTGCTCGCTCACGGTTCTGAGGTCGTGGACTCCACCGGCAAGCCATTCCCGCCTTACTTGATTCGACCAGCGAGGCATCGGAAGCTTTTGCAGAGATGGCGCCTTCCATCGCACTGGCTCCACCTCGGTTGCTGCGTCCTCGCACACCGCGACCTGGTGCTTCCGCTAGCGGCTCTGGCCTCCGTCTGTCCTATTCGCGAGCAGAGTTGGAAGGACGGCCACGATACCATCGTCTGTCGGCTTGCGAACTACGTTGGAGGGCTTTTGTTGACACCCGATCCTTTGGTGCGCTGGATTCGACATGAGTCCTCGCTCAGCATGATCCTTCCTCCAAAGCCACGGGCAAAGGAACTGGCTGAAGGGCTGGCAAGACCTCCTTCTTTGGACCCAGTGCCGCGCTACCTGACATGGCTCGAGCAATGCCCCGTTCAAGAACAGACAGCGGTGTTCCAACGCGTCCTGCAGTCGATGCGAGCCTACCTCAGCATGCTGGAGGCTCCGCTCGCGGAGCGATCCAGGCTGTACGAAAGCTCCATGGGCTTGCGTGGCTTGCCCATCGTAGCGAAGCTCGTGTGGAGGGGTGCCTACCGTAGCCCTTCGAAGTTCGGCTTTGGAATCCGTGCGCTCGGCAAGGATTTGGCACAGATTCTGCTTACGGGCAGCAAGGGGAGAGCCTGAACGTGGCAAGGAAACTACTGATCGTTGGAGCGGGGTTCGCCGGAGCCGTCGTTGCCCGACAAGCCGCGGAGGCTGGGCACTTCGTCGACATTCTGGAACGGAGGACCCATGTGGGGGGCAACGCCCATGACGAACACAGCCCACAAGGCGTTCTCTACCATCCCTATGGGCCTCATCTCTTCCACACGAATGCCGACCGCATTTTCGACTATCTCTCGCGCTTTACTGAATGGAAGCCGTATGAACATCGGGTTCGCTCATGGGTCCGGGGCAAGCTGGTTCCGTTTCCGATCAACCTGACTACCCTAGAAATGATCTATGAGAGAGACTTTGATGCGGACTCTATGAGACAGGTGCTTGACGCAGCCAAGCTGACGGTGTCATCGATCCGTACAAGCGAGGATCTCCTGCTCTCTTCGATCGGCCCCGAGCTCACAGACCTGTTCTACCGCGGCTATACCCGGAAGCAGTGGGAGCGAGACCTGAGCGAGCTGAAGGCTGGCGTTGCTGCCCGTATCCCCCTGAGGTTCAACTGCGACGACCGTTACTTTGAAGACAAGCACCAAGCGATGCCCGCGCACGGCTATCATGTGCTGTTCCAGAACCTTCTGCGCCACCCCAACATCACAGTCCATACGGGCGTCGCCTTTCAGCGGATGACTTCCGGGAAATATGAGCACGTGGTGTACACTGGGCCGATCGATGCTTACTTCGACTTCGAGTTCGGACCCTTGCCGTACCGAAGCCTCACCTTCCAGCATGACTTCCTGCCGGTCGAAGGAACCGCACTGCCTGTCTGCACAGTCAACTTCCCCAACGACTTCACCTTCACCCGCATCACGGAGATCAAGCACGCGACCGGCCAGCGGGTCTTAGGCACAGTGTTGACGAAGGAGTATCCTACGGCCGACGGCGATCCCTACTACCCAGTTCCCTCAGAGCAGAGCGAGGAGCTGTACCGACGCTATGCGGAGCTCGCGGACAGAGAACAGGGAGTGACCTTTGTCGGAAGACTGGCCCAGTACCGATACTACAACATGGATCAAGCTGTTGCTGCGGCGCTCAAGGCGTCCGAGCGCGTCTTGGAGGCGTTGACGTGAAGCCGTCACGTTTGACGAGCCGGAACTCTGCGTGCGACCCTCTCGTTCAAGAGACAGCGCAAGCAGAGAGCATCTTCGCCGCCGTGGTGACTTGGAACAGGCCCGCGCTCCTGGTCGAATGTGTTCGGCGCCTGCTTGCCCAAACCAGAACCATCGGTGGGGTGGTCGTATACGACAATGGCTCCAAGGAGCCCGTTCAGGACCACCTCGACGCGGCGGGTATCCGCGATCCTCGTGTTCATGTTCTGCGGAGCGATCGGAACGAAGGTGGAACGGCCGGATTCGCTCGTGCTATGCGAGAGGCTGTGCGACTCGGAGCGGCCTGGGTCTGGGTCATGGACGACGATGCCCACGTTGAACCCGACGCTGCCGCGAGGATGCTTCCCCACCTGCGGCCGCACGTGGCCGCTGTGGCCAACTACAAGGTGGACTCACGGGGAGAGCCACTGAAGAACCATATCGACCCCTTTGACGACAACCTTCCCGACGGAGCGCCACTACGGTTCTCCTCGTTCGTTGGAATCTGCGTCGCGAGCCGCTCGATCGCAGCGGTTGGCTACCCGGATGAGCGCTTCTTCACCCAGTACGATGACAACGAATACTGCCAAAGGCTAAGTCGGATCGGCCCTATTTTGCTCGCGAAGGAAAGCAGAATCGTTCACTTGTATGAGCGTCTTGCCACCGAAACAGCGCCGCCACTGATTGACGTCGTCCGCTACTTCCAGATCCGCAATTTCCTGTGGGTTGTGCGCCGGCGCAGCGGCATTCTTGCAGCAGCTACAGCTGCTTTTCCATTGTACTTCCGCTTGGCTATCTGGGCACTGAAGTCCAGTCCGCGCGGTGCGTCGCTCTGGTTCGTTACCCACGCTGTCCTCTGTGGACTGACAGGCTACGTTGACAACGGTTTCCCCTTCGCGTGCAAGTCAAGGCTACAGAAAGCCGTGAGGAGCAGCCCTACGATCTAGCGCATTCCTCCCCAGTGGAGCCCGCATTCTGTCTGTAGTTCGGTACAAAAGAGGTCCAAGACCGTGTCATCCGAGGCCGTTCGCATAAGCATTGCTATCGTCACGCGCAACCGTCCGGACAGCTTGCGCAGATGCCTCAGCTCGCTCTTTGCTCAGGAGGAGCGACCTTTCGAAGTCGTCGTCTCCGATGATAGCGATCGCGATGCCTACGCAACGCAAGAGGTCGCCGCCGCCTTCGGAGTCCGCTACCTCAAGGGCCCCAGGCGGGGACTATACGCCAACCGCAACTTCGCGGCAGCTCACTGTCTAGGTTCCCATCTTCGCACCATGGACGACGACCATGAGTTCCCGAACGGCCATCTACGTGTGGTCCGCACAAGCGTTGAATCGGATCCAAATGCCGTTTGGACGGGGGCCGAGCGAACGCCTAAAGACGATCCGTTCGAGCCACCAAGGTATCCCGGTGAGCTGCATCCAGGTGGATTCTCCTTCGTTCCCAAGCAAACCGAGCCGAGGATCACCATCGCGGATGGATTCACGGTCTACCCTCGGTGGCTCTTCCAGCGGGGCGTCTGCTACTATGATGGATTCCTCTTCGGTGCAGCCTACCTTGAGTTCGGGTGTAGGTTGCGGTGGCTAGGTCTTCAAATTAGAAAGATTTTAGACACCTTCTTGATTCATCACCACGACCCGCTCAACCGATCGGTCATGTCCGATAGGGTCCAAAGAGCTTCGCAGAGCTTTGCTGGGTATCTTTTGGCGTTCCTCTGCAAACCTTCGCTGCGAAACAAGACACTCTGGCTTGCGCATCGCTTGATACAGGCTCGCAAGCAACCAATCGTTGCCATTCAAGATGCCATAAGTGGCATGCGGCATGCACAGCGTTTCAAGCGCGACATTCTTAATCAGCACCGCGCTGTGCAGTTCCGATTCTGAAGAGGAAGGACAACGGACAATACATGCAGACACGGGGGCGGTTCTCATCAACACGGCGGGCAACCTTGCCAGGGTGCCACCTCTTCCCCAGCGCAATGCCAGTTTCGAGACGATTGATGCTTCGTACTCCTCGCGCCCCGCAGCCGCACAGCGGCAAACGGAATCAAGTCTTCGGTCCTTTAGGGCCGTCACTCACTTTGAGCCGAACTTCAGTATTGAGGCCCGTGAGAGCCCTGTTGACCTCGTTCCGTCAAATTCATTCCTTCGGTTCACAACCTCTGCGCAAGCTGTTCGCCGCCTTTGGGACTTGAACACAGAACAGCTATTTATCTCCCTGTTCCTGGACCCGTTCTCTTCTCTAAGAACAATCATTCAGGCTCACTTCCGACGACATCGGATCCTTTATCCCAAAGCCTCTCACAGTCACTCCTTCGCTAGCACTCACTCCTATACCGATCTACGCATGCCGTTCGCTTCTGTGACTCACTGTCCGATGCGTTCCGCACTAGGGATGCAATGCCGTTAGCACAGCTGACTCCGATCAATGTGCAGGAGCGTGCCCTTTGCCATGTTCTCGATTCTGATCCCAACCTACAATCGCTTCCGGTACCTCTGCGAGGTCATCGAGTCCGCGTTGGCACAGACACTGCCACCGAGGGAGATCGTCGTCCTAGACGATGCTAGCCCAGATGAGACGCCTCGGGTGCAGGAGCTGTTCGGTGATCGCATCCGGTACATCCGCCATGAGAGCAACCTGGGCATCGTAGGCAACTGGCTCTTCGGTTTCCACGCAGCGAGAGGTCCATATACCTTTGTCCTGCACGACGATGACGTGCTCGAGCCAACCGCTCTGGCCGAGTTCGGAAGGGTTCTGCGAGCGGCGCCGAGCGCCGACCTGGTGTTCTGCAACCAGTCCATCATCGACGAGAAGGGCAACTTGCTGCCAGACCGGACAGCCGATCACAATGCTCGCTAGGCCAGCCTCACAGAGGGCTTCTTGCCAGATCTAGCCCAAGACGCTCTGCTTCGTATGTCCATCCCGGTGGGTGCCGCAGTCTACCGCTCCGGCCTTCTTAAGCAGGTGCATATTCCGGCCGCTGCCGTCGGCCAAGCCGATCTATGGCTGTTCTACGAGCTAGTCAAAAGAGATGCAAGGGCCTACTTTCTACCGAGGCCGCTGGTGCGTTACAGGGTGCATCCAAACTCCATGAGTGTGGGAATGCAGCGATACTGCCTGCCCGGAGGCATCTTCCGGTGTCGCGCGATCCTCGAAGACGAGAGCTTGCGACGAATCCATCCGGCAGTGCGCAAGCAGCTTGCAGGTTACTCCAGACGACTCGCGCATCTAGAACTGCAAGACGGAGACTGGCGGCTCGCCAGAGTGCACCCCTTTCAGGCGGCTATGGCGACGAGGTGCATGGACTGGAAGGCGCTCGCAATGTTCGTGCTGTCTCTTGTAGGTCCGATGGTGCCAAAGAGACTCGCCTCCCGAATGTGATCCACCACTTGGCAACCACTCGGATCGGTCGAAGGTTGTGCTTTAGGGGAACCTCTTCGGAAGCGGACGGGCACGAGCGGTTGGGCTTTGGGCCCGTTGATGGGTCCGGACCCGCTGCAGCCTCTGGCAACGGCGGTTGCCGCGGGCCGGGGCACAAAGGCCCCGGCCGATTGTGGGTCGGTCAGACCGCGACGAGCTACGGGCCGCTCGGACCCGAGGCCGTCTGCAGCGTGCCGTTCCACGCGCCCTGCCGCAGGATCGTGCTCTTGGTGTTGCGCGCCCGCACCAGCACCTCGTACTGGGCGTTGGCCGTCAGGCCGGACGGCACCACCACCTGGATCCGAGACGGGCTCCGCTCCGCCACCTGCGTGCACTTCACCTCGGCGGCGGTCGCCTTGTTCCGCAGGAACACGCCCTCGTCCGCCTTGGCGGCGTCGAACGTGAGCCGGCGCCCGCGGATCGTCAGCACCGCGTTTGCCGCCAACGCCGTCGCCGAGCCGTTGACCACCGTCACCGAGCGCACGTCCGGCACCAGGTTCGGCGGATCCGTGCGCTCCAGTGCGGCACGGACCCGCACCTGCTTGGTCAGGCGCGGGTTGACCCTCACCTTGACCATCAGCTTGGCGTCGGCCGGCAGGGGCGCGTCCTCCGCCGGGAGCTTCGCCCGGATCGACGGGTGGAAGGTCGCCAGGCCGTCGAGCGTCACGTACGAACCCCGGACCAGCTCCTCCTCGACCAGCTCCACGAATCCGGTCAGCACGCCCAGGATGTCCGGCATCGTCAGCGTGGTGCTGCCCACCAGCCTTCGCGCGGCGTCCGACAGGGTGAACCGGATCTCCCTAGGCACGTATGCCGTATAGCTCACCGGGTTGGTAAGCTTGTTCCTTTTGATGTAGTATTTCATCCTACCATCTCCTTGTTGCAGACGCAAAGAAAGACGATATGCTTCAGAAGTCTTAAGTGTTTCATTGTGTCGTCTCCAGGGCCGTGGCCTCTTCCCGAACTCAAGCTGGCTTCTTCGAGAAACCGCACCCTGTTCGTTCCAAAACCCTTGGCCCGCTATTGGTGTTTCGGATCAGGGGTACCCCTTACCCAAACACTATTATAGCTCAGCTTTTTCGAATCGTGCAAATGTTTTGATGTTTCGAGTTCCTACCCTAGCTACAACGACCCTTGCGCAGGCTTCGGTTTCGAGGGGAATCTAAACCGCTTGTGTTTGCCAACCGATTCCGCACCCTTGTGCGACTCATTGTCACGTTTCTTCTCTGGCTATGCAATAGCGAGTGTTGCGTTCTAGATTCTGCTCCGTAAGAACAAGACAAGCCGAACGCCGCTCCTGTCCACTACCCGGAAACCAACATGGGTATTTCGCCCCAACATGAAGTCCGATGCCCCTCCTCCCTCCGCGGCGCGGGAGGGCCGGCAAGGGTGCAGGGTGTCTGGCGAGCATCGGCGGCTCAAGCGGCAGACCCGGCGGTGCAACCAGCACCCTCCACCCTCACCGTCTCTCGGCGGTGAAGGAGGGGCTAAGCGGCCCAGCCCTAAGGACCCGCAGGCGAACGACCGACCCTAGAGCAGGGCAACCGGCATCCGGTACATTGTCACTTGGAACAAACAAGGCGCTTCTCTTGCGGCAGCTCTTGCCTATGGCATCGTCTCCTGCTAGCGATCCGAACACAGCACAGCCCCTCGCGGCCGTCATCGTTGCCGCGTACAACGCAGACGGCACCTTGGATGCAACCCTCGCCAGCGTCCTGCGTCAAACGGAGCCTCGGTGGGAGTGCTGGGTGGTCGACGATGGCAGCACCGACGGTACCGTGGCAGTCGCCCGGCGATGGTCTGAACGCGACCTCCGCTTTCGCGTGCTCGCTCAGAAGAACGCTGGTCCCAGTGCCGCCAGGAACCGCGCTCTCAGGCAGGTAAGCGCGAGCGTGCGGTACTGCTGGTTCCTCGATGCCGACGATGAACTCATGCCAGACGCTCTCGGCCGGACGATCGCCTACCTTGAGCAGAATCCGCAGGTGGTGACGGTCGGCGTCGGGTTCGAGGAGCTGCTGGACGACGGCACGGTGCGGCCGGGCCATCGATCCAGGTTTGTGCCGGCTTTCCCGATTCCGCGCGACCTCAAACCTCATGAGCGCGCCACCCCGTTCGTCACGTTTTTGTGTTGCACCGGCATGGGGGCTTTCGCTCTGCATCGCAGGGATGCGCTGGAGCGTTGCGGAGGGTACGACGAGCGCTTGTGGAGCCATGAGGATGCAGACCTCTTCTGCCGGATGGCTCTTGAGGGCGAGGTCCACTATCTGCCGGATGTCCTGTACAGGAGGCGCGTCGTTCCAGGGTCACTCACCCACGTCGGCCAACAACGGGGAGGAGGAGAGCTGTTCCACAGGAAGTGGCTCGACTACCGCCATCCGGATCCCTCGAAACAAAGGATCATCGACCAGGCCCGGCGACACTACTACAGGGTGCATGTCCCTCTCAGGGACCTTAAGGTGGCTTCCAAGTCTCTGCGGGAGTTTCTAAGGACCCGAGAGGTTGCAAAGTTGCGGTGGACCCTCAAGTTGGTTGCGCACGCTCTTCGATCCCCATGGTCGAAATATGGAGCCTGACGTCTCGTGCCCGCTTTGGTGCCGGCAGCGTCGCCAGCCCAGCGTCGAAGCGCCATGTTGGCCCGCGGCTGATGCATAACGCGGTCTCGTGGAAATGCCGATGAGAATCTTGTCTATCTCGATCCCGTATCCGCCGATCGTAAGTGGCCTCGGCAGAGTGGCATTCGACCTGAACGAGGAGTGGACGCCTTTGGGCCACCACGTCGAGGCGGCGGTGTGGTCGGACGGCGCGGTGGAAGCCGCACACACGATCCACCGGCCCGTTGATGCGGCTGCTGTCCGTAGGCTTGAGGATTGCTTCGACGTTTTGGTCACGCACGAGTTCCTCTGGAAGCAGCACCCTTGGCTTTACTTGTCTTGAAGACCCTTTGTGGTGGTCAACCATGCTCTGTCCACTCCGCCCCTCCTCTCTAGAGCGGGGCTGTTTGGTCGCGTCGTCCACTCGCGTGCGGCAGGTCTCGTGGCGGTCAGCCGGTATCTCGCCAAGACAACGCCGAAGCGGACCCGCGTGATCCTCAACCCCGTTGACCTCCCGGACGAAGACGTCGGTGGGGACCGCACCGGTCAGCTCCTGTTCGTCGGCCGAATCGCACCGGGCAAGGGGCTGGACCGGCTCCTGCGGTGGATGACGCGCTGGGAGCATCCGGTCCCGTCGCTGACCGTCATCGGCGAGGGCCCGATGCTGGAGCAGTGTCGCACTCTTGCCGCGGAGGGAAACCTGAGGGTCGAGTTCTTGGGCGCCCAGCCTAGCGAGCACGTCCTCAAGGAAATGCGGCGTCACCGGGTGGTGGTGATTCCATCACACCCCTACGGAGGGTTGAGTGAAGGTCTGCCCCTTGTGGCTCTCGAAGCCCTTGCAAGCGGGGCGACCGTCGTGGCATCCGAAGTCGGCGGTCTTCCTGAGGCCGTGGGGGAGTCCGGTTTGCTCGTGCCCTGCGACGATGGAGACGCGTGGCACAGCGCGGTCAGGACCGCCCTCGCGGACGACTCCCTGAGGCAGCGCGGGTTCGCGCTCTTCCGCGAGCGTTGGAAAGGCTGGACGCTCGAGCGCGTCGCGAGGGAGTATTTGTTGCTCTTCGAGCAGATTCTCGAGACGCGGCGAAGCTCCTAGGCGACGGACTCGACGCAGCAGGCGTCTTTGGCCGGGCTGTCGCCCCTTTGGAATCCGCGGCTCCGTCGCCCGGCTGCGCCCCAGGCTCGTCGGCTTCACCCCTCCGCTTTTGGACTTTGCCCCGCTCCCAGCCTTGAGGAAGCGGCTTCTGCCTTCGAGAGTCACCTCCGGGCCCGGGTGTTCGAAGGTACCCCGGCCTCGCCGCAAGAGGAGACGCCGTCTGTCACCACGCAGAACAGGGATGGAGAGGGGGTGCCTAAAGGCGTGTTCTCCAGGCCGAGCCAGCAAGCTATTGTGGGAATAG
>FWPV01003527.1_pt1 | contig 35181 bp, 31 predicted proteins | sample 2228371 | NCBI WGS metagenome assembly FWPV01 (sample SAMEA103939776, study PRJEB20133) | metagenome | reverse complement strand
ACGCAACGCCTCGTCCGGTTCCAGGCGGCCAACCTCGACGATCGCCTCCAGGGCATAGCGGTGGCGGGCCGTCACCAGCACGGGCAACTGGCGCGGCACGGCCTTGAGCACCTGGCTCAGCGCCGCGCCGTTCCAGGCGTCATCCAGCACCAGCAGCGAGACCCCGCCCTCGGTGAGCAGGCGGCGCATGATTTTGAGGCGGGCGCTCCCGGCGGCGCTGGCGATCTCCTGCTGCGCGCCGAAAGGCCGCGCCAGCGCTTCCAGCAGGGCGTCAGCTTCCTCGCTGCCGGCGTTGAGCCACAGCACAGCACCCTCGTGGTCCTCCAGCCAGTCGGCAGCGACGCTGGCCGCCAGCGCTGACTTGCCCATCCCGCCGAAACCCTGCAACAGGACGTGATTCCCGCCTTCCAGCATCTCGCGCACACGGGCCAGGAGCGACTCACGTCCGATCAGGCGGGGCGGGAGATCGGGCACGTCGTCAGGTAGTTCGGCCAGAATCGCGCTGGTATCTCCCAGGTGGCGCAACAACCGGTCGCGCAGCCAGACCGCGATCGAGCGGCTAACCTGGCGGCGCAGATCGTCCAGGTCAGTAAACCAGCGGGGCGTGATCCCGGCAATGACGTTGCTCTGTTCGTCCAGAAAGGCCTGCAGGCGTGGATCGCGACCGGCAGCATCCGTGCTCTTGACGTAGATATGGCGGTCGATGCCCCACTCCGTCGCCCGCTGGAACTCGTCAATCGTCCACTCGCCGTATTCCTTCCAGAACAGGCCAATGTACAGCGCTGACTGCTTGAGCGCGCGCAGGTAGACTTCCCGGATCGAACGCTCGGAAGCCGGGGCATCTTCCTCAAAGACCCAGGCGCTGAGGGTGATCAGTTCGTTGCCGAGCGTCGGCAGCAGAGCGCGCAACGCCTGGCGCTCTGCTGCCAGTTCCTGCATCTTCGAGCTGATAAACACATGAAGCTCGGTTGTCATCCGTCCGATCCTGGCTGGCCTGCATCCCGGTAGCCGTTTACCGGCCTCTTACACCTGCCATTATATCCGAACCCAGTAGCGATACTCCAACGCCGGGCAAAGGTCAATTCCAGAGGAAGCGGCCGGCACAGGACAACCGCGTTCAGGCAGGAACGGCGGGCCGCCAGCCAGCAGTCATTCAGGCATGTTGTCCAGAGTCGTCTGGGCTTATTGACAATCCAAAACCTTTTGGACTATACTGAGGGTAATCCAAAAGGTTTTGGATCATCGCTGTTGTCGTACCTTCGCCAGCTGGCGTTTGAGCCATTCCCCTGTTCAGTGGCAGGAGTCTGCGGTGCGGGTTACGCTCAAAGATCTGGCAGAAGAAACCGGTTTTTCGATCACCACGGTTTCACGGGCGCTGGCAGGCTACAGTGACGTTTCCGAAAAAACACGCCAGTTGATCATGGAGACGGCCCGCCAGCTTGGCTACCAGCCCAACCTGCTGGCCCGCCAGCTCAAGAGCCGCCGCACCGAAACGCTGGGGATCATCCTGCCTTCCTATGGCCCCTACCTGAGCGATCCATTCTTCACCGAATTCCTGGCCGGTGTTGGCAGCGAAGCAGGCAATCTGTCCTACGATCTCCTGCTGGGCACGCACACCACCGCCGCGGACGAACTGGCCGCTTACCGGCGGATGGTCGGCGGCGGTCGCGTTGATGGCATGATCGTCCTGCGCACCCGGCGGCGCGACCCGCGCATCCAGTACCTGCATGATATCGGGATGCCGGTCGTCGCCTTTGGCCGCAGCGATATGGACTTCCCTTTCAGCTATGTCGACGTGGACGGTGAGATCGGGCTGCGCCTGCTGACCCAGCACTTCATCGACCTGGGTCACCGTTGCATCGCCTTTATCTCCACCTCCCCTGAGTTGATGTTCACCGAGCATCGCCTGCTTGGCTACCGCCGCACGCTGGAAGCCAATGGCCTCGCCTTCGATCCCACCCTGGTTGAGATCGGCAACATGACCGAGGAAAGCGGGTTGGAATGCGGCCTGCGCCTGCTGGAGCACACGCCGCGGCCCACCGCGATCATCGCCTCTAATGACATGATGGCCGTGGGCGTCATGATGGCCGCCCGGCAGCGCGGGCTGCGTATCGGCCCGGACCTGGCCGTAGGTGGCTACGACGATACCCAGCTGGCCCGCCATACCGATCCGCCGCTGACCAGCATCAGCCAGCCCAGTTTTGAAGTCGGGCAGCAGATTTGCTCTCTGCTCATTGAGCAGATCCGCGCCGAGGAACCAACCATCACCCAGCGCATCCTGGAACCAACCCTGATCGTCCGCGCATCCAGCGGGCCTGCCCGCAGCGACTGATCGTCTCGCTGGCGGAGGCCGGGTCTGCGCTATAGAGGAATACGATGGCAGGAGGGAGGTGATTATCGAGTACAACCAGTCGCCGGGCAGTCCGCCCGCCAAATCGCCTGACCTAACCTCTGGAGGAGAATCATGAAGACCCGTACCTTGTTGTTCGCGCTGGTGATCGTCCTGATTTCTGTGTCGATCGTGACCGCGCAGGGGCCGGTCAGCTTCTTCGGCACACAGTTCGCCCCCGTTGAGGAAGGCGAGAAGTTCCGCGCCATCCTGAGCGATTTCGGCGAAGTTGAATACTTCAACCAGCTCCAGGAAGGCGAGTTGCTGGATCTGGTCATCGCTGAGGTGGAGACCGGCCAGGGCACGGTTGACCTGGTGGGTACCCTGCACGGCGGCTTCCCCACCCTGGTCAGAGCCGACGCCCTGATGGATCTGACCGATCTGCTGGAAGAGCTGGAGACCAACCGCGATCTGGCTGACGCCTTTGTGGAACTGGGCCTGATGGGCAGCGAAGACTACCAGTACTACATCCCCTGGATGCAGGCCACCTATGTCATGGCCGCCCATAAGGATGCCCTGGAGTACCTGCCGGAAGGCGCCGACCTGAACGCCCTGACCTGGGATCAGCTGGCTGAGTGGGCCAAGGCCATCAAGGATCAGACCGGCCAGGCCCGCCTGGGCTTCCCGCTGGGCGAAGGCGGCCTGTGGCACCGCTTCATGGAGGGCTACATCTATCCGTCCTACACCGGCGGCATGGTCACCAAGTTCAAGAGCGAAGCCGCGGTGGAGATGTTCCAGTTCCTCAAGGACCTGTGGCCCTATGTCCACGAGCAGTCCATCACCTACTCCCAGATGCAGGAACCACTGCTGGCCGGCGAGGTCTGGATCGCCTTTGACCACACGGCTCGCCTGATCAATGCCTTCCGCGAGCAGCCGGAGAACTTCGTAGCCTTCCCGGCCCCGGCTGGCCCCGCAGGGCGCGGCTTCATGCCGGTGGTGGTTGGCCTGGGCATCCCCAAGAGCGCCCCCAATCCCGAAGGCGCGATGGCCCTGATCGACTTCCTGACCACCCCTGAGGTGCAAGCGCGGGTGCTGCGCGATCTGGCCTTCTTCCCGGTGGTCAGCGGTGTGGATGTCGAAGCCCTGCCGGTGGAAGTGGCCATCGAGGCTGCTGCGGTCGACGCTCAGGCCACCGCGCCTGATGCGCTGCCGGCCCTGCTGCCAGTTGGCCTTGGCGAGCGTGGCGGCGAGATCAACGGCATCTACCGCGCCGTGTTCAGCCGCATCGTGCTGGACGGCCAGGACATCGTCACCGTCCTGAACGAAGAAGCCGCCAACCTGCAGGCGCTGCTGAACGACACCGGCGCCGCCTGCTGGCCGCCTGACCCGGTCAGTGAAGGCATCTGCCAGGTCGAGTAGGCCGTCCCGGCTCCACCGGGATAACACCACTGTCTTACCAGGGGAAGCCGGGTCGTCGGACCCGGCTCCCCCCTCACGGTTTCTGGCAGGGAGGACGCCTGTGAGACCGCAACGACGAAGCAAAATCAACTGGACGCCTTACCTGCTGCTCCTGCCATCGACGATCTTCCTGATTCTGTTCTTCGCCTGGCCAATGGTACGCTCGCTGACGCTGGCCTTCCGGGCGGAGGGCACCATCCTTACCCTGTACGCTGAACCCAGCACCCGCAGCCCTGTCGTGGGCAAGATGCAGCAGAGCACGCAGGTCATCCTGCTGGGCAATCGGGGCATCGCCGCCCGTGCTTCCGGCGAGGCCGAGCTTACCGAAGAAGCCGCCGAAGGGCAGACTGAAGCCGCCATCGTCGAAGTCTGGTATCACATCGAAGGTCTGGACGCCCAGGGGGCGACCTTTGATGGCTGGGTGCCGGAGAGCTATGTGCGGGAGAACGAACCGGAGAGCGAAGGCGCTCCCATCACCAGCGGGACGATCCGGCGACGCGACCGCGATGTGCGGAGCGAGCCGGGGTCGATCAGCCCGGTGGTTGCCCGCGTCCGGCAGGATACGGAGGTCACCATCCTGGAGCGGGCAACACTCGAAATCTGGTATGAAGTGAGCGGCCCGGCAACCGACGGCAGCCCGGTTACCGGCTGGGCGCCTGCCCGCTACCTGCAGGTGCTTTCCGACAGCGGGGAAACCATCACCGGCCTAGTCGAAACAGGCAACAGTGGCGAATGGACGCTGCGCTTCATCGAGCGCATGGTCAACGACCGTGACTTCATGCCCGCCCTGACCACCACCCTGCTGCTCATCGCGCTCATCCTGCCCATCCAGTTCGTCCTGGCCTTCACCATGGCCATGGTGCTGCAGCAACGCCTGCGTGGCAACAGCCTTTTCCTGTACATCTTCTCCATCCCGCTGGCGACTTCCGACCTGGCTGTTGGTATTGTGTGGTTTTCCATTTTTACGCAGGCCGGTTTTCTCAACAGCCTGCTGGTTGGCCTGGGGATCATCGATACCCCGATCATTTTTCTCAGCCCCAATACAACGTATTACATGATTCTGGCGGTCGTGCTGGCTGAAGTCTGGCGGGCCACCTCCATCGTGATGGTGATTATTGTGTCCGGGCTGCAGGCTGTGCCGGAATCCTACCTGGAGGCAGCGGAATTGTTTGGCGCAGGGCTGTGGCAACGTATTCGCTACGTGATCCTGCCGCTGCTCAAACCCAGCCTGCAGGTCGCCCTCATCCTGCGCACGATCCTGGCCTTCCAGGTCTTCGGTGTGGTAATCGCTGTTGCCGGGCGCGGCCTGACCGTGCTGGCCAACGAAACCTATCGCTGGTACGTGGAATTCCGCAATCCGAATATTGCCGCCGCCTATGCTGGCCTGATTCTGCTGATCTCGATGGTGACGGCCATTTTCTACCTGCGCTCGGTCCGGACTCAAGAGGAGGCCCTCGGTGAATAGTCAAGCCCTCCCCCCGCTGTCCGCAGAGATGGCCGCCATTCAGCGCCAGGCCATTCGCCGCCGTCGCCGCAACCGGGCGCTGGTCTACCTGCTGGCCTTCCTCCTGGCGGCCTGGATTCTGCTGCCCATTCTGCTGATCGCCAACATGGCCTTCAGCACGGTCGATGCTGTGCGTGGCTTCCCCAAGAGCTTCCTGCCCAACCCGGTTTCCTTCGAGACCATGGATTTCTTCCTGAAGTCGGAGGGGGTGCTGGATGCCACCGGCCGCAGCGTTGCGGTCGCCCTGCTGACGGTGGTCATCTCCAGCCTGGTGGCCATCCCGGCAGGGTATGGCATCTCCCGCTACATGTTTCCGGGGCGGACGGCGTTCCGGCTGGCCATTCTGGCCGTGCGTGCCTTTCCGATTGTCGTGCTGGCCATTCCGCTGGCTGTGATCTTCATCCAGTTGCGGATGCGCGACTCGCTGCTCAGCCTGGCGCTGATGCACACGGCCCTCACCCTACCAACGACCGTGCTGGTCATGTCCAGCGTGTTTGCCAGCGTCCCCCGCGAGCTGGAGGAGGCGGCGCAGGTTTTCGGTAGCTCGCCTCTGCGGGCGTTCTGGCGGGTTGTCCTGCCGCTGGCTGCGCCGGGCATCGCTGCGTCAGCGATTTTCACTTTCGTCATGTCCTGGAATGAGGTCTTCGCAGCGGTTGTCCTGACTGTACGCAACCGCACGTTGCCGGCCCAGGTGCTGACCGTGCTGGGTACATCCCCCCTGGAGTACAAGTTCGCTGGCGGGTTTTTCATGCTGATCCCTTCCCTGATCTTCATCTTCTTCATCCGCCGTTACCTGTTCAACATGTGGGGGCAGATCACCAAGTGAGGCAAGGCTATGGCCGAGATCAAGATTGAGCATGTAACCAAAACTTTCGGCAAGGTCACCGCCGTTGATGATGTCAGCCTGACCATTGCAGATCAGGAATTCGTGGTGCTGCTTGGCCCCAGCGGGTGCGGTAAGACCACGCTTCTGCGTGCTGTGGCCGGGCTGGGTCTGCCCGATTCTGGCCGGATCAGCATCGGTGGCCGGGAGGTGACGTATCTCCCCCCGCGTGAGCGTGGCATCTCCATGGTCTTTCAGAGCTACGCCATCTTCCCGCACATGACGGTCTATGACAACATCGCCTTCGGCCTGACCATGCGCAAGGTCGACCGAGCCACGATCGAGCGTCAGGTACGCCGGGCCGCCGAGATGCTCCACATCGACGACATGCTGCAGCGTTACCCCAGCCAGATGAGCGGCGGCCAGCGCCAGCGCGTGGCCGTGGCCCGCGCTCTGGCCGTCCAGGCGGAAGTCCTCCTGATGGACGAGCCGCTCAGCAACCTGGATGCCCTGTTGCGGCTGGAGATGCGCGCCGAGCTCAAGCGCCTGCTGGCCGATCTCAAGGTCACCACGATCTACGTCACCCACGACCAGATCGAGGCACTCAGCATGGGCGACCGCATTGCCGTCATGCGTAACGGCCGCATCCTGCAATGCGACACGCCCACCCGCGTCTACGACATGCCCGCCGACCGCTTCATCGGTGGCTTCATTGGCAACCCGCCGATGAACTTCCTGCTGGGCCAGGTCCAGCGGGAAAATGGCAGCCTCCGGGTTCGCGTCGGCGACTTCACCCTCACCCCGGCCCCTGTCTATATCGAGCAGCTCAAGCGCTACGACGGGCAGCCGATCGTGATCGGCATCCGCGCGGAGAACATGGAAGCGCTGCGCAGCCCTGCGGAAGACGCGCTCAAGGTGCGTGTGCTGGTCGTCGAGCCGCTGGGTGCCCAGAACCTGCTGACAATCCGCGTGCACGACGACATCATCAAGCTTTCCACCCACCCGGACTTCCCCGCTGAGCCGGATAGCGACATCTGGGTGCGCTTCCCGGCAGAGAAGATCCGCTGGATCGACCGCGAGACCGGGAGGACAATCCTGCCGGAATGACCTCACCTGACCTGCTGACGGCCTATCGCTGCCGCCGGTTGCTCCCCACAGCCGGCGGCAAACCATTGGATTTTGGCGCTGGCGGCCTCACCGGCAGCGTTGACTGCGACGGGCGACTGACCGCCCTCAACGCCTATCACCCGGCCCACGGCTACGTCACGCTCACCGCCGCCCTGCCCTTCCCGGAAGCGGAACGCTACAATCCGGCGGCAGTGCGCGCTTACCGCGCCGGTCTGGTTGCGCTGGAAGGGTTCGGGCTGGCGTTTGCCGCGCCGGTCGTCAGGCGCGAGGCCTGGTTGATTGAGGACGCTGTGCCCCACCTGCGCCTGACCCTGGCGGATGGGACGATCGCTGAGTGCACGACCTTCATCCCGATCCATGTGCCCGCCGGCGCGGTGCAATGGTGGCGCTTTTCGCGCCCTGGGGTCACCATGCAGATGGCCGGGCGGATCTCCCTTCAGCGCTGCGCCTACACCCAGCTGACCGAAGGCGGGCCGCTGCCGATGCCTTCCCACGAGACACACCTTTTCTACCCCCGGCCGGGCGGCCCGCTTGGCCTGGTCAACCCGGCGCTGGGCTGGGCGGTTGTCCTTTCCGCTACCGGGGCCAGCCCGAATCCTGATGGCACACTCACCCTGTGCGGCGCGCCTTTCATCGCCGCCCCGGAATTCGCTCTGTTCGTCGCGCCGGGCAGCAACCCGGAGGAAGCCTGGGCTAACTGGCAGCGGTTGGCAGAGGATGGCTCCTCTCCTGCTCTTCTGCGCCACACCCTCGACGTCTGGCAGGCCCGCTGGGAGAACTGGCCGTATGCCGATCACCCGCTGGATACCCTCCTGCGCCGGGCACTGGTCTACGCCCTGACCTGCGCCGTGCCCGCGCCCGGTGAGACTGCTTCGGATGCCCTCTGTCTGCTGACCGATCACCAGCTCCTGCCGCTCTCCTGGAACCGTGACTCATACTATGCCGCGCTGGCCCTGCTGCGCTGGCGGAGCGAGATGGCCGACCTGGTGCGTCGCCACCTGATCTGGCTGTTTGAAGTTGCGGAACGCCCCGCTGGGGTCTGGGGACGCTCCTACCTGGCCAACGGACGGATGAAAGACCCGGCCTTCCAGCTGGATCAGCAACTCTTCCCCCTGCAGGAACTGGCCGATTACGTGGCGACAACCGACGACCGCGCCACGCTGGAGCGTCTGCACGGGCATATCGCCCCGTTGCTGGCCATGTTGCGCGCCCGCCGGGACCCCACCAGCGGCCTGCTGCCCACTGCTGAAACACCCGCTGACGATCCGGTCACCCTGCCATACCATCTTTCCAGCCATATCTTGCTGTGGCACACCCTGCGCCGGATCGGGAATCTACTGGGTGAGGCTGATTTGCTCGCCTGGGGGGAAGAGGTTCGGGCGGCGGTGCGCCAGCACTTCGCCGCTGAGCGCGGGGGGCGTGTCCTGCTGGCCTACCTGACCGACGGCCATGGTCGTCACCACTTCTACCACGACGCCAACGACCTGCCGCTGGTTCTGGCCCCGATCTGGGGCTTCTGCACGGCGGATGACCCGCTCTGGCGGGCGACGCTGGACTTCGCCTTTTCAGAAGCAAACGTCGGCGGCTACTATGCCGGGCCGCTGGGCGGGCTGGGATCCGTCCATACCCCCGCGCCATGGCCACTTGGTCTGGTGCAGGAGCTGCTTTACGCGCATCTGATCGGGGATGCTGAGCGCGCCGGACGTGTCACTACCCGGCTGGCGCAGGTAGCGCAGTGGGATGGCGCCCTATCCGAAGCCTGCGATGCGACCAGCGGGGCGGTCGTTTCCCGCCACTGGTTCGCCTGGCCAGGTGCGGCGCTCTACGCCCTGCTGGAGGTAGCCCCACCCCGCTAACAGACAGCAGGACGGCCGGTCACAGGCTGAACCGGCCGTCTTTTCCCCTGTGTTACGGTAATTGGACCCGGCTAGGGCTGCGCCATCCGCAGATGATAGCCGTTGAGCACAGCGTCGCCATCCGGCCCCCATGTCGCCAGGTAGAACGGGGCCGCCGTCCCGGCGGGCAAACCGCCCAGCAAATGGCTCTCGCCGCTGACCACATCGACCAGGCGGATGCTCATCCGCGCCCGTGCGGCAGGATCGAGCGGCTGCAACGTTTCGTCGGGCAGCTTGCCACTGGCAGCCACCAGCACTGAACCGCCATCCGGCGACCAGGCCGCCTGCAATGGCCAGATGCCGCGCCGTGTCCCGCTGTCGTTGGGATGCGCTGGCAGCGGCAGCGGCGTGATCGCCCCATCCGCCAGCGTGATCCAGAAGGCCCAGATCGCCACCGGGTTGGCGCTGATATCACCCGCCCAGAAGAGTAGCCGCTCACCATCCGGCGACCAGCTCACTGGCCCCAGACTGGCCAGCGTGACCTCCGGAAATACCGTCTTCAGACTGGCCTGGATATCCGCCAGCGCGGCGATTTGCGTCAGCCCGCCATTTTCCAGGTCGACCAGCCACACCCCATCGAAGGCTTCATCCAGCGGAGTATGGGCGGCACTGAGCGCCAGCTGCGCCCCATCCGGCGACCAGGCCAACCCGGCGGTTGCCCCGGCATCAAAGGCATACGCGCTGCTGCCGGGCAGGGTCGTCACCTCGGTCACGGCGCCCGTCGCTGCTTCAACCAGGCTGATCGTTGCAGGCTGGAAGGCACCGCCCGCACCGAGCACAGTACGCTCGACCGCGATCCATCTCCCGTCGGGCGACCAGGCAGGTTGCAGCATCAGGGTCACCCCTGCTGGCGCTGCAGGGTCATTCAGCGGGCCGTCGTAGCCGTCATCGGCCAAGTTGGTCCACGTCCCGGCGGCCACATCCATAATCCACAGGTCAACGTCCTCGCCAGTCAGCAACGGCTGGCCCACAAAGGCCAGGCGCGAGCCGTCCGCCGCCCAACCCACCGGCATCAACGCCGAACGCGGTTCGACATCCAGGCCGCGCCCGACTTCTTCCAGCGGAACCAGGCATAGCGCCTCGCTGGCCGCCAGGGCATCCGCTGCACACAGGAAGCGGTCGATGTGGCCGTTCAGGCGGACAGCACTCTCATAGGCATAGTGCCGCCCGTCCGGCGCGGGAAAAGTCCGCAGGCCCACGCTGCTGGGCAGTGCCAGTGGAGAAGCTTCCGCCACCACCCAGCCCGGCCCACCCTGAGCGACAGCACCCGCGCCCCCGGCCAGCAGCCCGGCCACCAGCATGATGAGCAGCACACGTTGAGCCGTCATGATCCACCTCCTCAGGGCGCTTCTGCGGGGCCGGTAGCGCGGGCCGGCCCCGTGCCGCTGGCTCACAGCCGCTTTTCAAAAGCCATGTAATCCCGGAAGACCTGCAGGTTGTTCTCCCGGTCAACTTCCTTAACGTTGGGAGAAACAAAGATGCGCTCCGGCGGGCGCCCCAGACGCACCAGTTCTGCCGTGATCTCGGAGAGCAGGGCCATGGTGATGGCCACCGCTGCCAGCGTAGAGCTGGCCCCAACCTTCTCCGGACGACCCTCCACCGGCACCAGAGCGTCTTCCGGCGGGCAACAGTTGTCGATCACGATGTCCGCCGCGGTGAGCAACGAATGGCCGCTGGAATGGGTTGGGGGATTGATTTTGTGGTTGGCGACGGAAGTCACACCGATGACGGTCAGGCCCTTTTCCTTACCGGCCAGGGCCATCTCCACCGGCGCGGCGTTGAGACCACCATGCGAGTAGACCACCAGCGAATCGCGGGGATCGAGATTGTGGGAGAGCAGCACCTGGGCGACATAGCCCTCCGTGCGCTCCAGCCACAGCAACTCACGCGCGCCGCCCGGCCCGGTCACGCTGAACCACATCAGGCGCGGATCCATGATCGGATGCAGACCGACATAAGACCCGTAGCGCGGGAACATGTCCATCACCGGCAGGACGGAATGCCCCGATCCAAAGAAGTGCACCGCGCGGTCGGCGGCGATGGAAGCAGCACAGGCTTTGGCGGCCTGCTGGATCGCGCCAAGCTGGGTGCGATGAATGGTTTCCAGCAGCGCGGCGGCCTTCTGAAAGTAGATCTCAGCGGACATACTTTATGCTCCTGACAGATTAAGGCGATGAAAGGCGGAGTACGCTGCCCCCAGCAGGCTGGCTTCCTCCCCCAGCACCGAACTGACGATCGGGACACCGCTGGCGGAGATCGGCTGGGCCCAGCGGTTTACCGTTTCCTGCACGGTCGCCAGCAGCAGGTCGCCCTGCTGGCCGACACTCCCTCCCAATACCACGATTTCCGGGTTAACCAGGCTGATCACGCTGGCGACACCCTGGCCGATGACCACCGCCGCCTCCCGGACGACGCGCAACGCCAGCGGATCGCCCCGCCGTGCCGCCTCAAAGATGCCCGGGGTAGTGAGTGTCTCCGCCGCCAGGGCGGAAGGCTCCCCTGCCGCCAGCAGCGCTGCCGCGCGGCGGGCGATGGCTGGCCCGGCAGCCAGATTCTCCCAGTGATCGGGGCCATCCGGCCCGGCCAGCGGGAACCAGCCCACCGCCCCGGCCAGGCGATCCCGGCCCGGCCACAGGGCATCGTTGATGATGAAACCACCTCCGATGCCGGTGCCGATGATGATCGAGGCCAGGCTGTGGCAACCCCGCCCCGCCCCGACCCACCACTCGCCCAGCGCCGCCGCGTGGCCGTCAAACTCCAGGCAGGCCGGGATGCCCAGCCGCGCCTGCAACATCTCCCGCAGCGGGACATCACGCCAGCCGGGCAGATTGGGCGCCCACAGCACGCGATCGGTGGCGTAGCTCGCCAGCGCGGCAGGGACTGCCGCCCCCACCGCGCTGAAGGAGCCACCTCCGTCAAGCCGCCGGGCCAGAGCCGCGATCTGCTCCACCACCGCCGCCGGCCCTTCCAGACAGGTCGGCTCCTGGACTTTGGCCAGTAGCTCGCCCCGCTCGGTCACCAGAGCCGCCGCGACCTTTGTGCCTCCAACATCTACCGCCAGCAGCCGCATATCACTCGTCCAGCAAAAGCCCCGCCCGGCGCTCGTAGTAGTACATGCTATGGGAGCGCATCAGCGTCACCGCCCGGTCAAAGCCCGCCAGTGCGCCACGCACCCTGCCCAGTGCTTCGTAGTAGTCATAATAACGGAAGCTGGCGTAGTTCTCCCGCATCAGGGCGTGAGTCTTGAGCAGCTTCAGGTAGTCGTCAAAGACATCGCTGACGTCCACATAGATATCCGGCACATAGCCTTCCATATCTTCCCAGTTCTCCGGGAAGAGCACGGCCTGCGGCGAATGTGGCGGATACTCCCGCTTGAAGGCGGGCAGCCCGGCTTTGAAGAGCGCCTTGCGCACGATCTCATTGGTGTTGGCGTGATCCTGGTGCATACTGCCGTGCCAGTGAGTCAGGATAACCGTTGGCCGGTACTTGCGGATCAGGTCGGCCATCAACCAGGTGGACTCGTCATTGACCGGCAATTCGCCATCGCGATAAGGCAGCAGCTCGAAATTCGCTCCAATAAACTCGGAGGAGGCTCTGGCGTCCTCCAGCCGCATCTTGAGGTATTCCTCCGGCGGGAGCGTCGGGTGGCCTTTCTCGCCGGCGGTAGCCGCCACGATGGTCACCTCCCAGCCAGCCCGCTTGTGCTTGAGCATCAGCGCCCCGGCCATGTTCTCCGGGTCGGAGATATGCCCGCCAACAACCATCAGGTGTTTTCCGGTCATCAGTTGCCTTCCTTCCAGGCTGAGGATCACAGGTCTTTGTGCAACACCGCAAATTCACGGCGGCGCTTAAAGCCCGCCAGCGAATACAGTCGTGCGGCATCTTCACCCGTCCACAGAAAATACGCAAAGTAGACGTTGCGGGCGCTCATCGTCTCCAGGCAGCGGAAGAGCAACAGCCGCCCAACACCTTTATTGCGGCATTCCGGCTCCACGCCAAACGGGCCGAAGCGCTCACCGCGCTGCTGGCAATAGCCCACAATCCTGCCACGCTCGCGGGCGATCAGGAAGCAGATGTTGTGCGGTGCCCCGCCGAAGATCTCCAGCAGGTAAGCCTGCGCGTGGCGGTACCAGTCCCAGCCAAAGTGCCTGACGATAAACGGCATCAGTTCCGGCAGATCGGCTGCCGTGACCGGGCGGATGGTGATGCCGTCCTCCTCCTCTCGCCGGCGTTCCAGCTCCAGGACTTCCGGCGGAATCTGAAAGCCGGAGAGATCCGCGCCCATGCTGATGGCCCGGTACAGAGTGCGGAAGCCGATCGTCTGCTCCAGGAAAGTGATCGTCCCCGGATATGCGGCGACATCCACGCCTGGCACAAAGTAGTTGGGCACGTAGGGGGAGATGTCCACCGTTCTGCGCCCTTCCGCTTGCAGGCGGCCCAGCACATGCTCGAACAGGGCGCGCCCAATCCCGCGTCGCTGGTAAGCCGGGTGAACCCCGAAGGCCGTGATCCAGGCTTTCTCCGGCTCCAACCCCTGCAGGAAGAGTGGCACCTGCCGCGTCAGGGCCAGCACAAACCCCACCACGCGACCATCCTCCACCGCAACCGGCAGATTCTCCGGCGTGAAGTTGGGATCAAGCAACACCTGGGTGCGGAAGATGTTGGGGGAGATGCGGTCGTGGGTCATGGCAGCGTGCCAGACCTCCAGCACTTCCGCCTCGTCCGTCCCCCGGTAAGGTCTGATTTGCATGGCAATTATCCTTTGAGACCGGTGAGCGTGATGCCCTGGATAAAGTACCGCTGCAGGAAGATAAACAGGATCAGCGTCGGCACGACCGACATGACCGTGCCGCTCATCAGCAGATTCAGGTTACGCGCCTCAGCGGCGAAGGTGCGCAGCGTATTGAGGCCCAGCGGCACGGTGTACAGTTCACGGCTGTTAATCACCAGCAGCGGCCACAGGAAGGCGTTCCACGAGCCGATAAAGACGAACGTCCCCAGCGTAGCCAGTGCCGGGCGTGTCAGCGGGATGATGATCCGCCAGTAGATCATCGGCTCCGGCGCACCATCGATCCGCGCCGCATCAATCAGTTCATCGGGGATGGAGACGATGAACTGGCGCATCAGGAAGATGCCGTAAGCGGAGGTGATGCCGGGCAGGATCAGCCCCTGGTAGGTGTTGATCCAGCCAAGCTGGCGCACGATGTAGAACACCGGGATCAGGGTGACAAAGAAGGGGATCATCATCGTCGCCAGGATGATATAAAACAACAGCTCCCGTCCGGGAAACTGGTACTTGGCAAAGGCAAAACCCGCCAGCGAACTGGTGAACAGCACGCCGATCACGGTGGAGACGGTCACGATCAGGCTGTTGAGGTACAGGCGGCCAAAGGGCAGCACGTCCAGCAACTCGGTGAAGTTGTTCCACTGGACTTCCGCCGGGAACAGGGCCGGCGGGCGGCGTTGAATCTCACTGGAGGTCATCAAGGAGGCGTCGATCATCCAGGCAAAGGGGAACACCATCATGATCGCGCCAACGATCAGGATCGCGTACTTGAGCACCATGCCCAGCCGCTCCAGTAGCAGGTTTCGTTCTTGCATCATGGCATCCCCCTCAGGCAGTCGTACGATCGCGGAACAACCGGAGCTGGACGATCGTGATGAGCAGGATGATCCCGAAGAGCACAAAAGCCATCGCCGAGGCCCGGCCCATCCGGGAATACTTGAACGCGGTATTGTACATGTAGAGCACGACGGTCATCGTGCTGTTGGCCGGCGAACCGCCGGTGGTGGCGAAAACCAGGTCAAAGACCTGCAACGCCCCGATGGTATTGGTGACAATGATGAAGAGCATCACCGGACGCAGCAGCGGCAGGGTGATATACCAGAGTTCCTGCCAGTAGCTGGCGCCATCAACCCGTGCCGCATCGTAGTAGTCCTGCGGGATGTCCTGCAAACCGGCCAGATAGATCACGATGTAGTAGCCGACATACTGGTAGACAGCGATGGCGATCAGCACGAACATCGCCTGGTTAGGATCGTTGAGGAATCCCTGGCGGGGCAGGTTCAGCGCTACCAGCAGGTTGTTGATCACCCCGTAGTTGCGGTTGAACATGAAGGCGAAGATCACGCCCAGCGCCAGCGGCGCCGTGATCACCGGCAGGAAGTACAGCACCCTCCATAACGTACGACCGCGAATCTTGGTATTCAGCAACAGGGCAAACGCCAGCCCCAGGACGACATTGGTCGTCACCCCGCCGATGGCAAAGAGAAACGTGTTACCCAGCGCTTTGGGAAACACGTTATCCCGCGTAAAGATGTAATCGTAGTTTTCCAGCCCGGTGAACGGCATATCGGCCACCGGCGTGATCATATCCCAGCGGTGCAGGCTGACCCACCCGCTGAACAGGATCGGCCCCAGCGAAAACACCAGCAGCCACAGGACCGGGATGGCAATGAATACGTAGCCCCAGACCATCCGCCGGCGCATCAGACCACTGCTCGGCCAGGAGCCGGGGCGCCGTAGCACCCGGCCGCTTGTGGATACCACAGGAGGGCGCATCATCTACCTCGCTTACTGGTAACATGAATGGCGGTCAGGCCCGCCAGGAGTGCCGGGGACGAGCATCAGGCCCGTCCCCGGCAGCAAACGGAGCGGTTAGCCGCCCTCCGCCATCCGGAACTCTTCCAGAATGGCGTTGGCTTCCGGCACCACGTAGTCAATCAGCGACTGCGGGTCGGTCTGGCCCGTGAACAGCGATTCAAGTTCAACCTGGAGCAAGGACTTGATCTCCTGGCTGCCGCCGATCACCGGCTCCTGCCGCGCGTAGGCGGTAGAAGCCACGAACGGGGCCAGGAAGTGATCGCCCAGGTCCTCAGCGAAGGCAGCCTGATCAGGCAGCAGGCTGGGGATGGCGCCCAGTTCGTTCACCAGGAAGTTACCCATCGGCGAAGGCTCACCCTCACCGCGTGGTGTGTTCATCCACCGGACAAAGTCCCAGGCCACTTCCTGATTGGGGGAGCCAGCGTCCACGCTCCACAGCCAGTTGTAGGCCAGGGTGGAGCTTTCGGTGCCACTGGGGCCGACCGGGATCGGCGCCACGCCTACTTCGGTCTCATAGTCGATATTCTCGGAGGCCCGCAGTGTGGCCCGCCACCAGTTGGCCATGATGATCATGCCGACGGTGCTGTTGGGGAAGTCCCAGCCGGAGATGCTGGTATCCATCCCGCCGCTATCCAGCAGGTCCTGGTAGAGCTGGAAGACTTCCAGACCAGCCTGATTGCCAAAGGCAACCTCGGTGAAGTCCTCGTTGAAGTATTCACCGCCGTTGGAGTACAGCAGCGCCATGAAGGGATGCACCACGCCGGAGTCCCAGCCGGTGATCGCAGCGAAACCGGTCTGGGTGACCGCACCGGTCTCATCCTTCTTGGTGATGGCGGAAGCGATCTCCACCAGTTCGGCAAAGGTCTTAGGCGGCTCGCTGTAACCAGCCTCAGCCAGCAGCCGCTTGTTGTACAGCAGGAGGTAGGTGTTGACCTCGGTGGGCACACCCCACAGCTGGTCGTTATAGGTCACACCGACCACCGATGTGGCAGCGGCGTTCTCGCTGACCCAGGCAGCCAGGTCTTCCGGCATCGGGGCCAGCATTCCGCCATTGGTGAACTCCGGCAGCCACAGGTTGTAAATGTGATAGATATCGGGGCTGGTACCGGCCGTACGCGAGGTCACAATGCGGGTCAGCAGTTCCTCAAAGGGCACGGTCTGCAGCTCGATGCTCACATTGGGGTGGGCGGCCACATATTCGTCGATCATCGCCTGCTGGGCGACGAGCAGACGCTCCTCACCCCAGTGGGTCAGCACGGTCAGCTTGATCGGCTCCTGGGCCATCGCGCTGGGAGCCAGCACCGCCAGGAGGATCACCAGGGTGAGAAAAACCGCTACTGGACGCTTTGACAACATTTTTGCCTCCCTGACACAAATAGGCTCTACAAGGTGCGATGCAACACCGGCTGGACGTGTCCCGGACGGTCACTCCGCATACAGCAGGGCGGCCCGGCGCAGCCCGGCAAAGGCCGCCTGTCCGTCCTGCCAGCTTTCAACCAGTTCCGGGATAGGGCGATTGGCGTCCAGGTGATTGCGCACCGTGGCGCCACCGGCAAGAAGATCGATCGGGTAATGTCCCCCGGGTTCCCAGGGTTCCCGCCATGCAAAATGATCGGGGTAGGCCAACCGGACCTGCCGGATCAGGTACAGGATCATGGTCACCGGCTGGAAGACCTCCCGATCGGTCACATACACGTGCACCCCCCGGCACGATTGCCCGGCGTGCTTGCTGAAGGTCGGCGTAAAGTACACCGGGCGGAAGCGCACCCCCGGCAGCCCCAGACTGTTCAGATCACGCGCCAGACGCTCCGGGTCGACGATCCAGGGCGCGCCCAGATATTCAAACGGTTTGGTCGTCCCGCGTCCTTCAGAGATATTCGTGCCTTCGATCAGGCAGGTGCCGGGATATAGCGTCAAGGCGGAAAGCGTCGGCAGGTTGGGCGAAGGCGGGATGAACGGCAGGCCCGTCTGGTCGTACCACATGGCCCGCTGCCAGCCATGCATAGGAATCACCGTCAGGTCGCAGCCGATGCCAAAGGTTTCATTGAACAGCCGGGCGACCTCGCCTATGGTCATCCCGTAGCGGATGGGGATGGGATACAGGCCGACAAACGAGGCGTAAGCCGGATCGAGCACCGGCCCTTCAATCTTCAGGCCGCCCAGGGGCGTTGGCCGGTCGAGGATGATCACCGGCAGGTTGGCCTCCGCCGCCGCCTGCATAACATAGGCCATCGTGTACAGGTACGTGTAGAAGCGCACACCGCCATCCTGCATGTCCACGACCAGCGCGTCCAGCCCGGCCAGCATCTCCGGAGTCGGCTTTTTGGTCTCCCCATACAGGCTGTACACCGGTAGACCGGTCACCGAATCGGTTGCCGTCGCTACCTTCTCGCCGGCCTGCGCCTCGCCACGCAGCCCGTGCTCCGGCCCGAAGAGCGCCGCCAGTGTGAAGTCCTCCGCCGCGTACAGGCGCTCGACTGTGCTGACCAGATCGGGATCGACACTGCTGGCGCTGACCACCAGTCCGATGCGTCGTCCCCGCACGGCAGCTGGCGGTTCAGCCAGAAACCGTTCCAGACCCAGGATGACCCTCATGGGGCGCCTCCGCTGTAGAACCGCGCACAACCAGCTCAAAGGGCAGCACATGCGACGGCGCTTCAATCCGCTGTCCGTCGATCAGTTTCAGGAGGGTTGCCACCGCGCTGGCCGCCATATCCGTGAACGGTTGGCGGATGGTCGTCAGGGGCGGCGTGGCATAGGCGGCGGCCTCGATATCGTCAAATCCCACCACGGAGATATCCTGCGGGATGCGCAACCCGGCCTCCACAATAGCCCGGTAGGCGCCAATGGCCATCTGATCACTGGAGGCGAAAACAGCCGTCGGGCGCGGATCATCCGCCAGCAACTCGCGCATGGCCCGGTAGCCTGACGCAAAGTCCCAGTCCCAGGAGGCTTTGAGCAGGTAGACCACCCGCTCATAGTTCAGGCCATAGTCGGCCAGGGCACGCCGGTATCCTTCCAGGCGTTGCTGGGAGATGATCATCGGCGCTGAACCGGAGATATGGGCGATACGGCGATGGCCAAGGCGAATCAGGTGCTCTGTCGCCACGTACCCGGCCCGCAGATTATCGACCATCACCGTTGGCACAGTGGAATCCGTCTCGCAATCGATCAGGACGGACTGGATCTGCTCCTCCGCCAGGAAGCGGAGCGTCTGCTCGCGGTCAACCGAATTGACGATGACCAGCCCGTCCACCAGTCCTTCGGCCACGGCCTCCAGACTTTCGCGCTCGCGCTCCGGGCTATTGCTGACATTGTAGAGGATGACCTTGTAGCCGCTGGCGTGTGCCGCCGCTTCCACCGCCTCGGCGATCACGGAGTGGACGGGGTTGGTGATGTCCAGTACCAGCAAACCGATCAGGCGGGTCTGGCGGGTACGCATGCTGCGGGCGATCGGATCGGGGCGGTAGTTCAACTCGTCAATGGCCCGCATAACGCGCTGGCGGGTGTGGACGGAGATGCTACCCGTGCCGTTGACCACACAGGAGACCGTCTGCACGGACACGCCGGCAAGCCTTGCCACATCCTTCATGGTCGGAGTCTTGGCCGCCATCCCCCCTCCAGGAGCGCAAGAGTGAACGTTCAATTGAACGATCTATCTAACCATAGCATGACTTTTTGCCCAATGATCCTTAAGATAGAATTAAGATTTTGTGCATAACCCGAAAGACATCACCTTATCTCCTCCCGGTCTCACCAGTTGCTCATCGAACCGCCTCGCCCGATTATGGACTGACCAGGTATAATTCACCGCGCAGGAAGACCGATACTTGAGGAAGGATCACCGGGATGAACACCGAACTTACGACACTGGGCGGCGGCTGCTTCTGGTGCCTGGAAGCGATCTACGAACTGCTGCAGGGCGTCCTTAAGGTTGAATCCGGTTACGCTGGCGGGCACGTCCCCAACCCCACCTACCGCCAGGTTTGCACCGGGCTGACCGGCCATGCGGAAGTCGTCCAGATCACCTACGATCCGGCGGTCATCACCTACCGCGACCTGCTGGATATCTTCTTCACCATTCATGATCCAACCACCCCCGACCGGCAGGGCGCGGATGTTGGCCCGCAGTATCGCTCAATCATCCTGTACCACTCCCCGGAACAGAAGCGTATCGCTGAGCAAACCATCGCCGAGGTGAACGCAGCCGGCCTGTGGGACGCGCCGATCGTGACTCAGGTGGTGCCGCTGGAAGCCTTCTACCCGGCAGAGGACTACCACCGCGAGTACTTCCGCAACAACCCGGAACAGGGCTATTGCCGGGTGGTGATCGCCCCCAAGGTCGCCAAGTTCCGCAAGCAATACCTGGATCGCCTCAAAGCCTGATGCTGGCTCCTCGCCCCCCGGCCCCGCGCCGGGGGATTTTTTCCGGCGGGCGGATTCTATGACTGCTGGCGTGGTGTACACTGAAAGGGAAGCGCAGTGCGCTACCTGCTGCGCTGCACCGGTAACAGGGAAAGGGGAAACATCATGCGCAGCCTTGGCCGTCTGATCCTGCCCGCGCTGGGGATCATCGCTCTGACCGGCGCGATCCTCGCCGCACCCCCGCCCGCTGACGCCCAGGGGCCGCTGGCCCCGGATGGCGTTCCCGGCCAGACCTACCTGGCGCCGTTCCCGCTGACCATCACGCTGGATGGCGACCTCAACGATTGGGCGGGCGTCCCGCGCGTGACCGTGCCGCCTGACGCCGACCTGACCGCCGGGGTGCCCGCGATCACCTTTGCCGCTGCCGCCGACGATGCCTATCTCTACTTCATGGCCGACGTGATCGATAGCAACATCATCAGCGGCGCACACGGCACGGAGTACTGGAACGAGGACTCGGTCGAATTCTACGTCAACGCCACCGGCGACCTGTCCCTCCGCGAGTATGTCGATGGCGTCGCCCAGATCACGATCCCGGCCCTCAACATTGGCCGCGCCCCGCAGGAAGCCGTGATCGGCGGCATGCGCGGGTTGACAGCCCGCGCCCTGGCCACCGCCACCGTCACAGCGACCGGCTACGCGGTGGAAGCTGCCATCCCTCTGCACAACGAGGTCTGGGACATCACGGTCACCCATGGGGCGGTCATCGGCTTCCAGGTGCATCTTAACGGCGCGTCCCGCGCTGACCGCGACACCAAGCTGATCTGGTCGGCCTTCCACACTGCCGATCGCTCCTACCTGGATCCTTCGCTCTTCGGCCAGTTGATCTTCTTCGAGATCGGCCAGACGGCCCTCCCTCCCACGCCAACACCGATCCCGACGCCAACGCCGATCCCGCCCCCCACGGGCGCCCTCTACCAGAACCCGGCTGCCGCTATTGACGAGCGGGTGGAAGACCTGCTGGCCCGGATGACGCTGGCTGAGAAGATCGGACAGATGACGCTGGTGGAAAAGAACAGCATCCGCGCCCTGGACATCGCTGCGCTGGGCATCGGCGGGTTGCTCAGCGGCGGGGGCGGCTACCCCAGCCGCCTGAGAAATACACCGGCAGACTGGGCGGCGATGGTGCATGACTTCCAGGCGCAGGCCCTTCAATCGCGGCTGGGCATCCCCCTGCTCTACGGCGTGGACGCCGTACACGGCCACAACAACGTGCGCGGAACGGTGATCTTCCCGCACAACATCGGCCTGGGCGCGGCAGATGACCCGGCACTGATGGAAGAGATCGGGCGCATCACCGCCCTGGAGGTAGCAGCAACGGGCATCTTCTGGAACTACGCGCCGGTCGTGGCCGTCCCGCAGGACATCCGCTGGGGCCGCACCTACGAAGCCTACAGCGAGGATACGGCGCTGGTTACCCGCCTGGCGGTCGCCTACCTGCGCGGCCTGCAAGGCGACGATCTGGCCGATCCCACAACCGTGCTGGCCACCCCCAAGCACTACGTCGGCGATGGCGGCACAAGCTGGGGCAGTTCCACCACCAACAACTGGATCATCGACCAGGGGGTGACCGACGTTGATGAGGCAACCCTGCGGGCGGTGCACCTGCCACCCTACATCGCCGCCATCGAGGCCGGGGCGCAGAGCATCATGGTTTCCTTCTCCAGCTGGGGCGGCCTGAAGATGCACGCCCAGCGCTACCTGATCACCGATGTGCTCAAGGGGGAACTGGGCTTCGACGGCTTTGTCGTCTCTGACTGGGGCGGGATCGACCAGATTGCGCCGGATTACTACACCGCTGTCGTGACCGCCATCAACGCCGGCGTGGACATGAACATGGTGCCCTACGACTACCGGCGCTTCATCACCACGCTGACCGCCGCCGTAGCGAACGGTGACGTGCCCCTGGAACGGATCGATGACGCCGTGCGCCGTATCCTGCGCGTCAAGTTCGCCCTGGGGCTGTTCGAGCGGCCCTTTGGCGATGAGGCATTGCTGGCGCAGGTCGGTTCGGCGGAACACCGGGCCGTGGCCCGTACCGCCGTGACCCGCTCACTGGTGTTGCTCAAAAATGCGGATGATGTCCTGCCCCTGGATCCGGCCACGCCGGTGATCTTCGTCGGCGGCGAGGCGGCAGACGATATTGGCATCCAGTCCGGCGGCTGGACGATCGAGTGGCAGGGCGCCACAGGGGACATCACAGAAGGCACCACCCTCCTGGAGGGCATCGCTGCTGCTGTTGACCCGGCTACGCGGGTCTTCTACAACCGCTTTGGCCGCTTCAATAATGTCGGCACCCTGAGACCCGACGCCTGTATCGCCGTCGTGGGCGAGCAGCCTTACGCGGAAGGCGTCGGCGACCGGGCCAACCTGGCGCTTGGTGAGGCGGACGTCGCCCTGCTGGCGCGGATGCGTCCCATCTGCGAGAAGCTGATCGTGATCCTGATCTCCGGACGGCCGCTGATCATCACCGATCAACTGGAGGACATGGATGCGCTGGTGGCCGCCTGGCTGCCCGGCAGCGAGGGTCAGGGCGTGGCTGACGCGCTATTCGGCCAGCAGCCATTCACCGGGCGGCTCTCGTTCACCTGGCCGCGCAGTATGGATCAGGTGCCACTGAGCCGGATCGCCGCCGGGGAAGAGCCGCTCTTCCCGCGCGGGTTCGGCCTGCAAGCCGGGGAGTAATCTCTACGGGGAACGAAAGACCGGCGTCGGCTGCCTTCCGCTGGTCGACGCCGGTCGCAGCAGGTCAGTTTTCGGGCACAGCCTCCATCACGCCGTCCGTGTAGGACTGTTGGATGACATGTCCCGGCGGCACAACCAGGAAGTCCGCCGAATCCCACTGGCCGTTGACCAGTGCGGCCAGCAGACGGCGGTTCCCTTCCTTGCGCTCATAGACCCAGCCCTCAGCTTCCGCCTTGGCGCGGGCCATTTGCTCGTAAGGCGCCGGATCACCCAGACCGGTATCGATGAAGACGGCGCGGGTGTAGTGGCGTGACCAGCGGCGCATTTCCTCCACCAGCATATCGGCCATTTCCTGGCCGTATTTTTCCACGTAGGCGGCATACTGATCCTCGTCGATAGTCATGTCCACCGCGCCGAGAGCCGTCGATTTGCCGTCGGAGCGCTCCAGGTAGTCAACGCTGTACCAGTAGGTGCCAGGGTGAGCGTTGAACTCCTCCTGGTAACGCTCGCGGGAGCCGAGGTAAAGCGTGATACAGTCGTGGGCGCGGGGGATGACCAGCGGCGTGTGGCGGGCGGCCAGCCCGACGGTGGCGGTGCCGCACAGGCCGTAGACGAGCAGAATCGCATCGCATTCGCCCGGCCCGATGGCATCGATCTGTTCCTGCAAGGTAGCCCGCAGGCGGCGCGGGGTGTTATGCAGCCCCTGCCTGAACAGACGTACGGAGACAGTATGCGGCGACGTGGCGGCGACAGCGTAGATGCTCCGCGCCAGGGCTTCGCAGGTCAGGGCGATAAAGTGGCTCATGGCAGTGATGGGCGCTCCTGAAAGCGGGTTACAGCGGGCATTGCCGCCAATCTTACCCCTGCCGGGCGGCCCCCATCAACTCCCTGGGGGCGGTCTTCCCTCTTGATCCTGTCACCCGCTCACGCCTGCCTCCGGCCTCTTGATCTCATTCTGGTCTGCCGCCCGGCGATCTGGTATTCCGGGCGCGGCTGGGGTACAAAGAACAAGAGCTTCCTGATGCATCCACACGCCGAGGATGTCATGCCATGACCGATCGAATGCTTTTGCTGGGACTGGACATTTCCACCACCGGGGCCAAAGCCCTGCTGATCGATCCCGCCGGACGGGTGATCAGCAGTGCCTCCAGCCCGCTGACGCTCTCCACACCGCGCCCGCTGTGGTCGGAGCAGAATCCGGAGGACTGGTGGGCTGGCATGGTGAGCAGTATTCGCGCAGCGCTGGCCGGGGCCGGCGCGGACGGCAGCCAGGTCGCTGCCATCGGCCTGACCGGACAGATGCATGGGCTGGTCATGCTGGATGCGGGCGGGAACGTGCTGCGCCCGGCCATCCTGTGGAACGACCAGCGCACCGGCCCGCAGTGCGACGAAATCCGGCGGCGGCTGGGCCGCCAGCGTCTGATCCAGATCACGGGCAATGACGCCCTGACCGGCTTCACCGCGCCCAAGATCCTGTGGGTACAGCAGAACGAACCGGACATCTACGCCCGCTGCCGTCACATCCTGCTGCCCAAGGACTACATCCGCTACCGCCTGGCAGGGGAACCAGCCATGGATTGCGCCGACGGCTCCGGGACGATCCTCTTTGACCTCAAAACGCGCACCTGGTCGCCGGAAGTACTCTCGGCGCTGGGCATCCCCGCCGCATGGTTGCCACAGACCTACGAAGGCCCGCAGATCACCAGCCGCGTTTCGGCGGAGGCGGCAGCGGAAACCGGCCTGCTGGCCGGCACGCCGATCGTCGGCGGCGGTGGCGATCAGTCCGCGCAGGCGGTCGGCGTTGGCGCGGTCGAACCGGGCATCGTGGCCGTGACGCTGGGCACATCGGGCGTGGTCTTCGCCGCCACTGAAGCGCCGCTGGTGGAGCCGGAGGGCCGCCTGCACGCCTTCTGCCATGCGGTGCCGGGCCGCTGGCATCTGATGGGCGTCATGCTCAGCGCGGCGGGCAGCCTGCAATGGCACCGGGACACGCTGGCCCCCGGCACAGACTTCAACACCCTGGTGAGCGAGGCGGAGGGCATCCCTGCCGGGAGCGAGGGCCTGTTCTTCCTGCCTTACCTGACCGGCGAGCGTACTCCCTACCCTGACCCGCTGGCGCGCGGAGCATGGATCGGGCTGACCGTCCGCCACACCCGCGCCCATATGACCCGTGCCGTGCTGGAGGGGGTGGCCTTTGGCTTCAAAGATATGTTCACCCTGATTCAGGATGCCGGGCTGGGGGCCATCCGCCAGGTGCGCATCTCCGGCGGTGGAGCCAGAAGCCCCCTGTGGCGGCAGATCATGGCCGATGTGCTGAATGCCGAGCTGGTCACGGTGAATACGACAGAAGGGGCGGCCTTTGGCGCGGCACTGCTGGCTGGCGTGGGGGCAGGCCTCTATCCTGATGTGGACACTGCCTGCCGGGCCACCATCCAGATCACGGGGCGGTCTATCCCCGGCGTGGACGCAGCCATCTACCCGCCCTACTACGAGCGTTATCGTGCGCTGTACCCGGCCCTCGCCGGGGAGTTCAAGGCCATTGCCGCCGTCGTCGGCGCCTGAGCAGCGCAATATGCACAGAGACCGGCTTCGCGGGGCCGGTCTCTTGTTTCCTGGCCTTCCACTCAGGCGATGAAGCGCTCGCCGGGATCGACGATCTTGCCGCGCCGGATGACCAGTTGCCCGGCCTCGTCCAGATCGACCTCAAAGTGCGGCAGGCTGGCGCGGGCCGGCCCGGAGAGCCGCCCTCCATCCGGGGCAAAGCGGCTACCGTGGCAGGGACAGACCAGCGCCTCCCCCTCGCGGATGGTCAGGCAGCCCAGATGTGGGCAAACCGCGTCGAAGGCGTAGAAGCCCAGCCGGTCACGTCCCAGCCAGGCCCGTGCCTCCCGGATCAGCACGAGATCGCCCGGCTGGTACCCGGCGGGTGACCCGGCGGTATCCACCGCTCGTCGTTCCGCCGGGCGATCGGCGGGCGATTCTGCCACCGACCTTGATGTTTCGGCGGCGCGGCGGATGTCCAGGGCGCTGCGCCGGAAGAAATCGCGGCGGTTCATTCCAGCGGCTGCTCCCGATCGTAGGCGTGGCAGGCATGGCAGTAGTGGCTCTCCTGCTGATCGGGCTGCTGCTGGCAGCCCGATCCCATCACCAGCGGCATCTCATAACGCTCCCCGCTGGCCTTGCCGGTGACAATCCACGTCTCGCCTTCTTTCTGGACATGCCAGAAGGTTTCCCCCCGTCCGGTGTCGATCACGGTGGTACCGAGCGCCAGGTCAACATTGGGGTTGAGACTGGCCCGGATGTAACCCAGGTCTTCTTCACTGCTGATCACGGTCTCCAGCGGCGGGGAGTCGAGCGTGCCGTGGCATGTCCGGCACTGGATGTACTGGGCGGCGGTGCGGTTGTTATAGAGCACGGCGTCGCCCATGATCTCCCGCCCGGTATGACAGTCGATGCAATCCAGCTCCCACTCGCACAGCGTGAACTGGCCGATCGGCTGGTAGTACTCGTGCAGCCGCCGCGCCCGATCGGAGAGATCCGCCGGAGCAGGCAGATCGGGGCGTTCCAGGTAGGTCATCGTGCGCAGATCGAAATTGCCCCGGTTGTGGCAGTGGTTGCACTGCGTATAGGGAATGGCCAGGGTGAACTCATGACGGATCGGGTGACCCGGCTGATCAGTCGGGATGGTTGGGTCGCCACCGCGATACAGGCCGTCGTCGCTGTAGCGCACGTGACAGGCGGAACAGCCGGTGCTGCGGTAGAAGTAGGCAGCCTGGATCGCTTCCGCGCGCAAATGGCACGTCAAACAGTCGGCGGCAAAACGTTGCAGCGGCAGCGGATCCTCCGCTGTGGTGCTGAACTCCTCCAGGTGATCGGTAGCAACCACAGCGTAGTGGGCTGTGTCATCCGGTTGGAGGCCAAAGGCCCGCCGCACGTAGCCAATCGCCCCAGCGTAGGTGGCCTGAATGCTGCGCGGCACGGTCACGATCTGGCGGGCGTGGCATCGGCCGCAATACTGCTCAGCGTGCTCCAGTGCACCGGGGTTGACCACCATCCCGGTGTGGGCCTGGGCAGCGCCTGTCGCCAGGGCCACCCCGCCATGACAGGAGACACAGCCAAAGGCTTCCGTCGGGTGGGAGGCGCTCATGGCCTCGATCCCCTGGTGACAGGTCAGACAGCGCTCCGGCTGGCCGGTGTTGGTCGGCACGATCTCAACAATGTCGCCCGGCAGGAGCAGCCGCACCTGTGGCAGCAGCGCCAGCAAACCCACCAGCAGGAGAAGCGCCAGCAACCGCCCCGGACGCTGCCAGAAGCTATGGGATACGTTCATATCCTTCCCCTGCCCACCGTTCAAAAAGGGCGCAGCAAATCTGCCGCGCCCTCACCTCATCCTGTGTCACTTCCGGGGCGGCAACACGATCAGCAGCCGCTATCCAGGTTAGCGCCTTCCTTCAACCAGCTATGCAGGCGGCGCATCAGGTCGATTCCCAGCGCCTCCAGGTCATGCTCCGGCACATCGCCGGCCGTGGAGCGCATCGCCTCCAGGAAAGCGTCGGCACCGGCGGAGTAACCGGCCAGCGCCGGCGCTATCCCACCCTGAGCGAACGCCCCGTGACAGCTATCGCAGCCGCTACCAGTATAAACCTGGATGCCCAGCAGTTGTCCTTCTTCCAGGGTGACAGTCCGGGCCGCCGGTTCCAGACCCTGCAACCAGACGTAAATATCCCGCACATCGGCCTCGCTCAGTTCAGCCTCGGAGAAAGCGGGTTTGGGCGGGCGGGTCTGGCGCACTGCTTCTGTGAAGGCCGCCTGGCTGATCGTCGTCCCGGCCAGCGCCGGGCCAATCCCCCCACCGGCACCGCCGCCATGACACGTGGCGCACTGCCAGCGAACAAAGAGGGCCGCTCCATGCGCGGCGTCGCCCGCCGGGTTGAGTGTCGGCTCCGGCACTGGCGTCGGCACGATCTCGGTCGGGCGCGGCGTGGGCGCGGCCTCAGCACAACCGGCCAGCAGGACGGCCAGCGCGAGCAGAATCCCCAGCGTGTGCAGGCGGTTCATCGGTCGCCCCCTGCCGGGGATGGCTCCGGCGCGGCGCCTTCTTCCCCGGCAGCTTCCGGGGCGTCCAGCTGGCGCTGGTAGTGATCCTCCCAGGCGGCCTGCTCGGCCATCTTGCGCTCATACCACTTGCGATGATGCAGGTAGGCGTAGAGGCCGTTAACCTTGCCGCTGAACATACTGAAGAACGCCTGCCGCTCCTCCGGCATGATCGCGCCCATGTAGACATGGATGATCACCCCGGCAAAGACCCCACCCACTGCAATGAAGTGGATCGGCATCGACCACTGGATCAGCCACTGCAGGCTGGTCGGGATCAGTTCGCTGTAGGTCATGATCATCCCGGTCACCCCGATGAAGAAGGTGCCGATCAGCACCAGGTAGCTGTAGAGCTTCTGCCCGCCATTGTAGGCGTCCTGGGGCGGCAGCGGTTTGTCTTTCATCAGCCCGAACATCTGCAGCGGGCGGATCATCAGCCAGCGCCAGTCATCCCTGTCCATCCACATGCGCGTGGCAGCAAAGGGGATGAAGTAGCGGCGGAAGCCGAAAAACACGTTGAAGACCAGCACAAACAACCAGATCTGCCCCCAGATAGCATGCCACTTGATCAGCGGGGCCAGCCCGCCGAACATGTTCCGTACCAGATCGTTCCACGCCTGCGGGACAAATGGGTACGCCTTGCCCAGCAGGATGGCGAAGCCGGTTGGCAGGAGCAGCAGCCAGCTGAAAGCGTTGAACCAGTGGGTCAGGATGTTGGCCGTGTAGTGCTTGACCAGAGTCTGCTGGCGCAGGGCTTCACGCTCTTCAAGCGTCAGTTTTTCGTGGCTCATGGGATCGTCCTCCGCGCCGTCACGCGTCTTCGTACTCGTTTTCGCCCTTCAGGAGCTGGATGATGAAGGCCGCCGCCTGCCCGGCAAAGGTGGCCGCAATGGCCAGTTTGACCACCGGCAGTCCCACGGTATGCCAGAACGTCTCCGCCGGCACAGGATCGCGGCGGGCCGGGTTCACCTGCACGGCGCTGGCCTCCGGCGGAGTCAGGTAGAGCGTCATAGGCTGGGTGTTGACTTCGTTGTTGATCGGGCGGTAGACGGCCCGCCCGGCGATGGCCTGGCTGACCGTGCTCCCCGGATCGTTGAGGTCGCCGAACATCCGCGCCCCGCCGATGCAGGTGGCCACACAGGCCGGCTCTTCCCCGGCGGCCAGGCGGTGGAAGCAGGCCGAGCACTTATCCGCCTTGCCCGTCACGGCGTTGCGGAAGCGAGCCTGGTACGGGCAGGCATTGACGCATAGCCCGCAACCAATGCAGGCTTCCTCATCGATCAGGACAAGACCGTCTTCTTCCCGCTTGAAGGTCGCGCCGGTCGGACAGGCATCCACACACCAGGGGTCCGCGCAGTGGTGACACTGTGCCGGAACAAACGTCTGGGTCACATTGGGGAAGGCGCCACGCGGGCCATCGCTGTGCACCCAGATGCGCGTCTGGCCGGGCGGCGTGTTCCACTCGGCGCGGCAGGCCACCAGGCAGGCCCGGCAGTCGATGCAGCGGGCCGGGTCGATCACAAAGGCGTAGCGTTTCTTTTCCGCCATCAGTTACGCCCTTTCTACCGTGACAAACGTCTGCGTAAGCGCCTGGCTGCCGCTAATCGGATCGGTGTAGGTCACATGCAGGTCGCTGGAGCTAACGCCCCGGTCGTAGGCGATCTTGAGGCCGCGGCTGCGATGCCCGAAGCCCGGCGCCAGATAGACACAGTCGGGCCGGATGCCTTCCGTCAACCATACACGCACCTCCACCTGGCCCACATCGCTGGTGACGCGCACCAGATCGCCGTCGGCGATTCCGCGCTCGGCAGCCGCCGTCGGATGCAGCCAGAGATCCTGGGTGTGGTAATCCACCTGGGTCAGGTAGGCGTTGTTCTGGGTAGCAAACTGGGTGTGCTGGCCAACCTTACCGGTCAACAGGTAGAAGCGGCCCGCTGGCGGTTCCGGCGGCGCTTCCCAGACCGGCACGGCGGGGAAGCCAGCGTTGCGCAATGTCTCGGAGGCCAGTTCCACTTTCCCGCTGGGGGTATTCCAGCGCCGCTCGCCGGTCTCCTCCGGCAGGTCCACCTCAAAGTAGCCGACCTGCTTGAACTGCTCCAGCGAAATGTTGAACGGCGCGATCTGCTGGCGGATGTAGTCTTCCTCATCCACGTACTGGAAGTAATCCTGCAATCCCAGCCGCCGCCCCAGTTCGCGGTAGATCCACAGGGCGGAACGAGCTTCGCCCAGCGGTTCCACCACCGGCTGGCGGATGTACACGCGGTTGCCCACCGGATGCACCGGATCGTAACGCTCCAGGTATGTCGCTTCCGGCAGGATGACATCCGCGTACCAGGACGAGTCGTTGAGGATGATGTCCACAGAAACGATGAATTCCAGCTTCTGGAAGGCCTCGATCGTCCTGGCCCGGTCGGGGATGCTCATGATCGGGTTCTGGCGGGAGAAGAACCATCCCCGCGCCTGGTATGGCTGCCCGCTGAGCACAGCGTCGCGGATCTCCTGGAACACGCCCAGCTTGAGCGGCACCAGCGGGTACTTCCATGGCACGCCGTCCAGCCGCAGGGCGGTGATGCGCGGATACGGCGGTTGCGGCGGGACACCAACGGTTACGGCGGACTCGTCAGCGAAGATGCAATCCCCCTGTTCCGGGCAGATGCCGATCAGGGCATTGAGCACAGCGATGGCCCGTTCCGTCTGGAAGCTGTTGATGAAGTTGCTGGTGCGCCAGCCGGGGTGAACAAAGGCGTAAGGTTTGGCTGCGGCGAACTCATGGGCGATGCGGTAGATCGTCGCCTCCGGAATCTCGCAGATCGAAGCAGCCCAGCGTGGTGTGTACTGCGCCGTCTCCGCCGCCAGTTCCTCAAAGCCGACGGTATACCGCTCCACAAACCACTTATCGTACAGATCCTCGCTGATGATCACGTTGATCAGCGCCAGCAGGAAGGCCAGGTCAGTGCCTGGCTTGACCGGCAGCCATTCGCTCGCATGGGCCGCCGTCTTGGTGAAGCGCGGGTCAAGCACGACCACGTGCGCGCCCGCGGCGATGCGCTCCATGAGTTGCTTGCTCTCGCTGGTGCTGATGCCCTCAAACAGGTTGCGGCCCACCAGGATGATGTAGTTCATGCCGTCGTAGCGGCGGGCCGGTTCCTGGATACCCAGCGTCAACAGATGGGCCGTGATCATGGCGTTGAAACACAGGCTGCGCTGGGTGCCGTAGTTGGGGCTGCCAAAGGCATTGAGCAGGTTCTCAAACAGCGGCTGGCTCAGGTTGTGCGTGCTGGAGAAGATCATCGCCTCCGGGCCGTAAGTGTCGCGGATGCGCAGCATTTGCTCGGCGGTGAAGTCCAGCGCCTCGTCCCATGTCGCGCGGCGAAAGCGCCCGCTGCCCCGCTCGCCGACGCGCATCAGGGGGTAAAGAACGCGGTCGGGATCGTAGGTCATCATCAGGCCGCTTTGCCCGCGTGCGCACAGGTGGCCCAGTGAATGGGGATGGTCGGGGTTGCCATCCAGCTTTTCGATCACCCCGTTGCGCACCTTGGCGATCACGCCGCAGCGCCAGACGCACATCTCGCACAGGGTCGGCACCTGGTAGTCAGCCGTCGGCCCCGGCAGGAAGTGCGTCGTGCCCGTCCCCTGGGCATGGGCCGTGCCCAGGTCAAAGACCCCGGCTTTGGCCATCGCCGCGCCCGTGCCGGCCAGCGTAGCCCCTTTGATGAACTGCCGCCTGGAGAGCGACAGACGTCGCCTCCTGCGTTCTTGATCGGTCATGCGATCCTCCGCCCTAGTCACCTGCGCCTTCGGTACGCGCCTCAGTTGCGTCGATCAAACCGGCCGCCAGCCGTTCCTGCTCGACCGCCGCTTCCAGCCCATCCCGCCGACGCGCCCGCGTCCTGCCCAGTACATACAGGAAGATCAGGATGGCTTCGGCGAACACAAAGGTGAGCAGCAATGGATCCACGCCGAGCACATCCGGTAGCTTGGCGTAGGCCAGTTCCGGACGCCCCGCCGTCAGAAGCCATTGAATCAGATCGGTACGGTAAATCAGGCCGAAGATCAGCCCGCCGGTGAGGAAACCGAGCAAACCCGGGATGAGATAGTCCAGTTGGCCGCGAGCACCGCCCGCGATGCAGGTGCCCGGTCAGAATCCGGCCAGGGACATCCCGACCCCAAAGACGGCGCCGCCGATCAGGTTACCGGCCAGCACCGTCGCCGAGACGGCGGTGAGATCCGCCAGCCCGAAGTGCTTGAGGGTGTAGATACCGACCATGCCGACCACCATGCCGGTCATCATAAAGCGCAGCACGGTCAGATCGGTGAAGCGGAAGACATTGGCAATCTTGTAGTAGCGGTTGAGTCCGCCCTTATCCAGCACCCAGCCAAAGACAAAGCCGAGCACCAGCGCAAGGAGAATATCGCCCACAGACATGGTTATGCCCCCCTGTCTAATATCGTTCGCGATAGACAAGCAGTTGAACCAGCGCCCCGCTGATGAAGATGCCGGGGATGAACAGAAACGCTGCCGGGCTGAGCTGAACACCGCCCGCCAGAGCCAGGCCGCTGGTGCACCCACCGGCGATGCCCGCCCCGATCTGCAGGAAGATGCCGCCGACAAAAGCGACGATCCAGCGCTTACGCACCGACGGGCCAAAGACATCCTTCCACTGTTCGATCGGCACCAGCGTCCAGCGGAACTTCCCGGCGATCAGCACCGAAGCAAGCGCCCCCAGAAAAATGCCGACCAGCATCCAGAATTGCCAGCCCAGCCCTTCTGTCAGCGGCGGAAAGGTCACCACAAAGAACTGGTTGGCCGGGTCGGAGGCCGTCAGCGGCTTGCCAACAATCGCCGCCGCGTTGAAGAACGTGCCGGATGCGCCGGGAGCGCGGTGGGAAAGCCACAGGGCGAACACATACACCAGCCCCAGGCCGATCCCGGTCACTTCCGGCGACCACAGATCCTTGCGCAACTGTTTCCACAACCACTTCATCGCTCAGACTCTCCCCCTAGCTGCTCCACAATCGCCAGCAGCAGTGCGCGATCCTTGCGATCCAGGCCGGACAGGCTGTCGATCAGGGCGGGGTCCAGACGGCTGAGCGCGCGCAGAATGGCCGCGCCGCGCTGCGAATCGGCCAGCAGCGCTTCCAGCGCCCGACGGGTCGGCGCGTCAAGCCGATCCAGATCGACTGCCGCCGGAGCAACCGTCACGGGCGCCGGCATAGCCGGACGCAGCGCTACCGCCGGAGTCTGGCTGACCATTGCCGGAGCCTGAGCAGGCGCTACCCGCCCCTGAACCGTCACCGGCAGGCGCCCGGTATAGGCACCGCTGGCCGCCAGCTGCCGCCAGTCCGTCTCCGGGACAGCGCGGGCCTTGCGCCAGACCTCGCCCAGACTCTCAAGTCGCCAGATCAGCGCCGCCCCAACGCCCAGCAACAGGACGGCCATCACCGCCAGGATCAGGTTGCCTACCTGCGAGGTATCAAGCTTGCCCAGGACTTCGATCTCATAGCGGCGGTTGTAATCGATCAACGCGCCGCTGGCATGGCGCTCACCCGGTGGCGCAATCGGCTGCAGTGGAGCTTCCGCCGGATTGACCGTTGTGCCGCCACTCCCGCTCCCACTGCTCGCGCCGCCGGAGGCTGCTGCGCCCAGATCAACGCCGAGCGCTACCGCGTACACACCGGCCTGATCCATGTAGTCCGTCGGGTGACAGGCCTGGCAGGAAGCCTGCGGGTCGGCCAGCGGGTAAACCATGCCCTCATGGGCAGCGTCCATCGCCGTCGCCTGGACATTGCCCGCGTGGCAGAAGGCGCAGAAGTCGCCAAAAGCATGACGGATATGCCACTCCCCCGACCCGTTGACAGGGTATTCGGCGTTGACTTCGTGGCAGTTCTTGCACGATGTCGCCGAGGAGCCACACTGCGCCGCCACCGGCACCGCCGTGACCAGCCATGCCAGCGCGAGCGCCATCCCCCCTGTCAAGAGCAGGAGCCACGTCAACGGCTTCGCTCTTCCCATAAAAAGATGCTCCTTGTCGATGGCTCCGGAACCACAGAAAGTCAGGCGTTTTCCAACCCGGCGCTGAGCGCGTCAAACCTGGCCAGCCGCGCCTGTTCGGCCAGCCGGTCGCGCAGCATCGCCCGCAACAGATCGAGCGCCTGGATGATGCGCTCATCCTTGAGGGTGTAGTAGACCGTCGCCCCGTCGCGGGTGGCGGTGACCAGGCAGCGGTCACGCAGAATTTTGAGGTGGCGGGAGACCGTCGGCTGAGGCATGCCCAGTTCTTCGGCCAGCTCGCTGACATAGCACGGCTGTCCACCGGCCAGGGCATAGAGGATCATCAGGCGCTTGGGATCACCCACGGCGTGGCAAACCTGGCTGTAAAGCAGCTCGACTTCCTGCACCAGCTGGGGATCCATAGGCAGTTGCCCGGCCTCCTGTTCACATAATGAGATATTCGGATTGTCGAATAGATTTGATCGGCTGCCGTGTGACGAATTTCACAGAATATTCGTGACAAATGTCACATGCATTTAAAGGTCTTATTTATCTGTAATTGAGGAATACCCACCCCCCTGGCTCCGCCTACCCCCTGCCATCCGCTGCCTGTCTCTCCTCATCCATCCAGCATGGCCCGCAGGACCGGATCGGCCGTTCGGTACAGGCGTGGGACCCGGGCAGTCAGGGCCGTCACCACCTCATAGTTGATTGTGCCCGCCAGCCGCCCGACCTCTTCCGCGTCGATCCGCGCCTCTCCCTGCGCCCCGATGACCACCACCTCATCCTCGACCGTCACCCTCCCGGCCCCCGAGATATCGACCACGATCTGATCCATGCTCACCCGGCCCAGAATCGGGCAGCGCCGTCCATGGATCAGGACACAGCCCCGGTTGGAGAGGGCGCGATGATAGCCATCCCCGTAACCAACCGGCACCAGTGCCACCGGCGTCGCCCGCGTGGTCGTGTATGTGCAACCGTAGCCGATACTCGCCCCCGGTGGCAGAACGCGCACACGGGCCACATGGCTGCGCAGCGTCAGCGCCGGGCGCAGAACGACAGGCGGCGCTACCTCATCGGACGGGCGCAGGCCGTACATGGCGACACCGATCCGCACGGCATCCAGATGAGCCTCCGGGAAGCGCAATGCAGCGGCGCTGTTGGCGGCATGGCGCAGCGGCACGGCCATCCCTGCGGCCTGCACGGCAGCCAGTACTTCCAAGAAAACGGCCAGTTGACGGCGT
>FWPV01003342.1_pt1 | contig 35197 bp, 32 predicted proteins | sample 2228371 | NCBI WGS metagenome assembly FWPV01 (sample SAMEA103939776, study PRJEB20133) | metagenome | reverse complement strand
ATCGTCTGCGCCGGCATCCTGTTCCTTATCGGAATGGCCGCCGCGGCTCGGCTTCCTTTCTAATGCGGTTTGAAGAGTCCCTGCTCGTTTGCGCCGAGGAAGCAGGCCTGTACCAGGTCTTTATCGGCCGGCGACAGATGCTTCAGCATCGTTTCATCCACGATCGGAATATGCGGAAGAGTCGAGAGTTTTTCGCCGATGAAGTTGAGATCGTCATCGCTCGTCATCCACCATTTTCCGCCGATTCGATTGAGGTTCACCGGGCGTGAGTAGGCACGCAACGACTTGAAACCGCTCGTGTTGAAGTAGAAGTCGAAGTACGACATCACCAACTCCTGCAGTGTCCGATAGACCGGCTCACGGTAACGGAGCACCGTCGTGTTCGATTTGGCGACCGCACCCCAGTACCCGCCGACTCGAAACGGCGCGATGAGATGGTCGTCGTCGTTCTCGGCGAGAAGATCCACCACAAGCGGCCGTCCACCCTGCAGCGCGAACACCGCCGCGGCGAAGTAGGCCCCCTCGGCACAGTGGGCGCACCGCTCCTGCATCACCCGCCACGGAGAAAGACAAATTTTATGCGAGGGATAAGGCATTTCGTTGAGAAATTGTTGTACGGCGGCGGGTGTGGTGAATTGCGCGGAAAAACGGCGCAGATCTTCGCGTCTCAGGGCATGCACAACGATGAACGAGCCGACTTAATCTTGGTAGGGATTGGTCTGGATGATCTGTTGTTTCATCATCTGCTGGCGGATTTCACGGTGGATGTCGGAGGGATTCTTGTTCGGGTTTTGCGGTGCGGAGAGTTGCTTGATGAGATACGGAATGCGGTCTTCGCCGACCTGAATGTTCCGCTTGCCTCCCTGCTGAATGTTCGTGTCATACTTGCCGTCGTCGGGATTGTCGGTGTAGCCGCCGTTGGTCACCTGCCCTTTCATGACATTACGGGAGTTCTTCTTCTTCGCCTCTTCGAAGGCCTGTTGTCGCGCGTCGCCGACCGCCTGATCGCTCCCTGACGCCGCGCCGCCTTGATAGACCTCGTCAGAGGGGGCATCGCCCAGTTGTCCGGTGTTCGCCACACTGCCGAGCAGTCCCTGCTTCATCATCTCGTTGCGGGACTCTTCGGCGGCATTTCTCGCGTCGGCCCCGCCGGTGCCCTGTTCCTCATGAGCCGGCTGATAGACGGTGTCGGGCGGCAGATCACCGAGGTAACCGGTGTTCGCCACACTGCCGAGCAGATTCCGCTTCAGATCCATCTGCCGCGGATTACTTTCATCGAGTGTTTCCTTGGTCGCACCGAGCAGATCTTTTTTGAATTCGTCGAACCGGTAGAGCGACTGATCGAGGAGCCGCAGTTCATTCATCCACTTCGGCTGCAACATCGTGACCGTTGCATCGAGCGAAAGTTCATACTGCAGGAACGGTTTCGCCGGCGCCTGCTGTTTCTCGACACCCCACGCCACCAGACAGGCGCAGAGCATCATCATCACCACAAGACTTCTCATGGGTACCTCCTTTCTCAAAAACCCCGGGGACTCCTTCATGTTATACTGACCTTAACTCAAATAGCAATCCTCTCGCCAAAAAGTTTTTTTTATGCAAATCGGGGACTTAAGAAACCATGCGGCGTCGGCGTCGGCGGTAACCTACCGAAATCACAACAGGGAAAAGGGTCGCACCGGGTTTGCTTCCGGTCACCGGAATATGCTCTCTTTCCATAGGAGGTTACCATGCGGTTTCTCTGGGTATTCTTATTGTTCTTCGGCGCCCTCGTCGCGTGCACCGACACCGACAGCGGGTCATCAAATCATGACGATGGTTCCGATATTGATGAGGAAACTCTGCTCCCCTACACCGGCGACGAAGATGATCTTTTCCACACCGAAGAGGATCTCGACGAAGAATCTCTGCTCCCCGACGAAGAGCTTGAAAAGGTTGTGGTAATCCCCAAGAACGGTCTTTCAATTGAGGCGACGGTGGACCTTCGTCAGTGGGAGTCGGGCACCTTTCTCATTTCCGAGCAGATATCCTTCCCGGCGCCGGACGACGGTAACACCATAAAATTATTCGGAGAAAAAATGTCGGTAACCTCCGTCTCCGTCCCGTTCGACTACGACAAGCACACCTTTCTCTTCTTCATGGGGAGTTTTACTAAGGGAGAACCGCTGTCCCTCACGCTTTCGTATACCATCAAGCCGGCATCCTCGATGGGGCTCCGCATCTGGCAAGACTCCGAGACCGAAGAGATCGTCATCGGCCCCTTCACCGAGCCCTATTTCACCCCCTACTGGCTGGTAGTGCCCCAGAGCCCCTTCAAGACCGACAAAGACAACGACGAAAGCGTCGCCGTCGAGAAGGTGAAACTCTCGGTCATCGCCCCCGACGAGTCGTGGCAGGTCATCGGCCCCGGCGTCACCGGTATCCGTGAAGAAAACCACTGGACATTCTCGATGAATACTCCGATGCCGCTCTATGCTCTCTCGTTTGCCGCTTCACCCGACTATCTCCTTGTTTCAGCAGGCAAAACTTCGTCGGGTATCGAGGTCATCGGCGCCGGATTTTCCCGCGAAAAGGAACGACTCGAAGCGATATATCCGGCAGGGGTCGCGACGGTCGAGTGGATGGAAGAACACATCGCCCCTCACGAATTCGGTGACAAAGTCGGCCTCGTGTCCATCCCGGAGTTCGGCGGCGGCATGGAGCATGTCGGCGTCATCTACATGGGAACCGATGTGCTCGCTTCTTATGAAACCGGTATCTTCGTCACCGCCCACGAGATCGTGCACAACTGGTGGGGAAACAGCGTCCGCTTTGCCGATTGGCCCCATTTCTGGGTCGCCGAGGGATTCGACGAATGGACCACCAACTTCAACCTGATGGCACGCCTCGAGGATGAACAATCCTTTGCCGCCCGACGCGCTCAATATCGTTTCATCGGCTCCTTTTTCTGTTCCTCGGGCGAGGCTGTGCCGCTCCGCTTCGACGAGGACCTTGACTTCATGACGCTCGGCATGCAACTTCAGTTGTTCTACTACTATGGCGCCACATTTCTCGAGATGGTGAACCAACGACTCATCCGCGACTTCGACGGGATGACCTTATTGACCCTGCTCAAGGAGTGGTATGCGGCGAAGCGGCTTTCTTCGGTCACCACCGAGGATTTCCTCGCTTTTTTGGTGGAACATACCAACGACACCGGCGGTTACTGGGAAACCCTCTTCAACGACTGGGTCTATCGCGCCCCCTGCCCGACCCTCGCCGTCTCAAACTATTCGTTCACCGAGGAAACCCTTTCCTTCACCCTTACCCATACCACCCCGACGGCGCCCGATCTTCCGGCGCTTCCCGTCACCATCGTCTGGGAGGATGGACTTGAAACGCAGAGCATCAACCTCGCCGCCGGCGAATCGGTCGTCATCACGGCGACTCACACAACACCGCCACAAAAAATTCTTATAGATCCTCAGTGGTTCTATGTTTTCTCGCTCAATACGACCGACTGGCACGGGCCGTCGGTCTCTTTCACCGAGACGCCGCCAACGCGATATGTGCATACTCCGCCCACAACGATGCCGCTTCTTCCGGCCGTTGGGTGGTGACGATCGTTTGAAAGGGAAGCGACGAGAGAAGCAGTGCCGCCTTCCGGCGGTGTTCCTCGTCCATGAGGAGCACAGATGAACACCATCGCCTACTATCCCGGCTGCACCCTCAATAACACCGCCAAGAACTTCGACCTCTCGGCCCGGGAGTCCATGAAGGTTCTGGGCTGGGAGCTGGACGAGATGCCCAAATGGAACTGCTGCGGCACCGTCTACTCTTTAGCCTCGGACAACCTGATAAACCATGTGGCCCCCATCCGCCTGCTGGTACGGGCCCAGGAGGCCGGGCATGAAAGGCTATCCACCCTGTGCAGCATGTGCTACCACACCATCAAGATGGCGAACCACCTGGTCAGGCAGAATCCAGATAAACTGGAGAAGATAAATTTCTTCATGGAGCCAGATCCGGCATACAAGGGCAAGGTCGAGATCCTCCACCTACTCGAAATACTTAAAAAAGATATCGGGTTCGAGGTCATAAAATCGAAGGTTAAAAAGGAATTAAAGGGTCTAAAGGTCGACTGCTACTACGGGTGTCTTTTGACAAGGCCCAAGGAGGCGGCCCTGGACGACGTGGAGCAGCCCACGGTCATGGACGACCTGGTTAAGGCTTTAGGCGTCGAGGCGGTCTACGATCCCTATCTGACCGAGTGCTGCGGCTCTTACCACACGGTGATGGACAAGGACATAGTGGCCGACAAGGCCGGGCGGATACTCGAGTCGGCCAAGGCCCGCGGTGCCGAGGCTGTGGTCACCAGCTGCCCGCTGTGCTTCTTCAACCTGGACGCCAGGCAGAAGGAGATCAAGGAGAAGGCCGGCAAGGCTCCTGGCGTGCCAGTGCTGTACTTCACCCAGCTGATGGCGCTGGCCTTCGGGCTGTCGTCGGACGTCTGCATGTTTGAACTACACTATGTGGATCCCAGGCCGCTGTTAAAAAGTAAGGGCATGATTTGACCGGCGCCTGCCCCTCGACTCAGCTCGGGGTACGCTTAAGTGTTCGTCGAGCGGAGCCGAGACGAACAAGGAAGAAGGATAAAGGAGAAGATAGATGGAAGCCAAGGTCAATCTGATACCCATCCACATCATGGGCAAGCAGTACATGGTGCCGGACGTGTTGACCGTCCAGAAGGCCATGGAGTACGCCGGCTACCAACTTACCCGGGGCTGCGGCTGCCGGGGCGGCATCTGTGGGGCCTGCGGCTTCGCCTTCCGCCTGCCGGGCAGCTACAAGATCGAGGTGGGCCTGGCCTGCCAGAGCATGGTCCAGCCCGACATGTACATCGCCATCCTGCCCTTCTACCCCAACAAAAGGGCGGTGCACGATGTGGAGAAACTGAAGGCCAACGTGGACACCTTTAAGGCCCTCTACCCCGAGATCTTCAAGTGCGTCTCCTGCAACACCTGCACCAAGTCCTGCCCCATGTCCATCGAGGTCATGGACTACATCAACGCCGCCATGCGGGGCGACGTCAAGCAGGTGGCCGAGCTGTCATTCGACTGCGTCATGTGCGGGCTGTGCACCTCGCGCTGCCCGGCCGAGATATCCCACCCCAATGTGGCCGTGCTGGCGAGGCGGCTCTACGGTTCTCAGGTGGCGCCCCGGGCCGAGCACCTCAAGAAACAGGTAGAGCAGGTGAAGACCGGAAAGTTCAAATCCTGCTTGGAAGAGCTGAAGAAGGCCGACATCGCCAAGCTCAAGGAGCTGTACAAGGCCCGGGAGGCCGAGCCGGACAACGCGCCGGACGAGTGGACGCCTAAATCTACCGATTACCTATGATTACACAGATTCATACCTGATTGCGCTGATTCTATTGTGCAAATACAATGGTGGAGAACGATCGTCTTACGGAAAGGATCATCTCCTGCTGTTTCAAGGTGCATACAGAGCTAGGGCCGGGGTTCAGTGAAAAGGTCTATCATAATTCCCTAATAATTGCCTTAAGGCAAGAGGGCCTGAACTGCGAAACACAAAAGCGCTATTCGGTGTCCTTTCAAAACAGAAGAGTTGGTCAGCTCTTTGTCGACTTGTTGGTGGAAAACGAAGTGATAGTGGAAGTAAAGGCGGTAACGGGATATATGTCCGAACTGTTCAAATACCAAGTCATATCCTATTTAAAGGCGGCAGGAATAAAAGTGGGGCTGTTGGTTAATTTTGGCAATAAGAGCTGTCAAGTGAAAAGATTTGTCAACTCATCTGTGTAATCAGAGGCAATCAGAGTAATCAGACAAGGAGTGGATAGATGCCTTACACACCGGAACTCAAACAGCTGATAAAGAAGGTCGAAGCCACCCGGCCGGAGCGGGTGCGCAAGAAGAAGGAGGGCTATGAATTTCCGGCCATGACCCTGGAGGAGCGGGAGGAGGTGCTCAAGAAGTTCCACCCCGACTTCAAGGAGGGCTCGCGGCGGGAGATCAAGGTCGGGGTCAACAAGGGCTACGCCATCTCGCCCGAGATCGTCGACCTTCTGGAGGCCAAGAGCCGGGTGGATCCGGAAAAGGTTGATCTAACACCCCGCTTCGAGACCGACGTTTTAGTGATCGGCGGCGGCGGGGCCGGGGCGGCCGCAGCCATCATGGCCCAGAGGCAGGGGGCCAAGGTCATCCTCCTCACCAAGCTGCGGCTGGGGGACGCCAACACCATGATGGCCGAGGGTGGCATCCAGGCCGCCTCCAAACTGCACAAAGACTCGCCCTACTATCATTACCTGGACATTGTAGGCGGCGGCCATTTCAAGAACGTACCGGAACTGGTGGAGGCCCTGGTGACGGATGCGCCCGAGACCCTGGCCTGGCTGGAGTCCTTAGGCTGTATGTTCTCCAAGTATCCGGACGGCCGGCTGATGACCATCCACGGCGGCGGCACCTCGCGCAAGCGGATGCACTACGCGGCCGACATCACCGGGGCCGAGATCATGCGCACCCTGCGCGACGAGGTGCTCAATTACCCCCAGGACATCAAGGTGATCGACTTCACCTCGGCGGTGGAGCTCATCTTGAACGACCAGGGCCAGTGCGCCGGGGCCGTGGCCTACAACCATGAGACCGAGGAGTATTTCGCGGTAAAGGCCAAGGCGGTGATCATGGCCACCGGCGGCTCGGGCCGGCTCCACATCCAGAACTTCATGACCACCAACCACTACGGGGCCACGGGCGACGGCCTGGTGATGGGATATAGGGCCGGGGTCGAGCTCTGCTTTTTGCACACGGTCCAGTTCCACCCCACCGGCGTCTCCTATCCCGATCAGATCGAGGGCCTGCTGTTGACCGAGAAGTTCCGGGGCATGGGGGCTAACGTACTCAATATAGACGGCGAGCAGTTCGTGTTCGAGCGCGAGCCCCGCGACGTGGAGGCGGCTGCATTCATCCGGGAGTGCGTGGAGCGCAAGAAGGGCATCACCACCCCCTCGGGCAAGGTAGGCGTCTGGCTGGATTCGCCCATGATCGATGATCTCAAGGGTAAGGGTACGGTGCAGCGGGAGTTCGTGGGCAAGTGGAAACTATACATGCGCCACGGCATAGATATCTCCAAAGAGCCGATGCTGACCTACCCCACCCTGCACTATCAGAACGGAGGGCTGAAGATCGGACCCCAGGGCGAGACCTCGCTGCCCGGCTTCTATGCGGCCGGAGAAGTCTCGGGCGGCATCCACGGGGAGAACAGGCTGATGGGCAACTCGCTTCTGGACTGCTGCGTGTTCGGGCGGCGGGCCGGGGCGGCCGCGGCCGGTTTCGCCAAGAGCGGGGCCAGGGAGGGCAGGCTTAACCTGGAGCATGTCAGGAAATACCATCGGGAGTTAGAACAGGCCGGGGTGGGGCTGGACCGGGTGTCGCCCATGCTGCTGCCGGACTACGTCAACCCCGAGGTCAAGAAGTACCAGCTGACGACGTCCTACGTCGGAACTATAAGATAAATTCAAAATTCAAAGAAAAAAATTCAAATGGATGAAAGAATTTCCGGGAAGCGTTATGACCTCGAAGAGCGAACCTTGAATTTTGCCAAGGCCGTCATCAAAATTTGTCAAGAAACAACCTCAGGATATCGCCAATCGGGAGATAATCAAGCAGTTAATACGCTCGGCTTGTTCAATAGGGGCCAATTACATCGAAGCAAACGATAATCTTGGCGGCCGGGACTTTCTGATGCGCATCAGAATCTGTCGCAAAGACGCCTGAGAATCCAGATACTGGCTGACTTTGATCGAAGTAGCCAACAGTGATAGCGAGATGGAAAGAAGCGCGTTGATCCAAGAATCGACGGAACTGACCAAGATTTTCGCCAGCATACTGCAAAAGACCAAATTAGCCTAGTTTAGAATTTTGGATTTTGAATTTAGGATTTAGCATGGAGAAAATCGGCGTTTTCGTCTGCCATTGCGGGCTGAACATAGCCGGCACGGTGGACGTCAAGAAGGTGGCCCAGGCGCTCTCCAACTACCCGGGCGTGGTCCACTCCGAGGACTACAAATACATGTGCTCGGACCCGGGCCAGAACCTGGTGGTCGAGGCCATAAAGAAGAAGGGCCTGACCGGGGTGGTGGTGGCCGCCTGCTCGCCCACTTTGCACGAGCCCACCTTCCGAAAGGCCGCAGAGCGGGCCGGCCTCAACCCCTACAAGGTGGAGATCGCCAACATCCGGGAGCACTGTTCCTGGGTGCACGACGACAAGCCTTCGGCTACGGCCAAGGCAATTAGGATCGTCAAGACCATGGTCAGGAAGGTGGCCGGGGACGACGCTTTGGAGACCATCAAGGTCGAGGTCAACAAGAAGGCCCTGGTGCTGGGCGGGGGCGTGGCCGGGATCCAGGCGGCCCTGGACATCGCCAACAGCGGCTATCCAGTGATCCTGGTGGAGCGGGAGCCGTCCATCGGCGGGCACATGGCCCAGCTGTCCGAGACCTTCCCCACTTTGGACTGCTCCCAGTGCATTCTGACGCCCAAGATGGTGGAGGCCGGCAAGCACCCCAACATCACCCTCTATACTTACTCTGAATTGGAGGAGATATCGGGCTACGTGGGCAACTTCAAGGTCAGGATAAAGAAAAAGGCCTCGTGCGTGGACAACTCCAAGTGCACCGGCTGCGGCCTGTGCACCGAGAAGTGTCCCTCAAAGTCCGCCGCCAGCGAGTTCGAGCGGGGGCTGACCAAGCGCAAGGCCATCTACACGCCCTTCCCCCAGGCCGTGCCCAACAAGCCGGTGCTGGACAAGTCCAACTGCACCTATTTTCTCAAGGGCGCCTGCGGGGTCTGCAAGAAGGTCTGCCCGTTCGAGGCCATCGACTACGAGCAGAAGGACGAGATCATAGAGGAACAGGTGGGCGCGGTGGTGGTGGCCACCGGCTACGAAACCCTGCCCAAGGAGGCCTTCGCCGAGTACGGCTACGGCAGGATCCCTGACGTCGTCGACGGACTGCAGTTCGAGAGGCTCCTTTCCGCCTCTGGCCCGACCGAGGGCGAGGTCAAGCGGCCCTCGGACGGCAGGGTTCCTAAAAGCGTGGTCTTCATCCAGTGCGCTGGCTCGCGCGACCCCGAGCACCACTACCCTTATTGCTCCAAGATCTGCTGCATGTACACGGCCAAGCACGCCAAATTGTACAAGCACAAGGTGCACTCGGGCCAGCCCTATATTTTCTACATCGACATCCGGGCCGGGGGCAAGCGCTACGAGGAGTTCGTGCAGCAGGCCATGGAGGAGGAGAAGATAGTCTACCTGCGGGGCAAGGTCTCCAAGGTCTTCCAGGACGGGGACAGGGTGATGGTCTGGGGCGAGGATACATTGCTGGGCAAGAAGGTGGAGATACCTGCCGACCTGGTGGTGCTGGCCACGGCCATCGCTCCCCAGAACGACTCCAAGCAGTTGTCGCAGAGACTCAAGATCGCCACAGATGAACACGGGTATTTCTCGGAGGCCCATCCGAAACTCCGGCCGGTGGAGAGCAACACGGCCGGGTTCTTCCTGGCCGGATGCGCCCAGGCGCCCAAGGACATCCCGGAGGCGGTGGCCCAGGCCTCGGGGGCGGCAGCCAAGGTGGTCTTCCTGTTCTCCGGAGACCACCTGGAGCACGAGCCCATCGTGGCCGCGGTGGACGAGGACCTGTGCTCGGGCTGCCGCATCTGCATCACCGCCTGCCCCTATGGGGCCAGGGAGTACGACGCCGAGAAGAAGAAGGTCAGGGTGAACGAGGTGCTGTGCGAGGGCTGCGGGGCCTGCGTGGCCGCCTGCCCCTCGGGGGCCACCACCCAGCGCAACTACAAAGACGGGCAGATATACGAGATGATCTCAGCGGCGCTGGAGGAGTGAAACCAACCGCGGATTTACGCTGATAAACGCTGATTATACCATGTCTTTGCTCCATAAGAACGTCACTGATGTTATACTTAAGGCATTCTATGAAGTATACAATGAGCTAGGCCCTGGTTTTCTGGAATCTGTATATGAGAATGCATTAAGCATAGTATTTCAAGAAAGCGGGATTTCAGCAGAAGCCCAGAAACCCATCGAAGTTGTGTTTAGAGGAAAAGAAGTAGGTGATTTTAGGGCGGATTTTTTAGTAGAGAATAAAGTAATTATCGAGCTAAAAGTTGCTCGGGCAATAGACGAAGTCCACGAAGCCCAATTGCTCAATTACTTGAAGGCGACGGATATAGAGGTTGGTTTATTGTTGAATTTCGGTAAGAAGCCGGAATTTAAAAGAATGGTATTCGAAAACCAGAGAAAAGGAAAAAAGATCCGCGAAAATCCGTGTCAATCCGCGGTTAAGGAAGGATAGGATGTTCGAGCCGAAGATAGTTTGCTTCTACTGCAAGTGGTGCACCTACTCCGGGGCCGACCTAGCCGGCACCAGCCGCATGAAGTACCTGCCCAACGGGGTGGTCATCCGCACCATGTGCTCCAGCCGAGTGGACCCCCAGCACGTGCTGGACGCCTTCGCCAAGGGGGCCGACGGGGTGCTGATAGGCGGCTGCCACTACGGGGACTGCCACTATGTCTCCGGGAACCACCAGACCTACCGCCGGGTGGAGATGCTGAAAAGCATGCTGCCGGCCTTCGGCATCGACCCGGCCCGTTTCCGGCTGGAGTGGATCTCGGCGGCCGAGGCCGGGAAGCTGGTGCAGGTGATCAACGAGTTCATCGAGCAGGTGCGGGCCCTGGGACCGGCCAAGGCCAGGGAAACCGCGGATATCCGCGGATGAACGCGGATATCTCACGAATTTAAATCAGCGAAGGTCCACGAAAATCAGCGGTTCAAAAACGGGGGTTATAGATGCCTGACAAGCCGAAGATAGCCATGTACTGGGCCGCCTCCTGCGGCGGCTGCGAGATCTCCCTGGCCAACCTCCACGCCGACATCCTGGCGGTGGACGCGGCCTTCCAACTTTTCTTCTGTCCCTGCCTGGTGGACGGCAAGAAGAAGGATGTGGAGGCCCTGAAGGACGGGGAGCTGGCCATCGCCTTCTTCAACGGCGCCGTCCGCACCGACGAAAACGAGGAGATGGCCCATCTGCTGCGCAAGAAGTCGAAGATCCTGGTGGCCTATGGCTCCTGCGCCTACGAGGGCTGCATACCGGGCCTGTCCAACTTCCATACGAAGCAGGATCACCTAAAGTCCATCTACCTCGACAATCCCAGCATCGAGAATCCGCAGAGGATCGTCCCCCAGCCCGAGACCAAGGTTGCCGAGGGGACGCTCACTATTCCAGCCTTCCACGATCGGGTCAAGACTTTGGCCCAGACGGTCGAGGTCGATTACTTCCTGCCCGGCTGTCCGCCAGAATCTAGCAAGGTCTGGGAGGTACTGGACCATATAATCCAGGGCAGGCCACTGCCGCCAAAGGGCTCGGTCATCGGCGCCGGTAAGTGCACAGTCTGCGACGAGTGCCAGAAGAAGAAGGAGGACAAGAAGGTCAAGCGCCTCTACCGCACCTATGAGATCGTGCCCGACCGGGAGAAGTGCCTGCTGGAGCAGGGGATACTCTGCATGGGGCCGGCCACCCGGGACGGCTGCGGCGCCCAGTGCCCCAACAACGCGGACATGCCCTGCACCGGCTGCTACGGCCCGCCGGCCGGGGTGCGCGACCAGGGGGCCAAGATGATCGGCGCCCTGGGCACGGCCCTGGACTTAGGAGACACCAGCACCCTGTCCGAGGAGCAGATAGCGGCCAAGGTCAAGGAAATAGTGGAGGCCATCCCGGACTACGCCGGCATGCTCTACAAGTACAGCCTGCCAGGCTCGATTCTGGGAGGCAAGAGGTAAACTTTTTCGCTGCGGATTCACACGGATATTCACTGATTGTAAAGCATAGATAAAATCTGTGAAAATCAGCGGCAAAAGAATATAGAGAAACACTTTTTCGCCACGGATCGACGCGGATGACCATGGATCAAAACTATCTGATGAATCCGTGAGAATCAGTGGCAAGATAAAATCATAAGCGATATGAAACGGATAACCATCGATCCCATCACCCGGCTGGAGGGCCACGGCAAGATCGAGATCTTCCTGGACGAGGCCGGCGACGTGGCCAACTGCTACTTCCAGGTGCCGGAGCTTAGGGGCTTCGAGCAGTTCTGCGTGGGCCGGCAGGCCGAGGAGATGCCGGTTTTAACCAGCCGCATCTGCGGCGTCTGCCCCGAGGCCCATCTGATGGCCGCGGTCAAGGCCTGCGACGTCCTTTTCGATGCCGAGCCGCCGCCGGCCGCCAAAAAGGTGCGGGAGCTGTTCTACTCGGCCTTCTTCGTCACCGACCACACCACCCACTTCTATGCTTTGGGCGGGCCGGACTTCATCGTCGGCCCGGAGGCGCCGCCCGAGGAGCGCAACATCCTGGGGGTCATCAAGAAGGTGGGGCTGGAGACCGGGCAGAAGGTGATCGAGACCCGGCAGCGCAACCACGAGGTCATCAAGAAGGTCGGGGGCCGGGCTATACACCCGGTGGCCGCCCTGCCCGGCGGCTGGAGCAAGCCCATCTCCGAGGAACTGCGCAGGGAGATCGAGGAGACGGCCCAAAAGAACGTGGAGTTCGCCCTGTTCAGCCTCAAGGCCTTCGACGATATCGTGCTCAAGAACAAGGCCTATCTGGACCTGGTGACCTCGGACCTCTATTATCACAAGACCTACTACATGGGCACGGTGGACGAGCGCAACCGGGTGAACTTCTACGACGGCATGATAAGGGTGACCGACCCCGAGAGCCGGGAGTTCGCCAAGTACGCCTGCCGGGACTACGCCAAGCACATCGCCGAGCGGGTGGAGCCCTGGACCTATCTCAAGTTCCCCTACCTCAAGAACGTGGGCTGGAAGGGCCTGGTGGACGGCATGGACTCGGGGATTTATTGCGCCACGCCGCTGTCGCGCCTCAACGCCTCAGACGGCATGGCTACGCCTTTGGCCCAGGAGCACTTCGAGCGGATGTACGAGACCTTCGGCTGCAAGAAGGCCGAGGGCCGCTACCAGCCTGTCCACCACCGCCTGGCCACCCACTGGGCCCGGCTCATAGAGCTCCTTTACGCCGCCGAGCGGATGCTGGAGCTTGCCAGGGACCCGGAGATAACCTCTCCCGATGTCCGCAAGATACCGGAGAGGATAGCGGGCGAGGGCATAGGCTCGGTGGAGGCGCCGCGGGGCACGCTGACCCATCACTACGTCACCGACGAACGGGGGGTGCTGAGGAAGGTCAACCTGATCGTGGGCACCACCAACAATCACGCACCCATCACCATGTCCATCAAGCGGGCGGCTGAGAAGCTGATAACCAAGGGCCAGGTCTCCGAGGGACTGCTGAACAAGATCGAGATGGCCTTCAGGCTCTACGACCCCTGCTTCTCCTGCGCCACCCACTCGTTGCCCGGCCACATGCCGTTGGCGGTGGACATCAGGGATGCCCGGGGGGATATTCTACAGAGCCTGCGGCAGGACGGGTGAACGGATACCAATAGTCTCAATACAAAAAGGTCACCCTGAGCCTGTCGAAGGGTGACTTTGTTATTATTCAGAAAATGCTGTCATACTTCGACAGGCTCAGTATGACAGTTTGGGAGCGACAGCATAGCGTCAACAATAATCATCGGCCTGGGCAACCCCATCCTCTCGGACGACAGCGTGGGAATCCGGGCGGCGAGGAGCCTCAATAACGTTCAAAAGGTTCGAGAGGTTGCGGAGGTTCGAGAGGTTTATGCCGGGGGGCTTAGGTTGCTGGACCATCTGGTTGGTTACAAGCGGGCCGTCATCATCGACGCCATGCAGACCGGCGCGACGCCGGGCACGGTGCGGAGGTTCTCGATAGCCGACCTGCCGAAGACAAGAAACCTGGCCTCGACCCACGACGCCGACCTGCCGACCGCTCTGGAGACGGGCCGAGCCTTGGGCATGGAGCTGCCAGAGGAGATAATCGTCTTCGGCATCGAGGCCGAGGATGTGATCAACTTCGGGGAAGAGCTGACGCCGGCGGTGGCGCTGGGGTTAGAAAGAGCGATAGAGCAAATACAAGATATTCTTTGACACAGATTCGCACAGATCCTTCCCCAAAAAATCCGTGGAAATCTGTGGCAGAAGATGAACTTTACACAGGGGCAATGCGATTTGCCCCTTTTCTATTGCCAAACAGCGGGAAATGGTATAAAATATAATGTCGGGAATATGAGACAGGCTTTAAGGTTAGCCGCCTTCTTGCTGTTGGTCTTCATCGTCTGCGGGCAGTCTAAAAATGGCGGGACCGGCTGCGGAAAAGACATGGCCCAAAGGCGTGATACATCCAGCGGAGTTTCCTCCATGCCCAGATACATCATCCGAAACATCCGCCTGGCCCACTGCGCCCGGGGGCCGGAGCGCTGCGCCAAGTGCCGGGAGATAGATGTCCCCAAGATCTGCCTGTTGGACATCGACCCGCCCAACCAGGGCCGACAGGCCCGGCGCACCATCGAGGTCGAGATCGATGGCAAAAAGAAGTGGCGGGAGTACGACATCGTCAGGACCTTCGAGAGTGAGGCCGAGGCCAGGAAGTACGCGGCGGAGAACGGGATCGCCGACGTGGATATGGCCCGATGAGCCTGGTTCCCAACTGCCATTGTCCCCTCTTGAGAGGGGCCGGGGGTGTGTATATACAAAGACACACCCCTTGATCCCCTTTTTATAGAGGGGACAAGTAGAACTGTGACAAAGGTAAATTATATGCAATATATAATCACCCTCGTCTGGCTGCTCCTTTTAGCCGCGGTCCTGGCAATGCTAGGCGTGCCGCAATCTCGGGAGGTCTTCGTCTCCCTTACCCGGGCCCATCCCTATCTTATGGGCATGGCCAAGTTCGCCCTGCTGGGCACCATGGGCGAGCTGCTGTCCTGGAAGGTGGTCACCGGCAGATGGAGGCTTTCAGGCGTCAGGCTTTGGCAGCGGGTTCTGGTCTGGGCGTTCATCGGCATACTGCTGACCATCGCCTTTCCGCTGTTCTCGGCCGGGGTGGAGGGCCTTTTGGAGCAGGGGATGCTTCCGGGCAAGGGGGTGAAGTGGCTGACCGCCTTCTGGAAGTCGTTCTTCCTCCAGGCCGTGTTTGCCTTCCCCTTCATGGTCTTCCACCGCATCACCGATACTTTGATCGAACAGGGCCGGCTGTTTGCCAAGTGGCCGTTTATCGAGGTCTACAAGAACATAGACTGGGACAACATGTTCCGCATCGTGGGCTGGGCCATCGTCTGGTTCTGGCTGCCGGTGCACACCATAAACTTCATGCTGCCGGCCGAGTTCCGGGTAATCGTGGCCGCAATCTTGGCCATCGTGCTGGGGCTGATATTGGGCATCGCCAAGCGCCGGGCCGCCAAGTCAGGCCAAAGACCATGAGCCGGACAATTACCAAAAAATCGGGAAAGCCCCTGGCTAAGAAAGGCAAAAAACCTGAGGCCGGGCGCTCGACGGTAAAGAAGACCAAAGAACCCATCAAGAATAGTATCAGGAAACAGAGAATGGCCAGAGCGATACCGATGATATTGGCAGGCCGGGAGGCCTATACAGAGAAGACTTTATCCGTGCTCGACAAATACACGGGCCAGGCCTTCGAGGAGGTCTGCGCCGCCGGCCAGGCCGAACTCGAACAGGCGCTGGCGGCAGCCTCTCAGGCTAAAACGATCATGTCAGAGCTGCCGGCGCATAAAAGGGCCGAGATAATACGCAAAGCGGCCGCCATCCTCTGGGACCGACGTGAGTCGCTCACCAAACTGATCGCCCGGGAGGCGGGCAAACCCTACCGCTATGCCAAGGCCGAGGCCGAGCGGACCGTGGAGAACCTGGAATACTGCGCCGAGGAGGCCAAGCGTATCCATGGGGAGACCATACCAGTGGACGCTGGCAAGTCGGGCGAGGGGCGCTGGGGATTCTACGAACGATATCCCATCGGAGTGGTGGCCGCCATCTCGCCGTTCAATTTTCCCCTCAACCTGGCGGCGCATAAACTGGGGCCGGCCATAGCTGCCGGATGCCCGGTGATCCTCAAGCCAGCCTCGGCCACGCCGCTCTGCGGCCTGGAGCTGGGACGGGCCTTTTTGGAGGCCGGCCTGCCCGAGGGGGCGCTCTCGGTGCTGCCCGGGCCAGGGGCAGAAATAGGCGACGCGCTGGTCACAGACCCACGAGTATCCAAGGTCAGTTTCACCGGCAGCCGGGCGGTGGGCCAGGGGATCATCAAAAAGGCCGGCATGAAGCGGGTGACCTTGGAGCTGGGCGGCAACTCGGCCGTGGTCATCGACGAGGACATAGACTCCATAGATTACATCGTCAAACGGTGCACCTTGGGCGCCTTCTACAACCAGGGCCAGGTGTGCATCTCGGTGCAGAGGATCTATGTCCACCGCAGGCACCACCAGGAGTTCGTGGAAAAGTTCGTAGCCGCGGCCAAGGCGCTCAAGTTGGGCAACCCGGTGGAGCCGGACACCGACATCGGGCCCATGATATCAGAGGCCGAGGCCAGGCGCGTCCAAGACTGGGTGCAGGAGTCAATCGATGGCGGCGCCTGGGTCCTCTGCGGACACCAGAGAAAGGGTGCCGTCTACCTGCCGACCGTGGTGGTGGACGCCGAGCCCGACATGAAAGTTGTGAAGGATGAGATATTCGGCCCGGTGGCTGTGGTTGTGCCCATAGACACCTTCGAGGAGGGAGTGAGGCTGGCCGAGGACAGCGTCTATGGGCTACAGGCCGGAATCTTCACTACCAACATCGATCGGGCACTGGCTGCGGCCAGAAAGATAAACGTCGGCGGGGTGATGATCAACGACTTCCCCTCCTACCGCATCGACCACATGCCCTACGGCGGCAACAAGGGCTCGGGCCTGGGCCGGGAGGGGGCGCGCTTTGCCATCGAGGAGATGACCACGCTGAGGGCAGTGATCTTCAACCTGGACCCCAAGTGAGTTGGATTACACTGTGCCCTTGCCGAACAGCATATCAGTTCTTTTCCAAGAAGGCTGGGCCGGAGACATGGTCCAGCGGCTGCGCCACTCTCTAAAGGCCAAACTCATCCTGACCTTCTCGGCAGTGATCGTGGCCGGGGTGGCATTGTCGGCCGCGGCCGGGATAATTCTCATCGGCACCGCCATACTGCGCCAGGCCCAGGACCGGGTACGGCAGGATCTGAATGGAGTGGCGGCCGTCTACCGCCAGGAGGGCGAGATGGTGGCCTCGGCCGTGGAGATGGCGGCCCAGACCATCGAGCCGAGGAGGTGGCAGGAGGCCAAGAACCGGCAGGAGATTGCGGCCCAGCTCGAGAGGTTGAGACAGGCCAAGGGTTTGGATTTTATGAACCTGGCCGATGAGAAGGGCACGGTTATCCTGCGAAGCCGTCAGCCAGGGGCGGCGGGCGACTGCTATTCCAACGATCTGGCCAAATGGGTCCAGTGGTCGAAGAAGACGGTGGTCTCCACCGAGAGGTTCGCCCGGGAGCAGTTGGAGCGCGAGGGCAGGGATTTAGCCCAGCGGGCCTTGATTCGTACGGTGCGCACTCCCCGATCCATAGACAGAGAAGAGGGCGAAGAAGGCGACGGCCTGATGTTGATAGCCGCCGCGCCGCTGCTGGATGAAAAAAGCCGGCTCGAGTTCATCCTCTACGGCGGGTTGCTCTTGAACAATACCACGGCTTTGGTGGATCGGGCCAAGGACATGCTCTACCGCCAGGAGCATTATCGCGGCCGGGAGCTGGGCAGCGTCACCATCTTCCTCGGAGACTATCGGGTGGCCACCACCTTGACCCTGCCCGACGGCCGCCGGGCCCTGGGCACCAGGGTGTCAGAGGATGTCTACCGGCGGGTGATCGAGCGTGGCAGCCGGTGGACGGGCCGGGCCTTCGTGGTCGACGCCTGGAGGATCGCGGCCTATGAGCCGATCCGGGACATCAGCGGTCGTCCCGTCGGCATGCTCTATGCCGGAATGTTGGCGGGCCCCTTCGTCGGGCTGCGCAACAGAATCGTACTGGTATATATCAGCATTGCGCTTTTGACCATGGTCGGCCTGGGGCTGGCGGCCAACTGGGCGGCGGCCCGCATCCTGCAGCCGATAAGGGAGCTGGTGGCGGCTACCGGCGAGATCGCCCGGGGCCACCTGGACTACCGGGTGGTGCCGGTCTCCCAGGACGAGATCGGACAGATGGGCCGCTCCTTCAACTCGATGGCCGAGGAGTTGCAGAGGGCCACCGAGGGGCTTCGGGAGCTGAATCTTTCGTTGGAACGTCGTGTCCGGGAGCGGACCGAGGAATTGGAACAGGCCAGGGACCAGTTGGTGCAGACCGAGAAACTCTCTTCCCTGGGCCGGATGGCGGCCGGCATCGCCCACGAGATAAACAACCCCCTGACCTCCATAATGCTCAATGCCCATCTTTTAGAGGAGCGGCTGCCCAAGAACAGCCGGCTGCGGGCCAATATCGATCTGATCATCGAGGAGACCGAGCGCTGCAGTGGAATCGTCAAAGGCATGCTGGAGTTCTCCAGGCAGACGTTGGCCCGGCTGCGGCCGGTCGATGTCAATCAGGCGCTGAGCAAGACCCTGAAACTTTTAGAAAGCCAGCTGCTGATGCACCAGGTGTCTCTGTCGACCTCCTATAGCTCAGACCTTCCCCAGATCCAGGCCGACGAGGGCAAACTTAGGCAGGTCTTCACCAACATCGTTCTCAATGCCATCGATGCCATGCCCGGCGGCGGCCGCCTAGAGATAGCTACCCGATGGCAGGAGGAACAGAGGACGGCGGAGATAACCATCAGGGACAGCGGCCAGGGCATGGCTAAAGAGCAATTGAGCCGAATCTTCGATCCTTTCTTCAGCACCAAAGGGGCTAAGGGCACCGGGCTGGGCCTGGCCATCAGTTACGGCATCGTCCAGCAGCACGGAGGATCCATTGAGGCGGAGAGCACACCTGGCGAGGGGACGGTTTTTAGGATCAGACTTCCCCTGGCCAAAGATAATATTTCTAAGGAGCCCTGATCATGGCCAAGAAAGCCAGGATATTGATCGTCGACGACGAACCCAAAGTGGGCCGGAGCATAGCCGGCGCCCTGGCCGAACGGGACCTGGAGCCCGAATATGTCTCTAGCGGCCGGGAGGCTTTGGAGAAGTTGTCCCAGACTTCCTACCAGGTGGTGGTTACGGACCTGATGATGCCGGGCATGGACGGCATGCAGCTTCTGGCCGAGGTCCAAGGCCGCTACCCCCAGTGCCTGGTGATCATGATCACCGGCTTTCCTTCGGTGAAGACGGCGGTGGAGTCGGTCAAATTGGGGGCCTTCGACTATGTCACCAAGCCCTTCACCCCCGGGGAGCTGAGGGCGGTGGTGCGGCGGGCCCTGACCCGGCAGCAGATCGGGCGGACGGCCCAGGCAGCCAAATCACAGCAGAGGCTCTATGCCATTCCCGAGAACACCTGGGCTCGGGTGGAGTCCGAGAGCCGCGTCCTGGTGGGCATGCACCCCATGTTCTTGGAGACCATCGGACACATCGGCGAGATCGAATTGCCCCAACCAGAGGACCAGTTCTCTCAGGGCCAGGCCTGCGTCAAGGTGGTGGACAGCCGGGGACGGACCCACCGGCTGTGGTGTCCTCTATCCGGAAAAGTCTCTCAGGTGAACGAGAAGATAAGGCACGATCTGAAGCCGCTGGCCCAGGACCCCTTCGGCGAGGGCTGGCTGTTCCTCCTGGCCCCGGAGAACCTAGATGAGGAATTATCCAATCTCCTGTCCCTGGAGAACGAGTAGAGCCGATCCGTTTTCCCCTCTGCCAGAAAGACGATCGGGCGGGCCAAAGCCTGGGATCTGGCTGCCGCCGGGATCGACGGTGGGCGTTTGATGGATCCGGACATGCGCATCGGTATCATCGGAGTCGGGGGCATCGGCGGATATTTTGCCGCCAAGCTGCTCAGCCGCTATCACCAGGAGCACGATATAGTCTTCCTGCAGAGAGGACCTCACCTGGAGGCCATCAGAAAACAGGGGCTGCGCTATTTGACCCGGGACCACGAGTACCGGGTGCAGCCCCGGCTGGCCAGCGATCGGCCGGGGGACTTGGGGCTGCTGGATATGGCCGTGCTCTGCGTCAAGAGCCGCGGGCTTAAGGAGGCGGCGTGTTCCCTGGCCGCCTGTCTGCAGAGGGACAGCCCGGTGCTCACGGTGCTCAATGGGGTGGACATCGAGCCCCGGGTCAGAGCCTGTCTGCCGGACAGCCGGATACTTCCCGGCTGCATCTATCTGAGCGCCCATATCGAGTCGCCGGGCCTGGTGCGCCAGGTGGGAGGGGCCGGCCCCTTCTATTTCGGCCCCAGAGAGAAAGATGTGGCCAATTTCCGCTGGGTGGAGGAGATTCTGCAGGGCGCCGGCATCAAGGCGATACTGACAGAGGATATCGAGCTCAGATTATGGCAGAAATTTCTCTTCGTCGGCCCCCTGGCCACCCTGACAGGGGCCACCGGGCTGACCATCGGCCAGGCCGTCAGGGAGCCGACGGCACGAGAGCAGTTCATCGGCTTGATGAAAGAGATAATATCGCTGGCTTCGGCCAGGGGCATAAGGTTGGAGGAGGAGTGGATCGACAAGAACCTGGAGCTGGCCCAAAGCATTCCGCCGCAGACCAAGACCTCGATGCAGTTGGACATCGAGAACGGCCGGCCGGCGGAATTGGATGTCTTCACCCGATTCGTGATAGAGGAAAGCCGAAGGCTGGGGATTGAAGCCCCGATCCACTCGGCCCTCTATAGTAAGATCGAAGAGAGAATAGGCTGAGGAGATCTAGATGCCGATCGCCGTCACCACCATCAACGTCATCCAGGCCATGCTGGCCCCGGGGCTGATGATCTCGGCCTGCGGCCTTTTGATTTTGGGCATGAACAATAAATACTCTATGGTGGTCAACCGCATTCGGCTGTTGAACGAAGAGCGGCGCCGCCTGCGGACATCACAGGAGGAGACCGGCCGCAGCCGCCTGGAGAACATCGCCCTGCAGTTGGAGGAATTGCTGCACCGACTGAGGCTGGTGCGCAATGCCGTGGTGGGCTATTCCATCGCCGTGGGGTTGTTCATCCTCTCCTCGTTCGCCATCGGCCTGAGGATCCTGACCGGAAGCAGCTGGCCCGAGAAACTGGGCCTGGCATTTTTCGTGGTGGGCATGATGGCGGTCCTGGGGGGCATTATCTTTGCCGCTAGCGAGGCGGTGTTGGGGTATCGGATAGTGTTGGTGGAGGCCAGGGGCCAGGAGGTCCGAAAGTAACAAGTGACGCCGAACAGAGGCAGCATCGCCAGAAATCATAATTACTTGACTTTTATAGATAATTGTGAAATAATTACTCGATCGGAAATAATCACTATATAGTTAATATTATGTCCGATAGAATTTTATATTCCCTGGAGAAAAAAAGGGTGCCGGATCTGATGGCCCGGGCGCTGGCTGCCGGCAATGAAATCTGGGGCCCCATGATGGGGCAGAGCCAGGACACCTTCTTCGGCAAACTGAGCCGGCCCGAGGACCTGGCCGGAGATTATGTCAACGGCTATTTGGGCCCCAAGCGCTACGTCTTTCCTCAGGCCGAGACCCTGTTCGGTTTCGAGAGGAAGGGCCGGGACCTGGTGCTCCGGGAGCCAAAGAAGCGCGGCCCGGCCGTGATCTGGGGCATCCGTCCCTGCGACATGTCGGCGGTTAATTACTTCGACAGCTTCTTCGGACTGGGGATGAAGTCCGGGCCGGACTGGAAGCCGGGCGAGAACCTGCCCGACCCGCTCTACCAGGCCAGAAGGCAGAGCGCGGTCTTCATCACTTTGGCCTGCAACAGGGCCGGCCCCAAGTGCTTCTGCGTCTGCACCGACACCGGGCCGTTCCTCTCCCAGAGCTTCGACCTTCAACTGTGCGATCTGGGCGGACGTTATTCAGTCGAGGTCGGCAGCGACAAGGGCCGGGAGTTCGTAACAACACACCAGGAGTTCTTCGGCCCGGGCTCCGAGGCCGACATGAAAGAGCGGCGGCGTCTGGAAGTGGAGGCCGAGAAGACCTTCCAAGAGCCGGTGAGCTTCTTCGCCAAGGCCATGAGGAAAATGGACCAGGGCCGGCTCGATAAAAAATTCTGGGAAAAGGTGGCCGGCTATTGCCTCGGCTGCGGAGGCTGCATCTATGTCTGCCCCATGTGCTCCTGCTTCGATGTGGACGACATCATGACCTCGGAGGCCCAGGGCCAGAGGGTCAGATATTGGGACACCTGCGATTTCTCGGGCTTCACCCGGGAGGTATCGGGCCACAACCCCCGGGCCACCAGGGCCGACCGCCGGCAGCGCTGGTTCTACCATAAACTCTCCATGGACTACCTGGAGAAGAACTCGGTGATAGGCTGCGTGGGCTGCGGCCGCTGCGTCATCGCCTGCCCGGGCGGGGTGGACATGGCCACGGTGGTCAGGTGGATGCGAAAGGCGGAGTAATTCTGAACGCCGGGAACGCAGATAACAAGCCAGGAGAAAATCGTGGATACCAAAGCCTGCCCCAACATGGAGAAGTGCCCCATCTATAGTCTTTTCATCATGGAGAGCACCAAGCAGGCCATCATCGGCCTGTACTGCAAGGGCGACTTCCAGCGCTGCGAGCGCAAGAAACTGAAGGACGCGGGGAAGCCGGTGCCGGAGAAGTTGATGCCCAACGGCAAGTATTTCAAATAAACAGAGAGCGATCCTCGGCCGGCAGATAGACGCTGTTCATGGAGGGCCGATCTCTTTGGGCTTTTCAGTACACATCGCTTGAAGATCCGTAGTACAAGATATTGTTTCTCATCACATAACCCTTCTGCTTTCTGAATTCTGATTACCGACTCGAGATGAACCCCAACATCTATCTCCCCTACCTGGCCGAGGTCGCCAAGATCACGGCCGAGTCCTCGGACACCAAGACCTTCGACGTCAGGATCATAGACAAAAAGGAGGCCGAGGCCTTCCGCTCCCGGCCCGGCCAGTTCGTGGAGGCCGGGGTCTTCGGGGCCGGCGAGGCACCCTTCGGCCTGACCACCGATCCCTCGGAGCCAGGGGTGATGACCTTCACCATCCGGGCCTGCGGCCGGGTGACCAACGCCTTCCACGCTCTCTCCGAGGGCGACCGCATCGGCATCAAGGGACCTTTGGGCAACAGTTTTCTGGACAAGATCGACTCCCGGGGCAAGGACATCTTGATCATCGGCGGGGGCATCGGGCTGCCGCCGCTGCGTTCCCTGATCCACTATATCTTCAACCACCGCCGGGATTACGGGAAGTTCACCATCCTCTACGGCGCCCGGACGCCGGAGCTGTTGATGTACAAATACGAACTGGTGGAATGGGCCAAGCGCGACGACCTGGAACTGCTGCTGACAGTGGATGTGGCCGACCCCTCCTGGACGCACCATGTGGGGGTGGTGACCACCCTCTTCCCCAAACTCCAATTGGACATCCCCAACACCGTGGTCTATACCTGCGGCCCGCCCATCATGATCAAATTCGTCATCCAGGATCTAGTGAAAATGGGCTTCCCGGACAGGCAGATCGTCTCCACCCTGGAGCGCTATATGAAGTGCGGGGTGGGCAAGTGCGGCCACTGCTGCATCGGGCACAAGTACGTGTGCACCGAGGGTCCGGTGTTCGACTATTCCGAGATCAAGAGCCTGGCCGAGGAGGCCTTTTGAGCGAGGGGCGCTGTCACCCTGGGTCAGGTTCCATGCTTGGCCGGATGAAGGGTGACAACGGGCGTCATCCCCTTCGAACGCTGCTAGGCATGTTCGGCTCAGGGCATCGCTTCAACTTGCCGGGCGGGGAGAAATCCTTCGATAATCTCGGGACAAGTCTCAGGATGATAATAAACGCGGGACCGTATGCAGGATCTGGTCAGCTATCTTAAATCCCTGGACAGCCGTTCGGTGCTGGTGGGTGTAGGCAACCCCCTGCGGGGCGACGACGGCTTCGGGCCAGAGTTGGTGGGGCGGCTGGGAGAGGCCCTGCCCTTCAAGACCATCGACGCTGGAGACGAGCCCGAGGACTGCCTGGAACAGGTGGTGGCCCTGAGGCCCTCCAAGGTTCTGATCGCCGATGCCGTGGCCTTCGGCGGACGGCCCGGGGACGCTGTGCTGTTGGAGCCCGAGAGCCTGGGCAAGAAGATCACCGTCTCCACCCATCAGCTGCCTCTGATGATGTTCATCCGGCTCCTCAGAGAGCGGCTGCCCGGGGCCGAGGTCAAGGTGCTGGGATTGCAGCCCAAGAGCATCGAGCTGGGCAAGGGGCTCTCGCCCCAGGTGGATAAAAGCATGGACATGTTGGTACAAGTGATTTCAGGCCTGGCGGCTGCTGGAGACGCCAAGCGATAGAATAAGAATAACTGCGGAACACGGATATGTCGAATCTCTTAGGCCCCGTCCTACTCCTCATGCTGGTCCTGCCCTTTGCCGCCGCCGCCGCCTCGCAGGTTTGGCGCCAGAAGTTTCAGGATACCGGGGCGGCTGTCTCGGCCGGGCTGGTCTGTCTGCTGTCGTTGGCCGCGCTGGGGCTCTACGGCGGCCAGCGCTTCGAATGGCCGATCGTCCGCTGGCCCTGGATCAGCGAGAGCCGCGGGCTTCTGGGCGTCTACATCGACCCACTGGCCATGGTGCTTTTATTGGTGACCACCGTCATCGGGCTTCTGGTGACCCTTTTCTCCCGGGACTATCTCTCGCCTCGGAACCGCTTCCATCCTGTGGATGAGGGCAAGCGGCGCTTCTACTGGTGGCACCTGCTGTTCATCGGGGCCATGGTGGGGGTGGCCCTGTCGTCCAATTTTCTTCAACTCTTCATTTTCTGGGAGCTGACCACCATCTGCTCCTGGGCCCTGATCTCCTACTACCGCAATCGGGAATCTCTGGAGGCCGGCTTCGAGGCCCTGATCAAGACCTTCTTCGGCGGCATCTTCTTCCTGATAGCCCTGATCGTTCTCTATGTGGGAACCGGCAGTTTCGCCTTCGACGCCGTCAACTTCTTGTCGCCCGGAGCCAAGACGGCCGTCTACCTATTGCTTTTGGTGGCCGCCTGGGCCAAGGCCTCGCAGATCGTGTTCTTCGCCTGGCTGCCCAACGCCATGGCCGCCCCCACCCCGGTGTCCTGCTACCTGCACGCCGCGGCCATGGTCAAGGCCGGCGTCTATCTGATGGCCAGGCTGGCCGTGTCCACGGTGGGCTTCGATTATTGGCTGGGCCTTCTGACCGCCATCTTCGCCGTGTTCACCATGCTGGCCGCATTGTTCCTGTTCTTCTTCCAGAACGACCTCAAGAAGTTCCTGGCCTACTCCACCATCGCCCACCTGGGATACATCTTTTTAGGGATAGGCCTGGGGGTGATGGGCTCCTACTACGGGTTCCAGGGGGCCATCCTCCACATCATCTGCCACGCCCCGGCCAAGGCCCTGCTGTTCATCACCGTGGGGGCCATCGCCTACGCCACCGGCACCCGCAACATGGACGAACTGTCGGGGCTGACCAAGACCATGCCGGTGACCTCCATCGGCTTCATCATCGGCACTTTGGGGGTGACCGGCATCGCGCCCCTGTCGTGCTACTGGTCGAAACTATTCCTGATGGAGGGGGTCATCGAGACCGGGGGCCTGACGGCCATATTCCTGATCATCCCCTTCGTGACCGAGATCATCATCGCCTTCGCCTGGTACTTCTTCGTAGCCCACAAGGTTTTCTTCGGGGCGCCCTCGGCCAGGGTGGAGAACATCGAGCGGGTGCCCAACACCACCCGGGTGGTCATCGTGGCCCTGATGGTGCTGACGGTCATCGCCCCGCTTTTGGGCCTGCCGCTGGTGAAGCTGGTTCGATGAAGTTCTAAAGGTTTGACAAAGGCACTAGGTTAGAGATGTTGCCGGATACCGTGACGAAAAAGCCATGTCCGACGAGGATCTGAAAAAGGAAATAGACTCCATCACTCTTCAGCTGGTGGACAAGTACCGGGCCCAGAAGGTGGTGCTGTTCGGCTCGGCGGCTCGGGGGCATTTCGGGCCGGATAGCGACCTGGACTTTCTGATCGTCAAGCAGGACGTGCCGGAAAACCGACGGGAGCGGATGCGCCAGGTGCGGCGGCTGGTGGAGACCCGCCTGCCGGTCGATTACCTTATCTACAGGAAGGAGGAGCTGGAGAACAGGCTCAGTTTGGGCGATCCCTTCATCAAAGGCGTCTTCGCCGAGGGCAAGGTACTCTATGGCTGACCGGAAGATAGTCGGCGAGTGGCTGGACAAGGCCGAGGAGGATTTCCAGTTCGCGGTCTGCTCCCTCGATGCGGGGAAACGGTTCCTGCCGCAGATATGTTTCCATTTACAGCAGGCGGCCGAGAAATATCTCAAAGCTTTTATCATCGCCTACGATTTGGATTTGAGGAAGATCCACAATCTGCCGGCCCTGCTCCTGCTATGCGCGGAAAAGGACGAAACCCTCCTGGCCCTCAAGGGTGATTGCGATCTGCTGACCGACTACTACATTGAGCCCCGCTATCCGATCGCCGGGGGCGGTGAGGTGACTCCGGAGGAGGCCGAAGAAGCCAAACAGGCCGCCCAGAGGATCAGGGACGAGATACGAAAGCGGTTGGGTTTGTGATGCTTTTGGGCCTGCCGCTGGTGAAGCTGGTCAGATAGGCTCCTGAACGCAGATTTACGCGGATCATGCGGATTTACGCAGATGCACGGCCTATCAGGGTGGCTCTTTCCCTGGCCCTGCTGGCCGCCTAGTTCGGCTGTGTCGGCATCCAGAAGCCGCCGTATTATTACAACCCGCCCGGTAAAGTTGACCCGGCGATAGAACGGCTCAATGTTTCCACTTGCACGCCATACAAGTTCAATGTAAAACTCGACGAGATTCGCAAGAAGAACACGATATTTATTCCAAAGGGTCCGATTTCAGACAGTATTATAACAAAGGTTAAAGGTATTTCGGTTACTACGGAAGAAATATATAAAAGGATTGATCAGAACCAAAGGAAGATAGCATTTTTTCCGGGGTAATTGCCTGGGCAGCAAGCCTTCTTTATGTGTTGTCATGGGATGTGCCCATTATGGAAGATGCTTACCAAGTCAAGGCGTCTTCTTTCGTAGCCTTGATCGGCGGCGGGCTCGGCGCCCTGGTTGGTTCCTCTATTGGCGGGTTCTTCGCCGTAAAGAAGCTGCGCGAACCATTGCCCCCGGAAAAGGTCAGACCGCTTGACAGCTTTGTGGTGCGGTACAATATATATAAGGAAACGGAACAACAATAAACACCGTCTGTCAACCATTCCCGACGCCGTATTGAGCAAATTATAGCGAAAAAACGTCATGACCATACAACTCGTCATCCTGGCCTCCATGGCCGTCCTGCTTTTAGGCGCGGCCGCCTGCCTGTTCATGCCCTACTCCCGGCGCAGCATCGGCTGGGTCTCTTTGGGCTTCCAGAGCCTGGCCAGCCTGGGCTTCCTCTACGCGGCCCTGGTGGTGCTGTGGGGCGGCGCCTACAACCCGGACCGGCCGCTGTTCCTCATCTCCGGCCTGGGGGCCTCGTTCCTGCTGAAGGTGGACGCCCTGTCGGCCGTGTTCCTGCTGGTGATCGCCGTGGTCTCCTGGGCGGCCGGCCTGTTCTCGGTGCAGTACATGCAGCACTACAAGGAGTCGCTGGCCCGCTACTATCCGCTTTTCCTCCTCTTCATCCTGGGCATGTTCGGGGTGGTGGTGGTGCGGGACCTGTTCTTCTTCATCGTCTTCTGGGAGTTCATGACCCTGACCTCCTACGGCCTGGTGGTCTACGAGTGGGGCGACAAGAAGAACGTCAACGCCGGGTTCAAGTACTTCCTGATGACCCACATCGGCACCGCCGGCATCATCATCGCCGCCAACGTCCTCTACCACTACAGCCAGTCGTTCGACCTGGACGCCCTGCGCCCGGTGATGGGCCTTCTGGCCTCGGACAACCCGGCCCTGCTCAATACCGTACTGCTGCTGTTCTTCATAGGCTTCGCTACCAAGGCCGGCATCTTCCCCTTCGGCGACTGGCTGCCCGACGCCCACCCGGCCGCGCCCTCGCCGGTGAGCGCCATCCTGTCCGGGGTGATGATCAAGATCGGCATCTACGGCCTGATACGAATCTTCTGGGGCATGCTGCCGGTGTCGTCTTTCTCTCACACCTGGGGCACGGTGATGGTGGTCTTCGGGGCCGGGTCGCTATTCATCGGGACCATGGCCGCGCTCTACCAGAACGACAGCAAGAGGATGCTGGCCTTCTCCTCGGTAGGGCAGATAGGCTACGTCCTGCTGGCCTTGGGAGTGTCGTTGGCCTTCGCCACCATCAGCCCGGCCTTGGCGGCTTTGTCATTGGCGGCTTCGCTATTCCACATTTTGAGCCACGCCGCCTCCAAGTCACTGCTGTTTCTGACGGCCGGATCCCTGCAGTACAAGACTGGTCAGCGCCAGCTAGACCTGTTGGGCGGCCTGGGTAAATACATGAAATGGACCGCGGCCGCCGCTCTGGTGGCCGGCCTGGGACTGGCCGGGTTCCCCTTGATGAACGGCTTTGCCTCCAAGTGGCTTATCTATCAGACGACACTGAACTCGGGTACCGGCATGTCATTCATTATAATCTGCGGACTGCTGGCCATGTTCACCAGCCTGTTGACCCTGGCGGTGGTGGTCAAATACTTCGGACTTTCGTTTCTGGGCCAGCGCACCGAGCAGAACAAGGAAGTTGGATCGGACGTCCCCGGCTCCATGATCTCCGCCCAGGTGATGCTGGCGGCCGCAGCGGTCCTGCTGGGCCTGTTGGCGGCCTTCGTCCTGCGCGGGCTGTATGGCGGTCTATCGTCTTTGTTGCCTTCGGGCTACTGGCCGCCGCTGTCCTCGCTGGCCGACCTGTCGCGGGGAGGGGTGGTGTTGAACTTCGGCGAGGGCTATGTGGCCTGGTACCGGCCGCTGTACCTGCTGCTGGTCCTGGGCGGCCTGGGCGGGCTGACCTGGCTGCTGTGGCGCTCGGGCGGGGCCAAGGTCAAGGTCTCGGAGCTCTGGTACTCTGGCGAGGTGCAAAGCCCGGAGCAGGTGCGCTACATGGCCTCTAGCTATTTCAAGACCTTCAAGCAGCACTTCAATATCCGCATTGGCTCCTACACCCAGGAGGGGGTCTATCCTCGCTGGCCGGTCCCCAAGATAAAGAAATCCTTCAAACTGAAACATCTTTTGGAGGTGGACGACTGGCTATATCGGCCGCTGGTATTCCTGGGCCACAAGATGCTGGAGGCCTTCTCCCGCACCCACTCCGGCTTCCCCCAGTGGTATCTATTATGGATGGTGCTGGGCGCGGCCGCGGCCATGGCGGTAATGTTCGTGGTGCGCTAGTGCGACAAGTTCCAGGGTTGAAGAACTTTGCAAGTCAGAGATGTTTTTTAGGATCGATAGATGACGGCAAAGAATTTTGGAGACCTATGGATCTGGCAGCAAGCTAAAAAGATTGCGCTGATGGTGTATGATATATAGAGCAAAGGTCCTTCTACCGCGACAGGATACTCGTTGACCAGAGGCGACGTGCCGCAGTAACGATTATGGCCAACATTGCCGAGGGTTTCGAACGAGGCAACAACAAGGAGTTCGGTCAGTTCTTTTCGTCTCCAAAGGGTCTTGCGGTGAGTTGCGCAGCCACTTGATACTGGCTTACGAAAGGAGGTACTTGACGCAGGACCAATACCGGGAGGCAAGGGCCAGGGTAACCGGGCCATCATCGATGATACATAACTTCATCAAGTATCTGCAAACGACAGACCTGAAACGCAAACGATGCGCCAACCCGTGAAACCCCTAGAACACTTTCAACATCTCAAATATGTAAGATAATGACCAAACAGGAAATCCTCTCCATACTTAAAGCCAAGCTGGGCCAGGGCTTTTTAGGCCACACTGAGCCCATCCCCGACCAATTATGGGTCGAGGTCAAGCCGGAATCGGTGGTCCAGGCGGCCGACCTTTTGCACAACCAGACCCAGGCCCGCTACCTGCTGTCGGTGGGATCGGACGAGCGGGAGATCAAAAAACGCTTCGGCGTCTACCATCTGTTCACCTTCGACGCCGACCACTTCTTCCTGAGTCTGGACGTCTCGGCTGATGCGCAGAAGCCCTCGGTGCCCTCGATAACACCGGTCATCAAAGGGGCCAACTGGTCGGAGCGGGAGATCCGCGACCTTCTGGGCGTGGAGTTCCCGGGCCATCCCGACCCGCGCCGCCTGGTGCTGGCCGACGACTGGCCGCAGGGCGTCTACCCCCTGCGCAAGGAGTTCGACTACACGGCCAAGCCCGAGCCCCGGCCCGAGAACGCCTACACCTTCAAGAAGAACCCGCCGGGCACCACGGTCATCGCCATGGGGCCGTACTTCCCGGTGTTCGAGGAGGCCACCTACTTCCGGCTCTACGTCGAGGGGGAGAGGGTGGTGGACGTGGACTACCGCGGCTTCTACGCCCACCGGGGCATCGAAAAATTGGGCGACTCGGAGCTGACCTACAACCAGATACCCTTCATCGCCGAGCGCATCTGCGGCATCTGCGGCTTTGTGCACAACGTCTCCTTCTGCAAATTGGTGGAGCACGCCGCCGGCATCAAGCCGCCGCGCCGGGCCGACTTCATCCGCACCCTCATGCTGGAATTAGAGCGCATCCACTCCCACGCCCTGTGGCTGGGGGTGGCCGGGCACATCATCGGCTTCGACACAGTGCTGATGCAGACCTGGCGCATGCGCGAGCCCATCATGTGGCTGTGCGAGAGGATCACCGGCAACCGCAAGACCTACGGCATGAACCTGATAGGCGGGGTGCGCCGCGACATCACCAAGGCCTTGGTGCCCGAGGTGCGCAAGAAGATCGACGCCATGGAGAAGGAGGGGCTGGCGGTCATCGACGCGGTCAAGGATGACACCACTCTGCGCATGAGACTGGAGAAGGTCGGCATCCTGGATAAAAAGGGCTGCCACGAGTGGGCGGCGGTGGGGCCGGTGGCCCGGGCGGCCGACCTGGACATGGACGCCAGGGTGGCCCACCCCTACTGCGCCTACGACGCGGTTCAATTCAAGGTGTGCACCGCGGACTCCAACGACGTCTGGGGCCGCACCATCGTTCGCCTGCTGGAGACGGTGGAGTCGTTCAAGATCGTGCGCCAGTGCCTGGACGCGCTGACGGAGCTGCCCGAGGGCGACATCATCACCGAGATCCGAGAGGAGATCCCGGCCGGCCGTATCGCCATCTCGGCGGTGGAGGCCCCGCGGGGCGAGGACGTCCACTTCTTGCTGACCGGCGGCGACAACCGGCCGCTTAGGTGGCGGGTGCGCTGTCCCACCTACCCCAACCTGCCGACGGTCCAGGAGATGGTCAAGGGGGAGACGGTGGCCGACGTGCCCATCATCCTGGGCTCCATAGACCCTTGCTTCTCCTGCACCGAGCGGATGGAGGTGTGCGACCTGTCGACCGGGGGGATTAGGGTGTACACGCAGGATGAGTTGGCCAATTGGACTAAAACTTTCCGTTCAGCGTAGGCCGGTTCGATAAGTTGGATATGTTTGATGTGTTTTTCTTGAGGGGTTAGGATGACGGTAAAGAGATTCGAGGATTTGGTGATTTGGCAGGAGGCCAGGAAGCTGACCAAGAATATCTACGAGATAACATCCAAGGAAACCTTCAGGCGGGATTTCTCGCTGTCGGACCAGATGAGGCGGGCCGCGGTCTCGGTCATGGCCAACATCGCCGAGGGATTCGAGAGATGCAACAACAAAGAGTTCATCCAGTACCTGTTCATCGCGAAAAGCTCCTGCGGCGAGCTTAGAAGCCATCTCTATGTAGCCATAGATCAGAGGTACATTTACGACAAGGAGCATCTAGAACTATCGACCCAAGCAGCCGGCATTTCCACCATGATCAGCAACCTAATTGACTACCTTAAGAAAACCCCTATCAAGGGAATGAAACACAAGTAACGGGCGAGGACCCAACAAATCAAACATATCAAACAGGCATAATGGTAAACACTTTATTTAAAATAACAGCAGCCTTGGCCTTATTGCTGCTGGTTTCCCCGCTGCTGGAGGGTATCCTGCGCAAACTCAAGGCCCTGGTGCACTCCCGCATCGGCCCGCCGCTGCTGCAGCCCTACTGGGACATCCTGAAACTCCTGGGCAAGGACGACCTGCGCTCGCCCCACTCGTTTTTGGGACCGCTACCGGCCATAGCCTCCCTGGCCGCCACTCTGGCCGCCGGGCTCCTGGTGCCCATTGGGGGCGGGGCGCCTTTCGCCGGTGGCGACATGGTGCTGTTCCTGTACCTGATAGGGTTCGCCTCGGCCTGCGTCATGCTGGCCGGGATGGACTCGGGCTCGCCCTACGCCTTCGTGGGCTCGGCCCGGGAGATGATGACCGCCTTCGTGGTGGAGCCGGTGCTGTTCATCGCCCTGATCACCTTGGCCCTCAAGACGCACAGCTTCCGCTTCGCCGAGATGGCCGTGATGCAGCAGGCCTCCGGGCCCTCGCTGTCGCTGGTCATCGCCGGGGCCGCCGTCCTCCTGGCCATACAGGCCCAGCTGGGTAAGCTGCCCTTCGACATCCCGGAGGCCGAGGGCGAGCTGATGGGCGGCCCGTTCATCGAGACCTCGGGGCCGACCTACGCCATGTTCCGCTGGGGGTTTTTGGCCCGGCAGGTGATCTTCACTTTGCTCTTGGTGCAGCTGTTCTTCCCCTGGCCGGCCGGGCTGTCGCCGCTTTTGACCTTCGTGGTCCAGACCGCCAAGATACTAGTGATCATCGCCCTGGTGGGGGTGGTGGATGCGGTCAACCCGCGGCTGCGCATCGACCAGTCCATCGTCTACTACTTCGGGGTGGTGCTGGCGGCCCTGGTGGGGCTGGTGTTCGCTTTGGTGGGGGCTTGACCGAGTGGCTAGTTACTAAGTTGTTAGTTTGGTGAGTTTCTGGAGGACAGCGTAAGCGGATGAGCACATTCAAGCATTTTGAGGATATCATCGCCTGGCAGAAAGCACGCATCTTGGTCAAATCCATTTACAGCCTGACGAAGAAGGAGGCTTTCTCTCGGGATTTCGAGTTGAAATCCCAGATCCGTCGAGCTGCGGTGTCTGTTATGTCGAATATTGCCGAGGGACATGAGAGGAGCGGACGAAAAGAATTTACTCAGTATTTGTCTATCGCCAAGGGTTCTGCCGGTGAGTTGATCAGCCTTCTCTACGTTGCTTTAGATGAAGGTTATATTTCAAACGAGGAATTCGCATCAACATCATCGTTGGCCCGAGAGATCACGGTAATAATAGCATCTTTGATAAATTACCTCCAAAAATCCAAGTACCCAGGTGTTAAATACACTGGGAAGAACTAGCAACTCAGCGACTTATCCGAATGCCTTCCGAAGACAGAACTTCGCAACTCAAGGTTACCCCCCGCAGCGAGGACTACTCGCGTTGGTACACCGAGGTCATCCAGCGGGCCGAGCTGGCCGACTACGCGCCGGTGCGCGGCTGCATGGTCATCCGTCCCTACGGCTACGCCATCTGGGAGAACATCCAGGCCGGGCTGGACAGGATGTTCAAGGAGACCGGACACCGCAACGCCTACTTCCCCATGTTTATCCCGGAGAGCTTCCTCAAGAAGGAGGCGGAGCACGTGGAGGGCTTCTCGCCGGAGCTGGCAGTGGTGACCATCGGCGGCGGCAAGAAACTGGAGGAGCCGCTGATCGTCCGGCCCACCTCGGAGACCATTATCAACCACATGTTCGCCCAGTGGGCCAAGTCCTACCGGGACCTGCCCATTCTGGTCAACCAGTGGTGCAACGTGGTGCGCTGGGAGCTCCGCACTAAACTCTTCCTGCGCACGCTCGAATTCCTCTGGCAGGAGGGACACACCGCCCACGCCACGGCCGAGGAGGCCGAGGAGGAGACGGTGAGGATGCTGGGCGTCTACAAGACCTTTGCCGAGGAGACGGCGGCCATTCCGGTGATCGCCGGGCGCAAGAGCGACTCGGAGAAGTTCGCCGGGGCGGTGCGCAGCTACTCCATAGAGGCCATGATGGGCGACCGGCGGGCCCTGCAGTCGGCCACCAGCCACAACCTGGGACAGAACTTCGCCAAGGCCTTCGGCATCCAGTTTCTGGATCAGAACAACCAACTGCAATATGCCTGGCAGACCAGTTGGGGCATGTCCACTCGGTTCGTGGGCGCGGTGATTATGGTCCACGGCGACGACCAGGGGCTTTGTTTGCCTCCGAAACTGGCCCCGGTGCAGGCGGTGATCGTGCCCATCTGGCGCAAGGACAACGAGAAAACCGAGGTGCTTGAAGAAGCTGTAAAGGTTAGAGAGGTTCTAAAGGATCGGTTCCGAATGGAGTTAGACACGCGCGACGGAGTCTCGCCGGGATTCAAGTTCAACGATTGGGAGATGCGCGGGGTGCCGGTACGCATCGAGATCGGTCCCAAGGACATCGAGAAGAAGCAGGTGGTGCTGGCCAGGCGCGACAACCGGGAGAAGTCGTTCGTGCCGGTGGATCACCTTTCGACCGAGCTCGAGACGACATTGGATAAGGTGCAGCAGGCGCTTTATCAGAGAGCCAGGGATTTCATTGAGGCCAACACCTTCGAGATGGACGATTACGCCGAGTTCAAGGAACTGATGGCCGGCGAGGGCTCGCCGGGGTTCGTCCGGGCCTGGTGGTGTGACGGCCGGGAGTGCGAGGCCCAGATCAAAGAGGAGACCAAGGCCACCTCGCGCTGCATCCCCTTCGACCAGCCCGGGGGCACGGGCAAGTGCTTCCACTGCGGGGCCGAGGCCAAGGTGAAGGCGATTTTTGCCAAGGCCTACTAGGCGTTTAACGTCGAAGGTTAGGGGTTTGTGATATGGCGACGTTTAAAAGATTAGAGGATATAGATGCCTGGAAGAAATCAAGAGTACTGACCAAAAGATCTATACTTTGACGGCGACAGGTAAATTCTATAGAGATATTAGCCTAAGAGAGCAAATTAGACGGGCCGAAGTTTCGGTCATGTCGAATGTCGCCGAAGGCTTCAATCGACGAGGAAGAAAAGAATTTATACAGTTTCCATCAACAGCCAAGGGTTCCGTTGGGGAAGTGCAAAGAGTGTA
>FWPV01003348.1_pt1 | contig 35205 bp, 32 predicted proteins | sample 2228371 | NCBI WGS metagenome assembly FWPV01 (sample SAMEA103939776, study PRJEB20133) | metagenome | reverse complement strand
AACAGCCGATCCATCGCCTCACGCAAGCTCATCAACTCGCTCAGGGGTTCCCAACGTACAATGCTCATCGCACTACCTCCTTTCGTATCGTACTATATGTGTATATGTACGTCATACGTGGTGCGTAGCCCGGAGCACGCATCACGTTTCACTCCTTGGGGACGATCTCGGTCCTCAATTTGATCAACGCCCGTGTGCGAGTGACCGTGCCACTCTCGTCTCGGCGTTCCGAATGCGTGGCTTCCATCTCCAATATCAGCTTGACGCCCGTCAAATTGACTCCCTGGCGGGTCAGCTCCACGATGCGCCGGATGCGTTGCACATCGGCGTCTGAATACAGGCGCGTGCCGCCCCCGGTACGAGCCGGCGAGAGCAATCCGAGCCGGTCGTAGGTGCGCAACGTGTGCGCCGGCACATTCACCAGCCGCGATACCACGCTGATGACGTAGCGTGGGATGTACGCCGGATGGTTGATCGGAGTTCGCTCCTCACCACTCCGCATGGCTCCCTCCTTGCGGCCCATATTATAACACAAGATGTCAATGTTTGTCAAGTACCTTTATCGCCAATTTATCAACTTCTTTAATATTTCCTATACAATACTTGACAAAATGGCACTCAAGTGTTATACTAGAGACGTATTGCGTACTGCGTATTCCGTTACGTCATGCGAGATACGCAATACGTATCCGATTGCCAAGCCTGACGAAAGGCGGTATTCCGATGCAGTACAAGGACTACTACAAGACCCTGGGCGTGGGCAAGAACGCCACGGAAAAAGAGATCAAAAAGGCCTACCGCAAGCTGGCGCGCCAGTGCCACCCGGACGTGTGCCCCGGGGACAAGGCCGCCGAGGAGCGTTTTAAGGAGATCAATGAGGCCTATGAGGTGCTGAGCGACCCGGAGAAGCGCCAGAAATACGACCAGTTCGGGGCCGACTGGCAACGTTGGCAGCAGGCCGGCGGTCAGCCCGGCGGGTTCGACTGGAGCCGCTGGACCACGGGCCAGCCCGGCGGGTTCCGCGTGGAGTACGGAGACCTGGGCGATCTGGGGGGCTTTGGGGCCGGCGAGTTCTCTGACTTTTTCGAGATGCTCTTTGGCGGCATGGGGGGCCTGGGCCGGGCGGCCCGCGACGATCCCTGGGCACAGATCCGGCACCGGCCCCGGCGTGGGCAAGATATGGAGCATGAGGTGGAGATCACCCTCCAGGAGGCATATACCGGCACCAAACGCATCCTGCAGATGCAAGGCGCTGACCCCTGCGCCACGTGTGGCGGCACGGGCTTGAGCCGTGACGCGGCCGCGTCGGGCAAGGGACAGCCTTGCCGGGCCTGCGGTGGCACCGGCGTGACCCAGCGCGTCCGGCGCGTCGAGGTCTCTATCCCCCCCGGCGTGGACACCGGCTCCAAAGTGCGGATGGCCGGCCAGGGAGGGCCGGGCACGGGGGGCGGCAGCCAGGGCGACCTGTACCTGCGGGTGAAGGTGCAGCCCGACCCACGTTTCAAGCGCGAGGGCGACAATCTATATACAGATGTGCCCGTGGACCTGTACACGGCCATCCTGGGCGGTGAGGTCTATGTGCCCACCTTGCGCGGCAAATCCCTGGCATTGACGATCCCGCCGGAGACGCAGAACGGGCGCACCTTCCGGCTGGCCGGCCAGGGCATGCCCCAGCTCAAGAACCCAGAGCGACACGGCGATCTGTTCGCCACGGTGGAGGTCCGGTTGCCCACGCACCTGTCGAGCCAGGAGAAAGAACTCTTTACCAGGCTCAAGGCCCTGCGACACGCCTGATGGGGGTTTGGGCTTGGGAGTTTGGGCTATGAGGAGAAGCGAACATGTTTGAAGATCACGAGCCTTGTTACGTCATCAGCGTGGCCGCTGAGATGGTGGGCATCCACCCCCAGACCCTGCGGCATTACGAGCGCGTGGGGCTGGTGGCGCCGGAGCGGTCAGAGGGCAACATCCGGCTCTATTCCGAGCGCGACCTGGAGCGCGTGCGCCAGATCCGCCGGCTCACCGAAGACCTGGGCGTGAACCTGGCCGGCGTGGAGATCATCCTGAACATGCGCGAGCGGATCATGGAGCTAGAGGCCGAGGTCGCCCGGCTGCGACGACTGGTGGGAGAATAAAACGTAAAACGTAAAACGTAAATGGCCTTATGGTACACCAATTACACTTTACACATTACGTTTTACGCAATACGCATTACGCAATACGCATTACGCTTTAGAGGTGTATCACCATGAACATGAACCAATTTACCGAAAAGGCCCAGGAGGCCGTGGTCGCTGCCCAGCGGCTGGCCCAGGGCCGGAATCACAGTCAGATCGAGCCGATCCATCTGCTGGTGGCCCTGTTGGAGCAGAGCGACGGCCTGATCCCGCGCATCGTGCAGATGCTGGGGGTGGACCCCGGCTACCTGCGCCAGCAGGCCCAGGGCGGGCTGGATGCCTTGCCCACCGTGGCCTTTACCGGGCAACTCTATGTGTCTCAAGACCTGGCGCGCGTGCTGGACGCGGCCCAGGCCGAAGCTGCCCGCATGAAGGACGAGTTCACGTCCACCGAGCACCTGCTCATCGCCCTCACCGAGGACAAGGGGCCGGTGGGCCAGTTGCTGGCGCGACATCACATCACCCGCGATGCCATCTACCGGGTGCTGGCCCAGGTGCGGGGCAGCCAACGGGTGACAGACCCGAACCCGGAGGGCAAGTACCAGGCATTGGAGCGCTATGGCCGGGATTTGACCGAGTTGGCCCGGGCTGGCAAGCTGGACCCGGTCATCGGCCGGGACGATGAGATCCGCCGGGTGATGCAAGTGCTCTCCCGGCGCACCAAGAACAATCCCGTGCTCATCGGCGAGGCCGGCGTGGGCAAGACCGCCATCGTGGAAGGGCTGGCCCGGCGCATCGTGGCCGGCGACGTGCCGGAGGGCCTCAAGGATAAGCGCATCGTGGCCCTGGACCTGGGTGCCCTCATCGCGGGGGCCAAGTTTCGTGGCGAGTTCGAGGATCGGCTCAAGGCGGTCCTCAAAGAGATCGCCGAGTCGAACGGTCAGATCATCTTGTTCATTGACGAGCTGCACACCGTGGTGGGGGCCGGGGCCGCCGAGGGGGCCATGGATGCCTCCAACATGCTCAAGCCCATGTTGGCGCGCGGCGAGCTGCACGCCATCGGCGCCACCACCATTGACGAATACCGCAAGTACATCGAAAAGGACGCGGCCCTGGAACGACGTTTCCAGCCGATCATGGTGGACGAGCCGACGGTGGAAGACACCATCTCCATCCTGCGCGGTCTCCGCGAGCGGTACGAGGTCCATCACGGCGTGCGCATCCAGGACGCGGCGTTGGTGGCGGCGGCGGTGCTCAGCCATCGCTACATCAGCGACCGCTTTCTGCCGGACAAGGCCATTGATCTGGTGGACGAGGCCGCCAGCCGGCTGCGGTTGGAGATTGACTCCTCGCCCGCCGAGTTGGACGAGGTGGAACGCAAGATCATGCAGCTCCAGATCGAGCGCGAGGCCCTGAAGAAGGAAAAAGACAAGGCGTCGAAGGAGCGACTGGAACGGCTGGAGCGCGAGCTGGCCGGGCTGGAAGAGCAACGCGACAGCATGAAAGCCCAGTGGCAGATGGAGAAAAACGTCATCCAGGAGATCCGAGACATCAAGGAGCGCATGGAGCAGGTGAGCTATCAGATCGAGCGGGCGCAACGCCAGGGGGATTATGCCCGGGCCTCGGAGTTGCAATACGGCGAGCTGCCGCGCCTGGAACGGCAATTGCAGGAGGCCAACGCCCGGCTGGTGGAATTGCAACGCGACAAGAAGATGCTCAAGGAAGAGGTGGAAGCCGAGGACATCGCGGAGGTAGTAGCTCGCTGGACCGGCATCCCGGTCGCCAAGCTCCTGGAAGGCGAGGTGGAAAAGCTGCTCCAGATGGAGAGTCGGCTGCACCAGCGCGTCGTCGGTCAGGACGAGGCGATCCAGGCAGTGAGCAGCGCGGTCCGGCGCGCCCGGGCCGGCCTGCAAGACCCCAACCGGCCCATCGGCTCGTTCATCTTCCTGGGACCCACCGGCGTGGGCAAGACGGAATTGGCCCGCGCCCTGGCCGAGTTCCTCTTTGACGACGAGGACAACATGATCCGCCTGGACATGAGCGAGTACCAGGAACGACACACCGTGGCCCGGCTCATCGGCGCGCCGCCGGGCTACATCGGCTACGACGAGGGTGGTCAGCTCACCGAGGCCGTGCGCCGCAAGCCCTACAGCGTGATCCTGTTCGATGAGATCGAAAAGGCCCACCCGGAGGTCTGGAGCGTGCTCTTGCAGATCCTGGATGATGGCCGCCTGACCGACGGCAAAGGTCGCACCGTGGATTTCAAGAACACGGTCATCGTCATGACCTCGAACATCGGCGGGGAGTATATCCGCGACGTGCGGGACGAGGACGAGATGCGCCGGCTGGTGTTGGCGGCCCTGCGCGAGCATTTTCGCCCAGAGTTCCTCAACCGCATAGATGAGATCATCATCTTCCATAGCCTGAGCCGGGCCGATATCAAGGCCATCGTGGACATCCAGGTGGCGCGGTTGAGCCAACGGCTGGCGGAACGGCGGCTGCGCATCGAGCTGACCGACGCGGCCCGGGACCTGTTGGTCGAGAAGGGCTACGACCCGGCCTACGGCGCGCGGCCGCTGAATCGCACCATCCAGCGGCTGGTCTTGGACCCGCTGGCCCTGGAAGTGCTCCAAGGGCACTATAGCGAAGGAGACACCGTGGTGGTGGATGCCGTCGGTGGAGAGATCGTGTTTCGCAAGTGAGCAGAACCCCGTTTCCCAGTCGGGAAACGGGGTTCTGACGTTGATGGGCCGGGCGTAAATAACCGTAGCGCACGCTTCGCGTGTGAGCTTGCCCGCGCCCGGCCGCGCGGCGCGGTGAGCTATACGCCGCCGGAGATGCGCAGCGCGCCGGTCGGGCAGACGGCCGCGCACAATCCGCACGAGCGACAGCGGGCCGGGTCCAGCGTCAGGTCGCCATCCGCCAGAAGGTGACGGGCTTCGTAGGCGCAGGCCGTGACGCACCGCCCGCATCGCGTGCAGGCTGGCGCGTCGAAGGCGAACGCCAGCGGGCCGGGCCGGGCCGCCAGCTCGCGCAGGTGGGGCAGGGCCAGGCCCCGCAGATCGGCCAGGCGCGCGTGGCCGTGCTCCGCCAGCCAACGCTCCAATTGGGTCAACGTCTTGCTGAACCAGCCCAGCCCCTGGAGCAGCGGCGCCGTCTGAACCCCCACCGCCGTCGCCCCGGCCAGCACCATCTCCACCACGTCCTCGGCCCGGCTCACGCCCCCGGTGCCCACCACGGCCACGTCGCGCCGCAGACAGATGTCGGCCACCGCGCGCAGGGCCAGGGGCAGGATCGCCCGGCCGGAGAGCCAGGCAAAGGCCCCCAGCCGCGGCCGCCCCGTCTCCACGTCCACCCGCAACGCCGGGCCGATGGAGTCAATGGCCGTGACGCCATCGGCCCCGGCCGCCAGACAGTCCCCCACCACGTCCAGCAGGTTCGGCCAATTCGCGCTGACCTTGATCAACACCGGGATGTTAACGGCCGCTTTGGCCGCCGCGACCATGGGGGCCGCGTCCTCGGCCCGGTAGGAGACCAGCTCCAGGGCGTCGGCCCCGGCCGCGGCCAGCGGCCCGGCCAGTTGCGCCACCTCCGCCGGCGTGTGGCCGGTGCTGACGATGAGCGCGCCCGCCCGGTCGGCCAGGGCCGGCAACTCGGCCTCGATCCACTGCTGCGCTGGCAGGTCTGACCAGCCCTCGGTGTTGAGCAGGCTGCCCGGCCCGGCCGTGGCGATGTGGGGCGTGGGATTGACGGTGGCGACCGGCCGGATGGTCTTGGTGACGACGGCGGCCGCGCCCGCGTCAAAGGCCCGCCGGATGGCCGCCGCGTTCCAGGAGAGCGGGCCGGAGGCCAAAACGAGGGGGTTTTTCAGCGCGAGTCCGCACAGGGTGGCGGTCAGATCGGGCATATTGGCTCCCACGCAGAGCATCCCCTCACCCCGGCCCTCTCCCCATCGGGGCGAGGGGGCCGGTTGCCCATCCTGGCAGGGAAAGGGGTAAGGTGAGGGTGAATTACTGCCAGAGGCGTTGAGCGGCCTGATGGACCCGGTCGCGTATCGCCGCCTCGTCCACGCCGATGACCTGTCCATCGCGCAACAGCCAGCGGCCGGCGCACATCACCCCGCGCAGGTCGGCCGGGTTGCGCCAGAGGAGCAACTGATCGGCCAGGTTGTGCGGGGTCAGGGGCGTGGGCAGGTCGGCAGCGATAAGCAGCAGGTCGGCCGGGCAGCCGGGGCGCAACACGCCCAGGTCGCTGTAGCCCAGCGCCCGCGCGCCGTTCTGGGTCGCCATCGTCCAGACGACCGGGGCGGGCATCGCCGCCGGGTCCTGAAGGCGGGCCTTGGGAATGAGCGCGGCGGCGCGCATCACCTCGAAAAAGTTGTTGACGTAACCGTCGGTGCCCAGGGCGACGTGGACGCCGGCCGCCAGCAGCTCCGGCACTGGCGCAAAGCCGCTGCCCACCTCGCAGTTGGAGAGGGGCTGGTGGGCGACGTGGACGCCGCGCCGGGCCAGGATGTCCATCTCGGCTGCGTCCACCTGCACGCATTGCGAGGCCAGCACGCGGTCGCTCAGCACGCCCAGGCGGTCGTAGTAGGCCGCCGGCCGCACGCCAAAGCGCGCCAGGCAGTATTGCGGCTCGTACGCGCTCTCGGAGAGGTGCATGTGGATCTTTGCGCCGCGTTCGGCGGCCAGGGCGAAGGCCCGGCGGATGAAATCGGCGGTGCAGGTGAAGGTGGTGTGGAAGCACATCATCCCGGAGACCAGCCCGCCGCGCGCGCGGCACTCGTCTATGAAATCGGCGTTCTCGCGCAGGCCCAGCTCGCCATTGGCCGCGCTCACCCGCTCCGTGGCCTCGAAGGAGAGGACGCCCCGCAGCCCCCAGCGCCGCACGGCTTCGGCCTCGGCCTCCAGCGCGCCGGGGAGCGCGTGGGGGGCCTCCAGGCAGTCGTAGAAGGTGGTGACGCCGGAGCGGACCATCTCCAGGCAGGCCCAGTCGGCGGCCGCGGCGATGAGGTCGTGGGTCAGCCGGTCCTCCACGCAGGGCCACCAGAAGTCGGTGAGGAAGGACCAGGCCCCTTTTTCTGACGAGGATCGGGCTGGGTCGTCTGGCGGGGATTGACCCTCACCCCTGCCCCTCTCCCTACCAGGGAGAGGGGAGTGCTCCCGCGCCCCTGTGGGGAGAGGGGAGTGCTCCCTCGCCCCTGTGGGGAGAGGGTCGGGGTGAGGGGTAGTTGGTGGGATGGGGATGCCGTGGGCCAGCACGCCGTACAGGTGATGGTGGGCATTGACGAAGGCCGGCGTGATGACGCAATCGCCGGCGTCCACGGCCGAGGCGTGGGGGAAGCGGGCGCGCAGGTCGGCGTGGGAAGCTGTGGCGACCACGCGATCGTTTTCGATGGCGACGCCCCAGCCGGGTTGCGGGGGTTGCGTGGTGTCGGCCCAGAGTGTGTGACCGAGGATCAAGATTGTGGACATGCGGTCTCCTCCCCCCTCTCCCTGGCAGGGAGAGGGTTGGGGTGAGGGTCGGGCATCGTTTTGCCAGAACCCACCATCCCCCGGCCCTCCCTCGACTACGCTCGGGACAGGCTCCCCGACGCGGAGAGGGGAGTCTTTGGCCCCAGGCTCCCCCTTCCCTCATAGGGAAGGGGGCCGGGGGGCTATAGTCCGGCGAAGCCGGGTCAGGTTGCCGCCGAACGCACGTTTTCGTGCCACGGCGTGCGCCGGGGCGCCTGGGCAACGCCCTCGTAGGGAGGGGGATCATCCGCCGGAGACGGCCGGGAACAGGAGCAGCTCGTCGCCGTCGGCCAGGGGGCTGCGGTGCTCGTCTGGCCCCACCAATTGGCGGTTGCGAAAGATGACCAGGTAGGAGACGATGTCGCCGGCCGGCGTGAAGAACGTCTCGCGCAGGACCGGGCCGTGACGATCCGCCAGGTGCTCCAGGACGGCACGGATCGAGGCCCCGGCTGGCAGGGTGACGGTCTCCTGGTCCACGCCGGCCCGGTTGCGCAGGATGTTGTGGTAGCGCACGTGGACGGCGATGGCGTTTACGGCCACGGGCTGGCCTCCTCCAGGCCCAGCTCGCGGAGCTTTTCCACAGTGGGCCAGCCGGTGGCCGGGTCCCAGCCCCGCAGGCGATAGTATTCCTCCAACATCGGCTCCAGGTCCACCACCTGCCCCCGCGCGTTGCCGGACGGCGACGGCTCGTGGGTGAACCGGCGCGGCAGCCGGTCGTCGGCGCGGGTGACGCCGAGCCGGGCGTTGTAGCAGCGTTGCAGGTTGTAGATGCGCTCGCCGATGCGTTGCAATCGCTCCACCGGCATCTCCATCCCGGTGGCCGCCTCCAACGCGGCGGCGACGTCGGGCCAGTAGACCTCGGCCAGGACGAAGGTGCCGCCGGACTTGCACATGCCGGCCGAATCCACCACCGCGCCAAAATCCTCGCCGTCCTTGACCAACAGCGGCTTGTGCTTCGTCGCCAGCGGCTGGGCCATCTCCGGCAGGTATTCCTCCCCGTAGCGGCGGCGAGCCTCATCCGGGTAGCCGGTCTCGTCAATCACGGGGAAGGCCTTGAGGTGGTCGGCGCCCCGGGTGGAGGTGACGTGGGCCAGGCCCATGGACTTTTGAGCGCGGCCGTCCTGGGCGGCGATCTCCATCCCTTTGACGTGCATGGCGTACTCGTCGGCACCGCGCCCGATGATCTCAGCGGCCCGGCGCACCCCCTCGGCCAGCACGTCGCCAAAGCCCTCCCGCCGGGCGATCATTCCCAGCAGCCGGAGCGTCACGTCCGCGTCACCCCAGCGCAGGATCAGCCCGCCGGTGTCCTCCCAGTTGAGGACCTCGTTCTCCCACAGCTCCATGGCAAAGCCGATGGCCCGGCCGGCTGAGATGGTGTCCATCCCCAGATCGTCGCACAAGCGATTGCCCGCCAGGATCGCGTCCAAATCCGCGTTCAGGACGTTGGCCCCCAGGGAGTTCAGCGTCTCGTACTCGACGCTGCGCAGGGCGATGTCCGCGTGCGGCCCGTCAGGCAGGCGATACAGCTTGTCGCAGCAGACGGGACAGCCGAAGCAGCCCAGGTGCCGGACCAGCGCCCGCGCCTGGAGCGACTCCACGGTGAGCCTATCCACGTCGGCAAAGGAACCCAGTTGAAAGTTCTTGGTGGGAAAGCGGCCCAGGGGGTCCATGAGGGAGACGATGCCCGGCGTGCCGTGGGCGTGGACGGCCGGGTAGATGGGGTTGGCCCGGATGCGCCGGTGCAGCTCCACGGCGACGTCGTGGAAGCGGGCCGGGTGGGCGATGGACACTGCCCCCGTTCCGCGCACGGCGACGGCCTTGAGCCGCTTGCTGCCCATCACCGCCCCCAGCCCGCACCGGCCCAGGGAGCGCTGTGACGTGACCTGGATGCTGGCGAAGCGCACCCGGTTCTCGCCGGCCGGGCCGATGGCGGCGACTTTGACCCGGGGATCGCCCCAGTCTCGCCGGATGGCGGCCTCGGTCTGCGCGGTGGTCCGGCCCCAGAGGCCGCCCGCGTCACGCAGCTCGGCCCGGCCGTCGGCGATTGCCAGGTAGACCGGGGCCGGGGCCTGGCCGGTGAGCACGATGGCGTCCCACCCGGCGAACTTGAGTTCCGGCCCGAAAAAGCCGCCGGCGTTGGCGTCGCCGTAGATGCCGGTGAGCGGTGATCTGGCGATGGCCTCCATCCGGCAGCCGTTGGGGACCAACGTGCCGACGAGCGGCCCGGCGGCCAGGATCAGCAGATTCTCCGGGTCCAACGGCCCCACCGCCGGCCCCACGTGCTCCCACAGCCAGCGCGTGCCAAAGCCGTTGCCGCCCAGGTAGTCCTCGGCCAGGGCCGGGTCCAGCGCGCGCGCCTCCACCTGGCCGGTGGTCAGGTTCACGTATAGCCACTTTCCAGCGTAGCCGTGGTATGGAAACATGGGGGGTTCTCCAACGTCATTCGTCATTCGTCATTCGTCATTCGTCAGACGACAATGACGTTTTGACGTTTTGACGTTTGACGTTTGACGTTTGACGTTTTACGTTGCCGCTTCACGACAATCGCTCCCGTGGGACACATCGCCGCGCACTCTGGCTCCCCGGCGCACAGATCGCACTTGCGGGCGACGCCGCGTTCCTCGTCCAGCACGATGGCGTCGTAAGGGCAGGCGGCCACGCAGGAGCCGCAGCCCACGCACGCCGCCGCGTCCACGACCCAGGCCCCGGTGCGCTCGTGGCGCAGGATCGCTTCGGACGGGCAGGCGGCGGCGCAGGGCGCGTCGTCGCACTGGCGGCAGACGCGCAGCGCGAAGGGGCCGGCGTCATCCAGCGCGACGACGAGGATGCGCGACCGGGCCGGCCAGATGGCAGCCTCATGGTGGAACGAGCAAAAGTTCTCGCAGATGCGACAGCCGGTGCACTGGTCTGCTTCGATCTGGAGGTGCATATTTGTCTTCACTCTTTCAGACAGGATTTACAGGATTCACAAGATTTTATCCTGTACATCCTGTGAATCCTGTCAATTGACTACGCTCGGCACAAAGCGGCCCCAGCCCGGCTCGCCGACAAAGGCCCCATCCCGCACGATGACCCGGCCCCGGCTGAGCACGTCGCGCGGCCAGCCCTGGACACGCCGCCCCTCGTAGGGCGACCAGTCCACGCGCTCGTGGAGGGTATCGCCGGCGCGCAGCGTCAGCCCCCGATGCGGGTCAAAGATGACCAGGTCGGCGTCGTAGCCAGGCGCGATCTGCCCCTTGCGGGCCAGGCCAAAGATGCGGGCCGGGGCCGCGCAGCAGACCTCGACCCAGCGCGCCAGCGTCAGCCCGTGCTGTTGGCCGTAGTGATAAGCCAGGCCCAGGCGCGCCTCGACGCCGGGCAATCCGCCGGGGATGGTGGTGAAATCGGCGTGGCCGCGCTTGTCGGCGGCGACAAAGGGACAGTGGTCCGTCGCCAGCGCGTCCAGACTGCCGTCGGCCAGGCCGTTCCACAGGGCCTCGTTGTCGGCCGGGGTGCGCAGCGGCGGCGCGCAGATGAGCAACTCGCCGCCCGGCCGGTCCAACAGCTCCTCGGTCAGCAGCAGGTATTGGGGGCACGTCTCGCCATAGACCGCGTGGCCTCGCGTCCGCGCGGCCTGGAGGCGGGCCAGGCTCGCCGCGCACGAGACGTGGACGACGTAGACCGGGCACCCGGCCAGGGCCGCGATGTCGAGGACGCGGCTCACGGCCTCGGCCTCCTGGCCGGGGGGCCGGGTCCGGGCGTGGGTGATGGGGCCGGTCTGCCCCCGGGCCACCGCCTGGGCGCGCAAGACATCGCAGAGGGGGCCGTTCTCGCAGTGGACGAGGGCCAGGCCACCGATGACGGCGATGGCGCGCAGGACCTGGTAGAGCTGGGCATCGTCCAGGCGCAGGCCCGCGTAGGCCAGGTAGAGCTTGAAGGAGGGCGCGCCGGCGGCGGCCACGTCTGGCAGGGCGGCCAGCGCGTCCGGGTGCGCGGCGTGCCAGGCCGGGATGGTCATGTGCAGGCCGTAGTCTATCGCCGCGCGGCCGGCGGCCTCGGCCTGGCGGCTCGCCAGCGCGTCCAGGAGCGGCTCGCCCGGCCCCGGCTCCACAAAGTCAATCACCGTGGTCGTGCCGCCCAGGGCCGCCGCGACCGTGCCGCTGGCAAAATCGTCCGCGCTGAGGTAGCGGCCCTGGGGCATCTGGAGGTGGACGTGGGGGTCGATCCCGCCGGGCAGGACGTAGCAGCCGGCCGCGTCCAGCTCGCGGTCGCCGGGCAGGTCCAGCCCCACGGCCGCGATGCGCTCGCCCATGATGCCCACGTCGGCGACAAACGTCCCGCCGGGGGTGATCAGGGTTCCGTGTCGGATGACGAGGTCCATACCCTAACTCAGATAAAAATTCATGCCCTCATGCGTCAATGTCGCTTACCTCGGGTAGCCGGCTTTTTCCCGACGCTCGATGAACGCGAGCAGCTGGGCAGCGGTGCAGATGGGGATGCCACCCACCTGGGCCAATGTCAACAGGTCCTGGTCGCCGGTCACGATGACGTCCGCCTGACCGACAACGGCGCACGCAATGATCTGGTCATCGTCCGGGTCACGGCAGATCCGGGGTAAGGGTTCGGGCGGCTCCACGATCTCGCTCAACGCCGCGATGAGGGCGACAAAGCGCGTCCGCCCGGCGTCGCTGTAATACCGCTGCAGCCGGGGGTAACGCAGTACCCGGTCCGGCTCCTCCAACAGCGCCAACGTTGTCACCAGCGTGATCTCTCCCCGGGCCAGGTGCTCGTCAATCAGCGTGGCGATGGGTGGGCGGTGGGCGATGAGATAGCTGACCAGCAGGTTGGTGTCCAGCACGACGCGGATCACGGGACGGGGGTTGACCGGCGGGCCTCGCTGATGAGCGCAGCAGCCTGGGCGTCAGAGAGCGCGGCCCGGGCGCTCACGTCCTCGGCGATAGCCCGCAGTTCGGCCAGCCACGCCTCCCGCTCCTGGCGGCGTTCCCGCCATGCCCGGTAGGTCTCGAACTCTTCGTAAGGGATGAGCACGGCCTGGGGGGCGTCGTAGGTGCTGACGATGACCGGCTCGCGTGTGCTCCGCACCTGGTTCAGCACCTCCCGCACCCGCCGACGCAGGTCGGTCGCTCGTACCATCGTGGGCATGTGTCCCCTCCGGAGTAGCACAAGATACGCTCTATTCTTGTGCCGTTGTAGCACATGGCTGGCCTTTTGTCTACAACGGCCCGTCGCGTGGGCGAGGCTGCCCTCTCCCTACCAGGGAGAGGGAGGCTGCCCTCACCCCGGCCCTCCCGTTGAAGCGGACAGGTTCCCTAACCAGGGAACGGGGACAGACACCCTACAGACCCGCCCCAAGCACGAGATGGACAACAGCTACGCCCATTCGTCCAGCCCCAATCGGCGCAGGGTCCCCGGGGTGGGCACGCCGCGCGCGTCCCAGCCTCGCAGGCGGTAATAGCGATCCAGCATGGCCTCGAAATCGCGCAGGCGGCCCACGTGGACCGGCTCCACACTGGCCTGACCGCCCTCGAAGGCGTACACGGCCAGCGGCTCCGAGGTGAATCGCGCCGGGAGGCAATCATCGGCCCGCGAGAGGCCCAATCGCACGTTGTACAGCCGTTCCAGGTTAACGATGCGCTCCCCGGCCGTCAGCAGGTCATCGCCGCTGACCTCATGTCCCCAGAGCGCGCCCAGGCCCCGGGCCAGGTCGTCCGGGTAGAGGGCGTAGGTCTCGGCCGTGGTGAACTTGCAGACCCCCAGCGCGTCAGAGATGGCGCAGACGTGCTCGGAGAGCACGACCAGGTCGGGCTTGTACGCCTCGTTGTCCGTCTCCATCAGGGCCGGGACGATCTCCGGGGCGAAGAACCGCCCGGCGGCGGCCAGGTTCCCGGCCAGGTCAATCGTCGGCAGCGCATAGAGGTGATCAGCCCCGCGATTGGCGACCGCGTGGCCCAGCCCAAAGCCCTTGGCGATGCGCGGTTCCTGCCGGGGCAGCTCCAGCCCCTTGACGTGCATGGCGTACTGCGGCGCGTCCCCGCCGATGGACTCGGCCGCGCGCCGGACGCCCCCGGCCAGGATGTCGCCCAGGCCACGCCGGTCGGCGATAGCCCGGATCAGGCCCAGGAGCGTGTCAGAGTCCCCCCATTCCAGTGAAAACTCCGGATCGTCCAGGAGGCCGCGCTGGTGGCACTCCATCGCAAATGCGATGGTGACGCCGGCCGAGATCGTGTCCAGCCCCAGGTCGTTGCAGAGCCGGTTGGCCTGGATGATGACGGCCGGATCGTCCACGCCGCACATCGGCCCCAGGGCGTCCAACGTCTCGTACTCTGGGCCTTCCAGCTCGCCGGCCACGATGCGCGTGACCCGGCCGCAGGCGATGGGGCAGGCGAAGCAGGCTTTGGTCCCCACCGTGTACCGGGCGATGGCGCGGGCGTCCACACGATCCACGTGGTCCACCTGGCCGCGCTGATGGTTGCGGGCCGGCAGGTCACCGACCGCGTTCTTGCCGGCCACCAGGAAGACCGTGCCCCAGTCGCGCAGGCCGGCCACGTGGGGATGGTCGCGGACCTGCTGGAAGGCGCGCCGGGCCTCGTCCAAGAAAGCCGCTGGTAACTTTTCCTCCGCCCGGCCGCGCACCACAACGGCCTTGAGGTGCTTGCTGCCCATCACGGCCCCGCCACCGCAGCGCGCGGCCGCCCGGCCGCCGTCCACCATGATGGCCGCCAGGCGCACGCCACGCTCCCCGGCCAGCCCGATGCACGCCACGCGCGCGCCGTCCTGAGCCAGGGTCTCGGTAGTGCGCTGGACGCCCTGGCCCCAGAGGTCGTCGGCGGGCCGGATGTCCACGCCGGCCGGCGTCACGTCCAGGTAGACCGGCGCATTGGCCTGGCCGGTGACGACCAGCCCGGCGTACCCGGCCCGGCGCAGGGCCGCCCCCAGGTGGCCGCCAGCGTTGGCATAGCCATAGATGCCGGTGAGCGGCGAGTGGAACGTCACGTGGACGCGCGCTCCGGCCGGCCACGGCGTGCCGGTGAACGGCCCGACGGAGAAGATGAGGGGGTTGGCGGGGGCCAGCGGATCGGTCGAATCCGCCAGGTGTCGGAAGAGCAGGGCGGCCCCCAGCCCCCGCCCGCCCAGGAACCGGGCGGTCAGGTCGGGGTCAGCGGGCTGCGAGTCTGTTGCGCCAGTGGAGAGATCGATCCAGGCGATGTGAGGCATGGAACCACAACTCCATAGGGAACGCAGACGCCAAGCGCGCGGAGGTTTTTGAAATCTGCGTTCATCCGCGTCCGATAGACCGGGCGCGTTGGACGATGACGGCCCCGCCGGCGATGATCACGATGCCCAGACCCATCGGCAGGTCCAGCGGCTCGCCCAGGAAAAGCCAGGCCAGAAGCGGCGCCAGGGCGATCTGCAGGGTATTCAGCGTGGTGGCGCTGGCGACGCTGGTGAGCGAGAGGGCCGTGGTCAAGCTGATCAACGCGACGGCGTTGAATACCCCGGCCAGCAGCGCAGCCCCCTGGATCGTCCACGGCGTGGTGAGGTAGACGCCGACATCGCCGGCGAGCAGCAGGTACAGGTTCAGGATGCCCAGGCCCGCGCCGGTGGCGACGGCGAGCGCCCGGAACTGGTCCACCCCCCGGTTCATCGCGGCAGTCACCAGCACGCCGGACGTCGCCCAGCAGAACGCCGCGCCCAGGGCAAAGGGCACGGCCAGCCACCACAGCGGCGAGACCGGCGTCCCCCCACTCTGGGCCAGGGCCAGCAGCGCGATGCCCCCAATGGTGATCGCCATCCCGGCGGCCATCTTGAGGTTGAACGGCTGCCGCAAAAAGAGCGCGGCGATGATCCCGGCCCAGAGCACCTGCGTGCCCGTGACCGGCGTGGTGACGAGCACGCCGCCCGTCTGCAACGCCGCAAAGTGCAGCGGATTGCCGACCACGAAGGTCAGCACGCCGTAGCCGATCAGCATGGCGACCAGCCATCCATCGTGGAGGAGCGATACGGCTGGAGAACCGCGCCTCCCTCTCCCTGGTAGGGAGAGGGTCAGGGTGAGGGTCGAATCGCCGATCTGCGTGCCGCGCCCCTCACCCCTACCACCTGCACCCGCCAGGGTGTCTCCCCGTGGGGGAGAGGGAGCAGGCACGCCCCCGCGTGTAAAGGCGTCACAGACATCCCTTTGTCGTCCGATCCGCCAGCCCATGAACAGCGCGAGCAGGAAGGTAGGCGCGGCGCGCAAGGTCACACCCAGCAGGTAATTCATGTCGTGCCCCTGCACGGCGACCCGGCTAAAGATGGTGGTGAGGGCGTAGGCCAGGGCGGAGGTCAAGGCCCAGAGCTCGCCTTTCCCCAGGGGCAGGCGAAGGCGGGATGGGGCAGCGGTGGGCGGTGCGGACATCAGCCCCCCGCCATGGGCGGCGCAAAGGCCACCACGTCCCCGTCGGTCAGGGGGAGGTCCAGGGCGGCCGGCCCGCGCAGGTGGACGCGGTTGACCAGGACCAGGGCCAGCGGGCCGGTCCCGGCCTCCAGCGGCGTCACCACCTGCTCGACGAACGGGGCCGGGAGGGCCGGGCGCAGCGCGCGGAGCAGGTCGCGCAGTGTGGCCCCTTCAGCCAGCGACAGGGTCAGTTGTTGGCGGCCGGCCAGCGCGCGCAGCGGGCCGGAGAAGCGTATGATGATCTGCATTCCCGTTCACGAATCGGCCCGGGGAGCGGTCTGGATGGACTTTAACCGCGCCTGGAAGGTACTGCACCGAGCGGCCCCGAAGCCTTTTGCATAGTCGAATGTCCATCGCGCCCCTGGTCCCATACCCGCCGGCCTTATCCAGGTCAAATCCGATCTCGTTCCTCCGGCTCCACATCGGCTACCCGGGCCATCGCGCGCTCAAACTTCTTTCGATCCCCGCGTTTGGCGCGCTCGCCTAGATACTCTTCCGTCATCAGCGCCGAAAGTTTTTCCGCCAATGCCAACGTGATGAACTGGTTGATGGAAATGCTTTCCTTATCAGCCCACTCACGTGCTGTGTTGTGCAGGGAACGGGGCAATCTGAGGCTGATGGTACTCATGGCAGCTCTCCAATCTCCTGCAGAAACTCCCTGGCTGTCAGCACACGCAGTCCAAAACGCTCTACGCCTCGAAAATTCGCCTTGTTGTAGGTCACAATCACGTCACACCGGGCCGTAACGGCCAATTCCAATACCATCTCATCTTTTGGATCGGTCAAAAAGGGGCGCCAAAGATAAAAGACTTTCCAGTGATTGGCTACCTGGCAGATGTAGTCGAGGATGTCGTCCACGTCACGCTCGGTGAGTGCGATCTCGCCGAGAAGTCGTTTGGCCGCGTCCTCGTACTCAAGGATCAGCGGGACGGAAATATTTGTCTCGAACTTGGTACCGCCGAGAAGCATGAGCAGCTTATAAGAAGCTCCTCGACGGGAACGCAGAGCAGAAATGAAGACGTTGGTGTCAATGACGATCTGGTACGTATTCACGATGGTATTGTATATGATACCAGGCAAGCTGTCAACGGATTGGAGGCAAGACCCTGATCTCTCTAGGCGGGCCAACTCTGGATCGTGTGGGACGTTCGGAGACTCGTGGCTGGCCCCTGGCCTCACGCCCGCAGCCCCAGCAGCGTCAGCCGCTCCGGGGTGGGCCGGCCTTGCTCGTCCCAGCCCCGGGCGGCATAGTAGTCGCGCAGGAGCCGGGCCAGGTCGTCGCGGGTGAGGAGTTTGGCGTCGGCCGGGAAATCGGCCGGCCGCTCGAAGCAGATGTCCGGCAGGCGGTCCTCGCGGCCGTCTATGCCAGCGGCCAGGTTGTAGAGCCGCTCCAGGTTCCAGATCGCCTCGCCCAGCCGCAGGAACCGCTCCTCCGTGTAGTCCAGGCCAGCGGCCGCATTGAGCAGCGCCACAAACTGCCCCAGCGGCAGAGCAAACTCGGCAAAGCGACACGCGATCAGGCAAAAGATCGCGTTCACCTTGTCCTGGATGCTGGCGACCAGGGCGGCGCGCCCCTCGTTCTCGCCCATGGGGATCACGTCCATCAGCTCCATGCCGATGGGGGCGCGCTTGTGGCACGCGCCCCGGTTGGACGTGGCAAAGGTCACGGCGATGCCGCGCATCCGCTCCGGCATCCAGGCGGCGAACTCCATGCCCTTGACGTGCAGGGCAAACGCCTCGGCGCCATGCCCGATGGCCTGGGCCGCGCGCCGGACGCCTTCCGCCAGCGTGTCGCCCAACCCCTGGCGGTGGGCGATCTGGTCAATCAAGCGGATCATCGCGTCGGCGTTGCCGAACTCCAGGACCACATCGCTCCCCAGCGCGTCGCGCGGCAGGAGGCCCCGCTCGGCGCACTCCATCGCAAAGGCCACGCAGACCCCCAGGGAGAGGGTGTCCATCCCGTATTGCTCGGCCTGGTCGTTGGCCTTGAGCAGCGCCTCCGGATCGCCGTTGAAGCACAACGAGCCGAGCGAGTACATGGTCTCGTATTCGGGGCCGCGCGTCCAGACCTGGCCCCAGCGGGTCTTGACAGGCTGACGCAGCATCCCGCAATGGACCTGGCAGCCCAGGCAGGCGATGGGCCGGGTGGGGAATCGCTCCACAAACGCCTGACCGCCGATCTCCTCGGCCTGCTCGAAACGGGTCAGGCGGTGGTGCCGGGTCGCCAGGGCGTGCTTTTCGTTGATCAGCCCCATCCCGCTCCCGGTCCCGGCCCGGCCAAAGCCGCCCAGCAGGCTCCACGGCTGGGCCATGTCCTGGCGGAACGTCTCATAGGCAGCGTCCACGGCCGCCTGGAACGCCGCCGGGTCGGCCACACGCACGTCGCCGAGGCCGGCGATGCCCAGCGCCTTGAGGTTCTTGGCGCCCAAGACCGCGCCGGCCCCGCCGCGCCCAAAGGCCCGGGTCTCGGAGATGACCGAGGCGTAGCGGACCCGGTTCTCGCCGGCCAGCCCGATCGCCAGGGTGCGCAAATCATCCCGGCCGGCCGCCGCCCGCACGGCCTCCTCGGCCTGGCGGGCGGTCTTGCCAGCCAGCTCCGGGCAATCGGCGATCCGCACGCCATCGGGCGTGACCAGGACGTAGACCAGCCCGCTCGCCCGGCCCTCGATGGCGATCACGTCATAGCCGGCGGCCTTGATCGCGCCGCCCAGGTGCCCGCCCGCGTAGGTGTTGATGATCCCGCCGGTCAACGGCGACTTGCAGACGATGCCGGTCTGGGCAAAGAGCGGGGCCAGCGTGCCGGTGAGCGGCCCGACGCAGAGGTAGATCGTGTTGTCCGGCCCCAGCGGGTCGGCCGCTGGCGACACTTCATCCGTAAATAGCCGGACGCCGAACCCCATCCCGCCGACCCACCGGGCGATGAACTCGTCAGCCAGCGGCTCCTCTCGCGCTGTCCGCGTGGTCAGGTTGATGCGCAGCAATCTCCGCCCGTAACACTCGAACATCGTCTACCCCCCCCGATCACTCACAGCGCCCCTCACCCCGGCCCTCTCCCCAATGGGGAAAGGGTGCACACCCCTCTCCCTGGCAGGGAGAGGGGGCGGGGGTGAGGGTCAGTCCGCCGATGCTCAGCGCGCCGGCGAAGCAACCGGCCACGCACTCAAAGCGGCCCTCGCAGGTGTCGCACTTGACCGCCACGTGGGACGCCGGGTCCAGCCAGATGCCGTCGTAGGGGCAGGCGTCCACGCACGAGCCGCAGCCGGTGCATTCGTCGTAGCGCACCTTCACCGCGCCCCCGGCGGTGCGCACGAGCGCGTCCACCGGGCAGGCCGGCAGGCAGGCCGGGTCCTCGCACTGCACGCAGAGGCGCACCCGGGGCAGGTTCGGCCAATCCGAGACGATGCGGATGCCCGACTTGTGCGGGTTAAAGACGCCAAAATGGACGAAGGAGCACTTGAGCTCGCAGGCCCGGCATTCCGTACACTTGTCGTTGACGAGCAGGCGTTGGTTCATCGTTCCCCCTTGAAGACATCACCCTCACCCCGGCCACCTGCACCCGTCAGGGTGTCTCCCTGGTAGGGCGAGGGGATGTTATGACAACGGCACACCCAATCGGATCAGCTCTGCCTTGACCCGGTCGTAGAGGGCCTGGTGCGCCGGCGTGGGCGTCAGGGTCTCCACGTCGTATAGCTCCTCGAACGGCTGGCCCTTCGGCGCTTCGGCGAAGGCGATCTGGTCCTTGTACTTTTCATAGAGCGCGCTGACGATGGGCGCGGCCTGGGCGCGGGTCAGCCCGGCGGCGGCGTGGGCCACCTCGGCGAAGAGCCGGGCCATCAGCGGGCTGACGTTGTTAAAGCCCAGCGGCTCCGCCGGCCGTGGCCCGGTCACGTTGCTCCCGCTAGGCACCACCGAGAGGGCCAGGGCCGCGAACTCGTAGGCGTACTGGTCGGAGCCGGGCCGCCCGGCCGTGGTATGGCTCGTCGTGGCGATGATGTGGCTGTTCCGGGCCACCGCCTGGTTCGCCAGGCTGCCCAGGAACAGCGAATGCTGGTTGGTCTGCTGCTTGTACTTGATGTGCTGCGGCCCGATGTGGCAGACCTCGGCCCCCAACAGGACCGCGCCGATGAACGAGGCCACGGCGACGATGGCCGTGCCGGCCGGGTCGCCGCCATACCCGCCCACCAGCGGCGTGAAGGCCACGTAGATGGGGCAGCCGTAGGCCAGGTAATAGGCCAGCCGGGTCAGCGTCACGTCGTCCACCTGCAGCTCGGAGATGAGCACCATGGCCCGGGGGTCGGTGGCGCGCAGGCCCCATTCCTCGTTGGTGCAGGCGATCTCGTTGAGGGCCATGACCGAATGGCCGCAGATGGGCATCCCCGGCCGCCCGGCCCGCCGGGTCGCCTCGCGCGCCCACTGGCCGTAGAGCACCGCCGCCCGCCCGGAGAGGCCGGAGTTGGGCCGGATCGTCAGCCCGTCCAGCTCCTTCAGGTAGCCGGGCAAAAACAAGCAGTCAATGATCCGCTCCTGGGCGAATGCCTCGTTGAGCCGGACGAACATGCTCTCGTGGGTATCCGCATTGAAGGGGCCGCTGAAGACGAACGGCCGGCGCGGGTCTTCCACGGCCCGATGATGGATCGTGACCACGTCTTTGCCCTGGCCCATCGTCAACTGGGCCGGGGCGAAGCGCAGGGCATGCTCCACTTCGGCCGGCGTGAACTCGATGACCCGGCGGCTGTTCATGCTGTAGAAGCCGGCCGTCAGCAGCAGCTCCTGGCCGGCCGCCCAGCACCGGTCCGCCAGGTCGTCGTCCAGGTTGACCAGGGCTTGGCCGTCCCAGCGGACATTATACTTTTTTTGCAGCTTGATCACGTTCGCCGCGACGCGCTGCATCAAAAAGTCGTTGGCCTCCATCAGGGGGCCGGTCTCGGCGCGCCTGGCCACCTCCTTGAAGTTCATCGCGCCCACTCCTCCCGACGGCTGTCCAGCACTCTCACCGCCTCGACCGCGTCACGCCCGTAGGCGTTCGCGCCGATCTTGTCAGCCCAGGCTTGCGTCACCGGCGCGCCGCCCACAATGGTAAAATATCGCTTGTCCAGCCCCTTGTTCCGCAGCAGCTCGAGCACGTCCCGCTGCGCGAGCATCGTCGTCGAGAGCAGGGCCGACAGGGCGATGATGTGCGCGCCCGTGCTCTCGGCCGCCTCGATGAACCGCGACGTGGGCACGTCCACCCCCAGGTCGTGGACCTCGTAGCCGTTGGCCTGCAACATCGCCGCGACGATGGTCTTGCCGATGTCGTGGATGTCGCCCTCGACCGTGCCCAGGACGACGACGCCTTTCTTGGTCAGCGCGCCGCCGCCGGCCCGCATGGCCTCATCCAACACCGCCATGCCGGCCTTCATCGCGTCGGCCGCCATCACCAGTTGCGGCAGGAAGATGTCCATCCGGTCGAACGCCTCGCCCAACTTGCGGATCGGCTCGGCAAAGCCCTTTTCCACGGCCACCACGGGGTCCAGGCCGGCCGCCACGGCCTCCCGGGCCGCCGCCACGGCCGCCTCGCTGTCGTAGTTTTCAATGCTGGCCTGCATTTGGGCGTAAATCTCGTCGGCAATCGCCACGTCAGTCCTCCTATTGCGTATTGCGTAAAACGTAATGCGTAATGTATGACAAGACGCATCACGTTTCACGCTTTACGTTTTACGTCTCACTCCGCGCCAAACAACCCCAGCCGGGTCCCAATCCCCTTTTCCACGGCCAACTGATACACCTTGTAGCCCACGCAGAGGTCTTCGGTCCCCATGCCGATGGGCGAGAAGAAGATGCGCTCCTCGGGCGTCTCGCGGCCGGGCGCCTCGCCGCAGAGGATGGCCCCCAGCTCGATGATGTCTTGCTCCCGGATCAACCCCTGCGCCACCATCAGCGCGATCACCGGCGTGCCCCGGTGCAGCACGTCTTCCAGGCTGTCCACCACCACCTTGTCCGAATGCTGCACGACGGCGAACTCTTCTTCCTGGTAGGAACCCACGGCGGCGAAAAAGCTGCCCGGCTTCATCCAGGCGTCCTTGACGATGGGTTCGTCGGCCACGGTCACGGTGACGACCACATCGGCGTCGCGCACAGCGGCCTCCGGGCTGTCCACCGCGCGGACGTCCAGCGCCAGTTTCGCGCTCATCTCTGCCGCGTACTGCTCGGCGGCCTCGCGGCGCACGTCAAAGGCGCGCACCGCTTGCAGGCCCGGCAGGGCCACCTTTAGCGCCTCCAACTGCGTGCGCGCCTGGACGCCGGCCCCGATCATCGCCACGGTCTCCGAGTCCGGCCGGGCCAGGTACCTGGCCCCCACACCGGTCACGGCCCCGGTGCGCATGGCGCTGAGCAGCGTGCAGTCCATGATCGCCAGGGGGATGCCCTTCCAGGCGTCGTTGAGGATGAAGAACCCGGTGGCGCGCGGCAGGCCGTAGAGGGCCGGGTTCTTGGGGAACCCGGCGATCCACTTGATGCCAAAGGCGTCATAGTCGCCGCCCACGTAGGCCGGCATGGCGTTGCCCCGGCCCCGCTCGCGCTCGCCCAAATCGAGCACCGTCTTGTGCGGCAAGATGGCCTGGCCCCGATGGTGCAGCCGGAACGATTCCTCCACCGCCTCCATGACCAGCGGCATGTCCACGCCGGTGGCCCGCACCTGGGCCTGATTCAGGTATAGAAACTCGATATCGCTCATGTTACGCCTCACGCGCTTCTACCTCGCGCACGATGCGCTCCAGCTCGGCCTCCACGCCGGGCGGCAGGGGGTCCACGCGGTGCTCGGCCAGGATCTGCGCCACGCGCTCGTGGGCGCGGTCGGCCATGCTCTGGCCGCCGGCCTCCGCCCACTTTTCCCGCGTCTGCCGGTCGCTCAGGCGGGGGATGAACTGCTCACGCTTCAGGAATTGCATGGTGTGACGCTGCCCCAGGTAGTGCCCGCCCGGCCCCACCCGGTCAATCACGTCCAACGCCAGCGTCGCCTGGCTCACGTCAATGCCCTCCAGCACCCGGTACAGCCCGCCGATGATCTCGTCGTCAATGACCAGGCTCTCCTTGCTGATGGTCAGCGCGCCCTCCATCGTGCCGGGGTAGAAGACCTTGTTCACGCCGCCCAGGGCCGCCATCGTGAGCACCAACGCCTTCTCGTAGCCGGCCTGGATGTCCAGCAGCTTCGAGTCGGTGGCCGAGGCGGTGCCCCGGCAGGGGAGGTGGTAAAAGTGGGCGATCTGCGCGCTGGCGACGTTGATCAGCCCCATCTCCACCGCGCCGATGGCGATGCGCCCCACCCGCATGTCCATGATCGAGCCGCAGGTGCCGTACCAGACCGGGTTGCCGGGGTTGGCGAGCTGGATGATGACGATGCCGCTGATGACGTCGGCGGTCTGCTGGGCCAGGAGGCCGGCCAGCGTCACCGGCGCGGTGGCCCCGGCCTGCGGCTCGCTGGTCACGTCAATGGGCAGGCCGTACCGGGCGAACTCTAACACGCCTTCGGTCTGGTCCCGGTCGTGCTGGAGGGGGGCCACGGGGTTGTCGGTGGTGAAGGTGCAGGGCCGGCGGCGCAGCTCGTCCTCGCCCCCGGCGACGACGGCCACCATGCGCAGGCAGTCCTCGGCCAGACAGCGGGTGCGGGAGGTGGCCTTGATCACCTTGCTGGAGTGGCGCACGGATGCCAGATAGCCGTAGACGTGGGCGGCGTGGATGGGCACGCCGTCAATCTGGGGCATGATGGCCCCGGAGTGCAACAGGTGGTAGCTGGGCAGGGCGTCGGCCAGCTTGACCAGGTGGCCCACGTCCTCCAGTGTCGTCCGGTGCGTCGTGCCGGTCGCATAGTCGTAGCAGTTGAGCCGGCCGATCATCGGCTCATAGTGCAGCGACCCGGTGGAGACGGTTACATTGTGCGCCGGGTTGCGGGCATAGACCGTGAACGAGGACGGCGCATACTTCAGGGCCGCCTCCACGACGTCGGCCGGGATGCGGCAGCGCATGGTCTCTTCGTCCACCTGGGCGCCGGCCCGACGCAATAGATCACGGGCGGCCGGCGCCTTGACCAGCACGCCCGTGTTCCAGAGTATCGCCAGCGCTGCCCGGTGGATGTCGTAGACCTGCTCGTCAGAGAGCACCTTCAGTGTGGGCTGAAACGGCATCCTGGGCACTCCTGCATTGGTCTACATGGTCACGATGACCCGGTATGTGCCGGGTTGCAAGGCCGTCTGGAGGCCCTCCTCTAGCCGCTCAAAGGGCAGCGTCAGCGCGATGAAGGGCTTGAGATCGATCAGGCCCCGGGAGATCAGGCGCGCAGCCTGAAGCACGTCTTCTTTGTTCTGGCTCATCGTGCCGGTCAGCACGATCTCGTGGCTGTGGAAGAGGTTGGGGTCAATGGTGATCTTGGTGCCGCGCGGGTGGATGCTGGCATAGACCATGACCCGCCCGCCTTTGGCTACGGCGCCCACCGCCTGTTCCACGGCGCTCGCCACGCTGACCGCGCAAAAGATGACGTCGGCCCCGCGTCCGTTGGTCAGGGCCTTCACCCGGTCCACGAACGGTTCCTGCGCGGGATTGATGATGGCGTCGGCGCCCATCCGCTGGGCGAAGGCGGCCCGGTTCGGATCGATCTCGCTCACGATGACCCGCGCCCCCATCTGCTTGACCAGCGTCAGGTGCAGCATCCCCATGATGCCGGCCCCGACGATCACGACGTTGTCGGCCCATTCCACCTGGGCCTGGCGCACGCTGCGCAGCACGCAGGCCAGCGGCTCCGTCAGGCAGATCTCCTCGAACGATGCGCCGTTGTGGGCGCGATAGAGCTGATAATCGTCGAGCAGGATGTACTCGGCCAGGCCGGCCGGGCCGGGCACGTCGCTATCGCGGAACGGCTGGCGCGCATTGTCGCAGATGTTGTCCAGGCCGCGCCGGCACGACTCGCAGTAGCCGCAGCGGGTCAGCGGCGAAGCCATCACCCGGTCGCCGATCCGGGCATTGGTAAAGACCTGGCTGCCCAGGGCCACCAGCTCGCCGGAGACCTCATGGCCCCCGGCCAGGGGGTAATAGTGTTCCTCGCCGGAATAGAGCCGCTGCTCCCAGGTGCACAGGGCGCAGGCGCGCACCTTGACCAACGCCTGGCGCGGGCCGGGTTCCGGGATGGGTAGTTCATCAAAGCGAATCTGTCGCGGTCCCACAAAGACCGCCCGTTTGTATGTATCAGTCACAACCGTTACCTTTCACCAGGGAAATCGGGCGCAGATGAACGCGGATTCTAGCGAGATATCTGCGCGCTCTGCGTCCGCGTCCTATTTCAAATATTCCAAAGCCGCGTCCACCGTGGCATTGTCGTGGATGATGGCCGCGATGGCCGCGGTGATCTTGTCCGGCGTCGGGTGGCGCCAGATGTTCCGGCCCACGGCGACGCCCCTGGCCCCGGCCTGCATCGCGTCGTAGATGCCCTCCAGCAGGTCGCGGGAGTCCTTGGACTTGCCGCCGCCCAGCACTACGATGGGCACGTAAACCTGTTCCACGACGCGGCGGAAGCTCGCCACGTCGCCGGTGTAGTTGGTCTTGATAAAGTCCACCCCCATCTCCGCCCCGATACGGCAGGCATGGCCGATGTTCTCCGGGGTCCACATCTCGGCCGGATTCTCGAATCCGCCCGGCAACATCTCGGCCATCAGCGGCACGTTCCACTCGGCGCATTGGGCCGCCAGCTCTGCCAGATAGGGCAGCGTCTCGCTCTCGTAGGCCGAGCCGGGCATCCCCATGCTGCCCACGGCGTCGGCCCCCACTCGCAGCGCGTCATAGACGTCATAGAGGAGCCTGGAGGGGCCACGCTCCATGGCGAGCATGGAGGTGCCGCCGTCCACCCGCAGGATGATCCCCAGGTTGCCGATCTCGGCCGCAAAGCGAGTGACCACGCCGTAGGTCGTCAACAGGGCATCGGCCCCGCCGGCGCGGACCTGGCGGATCACCTCGCCGGGCCGTTCCAGGCCCTCCATCAGGCCGAACGCGCCCGGGTGGTCCATGGCGACGATGAGGGTTTTGCCGTCCTCACGGAAGATACGATTCCACCGATGGGTCTTGAGTCCCGACATCATTCCATTCCTCATGTCATATGCCGAACGTGCGTGATGCGTGAAACGCGAGACGTGATGGCATGGAACGCAACCCGGAATCACGCATCACGAATCACGGATCACGCATCACGCATTCACATTGCCGGATCGCGCTACTTGAAAAAGCCGGTCAGGATCGCGGCGCCCTCCGCATTGACCCCCGGCCAGATGGGGAAGGAGAGCAGGATGCCACCCAGGATCACGGCCACCATGATCCAGGTGGGCGGGATGTTCTTCTTCGCCAGCAGCCACCAGATGAGCAGCACCAGCAGCAGTGGCAGCAGGTTGGGCATGAACTTGTCCAGGATGGCCTGGACGTCGAACTTGGTCCCGCCGATCTGGAAGACCACGCCGATGGCGACCTTGACGAAACTGACCGTCAACGCGCCCATGATAAAGTTGCCCAGCACCCCGGCGCCGACGATGACGCGCTGTAGCGTGCCGCTCTTCAGGATGTTGGTCACGGCCGAGCGGCCCTGCTGGTAGCCCTGCCACCAGAGCAGCCAGCCCACGCCCCAGACAAAGATCGCCACCGCGATCAAGTAAAAGATCGGCCCGATGATGTTGCCGCTGGTCGCGTTGGCGACCCCGCCGGTGGCCAGGCTGATGCCGATGGCCAGGGCGATGGGGATCACGATGCCCTGCTGGATCGTGTCGCCGATGCCGGCCATGGGGCCCATGAGGCCGGTCTTGACGGAGTTGATGGCATCATCGCTGATGTCGGCCCCGGACGCGCGTTCCTCCTCCATCGCGATGACCACGCCGTGGATCACGCCGCCGATGTCCGGCTGGGTGTTAAAGAAGACCAGGTGCCGCTTGAGGGCCGCGCTGATGTCTTCTTTGCTCTTGTACAGCTTTTCGATGATGGGCGTCATGCTCTGGGCAAAGCCCAGGCCCTGCATCCGCTCCCAGTTGTAGCAGGCATGGGAGAAGAACAGCCAGCGGAGCCAGGCCTTGAAGACATCCGCCCGCGTGAGCAGGCCCGGGCCGGCGCGCCGCTCCACCGGCGCGGCGGCCGTCTCTTCCCCGGTGATCCGCTGCGCGAGCCACACGTGCAGGAACGCCAGACAGACGCCCACGATGGCCAGCACCACCAGGTTCACGCCGGTCATGTACGTGGCGATGACAAAGCCGAGGAAGAAATACGGCCACACGTTACCGCGCAAGAGGAACTTGAGGTTGAGCGCGATACCGAGGGCGGACAGCATACCGCTGGCGGCAAAGAGGCCGTTCATCACCCAGATGGCATTCTGCCCGATCCAGCCCAGGGCCGCGCCCACCGCCTGCGACCCCAGGTAGGCCGCCAGCATCACCGGCACGGCGTAGAGCACAAAGAGGAACGGCTGGGAGAAGATATAGTTGCTCCGCGCCACCCATTTGATGTTGCCTTCCTCCGCGAACCGGTCCGCCCAGTGGGGGATGATGGAACAGAGGGACATGCGCAGCGACCAGGTGAGGCCGCCGAGCAGGCCCAGCGGCGCCGCCAGGGCCAGGGCCGCCTGCACGTCCAACCCACCGCCCAGGACCAGCGCGGTCCCCAGGTAGCCGGCCAGGCCGGGGTCGCCGGGCAGCGAGCCGCCGGCCGAGATCCAGCCCAGGTACAGGACGTTGATGTTCGCGCCGATGGCGATGCCGGCCGCCGGGTTGCCCATCACCAGGCCCACCAGGGTGCCGGCCACCAGCGGGCGATACAGGACCGTGAAGCCCAGGTTGGCAAACCAGGGCGACAACGACAGATAGTAGAGCACGCCGATGATGACCGCCATCAGGATGTTCATGGTTGGGGCGGGCTGCTGAGTCACCGGCGCCGCCTTGACCACGGCCGCACTCGCGAGCATGAGCACCAGGCTGGCGATCATCGCCACACTAACCTGTTTGGGATTCGCTTTCATTGTGCTATCTCCTTCCTCCTTATCCGATGATAGGATTGTATGAGAGAATAGACGCCCACATTACTTCAAGTCCGCGAAGGCTTTGGCCTTTTCGCCTGGTACGGTCAAGAGGGTGATCGCCACGCCCCGGTCGTGGAGGTCCCGCAGGATCCGCATCTCCTCCTCCGAGACAGCGATGTTTTTAAAGATGTTCTTGCGCCCCGGCGCGTTACCGATCCCCCCGATGTTGAGCGCGTGGTACTCCACGCCACCGTCGTAGAGTTGTTTGGCCGTGTGAGGCGATTTGAGCAGCACCATCGTCGTGCGCCGGTTGGGCGCATCCGCGCGCAGGGCCTGGATGCCATCCGCGACAGAGTACACCTCCACCGGAAGACCCGGTGGCGCGGCCAGACGCAACACCTCCTGCATGAACGGGTCTGCTGCCACCCCATCGTCCACGATCACGATCCGGCTGAACGGTTGGTGCTTGCACCACACAGCCACCACTTGCCCATGGATCAAACGATCATCGATCCGTACCAGTCCTAATGCTTCGATGAGATCACCCCCTTTCATTTGGCGGGAGAACCACCCCGAACCCACAACTGTTCGGAGCGACCTCCCCACTCTCAACAGAACATGAATGTACCGCTGGAGCCTGGCATTCAGGTGACCGCTTCGCAGCCCGCCAGTTCCTGGCTCCAGCGACCCGGGGAGCGCGCTACCGCCCCAGCAGCGGCCGCAGGTTCTTGACCGACTCCTGCCCCGCCTGGGTGATGTCGGCAGCCAGCTCCTTCAATGAAGCACCGTCACGCGACATGATCAGTTCCAGCAACATGGGCAGATTGACCCCCGTCACGCACTCGACGTTGGGCTTGAGGATCTGCCGCGCCGCCACGTTGTAAGGCGTGCCACCGAATAGATCGATCAACACCAGGGTATCTTGTCCCTGGAGCGGCTCCAGGGCCGCCTCCAACTTGTCACCAAAGCTCTCCGGGCTTTCGCCGGCGAGGAGGGAAACGGCATACAGTCCCTCCGTGGGGCCGGCGATCATCTCGGCGGCGCGAATCAGCGCTTCACCCAGATCGCCATGTGAAACGATGACCAGGTTGATCATGGATATTTCCCCGGCTCTGCCAGCGATACGTTCAGGCGATACCACTCACCGCAGTAGGTGGCGAGGGAGTACTCGATCACGGCACCGGTGTCCAGAAACGTCGTGCGTGTGGCCCGCAACACCGCCGCCGGATAGGTCAGATTCAGCAGGTTCATCTCGCGCTGATTGGCCAGTGCGGCATACACCTGTTCCTCCGCCCGCGCGATCCGCAGCCCATATTTGTCCCGCAGCAACTCGAACACCGAGGCTTCGACCAGGTTGTATTGGAGGATCTGTGGGCAGAGGCGATGGTTGAGGTAGGCGGTATGAAGGGCTAACGGGATGCTATTGACCAGACGCACACGCTCCACTTTCACGACTTCATCGCCCGGTTGCAATCCCAGGGCCGAGAGTACCCCGGCTGGGGGCGTGGTGGTCAACTCGGCGCCGAGTAACTGGCTGGAGGGGACAGCCCCTGTACGGCGAATGTCGCCGGTGAAACCGGCCAGCGAGACCGCGACCGTCAGATCCGAGCGAGGGCCGGCCACATACGCCCCTCGCCCCGGCACGATGCGGATCGCGCCCTCGCGATCCAGCTCGCGGAGCGCCTCGCGCACCGTGGTCCGGCTCAGCGCGAACTCCTGACAGAGCTGCCGTTCTGAGGGGAGCGCATCGCCGGGTTGAAGCGTGCCGTCCGTGATCTGGGCGATCAGGTGGCCTTTCAACTGGACGTAGAGGGGGGTGGGACTGTGCCGATCAATGCTCACGGCAGACCTCAGGCGACATGGCAACTCAGTGCCGCACTGGTACGTACCAGTCACGACCACATTTTACCACAAAATGCCACCGTTGTCAAGATACTTGACAACCCAGTTCCTTCGACTATAATTCCGCAGCGATGCTCAGGAGTGCTCAGAAACCCGTTTTCTTGGTTAGCGGTTTCTTGGCTTCCAAAATTTCTCCACAAAGAACACAAAGGTCACGAAGGAACCCCCCAAATCTTGGTGTCCTTCGTGGATAAACAACTTGTTTGGGCAACGATTTCTCCACAAAGAACACAAAGGTCACGAGGGAACCCCCCAAATCTTGGTGTCCTTCGTGTCCTTCGTGGATAAAAACTTGTTTGGGCAGCAATTTCTCCACGAAGGACACAAAGGCCACAAAGGCCCCCCCAAAATCTTGGTGTCCTTCGTGTCCTTCGTGGATAAAAACTTGTTTGGTTTCGGCTTGTCCGAGTCAGGATCGGACATTTTCCATGTGCTGAGTATCCGTAACTCAAAACTTGCGCGCTGGAGGCGACGACGATGTACGATTTCACCTTGACTCAGGATTTGGTCATCCCCGGCACGTCCAAGATGGTGCTGCTCATCATGGATGGCCTGGGCGGCTTGCCGCAAGCACCCGGCGGGGGCACGGAACTGGAGACGGCGCATACGCCGCACCTGGATGCCCTGGCCGGTCGCGCCACTTGCGGCCTTATGCAATCCATCAGTGCCGGCATCACGCCCGGCAGCGGCCCGGCCCACGTCTCGCTCTTTGGCTACGACCCGGTGCGCTACCAGATCGGCCGGGGCGTGCTGGAAGCCCTGGGCATCGGCTTCCCCCTCGGCCCAAATGACCTGGCGGCCCGGGGCAACTTTGCCACCGTGGACGACGAGGGACGGATCACCGACCGCCGGGCCGGGCGCATCTCCACCGAGACCTGCGTGGCCCTCTGCGAGCGATTACGGGCTATCCGGCTGGCCGACGCGGAGGTTTTCGTGGAGCCGGTCAAGGAGCACCGCTTCGTGTTGGTGCTGCGCGGCGCGGGCCTGGCCGAGGAGATCAGCGAGACCGACCCGCAGAAGCTGGGACTGGCACCGCTCCCCGCCCGGGCCGTGGCCCCACAGGCGGAACGAGCGGCGGCCCTGGTCAACGAGTTCGTGGCTCAGGCCCACACCCTGCTGAAGGATCAGCACCCGGCCAATGCCGTCTTGCTGCGTGGGTTCGCCATACACCCGGCCATGCCCACCATGCGGGACATCTATGGTATCCGGGCCGCGGCCATCGCCACCTATCCCATGTATCGGGGTTTGGCCCGCCTGGTGGGCATGGACCTGCTGGAGACAGGAGAGAGCATCGAGGATGAGTTCGCCTGCCTGGAGTCACATTGGGCGGATTATGACTTTTTCTTCATGCACATCAAGCACACCGACAGTCGGGGCGAGGATGGCAACTTTGCCGCCAAGGTGGCGGTCATCGAGCGCGTGGACCAGCAGATCCCTCGCCTCCTGCGGCTGGGGCCGGACGTGGTAGTGGTGACCGGGGACCACTCCACGCCAGCGGTGTTGGCTGCGCATAGCTGGCATCCGTTGCCGTTCCTGCTGTACGCACGGTATTGTCGGCCGGACCGCCTGGAGGCCTTTAGCGAGTTCCAGTGCGGGCGTTACGGCTCCCTGGGGACATTTCCCGCCGTGGACGTTCTGCCGTTGATGATGGCCCATGCCTTGCGCTTGACCAAGTTCGGCGCGTGAGCGCGCCGATCCCCCGGCCCTCCCCTCGCCGAGACCCGTTTCCTTTGGGAAACGGGTCTCGTTTGTGTCCAAATGTCTTGCCATTTTGATCAGATAGTGCTATAATATGCCCGGCAACACCGGTCCGGGCCAGATCGAGCCGTGGCTTGGGGTGGGTGCGATGAGTGCTGTGAAGGAGCGGGCGGTGAGAGGCGACGTGTGGGGCATGTCGGGCGATGATGCCACATTGCTCTATCTGGTGGGCCGGCACCTGGCAACGACGGAGGACATGGCCGAACTGGCCGATGTCCTGGATCTCCTGATGGAGCGGCTGAGCATCAATGGCGGCGTGTTGACCACGTTCGCTACCCCGCAGTACGAGCCTCTGCGCTTTGCGGTGGGCGATCCGGAACTGGACCCGCTTCTGGAGGCGCTGGTCGCGCGGGCGCGTGATCGCCGCGAGCCAATGTTGCTCTCATCGCTGGAGGCCCGCCAGCTTGCGCCAGGGCCAGCCGGCTCGAAATGCGGGGCAGCCCTGGCTGTCCCCATCCTGGATCGCGCGGGCCACGTGAGCGGCGTATTGGCCCTTTCCCATGCGCGCCCGGATGGGTTGGGCGAGTCTCATGTCGCCCTCGTGACTGCCGTGGCCTATCAGATGGCGGCGGCTTTGCGACAGGCCCGGCTCGCTGGCGAAGTCCGTCGTCGTGCCTACGAACTCTCTCTCCTCGACGAGATCGGCCAGGCCTTCTCCTCGTTGGACCTGGAGCCCCTGTTGCGCCTGATCGTGCGACGGATCAGCCGCACGTTGCGGGTCAACCGCGCGGCCCTGTTCTTGCTGGATGCCGAGAACAAAGAGTTGATCCTGCGCGCGGTCGAGTACCCGGGCTTTTCCGAATCGGTCCTGGGTATGCGCATTCCCCTCCACGAGCGACCCAACGTCGCGGATGCTATCCATACCGGCCGGCCGGTGGAGGTGCCCAATATCTACGCCGATCCCCGGTGGCGGGGTTTCTGGCTCCTGGCCCAGCAGATGGAGTTGGAGGCTTCGCTGGCGGTGCCGCTCATCGTCAAGGGCCAGGCCATCGGCGCCATCAGCGTGGAGCGCACCGCGGCCCGTCCGCCATTTACCCCCAGCGAAGTCTCTTTGTGCCAGATCATCGCCAACCAGGCGGCCGCGGCCATCGAGTCGGCGCGGTTGTTCAGCGCGGTCCACAACGAGCGGGCCAAGCTGGAAGCGATCATCGCGGGCGCCGGGGACGTGGTCATCGTGACCGACCTGGCCGGCCACGTGTTGCTCATGAACCGCGCGGCCGAAAAAGCCTTTCAGATCACCGCTGAGGAAACGGTGGGGCACTTGCTGTTCGATCACGTCGCCAACCCGGACGTGCAAAGGTTGTGGCGTGGCAGCGAGGGAGCATCGGCCTATCCGCTGGTTGGCGAGGTCGCCCTGCGAGATGGACGCACGTTGTATGCGAACCTCATGCAGGTGCCTCAGGTGGGCCTGATCGCGGTCATGCAAGACATCTCGCACCTGAAGGAGCTGGACCGCATGAAATCGGAGTTCGTGTCCACCGTATCTCACGATCTCCAATCGCCGTTGCAGGCCATACGCCTCAGCCTGGACGTGCTGCCCAAGATGGGGCCGCTCAACCAGGAGCAGCAAGAGTCCATCGCCAGTGCCAAGCGCATGTTGGCTCGGATCACACAACTGGTGCGGGACCTGCTGGACCTGGGCCGTATTGAGGCCGGCGTGGGCCTGGAGCGGCGGCCGTGCTCGTTGGGCGAGATCGTCGCCACCACGGCGGAAGACCTGCAACCCCGGGTGCGGATGATGGGCCTGAGCCTGACGACGCAGATCCCAGAAGAACTCCCGGATGTCGAGGGTGACAGCAGCCGGTTGGCTCAAGTGATCAGTAATCTGATAGATAATGCCATCAAGTATACGCCGGCCGGTGGGCAGATCCAGGTGACGGCGCAGCAGAAGGATCATGAGGTATGGGTCGAGGTCAAGGACAACGGGCCGGGCATTGCCCGGGAGCACCAGGCCCGTTTGTTCGAAAAGTTCTATCGCGCCCCAGGCGTGCAACGAGAGGAGATCGCGGGCACTGGCCTGGGCCTGGCGATCGTCAAGTCCATCGTGGAGGCGCACGGCGGCCGGGTCTGGGTGGAGAGCAGCATGGACCCGGAACGACATGGCAGCACGTTTGGGTTTGCGATCCCGGTGGAGAAGGAAGAGGGAGAGAAGGAAGCGGCAGGAGAGAGGAAGAAAGGAGGGCAGGGACATGGCACACTTTGAGAAGAGCGTGGACATCGCGGTTCCCCCGGAGAAGATATGGGCCTACATCGTCCAGGGCACCACAACGCCGGAATACATGCGCATGGTCACGGACTTTGCGTTCACCCGCGAGGTGCGCTATCAGCCCGGCGATCGCTTTCGGATGACGCTGCGGGTCCGGGGCGTGGAGATGCCCATCGAGTACGAGGTGACGGAGGAGGTGGCCCCAGAGCGACTCACGTTCACCTCCATCGCCGGGATGCGCAACACCACCACCTGGGAATTGACCCCCGTCGCCGGGGGCACGCGCGTGACATTCCGCAGCGATTACGAGATGCCCGGCTCGTTCGTGGGGGCTATCGTGGACAAGCTGGTGGTGGAGAACGCCATGAAGGCCGGCGTGAGCGAGGCCCTGGAGAACCTGAAACGCATCCTGGAGCGCTGACCGGCCCTATGGAGCCACATCTGACGCCCGGGGCGGTTGTGCGGTCCCGGGCTTTATTGATACTCGCGCACACTTGCTCCGTTGAGCAGCACCGGGAGAAAGAACATGGCTGAGCCAACCCACATCCTGGTGGCAGATGACGAGCCGGCGGTCGTGGAGCTATGCATCCGGTTGCTGGCTGGCGCGGGCTACACGGTGCAGGGGGCCGATGGGGGCCAGCAGGCCTTGGAGCTGCTGAAGACGCAGCGATTCGATCTGCTCCTGGTAGACCTCATGATGGCCGACGTGGATGGGTTGACGGTGCTGCGTCGTGCCCGCAAGCTGGTCCCGGACCTGACCGCGATCATCGTCACGGGCTATGGCACGATCGAGAATGCCATCGAGGCCCTGGAGGCCGGAGCCAGAGGCTTTGTCCTCAAGCCCTTTGCGCCAGACGATCTGCTGCGGGCCGTACAAAAGGTCCTGGCCGAGCGGCGGCAGGAACAGGAGAATCTGCGTTTGCGGATCGAGCTGCCGATCCTGGAAATCAGCCAATCCTTGATGCTCCAGGGGGATGCGAAATCCCTGGCTGGCCGGTTATTGGAAGTCGTCATGGAGCAAATCGAGGCCGACCGGGCCTCGCTCATGTTGTTGGATGAGCAGACCAACGAGCTATACATCGCGGGCGCGCTGGGACTACCGCCTGAAGTGGTGCAACAGACCCGCATCCCGGTGGGCCAGGGCATCTCCGGGCAGGTCATATTACGAGAAGAGCCATTGGTGCTGGGGGCGGCAGAGGGCCTGGACCCGGCCTGGCGGTCCGTCATGGCCCGGCCGGAGATCGTCTCGGCCGTGTCCGTGCCGCTCC
>FWPV01002774.1_pt1 | contig 35207 bp, 32 predicted proteins | sample 2228371 | NCBI WGS metagenome assembly FWPV01 (sample SAMEA103939776, study PRJEB20133) | metagenome | reverse complement strand
GCTCCTCGACAGGATCGGCGAGGTCGAAGCTGACCACTGGTGGTTCACCGTCAGACGGCGAATCGTGCTCTCAGTGCTCGAGAGTCTTGCGCTTCCTGAAGGCGCGCGTCTCGTCGAGATCGGCTGTGGCACGGGCGGCACGCTTGCGAACATCGCCTCGTCCCACCCAGCATGGCGCTGCCTCGGTATCGAGCCGAACGCACGCGCATGCACGGTCGCACGACGCCGAGGCTGCCATGTCGTCGAAGCGGCGCTGCCGCACCTGCCCGTCGATGATGCGACTGCCACGTGCGTCCTCGCGCTTGACGTGCTCGAACACTGCCAGGATGACGTGGCGGCCGTCAGGGAGATCGACCGCGTCCTCGTCCCGGATGGCTTCCTCGTGGCGACGGTCCCCGCACTCCCATCCCTGTGGAGCATCCATGATGAGCTGAATGCTCATCACAGGCGCTACACGCGAGCATCCCTCGCCGCTGCGATGCGTGCTGGAGGCTTGCACCTGCAGCGGAATACGTACTTCAATACCATTCTACTCCCCCTCGGGTACGCATCACGCTTCATGGCAGATCTCACGCGTTCACAGCGAGCCCTTGGAGTGGACACACCCGCGCACGCGATCAACGCAACACTGAGAACGCTGTTCTCACTCGAAGAGCGAATGCTGAGGCGCCACGATCTCCCGATCGGCATGTCGCTGCTCGCTGTCGCCCGAAAGCACAAAGAGGGGATGTGACCATGACCATCATGTCGTTTCGGCTCGACGAGCTAGCGGCGACGCTCCAAGGACTGCACCAGACCGGCGTGCCGCTCGTCGCGGCCAGTGATGGCACCCTCCGTGCGTCAGGCTTCAGCGATGATCCCGGACTGTACCTCTTCGTCCCGATCATCGCTCGATTGCTCAACCTCGATGCGTACAGCGCATACCGCCTGTTCGTGATCCTGCTCGTGTCGATCGGTGCCATCACGGGCGTGCTCGGGTTCTTCGCGCTCACCAAGGAGCGCCTGCCTCGCGCGTACACCCTGGCGATTGCAGGTGTGCTCGTCTGGGGATCCTTGCGCATCGCTGATGTCTACAGCGTCGCATTCGCGGTCCCGTTCGCCTGCGTCCCTTGGTTACTTGCCGCCATGCGACGCCCATGGGGCGGCCGGCACGCGGGAGTGATGCTCGCCACCATCGGCGGCATCTCGTATACGGCCCACCTCCTTCGCAGCCATGCGGCGACCTCGCTCGTGCTCTTCACGACGCTCCTCATCCTGCAACGCCTCAGTCGACCGGCACGCATCCGGGCCCTTGCAGCCCTCGTCCTCGGTGTTGCACTCGTCGCATCGTCATTCGCCGGTCTCACGGCATACCGGGATGCGTACCTCTCACGGGCGGTCCCGAACCACGAGCCCACGCCGATCGGTCATCCGTTCTGGCACAGCGTGTACCTGGGCCTCGCATACCTGCCGAACCCGTACGTGAGTGCGTGGGATGACCGCGTCGCCGCAGCCAAGGCGGCGGAACTCGCACCCGAAGCGCCGTACCTCTCGCCAGCGTATGAGAATGCGCTGATGGCCGAGTACCTCCGCGTCATCGGAGGCGACCCCCTGTTCGCGCTGAGGACGTACGGGGCGAAGCTCGCTGTGGTGATCCCACGTGTGTTCGTACTGATCGGTCTCGGATGGTTCGCCCTCTCGCGTCGACGCCCGCCACGCTTCGTGCTCGTCGCGTTCCTTCTCGCTATCGCATTCGAAGCGCTCCCTAGCCTGGTCACGCTGCCAGCTCACAGATACATGCTCGGCTTGTACACCTGGTCAGCGATGTTCGGTATCGTGTGCGTCATGGAGGTACACGATCCCCCTGCGTTCGAGGCCCACACGCGCACCGCAAGAGAGACATCGGAGGAACCGCGCGCGTAAGCGGGAGAGGAACCGGAAATGCCTTCGTCCGAGCTCCACAGCGTCGTCGTCCCGATGTTCAACGAAGAGGAGGTCATCGACGCGCTCTTCGAGCGGCTCGTTCCGGTATTGAGGGCACTGCCAGCCTACGAGATCATCGTCGTGGACGACGGGAGCACGGACGGCACGTGGGAGCGGCTCGTCGCGGCCGCTCAGCGCATCCCGCGCCTGCGCCTCATCCGTTTCTCCCGTAACTTCGGCCACCAGCTCGCCATCACAGCGGGCATCGACGCTGCAGTGGGAGATACGGTGACCGTGATCGACGCCGATCTGCAGGACCCGCCGGAACTCATCCCCGACCTCATCGAACGATGGCGAGCAGGCGCGGATGTGGTGTTCGCCGTCAGGCGCGTACGCAAGGGGGAGAACGCTTTCAAGCGTCTCACCGCCAAGCTCTTCTACCGTACCATCCGCCGTCTCTCGTCGGTCGACCTTCCCCTGGATGCGGGCGATTTCCGCCTCATGAGTCGGCGAGCAGCCGACGCGCTCGTTTCGATGCGTGAGCGCAGCCGGTACGTACGCGGTCTCGTGGCTTGGCTTGGCTTTCGTCAGGACTTCGTGGAGTACGAGCGCGACGCGCGCGCTGCCGGAGAGACGAAGTACCCCCTCAGCAAGATGCTGCGATTCGCGGCAGACGGTATCGTGTCCTTCTCGCTCAAGCCGCTGGAGATCACAGGGATGCTCGGCGCCCTTGCGGCACTGCTCGGCTTCGTGGTCCTCACCTATGCCGTACTCGCACGCCTCACAGGACGTGATGTGCTGCCGGGGTGGACGTCCCTCATGGTCGCGATCCTGTTCATGGGCGGTGCGCAGCTCCTCGCTCTCGCCGTACTCGGCGAGTACGTGGGACGCATCTACGAGGAGGTCAAGGGCAGGCCTCTCTACGTCGTGCGTGATCGCTTCGGGTTCGGCGAGGCTGCCGAGCGCGCCCACCCCCCTGACTGAGCGCCCCTACCCCACGATCCGTTCGAGCGTCTCGCGGAGCGCCGGGCCGAACTCCTCGCTCGCGAGCGTCAGGCGGATGTTCGCCTCCAGCCAGGAGAGCACGTTGCCCGTGTCGTACCCGTCGCAATCCATCGTGACCGCGTAGATGTCCTCACTGCGCAGCAGTTCGCGCAACGCATCGGTGAGCTGGATCTCGTCGCCCCGGCCAGGCTCGACGTGCGGCAGGATCTCCATGACCTTCGGCGTGAGTAGGTACCGTCCGAAGATGGCGAGCGTGCTCGGCGCCGTGTTCACCGCCGGCTTCTCTACGAGGTCGCTCACCTTCCACAGTCCAGGCTCGACCTCGTGCCCTGCGATCACGCCGTAGCGGCTCACGAGGTGCGGCTCGACCGGCATCACCGCGAGCACCGAACACCCGAAGCGCTCGTGCACCGCCTTGAGCTTCGGCAGGCAGTCGCCGGCCGGTACGATCACATCGCCGAGCAGGACGTAGAAGGGTTCGGTACCGGTGTGCGCCGCGCCACACAGCACAGCGTGCCCGAGACCGCGGGGCCGCTTCTGCCGCACGTAGAAGACCTCCGCGAGCTCACTGATCGCGCGCACCTCGCGGAGCTTCTCGGTGTTGCCCGCGCGCTCGAGCAGGTCCTCGAGCTCCACCGAGCGGTCGAAGTGGTCCTCGATCGCGCGCTTCCCGCGCCCGGTGACGATGAGCACGTCGTTCACACCAGCGGCGACCGCCTCCTCGACGACGTACTGGATGACCGGCTTGTCGACGACCGGGAGCATCTCCTTGGGCTGCGACTTCGTGACCGGCAGGAACCGCGTACCGAGACCTGCGGCAGGGATGATGGCCTTCATGATCCGCCCTTCGCCTTCACTCGCCGCGCAGCGTGCGCGACCTGACCCATCTTACAGCGACGCGAGCACGCGCGCCGCCGCCTCCGTCATCGCGTCGATGTCCTCATCGGTGTGCGCGAGCCCGACGAAGGTCGCCTCGAACTGACTCGGCGCGAGGTAGACCCCCGCTTCGAGCATACCGCGGAAGTACCGTGCATAGCGCTCGACATCGCTCGTCGAAGCGCTCGCCCAGTCGCGGACCTCCTCACCCGTGAAGAACAGGCACGCCATCGACCCGACGCGCGTGAGGTACGCCTCGATGCCCGCGGCCTCCACCGCGTCACGCAGCCCCGCCTCGAGGCGGGCACCCGTGCGTTCCAGCTCATCGTAGACGCCCGGCTGGCGGAGCGCCTCGATGAGCGCGAGCCCCGCGACCATCGCGACCGGGTTGCCCGAGAGCGTACCGGCCTGGTAGATGGGGCCGACCGGTGCGAGGTGCTCCATGATCTCGCGCTTGCCGCCGAATGCACCGACGGGGAAGCCACCGCCGATGATCTTCCCGAGCGTCGTGAGGTCCGGCATGACGCCGTATCGCTCCTGCGCCCCGCCGAGCGCTACACGGAAGCCCGTGATGACCTCGTCGAAGATGAGCACGGCGCCGTACACATCGCACAGCGAGCGGAGCCCCTCCAGGAAACCGGGGGCGGGCGGCACCACACCCATGTTGCCGGCGACCGGCTCGACGATGACCGCGGCTATCGTCTCGCCTTCGGCCTCGAAGGTCGCCCGCACGGCCTCCAGGTCGTTGTACGGGAGCACGACCGTGTCCTTGGCGGCGCCCTGCGTCACGCCCGGCGTGCTCGGGATGCCGAGGGTGAGAAGCCCGCTGCCCGCTGCGACGAGGAGCGCATCGGAGTGGCCGTGGTAGCAACCGTCGAACTTGATGAAGCGCTCGCGACCCGTGTACCCGCGCGCGAGCCGGATGGCGCTCATCGTCGCCTCGGTGCCACTCGAGACCATGCGCACCATCTCGATCGAGGGTACGGCCGCGCAGACGGCTTCCGCCATGCGGACCTCGAGCTCGGTCGGGGCGCCATACGACGTGCCCTTCTCGAGCTGCTCGCGCACTGCGTCGAGCACCACGTCCGGAGCATGCCCGAGGATCATCGGCCCCCATGAAGCGACGAAATCGATGTACTCGTTGCCATCCGCGTCGAAGATTCGGCTCCCCTTAGCGCGCTCGATGAACAGCGGGTCGCCACCGACGCTCCGGAATGCCCGAACCGGCGAGTTGACGCCACCAGGGATGACGCGGGAAGCGCGCTCGATGAGCTCACGGGAGCGTGCGTTTCGCATGCTTTCGACCCCTTCCGATGGGTGCGATGTCACCGAGAAGCGAGTATACCAGTGCTCACGGACTCGCCGGAGCGAGGACGTCGTGAACGTCGTAGATGTTCACACCGCTCGAGACCGTCTCGCGCGAGAAGCCGATGAGCGGACGCCCGACGAACCGCACATCGATGCGCTTCGTGCCGAAGAAGTGGCGGTTCAGCGGCTCCTGTACGAGCCGGACGCCGCCGATGACGATACCCCAGGACTCCTCTGTGCAGGTGGCCTGGGGCAGCATGTCGCTTCCGTCCGGGTTCGTGAACGTCCCGTACGTCACGACGAACGCCCGCCCCCGTACGGGCGCTTGGAGATCCGCTGCCGATGCGAAGGTCGCCGGCAGCCACACGATCCTCGCCGGCGCGAGTGTGTGCTCGACCATGGGCTGGTAGTTGCCCATGATCTCATCGGTCACGTACACGACCGTCTCCTCGTCAGGCTCGATGATGTCGCGCACAGCGACAGGCGACCACTTCCCGTACTTGACCGCGGCAAGCAGGAGCGCCGACGAGACGAGCATGAGCGCGGCGAGCACCCCCAGCGCGAGAGGCCACGCGCGTACCGGCCTGCGCGCGACGAGCGCGGCATACCCGCGCCCGAGCGCGAGCGCGAGCAGCGGACCGAAGGGCAGCAGGTAGTAGCTGTGGAATCGGAATGCGAGATAGAAGGCCGTCTCCACGGCGAGCCACGTGAGCACGAGCGCGTCGCCTGGGGTGCGCTTGCGCGCCATGTACACGAGCCCGGCAAGCGCGAGGACGAGGGCCACGGGCATCGTGAAGAACGCGAGCTCGCCCAAGTACACGCGCTTGAAGAACGCGAAGCTCATCGGCTTCTCGGAGGCCGACGCCGCGAGGGCACCCTGTGTGCCGAGGTACGCCGAGGCGTCCCGCACGAGCTGCACGACGTACCACGGCGCGCCGAGGAGCACGAAACCGCCCGCGAAGTACCACGTCCGCACATCCTTCAGCCACGCAAGCCCGCGCGTCCGCCACGTCTGCCAGATCGCGAGCACACCCACGACGAGGACCGCTGGCAGCTTCGTCGCCAGCCCGAGGCCGAGGAGTGCGCCACCGAGCGCCGCTTGGAAGCGAGCGCCGCTCACAAGCGACCGGCAGAAGTGGTGGACGCCCGCCACGGTGAACATCACCATGAGCGAGTCGACCTGTGCGTTGTGGTTGACCAGCACCACGCCGGGCATGACGGCGAGCATGAGCGCCGCGACCCGGCCGACCCGCTTGGTGTACAGCAGTCGTCCGAGCAGGTACGCGTACAGCACGGTGATGACGCCCGCGACCGCTGAGACGCCACGGGCAGCAGCGATGGTCCGGCCGACGACGCGCATCATAAGGCTCACGAGAAGCGTGTACAGCGGCGGGTTGTTGATGTCGAGCGGAGCGGTGAGCCAATCGAAGGGGCCGCGTGAGAGCTCTCGTATCGCATTGAGCAGGTAGAAGCCCTCGTTGAAGGTGTGGTAGCCACCGTCCGCGATCACGCCGAGTCGATATGCCCGCACCACGAGCGCGAGGAGCAGCACCGCCCCGACGATGAGCATCTCCCGCATGTCCCATGCCTCTGGACCGCTCCGTGAACGTTCCATGCGACCCCCTCGCACCCTCAGGACCCGGCCACGAGCACCACGCCGACGACCACGAGCGCGACGCCCGCCCACTGTCTCGGGGCGAGGCGCTCGCCGAACAGCATGCTCGCCAGCACGCAGACCGCCACGTAGGCGAGCCCGAAGAACGGATAGGCGTAGCTGAGCTCCACCCGCGAGAGCACCACGACCCACGCGATGGCTGACACCACGTAGATCGCGAGCCCGCCCGGCACGAGCCACACCGATGCCACGTCGCGCACGAGCGTCCAGGCAGCGGCTGCGCGCCCCCACGAGATCGGCCCGACGCGGCGCATCCCGGCTCGCAGCATGAGCTGGCCGACGACAGCCAGGGCGATCGTGCCGAGGATGGCTCCGATGCGCGCCGTCATCCTCGGTCACCCGCCGTACGCGCACCGCTCGCAACGAGGACCACCCCGACCGTGATGGCGACGAGTCCGAGCCAACGCTGCACGCCCACGTGCTCCCCCGTGAGCCGCGAAGCGACCACGACGAGGACGTAGCTCGCCGCTCCGAGCGGGTAGACCGTCGCGAGCTCCATGCGGGACAGCACCACGAGCCAGATGAGGGCGGAGATGCCGTACGTCGCCAGACCAGCGAGGACCTCGACGCGCCCGAAGGCCATCTGGAGCACCGTGAGGAGGTCCGCCGTGTGCAGCCCGTGCGTCCCGAGCTTCATGAGCACCTGACCCGCTGCCCCGAGCGTCACGCTCGCCGCAACGAGCGCGAGACCCGCGCAGTCGACCCGCGACCTGCTCATGCGAGCTCCTTCGCGAGGATCTCCACGATGCGCTTCGCTGCCGTCCCATCCCCGAATGGGTTGGCCGCGTGCGCCATCTCCGCGTACGCATCCGCGTCGGTCAGGAGCCGCACGGCCTCGTCGCGCACCCGTGCACGGTCCGTCCCCACGAGGCGCACGCACCCTGCCTCGACCGCTTCTGGCCGCTCGGTCACCTCGCGCAGGACGAGCACGGGCACGCCGAGCGCCGGAGCCTCCTCCTGGATGCCACCTGAATCGCTCAGCACGAGCGTCGAGGCCTTGAGGACGTGCGCGAACGGGACGTACGGCAACGGACCCAGGAGCGTGACGCGCTCGAGCCCTCCGAGGATGCCCGTGACCGTCTCGCGGACCCGGGGGTTGGCGTGCGTTGCGACGAGCACGTGCACATCGTCAAGCGCTTCTGTGAGGTCACGGATAGCGCGGCAGGCCTCGGCGATGGGCTTCCCCCAGTTCTCGCGGCGGTGCATCGTCACGAGGACGATGCGGCGGCCCGACGCGATCACCGAAGCGATCGACGGATCCTCGAACGTGTACGGCCGGGCCACCACGTCGAGCAGTGCGTCGATGACCGTGTTGCCCGTCACCCAGATCGAGCGCTCATCCACACCCTCCGCGAGCAGCCGGGAGCGTGCGAGCCCCGTAGGGGCGAAGTGGTACTGCGCAAGCACGCTCGTCAGACGACGGTCGATCTCCTCAGGGAAGGGACGGAAGCGGTCGAAGCTCCGCAGGCCGGCCTCCACGTGGCCGACCGGCACGCGATGGTAGAACGCCGCGAGCGCAGCGGAGAACGTCGTCGTGGTGTCGCCCTGCACGAGGCACGCGTGCGGCTCCAGGCGCGCGATGACCGCGTCGAGGCCCCTAACGGCACGCTCCGTGATCTCGGCGAGCGTCTGGCCGTGCCGCATGATGTCCAGATCCACGTCGGGCACGATGCCGAACGTCTCGAGCACCTGGTCGAGCATCTCGCGGTGCTGCGCCGTCACCGCCACGATCGGCTCGAACGTCCCCCGGCGCTCGCGAAGCGCGCGCACGACCGGCGCCATCTTGATGGCCTCTGGCCTGGTCCCGAACACCACCAGTACACGGCGCCGGCTCACGAGCGGTCGCCCCTCTCGGTCATCATGCGTGCGAGCACCCTCCCGTACGCCGCGATCGTCGGCCAGATCCTGATGGTCGAGGCCGAGCGCTTCTCCTCGTAGTGCAGCACGAACGGCACCTCGGCGAAGCGCGCGTGCCCTCGCAGCCGCTCCGCGAGCTCCACCATGCAGCCGAATCCCCGTTCCCGCACGAAGCGGTCCCCGTAGCGCTCGAACGCCCACGCGAGCACGGCGGCGCGGTACGCCCGGAAGCCACACGAGTAGTCTCGCACGCCGGGGATGGGTCGCACCAGCGAGACGATGGCGCTCGCACCCCACGACAGCAAGCGCCGAAGCGCGCTCACGCCTCGAACGCCAGCCCCCTGCTGGTAGCGCGAGGCGATCACGACGTCCGCTCCGCGATCGAGCGCATCGAGCATCGCTGGCACGTACGCGGGGTCATGCGTGAGGTCCGCATCCAGGGTGACCACGACATCATCGGGAGCCGCGGCGAGGGTGGCTTCCTTGAGACCTCGCGCGATCGTCACGCCGAGACCCTGGTTCGGCTCGTTCCGGATGACGCGGACCGGCATCGTCCCAGCACGGGCTGATGCGAGCTCGCCGGTGCCGTCCGAGCTGCCGTCATCCACGACGAGGACATCGTAGGCAAGACGGTTCTGCTCGCAGACCTCCTCGATCCGGTCGAGGAGCGCGCCGATGCTGTCAGCCTCGTCGTACGCCGGCAGGACGAAGTGCACGACCCTCTCGCTCACGATGCACCCCTGATGAAGAGCGTGGGTGCGACGTCCTTCACGGTTCGTACCGCACGCGGCTGGACCGGCGCGTCGCAGCCGATGGCGCGAGCGAACGCCTGCAACCGTTCGGCGGCCTCGGCCATCGTCGAGCCGCCCACGAGAACGGAAAGCTCGCGATGCCCCCCGCTGCCCCGCCGTACGAAGCACCAGCGCACACCCTGGACCGTCGATGACGCGGCACCGGCCCGCGCGACCTGCCCGTCGTCCACTCGCAAGGCGCCCGCGACCCCTAAGCGCATGCGCTCGTGCGCGCCGCTCGCCGCGACGCGCTCGATCACGCCTTGACCAAGCCATCCTCGCAGGGTCTCGATCACCCATGCTTCGTCGAGATCGTAGCCGCACTCGGCGATCGTCCGCGCGATCTCGGCGTAGGGGTGCTCCGTGAGCGTGATGCCCGACTGCGCCAACCGGGCGAGGAACTCCTGTTCGCGGGACAGGTGGACGGGCGTGCTGGTGCTGGCGCCGAGAACGCCGAAGGGTGCCGCCACGATGAGGTCGGGAGGCATGACGAGCACCACGTCCGAGGCGTCGAGCGCGATGCGAAGCTGCTCGAGGGCCGTTCGCTGTTCGACCACGGTTCGCGCGACGACCGTGAGCCACACGTCGTACGACCAACCCTCGACCTCGAAGGCGCTCGACACGTGCGGGAGCTCAGCGATGATCTCGCTTGCACGCTCGAGGCCATCCTCGCCGACGCCCATCCCCACGAGCGCGACGCTGTGGCCGGTCCTGTCGGCCGAGAAGGCGGCGCGCACGGGGCCGACACGCCCGCCAGCGCGGGCCCGACGGGCGGCGGCGAGGACCTCCGCCTCGGGTGCCCCGAGCTCGGAGGCGAGCACATGGAACGGCCGCGGGACGATCGGGAACGCCTCCTGCAGCCGCCGGACGACCGCCTCCTCGAGCTCGGGTCTCCTCGCGTCGCCCCCGGTCATCCCCTCACCCCTCACTCGATGGGATGACCGAACCCTCTCTCGGCTCGTAGATGCAGTACGGTTCCGCTTCGAGGTAGTCACCGGTGATCTCGAGGGCACGCGCTCGACAACCCCCGCAGACGGCCTTGTACTCGCAGCGCCCGCACTTGCCCTTCAGCTTGCTATAGTCGCGCAGGTCGTTGAAGACGGGGGAGTTCGTCCAGATCTCCGAGAACGGCGTTCGCTTCACGTTGCCGAGCTGCATGTCGAAGTAGCCGCACGGCTGCACATCGCCGACGTGATTGATGAAGCAGAAGGTGATGCCTCCCAGGCAGCCGCGCGTCATCGCATCCAGGCCGTACTCCTCACGGGTGACCTTGCGGCCCTCAGCCTTCGCGAGCTGCCTGATGATCCGGTAGTAGTGCGGCGAGTCGGTGGGCTTGAAGTGCAGCGGGCTCGTCTTCTGGCGATGGTACGCCCACGTGAGCACGCGCTCGTACTCCTCGGGCGGCAGCTCCTTGTCGAGCAGATCGGCACCCCGCCCCGTGGGGACGAGCATGAAGATGTGGAACGCGTCCACGCCGAGCGATTCGGCCAGGTCGTGCACGTCGGCCACTTTCGTGTGGTTGAGCGTGGTGACTGTCATGTTGATCTGCACGCCGATGCCGTGCCGCTTGGCGATCCTGATGCCCTCGATCGAAGCGTCGAAGCAGCCGGGCTGCCCCCGGAACGCGTCGTGCTCCTCGGCCGTCGGGAAGTCGATCGAGACCGAGATGCGCGGGATGCCGTGCTCGGCCATCTTCGATGCGATCTCATCGGTGATGAGGGTGGCGTTCGTGCCGATGACCGGCATGCAGCCCTTCTCGTGCGCGTAGTCGACGATCTCCCAGATGTCGGGTCGCATGAGCGGCTCGCCACCGGTCAGGATGATGATGGGGTTCGAGATCGTCGCGATGTCGTCGATCACGGCCTTGATCTCATCGAGGGTGAGCTCACCGGGGTAGGCGCCGAACTCAGCTGCCGCGCGACAGTGGGCGCAGCTGAGGTTGCACGAGCGAGTGATCTCCCACGCGATGATGCGCGGGGCCTTGATGCCGGTGCGCTCCTCGTACGCGAGCGCCTGCGGCCCGCCGCCAGGCCGGAAGCCGACGCTGCGCGCGCCACCGTGACGCTGGCGGGACATCGGGACACCCGCAGGGTGCCCGCCGGGATGCCCGCCCGCGGGGACCGACACGCCGGTCCCACAGCCCGCCTCTGCCGTAGCGAGCTCGTCCTCATCGATCGTGGGGCGGTCGTCGCCGAGCGCCTCCTCGAGGTCGAGATCGGGCCGGGCGTCCGGGTTGCCCACGTCGTCAGTCATCACGTCACACACCTTTCGCAAGCACGAGCGGTCGGTTCACACCGCAGGAGACGGACACCCACACGAGCACATCAGCACGCCGGATCCGAGCGGCTCAGCTCTCGGCAAGCCAGCGCGCGACGTCCTTCGCGTGATACGTGAGGATGAGGTCTGCCCCGGCACGCTTGAAGCCCGTGATCGTCTCGAGCACCACGCGACGCTCGTCGATCCACCCATTGCGCGCAGCAGCCTTGACCATGGCGTACTCGCCGCTCACGTTGTAGGCGGCGGTCGGGTACCCGAACGTGTCCTTGACGCGACGGATGATGTCCATGTAGGCGAGTCCGGGCTTGACCATGACGATGTCCGCGCCCTCCTCGATGTCGAGCGCCACCTCGCGCAGCGCCTCATCGCTGTTGGCCGGGTCCATCTGGTAGGCGCGGCGGTCACCGAACGCCGGCGCGCTCGCCGCCGCGTCTCGGAACGGCCCGTAGTACGCGCTCGCGTACTTCGCGGAGTACGCCATGATGGGCACGTGCTGGAAGCCCTCCGCGTCCAGCGCACTGCGGATGGCGCCGACCCGCCCGTCCATCATGTCCGAGGGTGCCACCATGTCCGCGCCGGCCTCCGCGTGGCTCACCGCCGTCTGGGCGAGCAGCTCGAGGGTGACGTCGTTCATGACCTCACCGTGCGCGTCGAGCACGCCACAGTGCCCATGCGAGGTGTACTCGCACATGCACACGTCCGTGATGACGAACATCTCGGGTTCGTGCGCCTTGATGGTGCGGATAGCCTGCTGGATGATGCCCTCATCAGCGTACGCACCGCTCCCCGCCTCATCCTTGGCCTCCGGGACGCCGAACAGGATCACCGCAGGGATGCCGAGGCTCTCGATCTCATCGATCTCGGCCGGCAGCTGGTCGAGTGAGAGGTTGAACACCCCCGGCATCGAGGGCACCTCGCGGCGGACACCCTCACCGAACTCCACGAAGAGCGGGTAGATGAGGTCGCGGACGTCGAGTGATGTCTCGCGCACCATCGCGCGCAGCACCTCCGTGCGGCGCAGCCGTCGGGGTCTGATGGTCGGGAACTCCATGAGCGTGCCTCCTTCCATGCGGCCGTCGGGCCGCTCACTCGACGAACGGCTCGATGTCGATGGGCTCCTGCGCGGCATCGACCGAGACCGCTGGCTTTTCGCCGTCGGTCCGGCCGCCGGTCACGTGGTCCACGTAGCGCTTGAAGAGCAGCACGGCCCACAGCGCACAGACAGCCATCACGACCCAGAACAGGAGCTGGACGATCGGCCCCACGTAGTAGATGACCTGCTCGAACCCCGATTCCGGACCCAGCATCGACCATGCCTCCTCACATCCGCTTCACAAGCAGTCGAGGCGCCCCGCGATGAGGCGCCTCGACATCGTATCCGTTGGTGGAGATGAGCGGACTCGAACCGCCGGCCTCTACCGTGCGAAGGTAGCGCTCTCCCAGCTGAGCTACATCCCCATCGTCACCGGCCCGACCGCATCGGGCAGGTGTATACAATGCCGAGCGATGCTCGCTTTGTCAATCCGTGCGCCGAGGATGCGCCTGCACGTACGCCACCAGCGCATCCACGAGTGCCGGCACCGTGTACTCCTCAGGTTCCACATCGACGCGCAACCCGGCCTCGCGTGCCGTCTTCGCGGTCACCGGTCCGATGCACGCCACGATCATGCGTGAGAAGTCCACGCCCTCCGCGAGCGCCAGGAAGTGTCTCACCGTCGAGGATGACGTGAACGTGACGGCATCCACCGTGCCCTCCTGCATGCGACGCAAGACCACAGGATCGCCCGGCCCGCGAACCGTCCGGTACACGGTGACGACATCGACGAACGCTCCCAGGCGCCGCAGCTCCTCGGGCAGGACCTCGCGCGCTTCGAGCGCGCGAGGGATGAGGATCCGCGTGCCCTCACCGACGCCGCGCGCACACAGTCCGCTCAGTACGCCCTCACCCACGTGCTCGTCCGGCACGAAGTCGGGGTTCACGCCGCGCGCGGAGCACGCTGCCGCGGTCGCCGGCCCCACCGCCGCGACCCGCAGTCCCGCGAGGTGCCGAGCGTCCTTGTCCGCAGCGCCCAGCCGAGCGAAGAAGCGCTCGACCGCGTTCACGGAGCTGAAGATGACCCAGGAGTACACGTCGAGGTGCCTGATGGCCTCATCGACAGGCGCCCAGTCCTCCGGGTCGTCGAAGGCGATCGTCGGGAAGGTGAGGACTTCCGCGCCCGCATCTTCGAGCAGGTCAGCGAGCGCGGATGCCTGCGATCGCGCACGAGTCACGACGACCGACAGACCATCGAGCGCTCGCGTGTGACCTTCGGCGACCATCGCTCACCTCACGTCGAGAGCAGCTCGTCGGCCCGCTCGGCGCCGCGGATCTGCGCAAGGATCTCACCCGCACCGAGCTCGAGGAGACGCTCGACCATCGCCTCACCGAGCGCCTCGGGCTCGCCGGCGTCGCCGCACAGCTGCGAGCGGACGATGTGCGACCCATCGAGCGAGCCGACCATGGCGTCCATGGTGAGCGTACCCTCCTCGTAGCGGCAGTACGCGCCGATGGGCACCTGACAGCCGCCTTCGAGCCGTCGCATGACGACCCGCTCAGCGGTCACGCACTCCATCGTCTCGGGATGCCCGATGCGCTCCATGACGTGAAGCAGGTACTCGTCATCCTCGCGGATCTCCACGCCGATGGCGCCCTGACCGACCGCCGAGACCATCTGCGTCGTCGGGATGTGGTGCGTGATGCGATCCGCCCAACCCATGCGGGTGATGCCTGCCGCTGCGAGGATGACCGCGTCGACCTCGCCCGTCTCTGCCTTGCGCATGCGCGTGTCGAGGTTACCACGCACGTCCACGATCTCCACGTCCGGTCGCAACGCGCGCACCTGCGCGACGCGGCGCAGGCTCGAGGTCCCCACGCGCGCGCCCTCGGGGAGCGTGTCGAGCGTGTAGCCGGCTCCGCTCACGATGACGTCGCGCGGATCGACGCGCTCGGGCATCGCTGCGATGATGAGTCCCTCGGGGAGCTCGGTCGGCACATCCTTCATGGAGTGGACGCACAGGTCGACCTCACCAGCCATGAGCGCGACCTCGAGCTCCTTGGTGAACAGACCCTTGCCGCCCACCTTCGCGAGCGGCACGTCGAGGATCTTGTCCCCTGTGGTCTTGATGACCTTGAGCTCCGCCGGCAGCCCCGTGACCTGCTCGACGAGCCCCTTGATGTACTCCGCTTGCCACAGCGCGAGCTTGCTCCCGCGCGTACCGATGACGAGCTTCTCGCGCTCAGCAGCCAAGACTCTCTCCCGTCTCACTCGCTTGTGATGTCTGGTCGTGGATCTCGCGTGCCCTGCGATTGAGCAGACCGCGGAGCAGCCCTCGCTTCACCGCGGTCTCGTCGAGGCCGTACAGCGCGCGAGCAGCCTCCACGAGCACGTACCCGTCGGCCTCCTCCGTCGCTTGCTTGAGCCGAGCGGTCGGCCCGTGGAGCATCTTGTTAACGATCGCGCACGTGAGCGCGTCGATCGTAGCGAGCTCCTTCTCCGAGAGGCCACCCAAGCGCTTGAGTGCGCGCTCGAGCTCGGCTTGCCGGATGGCCTCGGCCTTCGCACGGATCGCCGCCACGGTCGGAACGACCTCGAGCGACTCACGCCACCGCAGGAACTCCTCGATCTCCTCCTCGATGATGGCTTCTGCGCGCTTGGCCTCGCGCATGCGCTCCTCGAGGTTGGCCTCGACCACGCCGTTGAGGTCATCGATGTCGTAGAGGAACACATCCGCGAGCTCGTTGGCCTCGGGGTCGATGTCGCGCGGCAGCGCGATGTCGATGAGGAAGAGCGGGCGCCCGCCCCGACCACGCATGACCGCCACCACATCGGCCTTCGACACGACGTAGCCTGGCGCGGCGGTCGAGGATATGACGATGTCGACGTCGCGCATGCGCTCGAACAGCTCCTCGAAGGGTATCGCTTCACCCGAGAACCGCGCAGCGAGGTCGCGGGCCCGCTCGTACGTGCGGTTCGCCACGAGCACCTCGCGCACCCCGTTGCACACGAGGTGCTTGGCCGTGAGCTCACTCATCTTGCCTGCGCCGATGATGAGGATCGAGCGCCCCTCGAGCGTCTCGAAGACCTTCTTGGCGAGCTCCACCGCGGCGTACGAGATGGACACCGCGTTCTCACCGATCTCCGTCTCGCTGCGGACGCGCTTGCCGACCTCGAAGGACTGCCGGAACAGCTTGTTGAACGCGCGTCCCGTGGCGCCAACCTGGAACGCGTGCTCGTAGGCCTCCTTCACCTGACCGAGGATCTGCGCCTCGCCGATGACCATCGAATCGAGGGAGGAGACGACGCGGAACAGGTGGCGAACGACCGCATCACCCTTGACGATGTAGAGGTACCTGATGAGGTCGTGACGGTCGAGGTCGTGGTAGTCGACGAGGAAGTCGATGATCGCGTCGACGCCTGCATCACCGTCACCCGCGAGGGCATAGATCTCCGTACGGTTGCAGGTGGACACGATGACAGCTTCGGACAGCGGCTCGCAGGAGGTGAGCAGACCGAGCGCCTCGGCTTGTCGGCTGGCCGGGAACGTGAGGCGCTCCCTCATCTCTATCGGCGCGGTCTTGTGACTCAGACCGACGAGGACCAGATGCATACGACCTGCTTCATCTCGACGCTCATGCATCCCACGCCATCGAACGTGGGTCGCCCCCGCCGGTGCGGTGCGTTGTTGTTCAGGCAAGCATCCCCGGCGGGGGCGGTATGACACACGTATGCACGCACCTTTCGCGCTCGCCTGAACGTGGTCATCGTACCATCGCGCCCACCGGTCGGCAACGCACACATCGCCGCTTCGAGCCCACCGGCGAACCGCCAGACGAGCGGCTCCGGAACGGCTCCGGTGGTCAGTCGAGCACGATCCTGTCGAGCAGCGCCTGAGATGCATCGAGTGCATACCTTCGAACCTGCTCCCATGCGTACGGCACGAGCATCACCGGTTCCGGCTCGGCTTCAGCGTCCTCAAAGTACGCAAGAGAACGGGCGATGTGCACGGGATTGTATGAGACGCCCGGGAACTTGCGAGGTAGCGCTGCGACGATCGTAGCGATCGGGATTCCATGCTCACCAAGGTGGTACAGGTCGATGAAGTCCTTGCGGCTCCCCCGCTGTAAGACCGCGATGAGCTTCATGCATCCGATGTCGAGAAGCGAGGCCAACGGGATGGCGAACGGCGTTGCGAGCGGCTCTTCGATGAGCGGGGCCACGTAGTGGAACAGGCTGGTCCTCACTCCTGCGACAGTGCCCACGAGCGTTCCAGGCTCGGCGCGGTCGACCACGACATCGCCCACCGCAGCGAGAGCGTGCCGGACTCGATCGAACGACCACGGCCGCTCCGTGAACAGACCGAGGTCGATCGACTTCCGATGCCCGATCTGCAGCGCAGCTGCGGTTCCACCAGCAAGGTAGAAATGACGCAGTTCAGGCTGCTCGCCGAGCCGCTCGAGCACCTCGATGACATCGGAATCGAGCACTGCGGTGTGGAGCGAGACGCTGTCACGCGTCACGGTCGATCCTCTCTCGCAGCAGCGTCGTCCAGGCTACAGATGCCCGACGGCTCAGTCCACGCGCGTGCACGGCGACATCCAGGATGAGTTCGAGCGGATACCGGCCGAACATCCAGCGGACGTGACCGGGACGTCCCGCCTCGAGGATGCGCTCGATCAGGAACCGCGCGTTGCCGTCCGGATCGATACTCGCAGGGTCGATGTCCCACAGTATGCTGCTCGGATCAGGGAGCTGCTGCACGCCGAGACCCCGCTTGAGCATGCGGTCGAGCTCCGCGCGTGGGATGCGCGTGACGCGCTCAGAGACGCGCACGGCCGCGAGCCGGCCGGCCCTGATCCACAAGTGTATCGTTCGTGGCGTCACACCGAGCGCCTTCGCCGCTTGGGCAGGCGTCACGAACTCGCTTGCATCTGTCACGGCACCATTGGTCCTCATACTGCATATGATTGCATGTGTGGCGCGCGATTTCTCTTATTTCGCTTATGAGAGCCAGGGCCGATGACTCAGCTCGCCCTGGTTGACCAGCCGAGCAGGGGCACCCCGCGGAACCCGCGCGCGTCATCGCTCTCCATCGCCCGCCCGCCGAGCGCGGACCGCGGCGACCTGACGGTCGAACACGGCGAAGAGAAGCTCGGGGGCGAGGCCCTTGAGCCGGTACAGCAGCGCGTTCGTCGCCCCGGGGATGACGAGGTAGCGACCCCTCTCGGCGGCAGCGACGAGGACCTCGGCCATGTCACGCGGCGAGGCGGCCTTCACGCTGCCGTTGATGGCGGCGGTCTCCGCAGGCTCGATCTCGCGCTCGCGGGCGTAGCCTGGCGTGTCCACGTTCGGCGGACAGAGCACCGTCACACCGATGCCATGCGGCTTGAGCTCGCACCGCAGCACCTCCGCGAGGCCCATCACACCGAACTTGGCCGGCGAGTACGCGGAGTACCCGTAGACGCCGATGAAGCCTCCCATCGAGGAGACCATCGCGATGTGACCGCGCCCCCGCTCGATCATGCCGGGCGCCACGACACGAGCCGCGTACGTCACACCGAGGAGGTTGACGTCCACGTGCGAGCGGAACTCCGCTATCGGCAGTTCGGTGAAGCGCATCGGTGTGCAGTACCCCGCGCACGCGAAGAGCGCGTCCACGGGTCCCAGCTCCTGCACGATGCGCGCGTGTGCGGCCTCGACGGCGTCGTACGACGACACGTCGCACGGCACGGCGATGACCGATCGCCAGCCATCACGTCGGTCCGCTTCGACGAGCGACCGCGCCGCCTCCAGGCGTCCTGGGTCCCGAGCGATGAGCGCGACGTTCGCTCCGCGCGCGGCGAGCAGCCGCGCCGTCTCCAGACCGATCCCGCTCGATGCCCCCGTCACCATCGCGGTCGTTCCGTCGAGTCGCACCGGCGTGCCCCTCTCGCGCACGGTCGTTAGACGCCGAAGACGTGGAAGCCCGCGGGCACCGTCCGCGCGACCACGGCGAGCACGGCGACGAGCACGATCCCGACGAGCGCGATGTATGCCGTGGTCCGGGCGGACGCGCGCTCCGTGTAGTGCAGCACGAGGTACGTCCCGAACGTCGTCCACACCGCACCTGCGAGCATGACACGCGGGTCGGCCCACCAGCCGGGCGGGTCCGTCTCGATGGCACGCACGACACCGAGGAGCAGCCCCGCTGTGTACGCCGGGAACGCGAAGGCGATCGCCCGGCGCGCGAGCAGATCGATGTTCGGGAGTGCGGGTAGTCGCTTGAGCAGCACGCTCCTCGTGTGACGCTTGAGCTGACGCTCCTGTACGAGGTACGTGAGAGAAGCGAGCGCGCCGATGAGGAAGCCCGCATTGGCGAACACGATGAGCGCGACGTGGATGCCGATCTTCCAGTTCTCCACGAGCGGCGAGACGGGCTGGGCACTCTTGCGTCCGATGAGCGCCGAGACCGCCAGGAGCACGGATGCGACCGGCACCGCCACGGTGCCGTAGACCTTGATCTTGATGAGGTGCTCGATGGCGAAGTAGACCAGCACGAGGGCCCAGGCGAGCAGCACGAGCTGGTTCGGGCCATCCAGCCTCGTCCCATCCTCAGCGATCGAGCGCATGCCCACCGAGGCAGTGTGGCACAAGAACCCCGCACCCGTCAGGAACGTCGCATACCAGGAGTAGGCGATACGCTTGCTCAGGAAGTGGTACGCGTACAGGATGGAGGCTGCAGCGTACAGGAGCGCTGCGAACCAGAACGCGATGATCGCCGCTTGGAGCACCCTGCCTCCCTCAGGGTCAGGACCGCGCTCGCCGTTCGATCGACTCCTGCAGCACGTCGAGCTCCTTGGCGAGGCGGCGCAGGCGGACGAAGACCAGGCCGACGAACCCGAGGAGCGCGAGCCAGATGAGCGCGTAGGCCGCGATCACGAACGGTGCGTGCGGGATGACCTGCGAGTAGATGTCCTGCATGGCTAACCTCCCACGGCGATCTTGAGGGCGTCGAGACGCTCGCGGAGCTCCTCTTCTCGGAGCCGGAGCTGGTAGAACGCATACCCGAGGCACAGCATGCCGATCTGGGCCACGATGAAGGTCACGAGCATCGGCGGCTCGAGCCCGCCGCTCTTGAACACGACCGGATGCGTGCTCTGCATGACGCGGGTTATGAAGAACGAGATCGGCGCATCGATGAAGGCCAGGATGCCGAAGGCCGCCGCGTACGTCGCGCGACGCTCCTCATCCTCCACGGAGTTGCGCAGCACGAAGTACCCGATGACGAGGAGGGTCATGATGAAGTACGTCGTGAGGCGCGGCTCCCACTGCCACCAGACGTTCCACTCGATGCGCGTCCACAGGATGCCGGTGGCCATGGTGAGCAGCACGAAGAAGAGGGTGACCTCGGTGGCGATGCGCGCCTTCGTGTCGAACTCCCGGCGCTTCGTCATGAGGAAGCGGACGCCGTACAGCGCCGTGAAGAAGAACACGAGGAAGGAGGCCTCGGCGACCGGCACGTGGAAGTAGAAGATCTTCTGAGCGAAGTCGACCCTGCCATCCGGATAGAGGCTGGCTGGCGCCCAGAAGAACGCCATCAGGAATGCCGCGGTCGTGAGCACCGCCCCGAGCGCGAGGGTGATCTCGGGTATGAATGAGCGCTTCACGTGCACCTCCTCGACCTCACGCGCCGATGACGAACTCGTACAGCCCGTATGACACGAGCACCATTATGACATCGAACGCTGCTATCCACACCATCCACCCCCAGAACGCAGCGTCCGCACCGGGGCCGCCGATGACCGCCGCGAAGGTCGCGCCCACCGCCGCGCGCAGGAGCGGGTACTGCAGGGGCACGAACAGCACGGCGAGCAGGATGTCCTTACCCTTCGTGTTCACGGAGATCGTCGCGAGGAGCGTTCCGATCCCGGAGATGCCGACCGAGGCGGCGAACAGCACGAGCGCGATCATCCAGATCGGGCCACCCAAGCCCGCCTTGCCCTGCAGGAACAGGAACGTGAAGAGTGGCAGCGAGAGCGCCTCGACGACGAGTAGGAACAGTAGGTTCCCCGCGAACTTCGCAAGGAAGATGACCGGACGATCCACCGGCGCGAGCAGGATGGCGTCCAGGCAGCCCTGATCCTTCTCGTGCACGAACGAGCGGTTGAGCCCCAGCATGGACATGAAGATGAACGCGACCCAGATCAGGCCCGGCATCACCAGTCGCACGTCGAAGTTCTCGCCCGCTTCGGTGAGTGCTACCTGATACACGACCATCGTGAGGATGGCGTACAGGCCCATCGAGGTGACCATCTCACGGGTCCGCAGCTCCATCGTGATGTCCTTGCGCAGGATCGCGCGGAATTGGCGCATGCCGAGACCCGCCATCACGCCACCCCCATACCCACCACGCGGCGATACGTCTCGCGGAAGACCACCTCATCGAGAGCCTCGCGCGGCTCGAACAGCACCACCTTGCCCGCCGAGAGGATGAGCACGTGCGAGCACAGCTCGAGTCCCTTGTCGAGGTCATGACTGACCATCACGAACGTGTGATTCGCCCGGATGTCCCGCATGAGCCCATCGAGGATATCCGCGGCGTGCGGATCGAGTCCCGAGTAGGGCTCATCGAGGAAGAGGACATCGGGACGATGGAGCAGCGCCCGCGCGATGGAGAGTCGCTGGAGCATACCCCGCGAGAACGTCCGCACCACATCCAAGCGCCGGTGGTCGAGCTCGACGTCGACGAGGAGCTCACGTACGCGTGCCGTCGCATCGTCGACGCCGTACATCTCCGCGAAGAAGAGCAGGTTCTCCTCTGCCGTGAGGTCGGGGTAGAGCAGCGGGTCATGGCTGATGAGTCCGATGCGCGAGCGCAGCCGCTCCGCATCCTGGATCACATCGAGACCAGCCACGCGCACCGTTCCCTTCGTCGGGACGACGAGCGTGGTGAGCACCTTGAGGAGCGTGGTCTTGCCCGCCCCGTTCGGACCGAAGATCGAGAGGAACGAACCCGCCGGCAGCGTGAATGTCACATCATCGAGCGCCGTGCGCAGCCCGAATGAACGCGTGAGACCGGCGACGTCGATTGCGAGCGGCGATGCTGGCGCCTCGCCCACGTCCGACCCTCACGCCCTCTGCAGCGCAGGCTTGGGCCAGGCAGCGAGCGCGCTACCGAGGATCGTGATGATGAACCCTGCCCAGACCCACCACTGCACCGGGAAGAACTTGACCGTCACGAGCGCGTCGTCCTGCTGGTCGAGCCCGTGGAACGACACGAACACGTCCTTGAACGGCCCCTGGATGAGTCCGACCTTCTGGGTGGACTGCTGGCGGCTCCGCAGTTGTACCGGGAAGACGAGCTTGGGAGCGAGCGTCCCCATGCTCCGCCCATTCGCCTCGACGCTCATCCGCAGCGCATAGACGAGGTCCCCGTTCCGCTCGGTGACCTCGTCGAGGTCCTGGATGGTGAACGTGTAGGCACCGGCCTCCATCTTCGAGCCGGCCTTGGCTGGAGCCTCGAGCTCGTAGGTCTTGACGTACATCGTGGATCCGATGAGGCCGACGAGGATGATGCCCATCCCCAGATGCGTGAGATACCCGCCCGATTGCGTGCGCGCCTTCGTCATGATGCGCACAAGCGCGGCACCGAAGCTCTCTCCTCGTGCGGATGCCCGCTTCCTGGCGCCATCGATGAACAGGTACACCGGCAGCGCGATGGCGAATGCGGCCACGGCCAGACCGATGAGCGCGGTCACGTGGATGCCGAGCGCCCACTCGCCTGCCCGCGGCGAGTAGTACGGCAGCATCCCGAACCAGTACAGCGCGAACAGCCCCACGCCCATGCCGGCTGCGCCTGCGAGGGACCACCTGGCGCGGGACCAGAAGGTCTCCCAGCCCTGGCCTCCCCACGACAGGATCGGGCATACGGCCATCACGAGGATGTAGAAGATGCCGAGCGGCCGGGCGAGCATGTTGTACGTGTCCGGCCCGAACGACTGCCCGCCGCCAGGCATCCAGCGCGGCAACGCCTGCGCGAGCGTGAGGTATGCGATGAGGACGGCGGCGATGAGCATGATCACGTTGTTGAAGTAGTACGAGCCCTCCTTCGAGAGGATGCGCTCGAACGAGGCGTCACCCGTGAGCTGCTCACGTCGCACCACCACGCCGATGATCGCCACGGCGAGCGAGCCGACCATCATCGTGAGGAAGAGCCAGAACGACAGCGGGTCCTGCTCGAACGCGTGCACCGACTGCACGATACCCGAGCGCGTGATGAACGTCCCGAGCAGCACGAACACGAAGGTGATGGCCGCCATGAGGATCGTCCATGCCCTGAAGCCCTCACGCCGCCGGTACACGGTCATCGAGTGGATGAGGCCCACACCCGTGAGCCACGGCAGGAGCGAGGCGTTCTCAACCGGGTCCCACGCCCAGTACCCGCCGAATGCGAGCTCGATGTACGCCCAGATCGCGCCGAGTCCGATACCGATGCCCAGCAGCAGCCACGAGAAGACGGTGATGCGGTCGGAGAGCTCCACCCAGCGCTTCGACGTATCGCCGACGAACAGCGCTGCGAGCGCGAAGGCGAACGGCACCGTCAGACCCGCATAGCCCAAGAACAGCGTCGGGGGATGGGCGACCATCGCCCACGTCTGGAGGAGCGGGTTCATCGCGGCCTCGATGAGCAGCGCGCCGGTCGTCGGATCGAGGTACTGCGGGGGAAGCAGCTTGAAGGGGTTGTTCAGATCGATGAACAGGGCCGCGAGGAAGAACAGCTGCACGAAATCGAGGATGCCGAGCGCGGCGTAGGTCAGGCGGTCCTCGGTCCTGAGGGCCTTGAGCGCCACGTATGCCGTGAAGATCGCGAGCAGCCACTCCCAGAAGAGCAGCGAGCCCTCTCGCCCGGCCCAGACACCGGACAGGCGGTAGAGCCACGCCCAGGGACCGACGATCGTCGGATGGTTGTATGCGACGTACTCGAGCGTGAAGTTCTCACCGAGGAATGCGGCGGCGAGCAGGACGACCGCGAGCGTCGTGAAGAGCAGCGCGCCCACGCTCGCAATCGCTCCGAGTCTGCGCGCGCCGCTCGATGCAGCGGACGACACGCCGAACGCGACGGAGCCGATGCCGATGAGCGCAGACAGGCTCGCAAGGATGAGCAGAGCGTTACCGAGCGTATTGAGACCCATCGATACTCCGTTCGCCTCGCCGCCACATCACGTGTCCCCGTGCTCACACAGCCGAATGATCCCGGCGCGTCCTACCTGTCCGCCTCGTCAAGCGCGATCTCCCGCGCCTCGAAGCGCCCGTCCTTCGTGAGGGTTCCCTCTATCACGAGCTTCGCGCCGTCCGTGACACCATCCGGCAGCGCATCCGCCCACATGATGCCGATGGTCGTCTCGCCACTCGAGTTCGTACCGAGCACGAAGCGGACGTCCGAACCGCTCCCCGCGACAGTGCCGTCCACCACGTAGCCCGTGATCTTCGTCGGCGTGCCCACGAGATCGCTGGCGAGGATGGCGTCGACCGTGAGCGCATCCTTCGCGGAAGCGTACTTGCTCGGGCACTGCGTGATGAGCGTCTTGGCTTGCACGGTCTTGTCCGGGTTCACCATCCCCGTCACGATGGCGGTCGTCCCATCACCGAACGCGCTCGGGGTCGACCCGTCCCAGACGATGGTGAGCGTAGGACCGTTCGGATCGTCCTTGGGACGGATATCGAAGACGAGGGGCTTGCTGCCAGGGGTCCACGAGCCGGGCACGACCGGACCCTCGACCTGGACCTGCTTGCCGACGAACTCCTCGCTCTCGACGATCTCGGCGATCGACGCCCGGTAGGCACCCTGTCCGATGCCTTGACTCGCCCCGTAGAGGAGTCCAGCCACCACGAGCAGCACGAGGATCGTCACGCCGATGAGTCGCTGCTTGGAACGCTTGTTCACGCTCTCACTCCTTCACGCATCCTCGCGGCACGCGCACGAGGACATACGCGCTGACAACGCGTCGTCGTCGCAGGGAACCTCCGCGCCCGGCGGATGGGTCCGCACCGACACCTGCCTGCCTGAACGGCTTCATCGTACCATCCGGCGCGCCTTGCCACAAACCCCGCCCGAGGCGACCGCAGGCGTCATAGCGACTGCCATGCCATGACCTCGGGTCGTTCGGTGGATGGCGCGAGTGTCACACGTTGCGCTCGTGGATGAGGATGAGCCCCTTCACGGTGAGGTCCTCATCCACGACTTCGATGGTCTCGCACAGCGGTGCCATGCGGCGCGCCAGGCCGCCCGTCGCGACGACGAGGCACGGTCCGCCCAGCTCCTCCCACGCACGGCGGACGAGACCGTCGACCATCGCCGCCTCACCGAGCAGGAGCCCCGCTTGGACCGATGCGCGCGTGTTCGTGCCGATGACACGTGATGGCGGCTCCAGGTCCACCTTCGCGATGCGCGCCGCGCGCGAGAAGAGCGCCTCCGCGCTCGTCTCGACGCCGGGAGCGATCGCTCCACCGAGGTACGCGCCCTCGGCATCGATGACGTCGAGGGTCGTGGCCGTCCCGAAATCCACGACGATGACGGGGCCGCCGTGCTCGGCGTACGCAGCCACGCCGTTCACGATCCGGTCCGCGCCGACCTCGTGCGGGTTGTCGTAGCGGATGGGCATCCCCGTCTTGATACCTGGCCCGATGACCATGGCCCGTTCGCCCGTGAGCCGCTGCGCGACCTCCTCGTAGCGGACCGTGAGCGCGGGCACGACCGATGACAGCACGATGCGCTCGACCTCACTCCAGGCATGTCCCTCCATGGCAAGCAGCCCGCCGATGGTCACCCGGAGCTCGTCAGCGGTGAGCGTGGGGTTCGTGGCGATGCGCCAGCGTCCCACGATCGTCCGGTCCTCGATCAGGCCGAGCACCGTATGCGTATTGCCCACGTCGATACCGAGGATCATCTCGCTCCCTCCACACGAACGACCTGCACCAGCAGGAGCGGTGCGAGCATGACGCGCCGGCAACACCTGCCTGCCGTGGAGCGGCCCGGTGCTATCATCGGTGCCATCAGGCCGACCCACGACGTGAGGGGGACGCCATGCTGTCCAGAGCAGCGCGCGTGCTCGTCGTCGACGACGAGGACTCGATCCTGCAGTTCGTATCGTACAACCTGAAGAAGGAGGGGTACGAGGTCACCTGCGTGAAGGACGGTGACGAAGCCATCGAGCGGGTTGCCGCGGAGCCGTTCGACCTCGTCATCCTCGATATCATGCTGCCCGGCGTGGATGGATACGAGGTGTGCCGCCGGCTCCGGGCGCGCAGCGACGTCCCGGTACTGTTCCTCTCCGCCCGTGACACCGAGCTCGACAAGGTCGTCGGCCTCGAGCTCGGGGCGGACGACTACCTCGCCAAGCCGTTCGGCATCCGTGAGCTCCTGGCGCGAGTGAAGGCACTCCTGCGTCGCGCGAGCTCCCCCTCGGGTGCCCCCGAGAGGAGCGGCCCGCTCGAGGCGAGCGGCATCACGCTCGACGAGGCTGCACACGAGGCGCACCACCGCGGCACACCCATCGACCTCACGCCGCGCGAGTTCGAGCTCCTCGCCTGCCTCATGCGGCACGCGGGTACGGTCCTGTCGCGGGAGCACCTCCTGCGGGAGGCTTGGGGCTGGCAGTACCTCACGGAGACCAAGACCGTGGACACGCACGTCAAGCGCCTGCGCGACAAGCTCGAGCGTGCGGGCGCGGACCCGAACATCGTCGAGACGGTGCGCGGCTACGGCTATCGCATCTCGCGGTGATGTGACGCTGGCGATGCGAGCATCCATCCGCACACGGCTGCTCCTCGCGTTCCTCGCCGTCGCCGTCTTCTCGGCCGCCGGCCTGACGGCCTACTTCCTGCACGAACTCGAGGGCTTCGCGCTTCGGAAGCTCGAAGAGCGACTGCACGCCCAGGCGCGCGTGGCGGCATCGTTCATCACCGATGCGTACGTGCGAGACGATGGCGTCATCGCCGCGCACGAAGCCGAACGCGTGCAGGCGAGCCTCATGAGCGCGGCTCCGCACGTGGCTTCGCGCATGCGCGTGCTCGACCACCGTGGCGTGAGCATCGCGGACTCCGGTGGCGCACCCGGCGAGACGTACCGTGACCGGGTCGAGATCCAGGCAGCGCTCAGGGGCACGTACGGCGCGGCGACGAGGATCACCGACGATGGCCGCGTGGCGTTGTATGTCGCTCTTCCCATCACGGATGACGGTCGGGTGACGGGGATCGCGTACGCGTCCGCCACGACGTTCTCCATCCGCACGCTCCTGCGCGACTATCGGGCTAAGGCGGCGCTCGCCATCGTGCTGTTCGTCGTGCTCACGTTCGCGGCGACGGAGCTGCTCTCGCGATGGATCTCACGCCCGCTGCTCGAGCTGGCGCGCGCGGCGAACGCCTTCGCCTCGGGCAGCCACGGCGTGCGCGTGGAGCCGAGCGGGTCGAGCGAGACGCGGGCACTGGCCGGTGCGTTCAACGCGATGGCCGACGAGGTCGAGCGCGCCATCGCCGAGCTCAAGGAGGAGGAGCGGCGCAAGAGCCGGTTCGTCTCGGATGTGAGTCACGAGCTGCGCACGCCACTCACCGCGATACGCGGCGCGGCCGAGACGCTCCTGCAAGGAGACGTGCCACCGGAGGATGCCCAGGGCTTCCTCGCGACGATCATCCGCGAGGCCGAACGACTCTCGCGGCTCGCCAACGACCTGCTCACCCTCCAGCGTATCGAGGGTGCGACGGGTGAGCTGCCCCTGCGTCGGCTCGACCTCGGCGAGGTGGTCGGGCACGCCGTCGAAGCATTCGCACCCGTGGCCGAGGCACGGGACGTCGTCATCGCCGTCGAGGGCACCGGCGCTCCCGTGCTCGGCGATCGGGACCGCCTGCAACAGGTGGTGGCGAACCTGCTCGACAACGCCACGCGCGTGAGCCCTCCTGGTTCCACGGTGATCGTGCGCCTGTCGACCTTGGCCGAACACGTCACCATCGAGGTGCTCGACGAGGGCCCGGGTATCGCACCGGACGTGCTGCCGCACCTGTTCGACCGCTTCTACCGCTCCCAGACGAGCCGCGACCGCACGTCCGGCGGCGCCGGACTCGGCCTGGCCATCGTCGCCGCCATCGTGCGCGCACACGCCGGCACCGTCGAGGCCGCGAATCGTGACGCAGGCGGCGCGGTCTTCACCGTGCGCCTGCCGCGACTGCGCTGACCGCGCAGCTTCAGCACCTGTCGAGCGTCAGGACCGGGGCGCTCGGCTCGAGCGTCGAGAGGAGCTCAGCGAGGTGCTCGTGGCACGTGAAGAACACGACCTGCCGCTCCCTTCCCAGGTCCACGATGGCCTTGGCGGCCGGCTCCACGCGCTCTTCGTCGATGTTGGCGAGCACGTCGTCGATGAGCATCGGGAGCGACACGCCGATGCCGGAGCGGTCCATGCTGCGCATGAGCCCGAGGCGTAGAGCGAGGAACAGAGCCTCGCGGGTACCCCGCGAGAGCAACGGGGTCGTCTTGCTCGCTGCCCGCTCGTCAAGGACCTCGAAGGTGTCGCTGTCCAAGGACGTGACGACCGTGTCGTAGCGGCCCCTCGTCATGGCACCGAAGATCTCTGCCGCATGACGGAGGACCTCTGGCTGCTGCTCGCGCTCGTACGTCTCTTGCGCTCGCTCGAGGATGAGCAGTGCGGCGCTCAGGACCGCGTAGCGGTCGATCGCCTGCGCGATGCGCTCATGGCAGGACGCCAAATCGACGTGCAGCGCCGTGAGCGTATCGTCGTTCGCGACACGGTCGAGTTCCGCCTCCTGCCTGGCGATGTGCTGCTCCAGGTCACTGAGTTCCTCATCGACCGCTTCTCGCTCCTGCTCGGCGGCCCTGACGAGATCCCGCAGCGCCTCACCATCCGTCACGTCGAATCGCTCCAGCAAGGCTCTGGCCTGAGCTGCGAGCTCCTCGCGGTTCTTCGTCCTCGCGGTGATGTCGCCCTCACGGGCCGCGAGATCCTGCATGAGCCGCTCACGCTGCTCGCGAGCCTTGGTCGCCTCACCGAGCCGCTGCTGGAGGAGGCCGACGACCGTCGCGACCTCCTCTCGCTCGGGGGCATGCGCCCGTCCCAGTACGGTCGCTGCCATCGGCGCGACGCGCTCGATGAACGCATCCATCTTCGCTTCGAGCGCTGCGATCTCCGAGCGGGTCTGGGCGAGTCTGCGACGCTGGGTCTGGAGCGCAGCGACCTCGTCGAGGCGACGCATGGCGGCATCAGCCTCGAGGTCCACCGGCAGACCCACGCCTTCGAGGATGCCGGCAAGGCGGACTCGCTGTGCCTCGATGAGGCCATCGGCCCTGGCCACCGCATCGCGCGCCTCGCGTACCGCACGCTCGGCAGCATCCCGCTCACGGACGGCGGCGCGCGCGAGCTCGAGCCGGCGCCTTCTCGCCGCGATCTCCTGGAGCGACCCCGCCCCCGGACGTGAGGTGCGGGCGCGCAGTCCGTACACGACCCCGAACAACGCGAGGGCGCCGCCGATGACGGCCGAGACGAACTCCCGAAGGGCGATACCCGCAAGGAGCGTCACGATACCGGCCACGAGCAGGATCATCGCCGGCGCGAGCGGACCTGAACCGGCGATCGATGATACGCCCGCGGCATCCTCTGCGGCCTCCAACCGTGCCGCGATCTCCTCGATGCGTTCGACGCTCGCTTCCGGCGCCTCACCGAGAGACTCGAGCACCCGCTGCGCGGTCGCGCGCGCCTCGGCGAGCTGCAAGTCCGCGCGTTCGAGCTCACGAACCCGGGCTTCACGCTCCACGGTGAGTCGGACGACGACATCCTTGACCTCGGCGACCGCGCGCCTGGCATCGTCGCTCGCATCGATGCGATCCACGTCGTCGTACGCGATGCCGCGATCGACAGCCCGTCGCTTGAGCTCCTCCTCCTCGTGGTGAACCTGTACCGAGAGCTGCCGGACGCGCTCGAGCCACTCCTTGAACGCGGTCACCTCACTCACGAGCTCATCGATCCCGGTGGCGCGCTCGAGGACTCTCTCGTCGACGACGATCCTCTCGGCCTCCGAGCGAAGCGCCTCGACCTTGGCTGCGAGTGCGAGGAGCTCCTCGTCGCGTTCGTTCACCCGTGCGCGCAGGTTCGCAAGCTCGCTCTCAGCACCGATGAGTCGCTTCTCGCGCTCGTGCAGCTCCTTGCGACGTGTGACGAGCTCATCTCGCGTCCGCTTGCGGTCCTCGAGCTCGGCGCGCAACGTGGCGAAGCGCGCACTCTCCCGGCGCAGGTCGCTGATCTCGTGCTCGATGCGCTCCTTCTTCTTGAGGAGATCGTTCATCTCCTTCCTGCGGCCGGCCTTGGCGTAGATCTCCTCTGCGCGCTTGCGCAGCTCCTCCCGCACGCGGCCCGGACTGACCTTCAGCCCCTTCGCCGCGGCGTGCAGCGGAGCGATGACGTCATCATCCCTGCGCATCGACTCGATCGCCTGCATCTCGTCGAGCCCGAACCCGAACACCGTACGAAAGGCGGACTCGCTCACCCCCGCACAGATCTCGTCACGGAGATCTGGACGGGGCGAGCCATCGATCGGGGTGACCCTCAGCGGACCTCCGCTCGGGCCATCCGTGCGCTCCAGAACCCAACGTCCCCCATCACCCTCGAAGATGAGCCTGCCCGACCGCGCATCCCCACCGGCAGGCGCGTAGCTCTCGGAGGACTTCCTGCCGCGCGGGAAGCCGTACAGCACCGCACGTACGAGCGCCACGAGCGAGGACTTCCCTGCCTCGTTCGGGCCGTACACGACCGTTAGCCCATCCCCGAGGTCGCCGAGCGAGACGTCCCTGAGCGCGCCGAAGCGCACGGCCTCGATCCGTCTGAGGCGTATCATCGCTCCTCCTCACCGATGATGCGATCGAGCACGACGTCACGGGCCCGCCCGATGATGTCGCGCAGGTCGAGCTCGGGTGCAGCGTCCTTCGCCTTCCCCACGAGCTCCCGAAGGTGCGCCTCGAGGTCCCGCTCGAGGTCGGCCTCATCGGCGATGCGCACCACGGTGCCGGCGAAGTCCTGTGCCTGACGGAGCGCGTCGATGTCGATCCGCCCGCCCGTGCGATCGGTGAGCCGGTCGATCCACAGCCACGGCGTCTCGGCCATCGTGTGCTCATGGATCTCCCCGACGAGCGCCTCGAGGGCTTGGCTCTGCGCGAGCGCCGTATGCGCGTCGGTTCGGCCTCGCAGCACGACGCGGCAGATGACCGGGGCGCCACCCGCACGATCGAGCACGGCCTCGCATGCGTCCCGGATCGCGTCCCGAACCTCATCGAGCAGCGTGCAGTCGCTCACGTCGACGTCGAGCGTCTCCCATAGCACGCTCGCCGTCGGGATGAAGGTCGCAACGGGGGGCCCGTCATCGAGCTCGACGAGGTAGCAACCGCGCGGCCCCGTCTGCGTCGGGTCGAGCCCTTGCGGACACCCAGCGTACACGGCACGCGCACCCGGCAGCACCTCGCCAGGCACGTGGATGTGCCCGAGTGCCCAGTAGTCCATGCCAGCAGCCTCGAGGTCGGCAGCCGTGCACGGCGCGTAGTCGTCGTACCCCTCGCGCGAACCGACGTTGGTGTGCAGGATGCCGATGGCTACACGATCCGCAGGGTCTCGCCGGAATCCTCGAGCGAAGTTCTCCGTCTCTGCGGTCACCTCGAAGCTCCGGCCGTACAGCGCGCAGAGGATCTCGCCATCGCGCTCGAAGACGACGCGCTCGACCCGTCCCGCGGGGAACGTGTACACGTTGCCAGGCAGCTCGACGACGGTTCGAGCGTCCTTGTGAGGGTCGTGGTTCCCGCAGACGATGTACACGCCGATACCCGCCTCGGCGAGACGCTCTGCCGCCCTCTTGAGAGCGAACTGCGACGCGATGCCTCGCTCCCGGCTGTTGTGGACGTCGCCGGCGAGCACGAGGAAGTCGACGCGGTGCTCGATGCACGCCTCGACGATGCGATCGAGCGCGCGTCGCGTCGAGGCGACGAGCGTCTCGCGAACCCGCTCGTCGGAAGCCCCGACGCTCCCGAATGGCGCGTCGAGATGAAGGTCCGCTGCGTGGATGAATCGCACCCCTGCCGCCATGACGCCTCCGCTCCGCCGTCGTGCCCATGCGTATCGTATACCGAGGGTCTGACGCGAACGAGAGGAACGGCGCGAACCGGCGGCGGGCGCTCTCAGCTCGCGCGTGAGGCTGGTGAGCCGACGACCGGGAGACCCGCTCGCCTGAGCGCCCCGGCAAGGCCGACAGCGGCGATCGCCTTCGCTCCGTCGAGCGCGATGAACGGGAGCACGCCGGCCAGGAACGCCTCGCTCGGCCCCAGGGTCGTCACGACCACGAGCTGGGCCCACCCGAGGATGTACACGACCGCGAGCACAGTGGTGACCGCGATGGCGTCGGCGAGCAGCGCCGATGCGCGATCCAGGACCCGGCGTGCCCCGGCACCGAGCGTCGCCCCCAGGATGAAGCCGATGAGGTAACCCCCCGTCGGCCCGGCGAGCACATCCATGCCCGCCTTGCCGCCGGCGAAGACCGGCATACCGAAGGCGCCGGCGAGGACGTACGTGGCAGTGGCGGCGAGTGCTTCGACGTGCGACAGGATGAGCGCGGCGAGCGCGACCATGAGCACCTGGAGGGTCACCGGCACCTGGCCGACCGGGATCGTGAACTGTGCGCTCGCTGCGATGAGCGCGGCCATGAGCGCGGAGCGGACGATCCTGTGGGTACGCGTCGCTGGCATGGGATGACCCTCCTTCTGTTAACCACGGTCGCGTCGTGGTTAACTATAGCCGAGCCCGCCCCTCGTGCCAACCGTCACGGTCGGGTGTACGACACCCCACCTGGATGGCACGCGTTCGTGCACGACGGGGCCACCGGATCGAAGCCGACGTCCACCCGCACGAGCGCGTCCTCGGTCGGTGAGCCATGACTCACGTGGCACGCCTGGCATCCGAACCCCTGCTGCCGCACGTGGCGCTCGTGGAGCGGACCCTCCGTCGTGTCGTAGAACCAGCTCGCCGAACCGGTGTCGTCCACACCCGTGTGGTACACGGAGCGGCGATGGCATGCGTAGCACAGCAGCTGCTCGTCGCCAGGGTTCACGCCGAGATACGGGCGCACGAGGAGCGGCGCAGCGAGCGAGACGTGCAAGCCGCGCGGCGAGCCATCCGCGTTCCCGTGGCAGTCGATGCAGTACAAGACCGAACTCGCGCTCCACCCGTTCTCGAAGGTGGATGACCGAGCCTGCGACGCGCTCGGCGCCTCGATGGCGTGGACGGAGGCGTTCTCGGTGTTGACCTCGCTCGCGATGTCCCGCCCACCGGCAAGGTCGCTCGCGCCGCTGTGGCACGCGAAGCACACCTCGTACTCGTTCGTCACGGGTTGCGCCGGCGCATACGTGATCGAGGTGCCGGGGCCGGTGTTCGTCACGCTCGTACCGAAGACGCCCGTCAGCCGCCCGTACACTGCGGGCGCAGCGGCCACCGTAGCAGTCGCCTCATGCACGTCGTGACAATCCACGCACTCGACGTGCCGCGTGAACGCGCCGGTCTCCGTCGAGACGTGCGCGCCTGAAACGGCGCCGACCGGGTGTCGCGATGGCCCGACGCCACCGATGTCAGCTATGGCGAGCGCTGGCGCATGGCCTGCGAGCTCGACGCCACCGCTCGTGAGCGTGACGAGCGCACCGAGCGTCGTGCCAGCGAAGTCAGCTGCGTACACCATGAGGCTGGGTGCTTGCGCCTCACTCGGTACCGCGCTCCACCAGCCGGCGTTGCCCACGGCGAGATCCTGACGACCGTCGCCATCGAGGTCGCCAGCCGCGAGCGAACCGGTGCGCAGTCCGAAGCCGGTGTCGTACCGCTGCGGTGCGGCCAGACCGCCTACGGTCTGCGGGAAGACGTTCACCGTGCTCGTCGCATCGCGACCACCGTCGAGCGCCACCACGAGCTCGTCGCCAGCCACCCCAGGCAGCACGTTCGCGACGAGCGTGTCCCACGCCCGCGCGCCACCCGTGACGTCGCCGTTCACCGCAACGTGAGCGAGCAGCGTGCCGTCACCCGCGAAGATGGAGACCGCATCGCTCGTCTCACCGCTGTTGGCCACCACGATCTCGCGTCCGGGCGCATCGAGCACGTCCCCGATGCTCGGACCGCGCACGCCTGCCTTGACGTCGGTCGCGATCGTCGCGGAGCTCAGCGTGCCACCGCCGTCGGTGAACAGGCGGATGTCCGGCCCTCCCGCGTTCGTGACGACGATGTCGGCAAGCGCCGTCCCCGTCACGTCCCCCGCCGCCAGACCCGTCGGCTGAGAGCCGACGCCGATCGGGCCATCCACGAGCACGAGCGCGCCGAGCCCTGCGTTCCAGCGGTAGGCGCGCAACCAGCCCACCGCACCATCCACGACGAGCACCTCGGGCAGCCCGCTCACGTCGTCGAGTACGTCGGCCACGAGTACGAGCGAGGCAGGAGCAGCGATACCCTGCGACGTCTCGCGCGCACCCTTGAGCGCGTCGTACCGAAAGACGCTCAGGACCGCCTCGTCAGCGTGCGCGATCACCGTCTCGCTCACACCGTCAGCGTCGATGTCGCCGCATGCGAGGTCACCCACGACACCGGAAGCGAGGTGGTACTCGCGCGGGCCGACGAGCGGACGAGGCGGCGCCGCGCCGGGCTCGCTGCCGTAGACGGCCAGGCGACCGTGCATCTCCGTCGTGGAGGTCGGCGCGATGGCCGCGAGGAGCTCGAGATCACCCGCGGCGGCCGCCGGATACGCGGTGGCCGACACATCGCTCGACGCGGGGCCATCCGCGTCGTGGCACCGGTCGCACAGCGCGCGCCCGCTCGCGTCGACGAGCCGCGGCACGAGCGTCCCTGAGGCATCCAGGCGACCCATGGGGGCATGGCACGCCTGACACTCCCCAACGCGGCGCGATGCGCCCGGTTCCGCCCACTCGCCCTCCACGACGATCGTCGTGAGGGATGACGCGTGGCTCGAGAGCTCGTACGTCGAGGAACCGGGGTATGAGCGGAGTTCCGACGGGTGACACGCGAGGCAGAACGTCCGGTCGTTCGCGGTGACGGTGACCGTAGCCGGCAGCGCCGGTGAGGCGATGTCGCTCACGATCAGTGGCGCGATGGGCGACCCATGGCCGACGTGGCAGTTCGAGCAGCGGATCCGCGTCCCGCTCACAGGGTCGGGCAGGGCGCTGTAGTGTGCGGTCTGCCGGTATGCGTCGAGACCATCGAAGCGGCTCGCAGGACGGTCCTCGAAGTGACACGTCGCGCAGTACTCCTCACCGTCGTAGACGGCCGCACCGCTCGCCGTGCGCGACCGCAGTAGGCACGGGTATGGGACATCCGTGCTCACCTTCGCAGCACCGTGTGCGTCGTGACAGCTACTGCAGTCGATGCGTGATGGGCCGAATGGCGCCAGTGCCGGCGCCAGCGGATGCGC
>FWPV01003525.1_pt1 | contig 35235 bp, 24 predicted proteins | sample 2228371 | NCBI WGS metagenome assembly FWPV01 (sample SAMEA103939776, study PRJEB20133) | metagenome | reverse complement strand
AACAAGCAAAAAACGGAATCAACCTCGTATCAAATGCCTTTTTAAAATTAAAATCCCCCCTGCCGGAAAACAATCCCTGTTGCCGGGCAAAGTCTTCCAATCCAAAGGATTTAAGATCATATGTGTCTTCAATGGTCAGGCAATTGGATATGGCGGCAAAAGCCTCCGCTTTTTTTGCGGCCCAGTGGCGGCCTGCGGTTTCCAAAATCCAGATTTGATTTGGATCTGCAATGATAAAACTGTTGTCATAGCGTAATTTTTTATCTCTGAATCCGCAAACACCGCCCTGGCCGTATGTTTCGATCAATTCGGCGATGATCTGCAGGGCATGTTCGGCGGTATCTCCCCGCTCAAGTCCCAAGCGAAGAAGATCCATGCCGATGAGCCCGTTTTGTTTTTCCATGACTTTGGTGAAAACCGCTTCATTGCCGATGACAACGCCCTGGTCATTGGCCCCCATCTCAGCGCCCCAGATCCAAAAAGGTTTGCTTAAAATCACGCCGTGTCGGTTACGGGTCTGATCGATTTCAATGTATGTGGTTTTGAGTTTTGCTGAAGTATCCCCATAAACCGCTGGAATGCGGACGACCAGCTGGGCCTCCCCTGGTTCCCGGTCGCTGTTTTTGGCAAAATACGTGATCCCGTTTTGTCGGATAGCAAGCGTATCGCACATCGTCATCCCTTACCGCTGAATTTTTCCCGGCAGAATAAAATTATATCGTTTCCGCAATATGTTGGTTTTAAAGACGCGGTCCATCCGCCGCAGAGCAAGAAACAAGGACCAGATAAATGCATCATTTTTATAATAGTCATCCACTTCAGATCGGCTGATGGGTTTTATCTGTCCGCTGAGGCCTTTTTCCTCCAAAACATGGTGAATAACCCTCAATGCCTCTGGGATCAAATCGGGTTTTTTTTCTTTATGAAAATTGGCGACAAGATCGATCAGCACAGCGCGCGTATCATAATACCGATCCAGAACCTCCTGTAAAAACCGCCATCGAACCAGCCACACCAAGAAGGAAGGACAGCTTTTTAAAAAAATTTCCGTATCCAGTTGCTCTTTATTGTCAATACGAAACAGGGGGGTGGTGATGTCAAAATAGACTACCTGAATCTGATTGGGATTGGCAAAATCAAAACTCCAATTGGAAATCTGGCCGTCCAATGCAATGGATCGATGGGGCATGTGATTCAAATTCCATTGCCTCAAGCAAAGCAAATAATGGGTGATACGGCTCACCATGATTTCCATTTTTGCTTGGCTGTTTTTTTGAAGGATAAAATTGCCGATGGATTCGCTTGAAAGCCGGGGCTGGGCAACATACAGGATATGTTCTTTGAATCGGTTTTTGATTTCATAAAACGCATAAGCGGATACCGGAATGCCGCATTGCTCGGTCAATATTGCGAAATATTGATCCACAGCGGTTTTATAGGCCTGAATTTGATCCGGATGATCAAAAGGCGGCATGCGTTTGAATGCAATATCCGGCATTGCATCAATGCAAAACGTGGTGGAAATTTCGCCGTATCCGAGAATCTTTGGTGGGATGCCGCTTTTTTCCGGAAACGCCGGATTGAGGAGGTTTTCAAATTGTTCCAGAATTTGAATGTCTACCTTCATCATGGGGAAAGTGTCCGCCTATCCATTGAATTAATTCTGATGCATTTTCAAAAGCCGTATTTAACCGTTGAAGAATTTCTTGTGCCAAGGCTTTTTCAATGGTCAGCACCGGCAGAAATTGCAGCACCGATGGGTCATTGCCGGCATAAATACATAACAGACCAGCATCAAAACACGTTTTGGTCAATATCGGTCCGAAATCTTTGCTGGGTGTTTTTAATCCGCACATCAAGCCTTTTTGACGGATTTCAAGCAGTATTCCTGGAAATTTACGTTTCAACGCGTCAAGACCTTGAGAAAAAAAATCAGCCAGGTCGTTAACATGATTTAAAAAATCCAAAGAAGAAGAAATGGCGATCACTTTCTGGGCCACCACGCAGCCGATATCCGCTCCGCCGCAGGTTGAAATATGTATAAAAGGATCATCGTGAAAAACAGACTCCAATTCTTTTTTCATGATCACGGCGGTGATGGGATAAATTCCGCCGCCTAAGCCTTTGGCGGTGATGATCATATCCGGAATGACACCAAACTGCTCAAAACCCCAAAATGTTCCGGTTCGGCCAAGTCCGGTCTGAACTTCATCCATAATCAGCAAAGAACCGTTTTGTTCGCATAACTGCTTGACCTGGACAAAATATTGATCATGGGCAATGGGCATGCCCAACGTGGCAGGGATGGTTTCAAAAATCACAGCAGCGATGGTGGGATTCAGATGGTTTTTTAACCCACTGATATCATTAAACGGCACTTGAACAAAATCAGAGGAACTGGATAAAAACGGATCCCGGTATTTCGGATCACCTGCTGCAAGCGCCAACCCGGTGTGGCCGTGGTAGCCCCCTTGGGCAGAGATTATCCCGCGGCGACCTGTTGCCTTGCGCGCAATTTTGATGGCAGTATCAACAGCTTCGCCGCCGCTGACCCCGAACACCACGCAATTCAAATCGCCCGGTGAAAGCTGTGCGAGTTTTTCCGAAAGATCTGCTTTTTGCTTGCTGACAAAATGATGATTGCCAATATCCAGCCGGGCCAATGCTTCGGTCATGGCCGCCGTCACCTGGGGGTGACGATGCCCTAAATTGTAGACACCGCCGTTGCAATGGCAGTTGATGATCCGACGGCCACCGTCCAAATCCCATACAAAAGGCCCTTCCCGTTTACCGAAAATAAAATCAATGCGGGCATCTAAAAAAAAACGGGCTTTTTGGGAGGAAATATGGGCTGCAAATTTTTCAAAAACAGATTGTTTTTCTGAAACAGACAGATCATTCATATCCCCTCTCTACGCGGGAATGGGGAAATCAATCCGAAATTCAACTCCCCTACCCTTAACACTGTAACATTCAATAACGCCGCCAAAAGTCTGGGTCACCAAATTATACACCAAATGCATCCCCAAGCCTGTTCCGCCATGGGATCGTTTGGTGGTAAAAAACGGCTCGAACACTTTTTGAACCGTATCCGGATCCATGCCTTTTCCATCATCCTTATACACAATGTGAATCTGATTCTCATCCGAAGACACTTGAATCAGAATATGCCCTGCGTCCACGTCTTCAAATCCGTGAATCAGGGAATTCATGATCAAATTGGTGATGATTTGCGCAAAGGCGCCGGGATAGCTGTTGATTTCCAAATTATCCGGGCATTCCACGGTGATGGTATGCTTGGTTTTTTTATATTTTGGACGGATGCTCAACAGCAGCTCATCCAGATAGGTTTTGACGTTGAATTTTCGTCTTTCTTCAGCCGATTGATCCACTGCCACTTGTTTGAAACTGCGAATCAGGTCGGAAGCGCGCCTTAAATTGGAAAGAATCAGCTCCGAAGCTTCTTTGGCGGTGGTAAGATATTTTTCAACGTCCGTGGATGTAATGGCGTCTTTTTGCATGCGTTCATATAAATGCTGCGTTTTTTCATGTAAATAAGATGCGGCGGTCACCGAGACCCCCACGGGCGTATTGACCTCATGAGCCACACCGGCCACAAGCCGTCCCAATGACACCATTTTTTCAGATTCCACCAAATGTTTTTGAGCTTTTTTGAGGGTTTCCAGAGATCTTTCCAGTTCCGCGGTGCGCTGCTGAACGCGCATTTCCAGCTCTTCATTGAGCATTCGGATTTCTTCTTCCGCTAATTTTCTTTCCGTGATATCCGTGACCATGGCAAAAGAACCGACCTGGGTGACGCCATCGAACATGGGAGAGGCTTTAATCAAACAATGAACCGCGCTCCCGTCGGGTCTGGTGAACGTGATTTCATAAGTGCTTCTCTTGCCTTCTTTACGCAGACTCAATTCTTTTTTGAAAATCTCTGCATTGACCTGATCCACGGTGGAAAGCAAATTCCGTCCAATGATCTGATTTTTCGCCATGCCCAAAATTTTGCACATTTCCGGATTTACATCCAGAATATACCCTTCTTGGTTCAGCTCAATAAACCCTTCTTTGGAAGTGCGGATCAAGGTGCGCCATTTTTCTTCGGCTTTTTTCAGTGCATTGTACAAAAGGGAATTTTCAAGGGATACAGACGCCTGGGATGTGATGATGGAAAGGGTTTCCCGGCGCTGGGGGGTGAAAACGCCGGAGGCCAGATTGTTTTCCGCATATAAAATGGCCACCAGACGGTTTTGATGAATGATGGGCATGCACATGACGGATTTGATCTGATGTTTACGGATATACTCATCATCGGAAAAAAAATCCGACTCGGCGGCATTGTCTAAAAACAGGGCCTCTTGGGTTCTTTCAACATAGCGGATAATGGATTTGGGCAAATGAGCATGATCCAAGGGAAGCGAATGCAACAATTTCACATTATTTGAAGGGCTTGTTTTTTCCGCTTCCACCACCAGCTGATCTTCAAATTTGAGCAACAGGTATCCGCTTTCTGCGCCGGCATTTTCAAAAACAATCGTCATCAGTTTTTTCAACAGCTCATCTAATTCGATTTCGCCGGATATGGCCTGGGATGCTTTCATGACGGATAATGTGTCGATGTTGGTCGGGCTGTAAGTGGAACTGGTGGTTGCGGTGGTTCGGCCTGGATCGCGTTTCAACTGAATTTCTCCGGACTTTTCCAGAAGCGACGGGTACATCTCGTCTAAATGTTTGACTTTCCCCGAAGCGCCCCAGATTTGATATTCATGCCGAGCCCGGGCCATATACATCCGGGCGATGTCATTTTCATTCCGATCCAGCCAGAATTGGGCAAAAAGTTCGCTGGCAATGGCCCTTTCATTAATATACTCGCTTCGTCCGGCCAAATGAATGGCCTCATGGTATAATTTTCGCGCAGGGATTTCCTTATTTAAGGTTCGGGCGTATTCAGCCGCCATAAGCTTATACTTATGCAAAAAATTTTCCGGCGCATGTTCCGCCCATTTTTTCATTTTCTTTAAATCTTTTAAAACTTTTTTGAGCATGCGGTGTTTCTTACGGCCGGAAATCATTCTGCATAAGGCCAATCTGGACAATGATGCATAAAAAACCATCACCGGGACGTAGAGCATGCCTGTGACGCCGTCGGAATATCGCTCCACCAGTGCGGCCCGATCCACCGCTTCATTGTAGTCATAAAACAGGTATGAAAGGATTGTCTGATGCAAATAAGCATCAAACATGCTGGTGCGGTCCTTGGCCGTCTGATGGACCGGCAGCATAATATCCGCATTGTAGATTTCGCCGGATAATCGGGATAAAACAGTGGATCGTCCCATGAGATTCAGGACGGATTGATGCCAGATATTATGAAAATTGGCTGCGGTTTTTTGGTTTAAACGCCGGATCTCTTCGGCGCGTTGCTCCATATTTTTCAAAAGGTCGGCAAGATTCTGCCCGATGCAGTAAGAATTGCAGCAATGTATATGGATGGAATACGCCGCATATTCAAAATCTCCGGTTTCCAGACCGATTTGATAAGCCTTCAACAAGGGATCCAATGTGGCTTTGGCGTGTTGTTTCCAGTGTTTAATTTGGGAATTGACGATTAAGATGGTTTTGGTCTCCACCTCCCTTGCGTTCAGGCGATCAACAAGACGCAAGGCCAATTCCCCGTTGGAAACGCCTGAATCAATATTGCCCGTGATCCCGCATTCAATCAAACCGTAAATGGCAAATGCCGTGGCAGAATCCGGCGCCAGGCCGTATTTGATGGTAAACCGCATCTGTTGAAAGATAATCAGCGGCAACAAATTGGGAATTGTAAAAAAAGAAGCTGAGGCCATGCGGGTCATGATCCTCATGGTTGCTCTTTTTAAAGGGTCTTCCAGGGGGGGCAGACGAAGAATATCATCAGGCGTTTTTCCGGCCAAAACGAACTTGATCCGCATCAGCTCCTTAAAAATATGAATCAGGGTGGGTTTTTCCGGAAAACGAATGCCCAATTGTTTTAATGCATTCAAGGATGTATGGATGGCGTCCATAAGCCGGTTCTGGGAAATATAGGCCAGGATTCTGATTTCATGAACCTTGGCCTGATCAATCGGATTATCGGTTTTGTTCAATACCATATCTGCCAATTTTTCCATGAGATCAAAATCAGAGGTCAAATACGCCGTCTCAACCGCCTCCATGTGGAGCGCGAGCACAAGATCAAAATGCTGTTCCCACCCGTTCTGTGGGAGCACATCAATGCCGGCTTTAAAAAAATGATGAGCCGATTCATATGCAGCAGCGGCCTTGGCTTTTCGTCCCGCGTAAAGATTGAGTTCAATGCATTGTCGTATCTGGGGTAATTCCGTGATATGACGGCTGCCCAGATTCCAGTGGGTGACGATGTCAAATAAACGATCGTGAAACTCTTTTCCTGTGATGTGCTCCAGCAGAAGCTGGCCGATTTTTAAGTGAATGGCGCATCTTTCCTCCTGAGGGATCATGGCGTAAATGGCCTGGTGGATGCGATCATGGGGAAATATATAACATATTCCTTGAAATTCACTGGTTGCATTTTTCGAAAAAGCCTCCTCATCATAACACGCTTCAATGATGCCTTCACGGATGGGTGTTTTCATCATTTCAAGAATACTCTTCGGCGATGCGCCATACAAAAACCCCAATGTCTGAACATCAAAGCGGTTGCCGATACAAGAGGCTAATTTCATTAAAGTCGCTGTATTTTCAGGGAATTGACGGAATTTATCAATCATCAGATCAACCACGTTATCCGAAATCCTGGCCTGATTGAGCATGTCCATATCCCACGCCCATTTTTTGTCCTTGCGATTGAAATAAATACCGCCATTGCGATGCATTTGATGGAGAAGCTGATATAAAAACAAAGGATTTCCATAGGTTTTTCGATAACATAAGGCGGCGAGCAAATCGACTTGGGAGACCTCGGTGCAAAGGATTTCTGCCAGCATCTGTTGAACATGGCTAGGCTCAAGGGGCCGCAGCTGAATGGTGGTGACGTTGATTTTATGGTTCCGGATACGTTCCAGGGTATGCACCAATGGGTGATTTTCATCCATATGGGTGTCTGTTAAGGCGCCGATGATCAATAAATAATTTTCTTCGGGTGCGGTTAAAATCTGCTCGATCAATCGCATGGAGGAAAGATCCGCCCAATGAAGATCATCGAGAAATATCACAAGGGGGTGATTTTTTGCAGAAAATACATCCACAAATTTATGAAAGATCACATTGAATCGGTTTCTGGATTCCAGAGCGGGAAGTTCTGGCACGGGAGGCTGTTTGCCGATAATCAGCTCCAGTTCGGGAATCACATCCACAATCACCTGGCCGCTGGATCCCAGGGCATTGCCGAGTTTCTCACGCCAATACGTTAATGATTCCTTGCTTTGGGATAATAATTGCAACACCAGTTTTCGGAATGCGTAAACAATGGGCTCATACGGGATATCCCGTTTGATGCGGTCAAATTTTCCGGAAATAAAATTTCCGCCCCGATTGACAACGGTTTTTTGAATTTCCCGCACCAGCGAGGATTTGCCGATACCTTCATACCCACTGACAATGACAAGCTCTTTGTCTCCCAAACTAATGGAGTCATAGGCGGTCAGCAGGGATTCAATCTCCTGACCCCGATGATATAATTTTTGAGGAATCTGAAATTGATCGGAAACATCTTCTTGGGCCAATCGAAAAAAAGGGATGTCGCCGTCATCTTGAAGCTGATGGCGGCAGGTTTCCAAATCCACGCGCAGACCATAGGCGCTCTGATACCGGTGTTCCGGCATTTTGGAAAGCAATTTTAATACAATATCTGAAAGAATAGCGGGAATCTTTGGATTTAATCGATGCACAGGTTCAGGAGATTTGGCAAAATGCGCATATACCAATTCCAGGGAATCTTTGGCGGTAAAAGGCAATTGGCGGGTCAAGAGCTCATAAAAGGTAACGCCCAAAGAATACAAATCCGTCCGGTAATCCACAGCCCGATTCATGCGGCCGGTCTGTTCCGGCGACATATACGCCAGTGTGCCTTCAAACACGTCCGGCAACACCAAATCCGGCTTTTCCGCACCCCCATGGGATGAGATGCCGAAATCAATGAATTTCACCTGGTCTGTGGCTGGATTCCAAACAATATTGGTGGGATTAATATCTTTATGGATGATGGATTGGGCGTGGATATCCTCCACGATTTGAACGATTTTTATAAATAATTCAAGAAACTCTTTGGTATCTAACGCCTTGTTTTGCATGCATTTATCCAGGGACAGACCGCCGAAATCTTCCATGATGATCACAGGCGCATGTTGCACAAACTCAAGGGCGTAGGCCCGAACAACTCCATAGGACCCCAGACTTCGCAAGGTCATGTATTCTTGTTGAAAACGCAGACTCTCGGCCAAGGTGGGAGTGGGGTTTTTGAGCATTTTCATAATAACAGGAAGGTTGTCTATCTCCCTTCGGCCCTGATAGAGCAATGATCGCCTTCCATCATGGATCCGTGTTAAAATCTGGTACCCCGAGATATGGATCATATGGTCTGGCTCCATAAGGTTTCCCTGTCATGTAAATGGGATTTTATTTCTTTATAGGTTGATTTGTTAAAAAGTTCAAGCGATTTCAATCTCTGTGTTTATAAAACTATCTGCAATCACTTGGTTTTTAATAAATAATCGGGACAATAATTTTTATTGCACACCCAAAATGATTTAGGTTAAATAAAGCGGTTTTAACCAATTCTTACGTGCACGTGGAATGTTGAATGGGGCTTAAAAAACTTGAAATAACCGGTTTTAAATCATTTCCGGATAAGTGCGTCTTTGATTTTCCCACCGGCATCACCGCCATTGTCGGCCCCAATGGCTGCGGGAAAAGCAACATCATTGACGCCATCAAATGGGTGATGGGCGAGCAAAGCATCAAGCAGCTGCGCGGCAAAGCCATGGGCGATGTTATTTTCGCAGGCACGGAAAAAAGGCCGCCGCTTAATATCGCAGAAGTTTCCCTGACCCTTTCCAATGATGCACCGTCCACAGATGCGGATGTTCCCCAATTGTCCGAATTGATGATCACCCGGAGGCTTTACCGTTCCGGCGAAAGTCTTTACCTTTTAAATAAACAACCCTGCCGCTTAAAAGACATTCAAAATATTTTTTTAAGCATCGGCATGGGGCCGCGGTCGTGCGCCATTGTGCAACAAGGCAATATCGGCGCCATCACAGATGCCACTCCGGAAGAACGACGGTTTTTTATTGAAGAAGCCGCCGGCGTCACCTTGTATAAAACCCGGAAAAATGAAGCCCTGACCAAGGTCAATGCCGCCAATCAAAACCTTCTGCGCATCAATGATCTTATTGAAGAAATCCGCAAACAGATGAATGCCCTTCACCGCCAGTCCAATAAAGCCAAACGGTATCAGGAATACCGGCAAAAATTAAAAGAAATCGACATCCTGGTGTCTGTATACCACCATGAAAAATACACTTTTCAGATCGAAACCGCTGAAAACCTGCTGCAGGAATTTAAAGAAAAAGGATCCTTTCACGCCGAAAAACTGACGGAATTAAATGAGATTCTTGAACGCATCAAGGCCGAACGCGCAAAAAAGGATCAGGAAATCGCCCAAAAGCGGGGCCAAAAATCCGATTCACAGCGGGAACTGGATCGCATTGAAAACGACTTGATCCATATGCGCCAGGAAGAACAACGTCTTGATCATGAAATTAAAGAACTTGAAGCCGCATTCATCCATCTGGAAGATAAAAATCAGAAAATAGGTCATGAAATAGAGGCTGAAACCCAAAGAAGCGAGGCCATCCATCAGCAGCTCACCCAAATTGAGCAACGTATTCAATCCGAAAATCAGGCGTTTCAGTCGGTCCGGGACACCCTTGCCGGATTGACCCAGCAGCGGGAAGATTCAAAAAAACAACTCATGAACCTTTTGACCCAGCGAACCCGGTATCAAGATATTTCTACTTACGCGGAATCCAGCAAAACCAGCATTAAAAATCGTTTAAAAAAAATCCAGGAGGATGAAACCCATACCCAACAAAAAATAACCCGGCTCCATGATGCCCTGACAGAGGCTGAATCAAAACTGGCGGAATTGATCCGAGCTGGAGACGATGTTTCCATGCATATCACCCAGACCCAGTCGTTTTTAAAAGAAAAGGTCGCGGCCCTGGGCAGCCAAGTCAAATACGTCAGCGGACTTGCCAATGATCGTCAGCGATTGAAATCCAAATACGCCGCCCTGAAAAAAATGGAGGATACTTATGAATGGTATAAAGACGGCGTCAAAGCCGTGATGCGTCGCCGGGAATCATCCCAAAGGGATTCGGAAACCGCCACAGACAATGGGATCGTGGGCATCACCGGCGATGCCATTGAACCGGAACCGGGGTTTGAGTTCGCCCTGGAAGCGGTTCTGGGGGAGGCGTTGCAGTATATTTTCGTCAAAGATTCCCATGCCGGCGCGGAATCCATTCATTTTTTAAAAACCAGCAATGCCGGCAGAAGCGGGTTTATCCCCGTGTCTGCATTTTCTGAACCCCTTTCGGCCCAGCCTCCCCCCACAGGCCATCCGCCCGATTGCGATCTACTGCTGCAACATGTATCTATCAAACCCGGGTTTGAAAACCCGGTGTATGCCTTGCTCAAAGACATTGCGGTGGTCAATGAATTTGAAGAGGCCCTTGCTATCTGGCATCAAAACAACGGATTTCAGAAAATCGTGACAAGAAACGGCGATGTCATTTCAAAAGACGGTATTATGATCGGCGGCAGCAAGGATAAACTCAGCGGCATTTTTGAAAAAAAACTGGAAATCAAAGATTTGGAACGACAGATCGCCCACCTGGATCAAGTCCTTGGAGCTGAGCAGTCCCGTCTAAACAGCCTGGAAACTGAAGTCAAGGACCTGGAGCATCAACTCCAGAAATGGACGGTGGAAAAACATGAAATCGCCCAGAATAAACTGGAAGCTGAAAAAAAACTTTTTTCCGTCAGCGAATCATTAAAACACGCAGAACGCCAACTGGAAATTATTATCCTGGAAAAACAAAAGCTCTCCGGAGAAAAAACCGATATTGAAACAGAGCTGTCCAAGCATGCGCTGACCATCGAGAACCTAAGCCGGGAAATCGCAACCTTGGAAGCATCCATCAAAACCATCAGCAGCCAGATCGACGGCCTGTCGGAACAAGTGACTTCCTTCAACCAGCGCCAGCTTGATCTAAAGCTTGAAAAAACAAAGCTTGGTGCTGAACGTGAAAATATCATCGCCACGTTAAACCGCCTCCGGCAATTTCAACAGGACGGCGCCAAACAAGCCGAGCAAATCAAACAGGACATCGAAATCAAAAAATCCAAAAGAACCGCAACCGCCGGCCTCATTTATGAGTTTGAATTAATGCTTGCCGGTAAAAAAGAGGCGCTGAACGTTTTGTCCGAAGAATTAAAAAATCAAGAGGCCTCATACCAGTCCATCATCCAAAAAATCTCTGAAACCGACCAATCCATCTCCGGCGCACGTCAAGCCATGGATGACATATCCGAAAAAATTCATCAACTGGAGCTTGAATTGGCGCGATACCAGCTGAGTCGCGACAATGTAATCCATAATTTTCTCGAACGGTATTCGGATTCCTTTCAGCATCTGGTTGAAGCGTATCGGGAAACGGTTCGATCCCCGGATTTTTCCATTGAGGCCATGGAAAGCGCGCTTCAGGAATTCAAAAAGAAAATCGAACAAATGGGCGATGTCAACATGGGTGCCATTGAGTCCTATGAAGAACAAAAATCCCGTCATGACTTTCTGGTTCAACATCGCGACGATCTGATCAAGGCCCTGGATGACCTTCAAAACGTCATTAAAAAAATCAATCGGGTCACCCAAAAACTATTCATGGAGATGTTTGACAAAATCAATGAAAAATTCCAGGATCTTTTTCCCAGGCTTTTTTTGGGCGGAACCGCCTGGTTGGAATTGACCGATCCCGATAATCCCTTGGAAAGCGGCGTCGAATTGATGATTCATCCTCCGGGCAAAAAAGTCAGCCGGTTAAGCCTGCTTTCCGGCGGAGAAAAGGCCCTATCCGCCATTGCCTTTATTTTTTCCCTCTTTTTAATCAACCCTTCCAGCTTCTGCCTGCTGGATGAAATCGATGCGCCTCTGGATGACGCCAATATCACCCGGTTCAATGAACTGCTGAAAATCATCGGCGAAAATTCCCAGATCATCATGATCACCCATAATAAAAGAAGCATGGAATTTGCGGACATGCTTTTCGGCATCACCATGAGTGAAAGTGGTGTGTCCAAACTCGTATCGGTTGATATTGACAAACTGGTTCAAGATAAAAACACCGCCCCATAACCCATTCACGATATATAAAGGTTGCGCTTATGCTCGAATATGTATTGGCCCTTTTACGTTTTATCGCTATAGATTTTCGTGAAGAAATCCTTGCTGCAATTGTGATTTTCTGCCTGTTTTTGACACTTGTTAAAATCCGAAAAAAAAAGACAACATCGGCGTTGATTGAAAAACCAGCGCCTGCGCCCGAATTGGAATCCCAAGACATCGACGGGGTTAAAGAATCTGATCAAACAAAGGATTCCGGCGTCGCCGGTTTCATTGAAGAAGAAGAAAAAATTATTATCCCAAAAGACGTCAAACCCCTTGCGCCTGTTGAAATAAAATCGCCTAAACCCGAGCCAGCGATTTCTGTTCCTGAACCCAAAATATCCTTTTTGGATCGCTTAAAAACCGGCCTTTCCAAGACCCGGCAGCATTTTTCCAAACGCATCGAAGATGTTTTATCAGGGAATAAACGGTTTGATGAAAATACGCTTGAACAAATTGAAGAAATACTGATCACCTCGGATGTAGGCGTTCCCACCACCATGGAACTCATCGCCCGGATGTCCAAAAAAGCCCATGAGATTTTAAATTTTGAGGATTTCAAGGCGCAACTCAAAACTGAAATGCTCTCTTTTGTCGACTTTCCGCCACAACAGCCCATTACCGCAAAACCCCATGTGATCCTGATGGTGGGTGTCAACGGCGTTGGCAAAACCACGACCATCGGCAAACTGGCGGCGCAATACACGGCTTTGGGCAAAAAAGTGCTGCTGTCAGCATCCGATACATTCCGCGCGGCAGCTGCGGAGCAGCTTCAAATTTGGGCCGATCGGGCAGGCGCAGATATTGTCCGGCATCGGGACAATGCCGATCCAGCGGCCGTGGCCTATGACAGCATGGAAGCGGCCGTGGCCCGGGGCATTGATGTGGTGATTGTAGATACGGCCGGACGCCTTCAAACCAAAGTCAATCTCATGGAACAGCTCAAGAAAATCAAGCGAAGCATTGCCAAAAAAATATCAGATGCACCCCATGAAGTGCTGCTGGTATTAGACGCCACCACCGGCCAAAACGCCCTGTCACAGGCAAAATTGTTTCACGAAGGCATCGGCATCACCGGCATTATTGTGGCGAAATTGGACGGCACCGCCAAAGGCGGCATTATCTTGGGCGTCTGCCACACATTGAACATCCCCATCCGATATATCGGCATCGGCGAAGGGATTGAGGACCTTCAGGAGTTTGATGCTAAACTCTTTATTGACGCGCTTTTATAAAATCCTTCGCATTTTTGAAAAAGCTGATATTGGTTTTCTCTTCGGTTTTTTGAAAACACCGAAAAGAAGTTTTAATGCTCGATAACTATTTATTTTACCAATAAAAAAGATATTGTTTTTGACTCGGGTCATCCTTAAATTCGGTAAAACAAGCATTTTAAAAAGCCGACTTCGAAAAAAAACACGTCATTACTGCATTTTTTTGTTGACATCAATCAAAACCTTCTTTAAATTACGCAACCATCAGGGTTTTCCTCAACATTAATTTTTTTTAATCAAAAAGGGAGGGTAACATGACCAAGGCAGAATTGGTGGACAAAATGGCCAAAGACGCAGGAATCTCCAAGGTTGCAGCGGCAAAAGCGTTGGATTCATTTATGGACGGCGTCATCAAAACATTAAAGAAAAAAGACGGCAAAGTCACCCTGGTGGGATTCGGCACATTCACAAAAGTCAATCGCAAAGCCAGAACCGGCAGAAACCCCCAAACCGGAGCTCCCATCAAAATCAAAGCCCGCAGCGTGGTCAAATTCAAACCCGGCAAAGAGTTAAAATAACCCCATCGTTTTTTGATTTTTTTAAATGGGCAGGCTTTATGACAAGCCATGCCCATTTTTTTTAAATAATCGACCGGAGCCGGTTACGCTGTATATCGGATGCTAAATCCCAAAAGCCCTTCTTGAAACGGCGCTTCCATGACCTTGACGTCTTGGACCACAGCCAGGGGCGGACCTTTGTGGCACCATTGGACCATCTCATCCACAGCGCCAGCATCCCCTTGAAACAACGCTTCCACCGTTCCGTCCCGCCGATTGCGCACCCATCCATTGACACCTATGCGCTCCGCAGCCCGTTCGGTTTCCATGCGAAAGCAAACCCCCTGCACCCGCCCGCTGATAATGACCCGCACTGTTTTCATAGTTTCCCGTACACCTCTTAATATTTTGTAAGCGTCATTTTTGATCAAACATATTTTTAAACGTTTGTTCATCGATGATGGAAACACCCAATTCATTGGCAGCGTCCAGTTTTGATCCGGGAGATTCTCCCGCCACCACATAATCGGTTTTTCGGCTGACCCCGCTTGCCACTTTTCCGCCCGCGCTTTCAATCAATGCCTTTGCCTGAGCCCGTGACATAGACGACAATGTTCCGGTCAACACAAAGGTTTTTCCAAAAATACGGATGTTATCCATTTTGGGCGCATCATAGATAATGGAAATCCCGCTGGACATCAGACGCTCAATGATTTGCCTGTTTTCAGCCTGATTGAAAAACGAAAAAATGCTGGACGCCACGATGGGCCCAATGCCTTCAATGGATTGAAGATCCGACAAGCTGGCTTTTTGCAGATCTTCCAGGCTTGAAAAGGACTTGGTTAAAAGTTTTGCCACATGTTCCCCCACATGGCGAATCCCCAACGCATACAAGAATCTTGAAAACGGGATTTGTTTTCGATTCTCGATGGCTGCAATGATATTTTCAGCGGATTTGGGCCCCATGCGGTCCAATGTTTCCAAGGTTTCCTTTTTTAATTGAAAAATATCCGCGCATGTTGAAATCAAATTCAAATCCACCAATTGGTCAATGAGTTTTTCTCCCAAACCTTCAATGTCAAAGGCTGGTTTGGAAGCAAAATGACGAATGGTGGCTTTGATTTGGGCCGGGCACGCCATATTGGTGCAACGGGTTACGGCTTCGCCTTCCAGACGAATGACGTCCGCATGACACACCGGGCATTTTTTCGGCATCTGAAACGCTCTTTCCGCGCCGGTCCGGGCGGATGTGACGACTTTAACGACTTCAGGAATCACATCTCCTGCCCGGCGCACAAACACCATGTCTCCGATGCGGATATCCTTTTTATAGACTTCATCCTCATTATGCAAGGTGGCCCGGCTGACCATGACCCCCCCGATATTAACCGGTTCCAATTCCGCCACGGGCGTCAACGCACCGGTCCGACCCACTTGAACGGAAATATTTTCAATGCGGGTGGTCTCCTGGGTGGCTTCGAATTTAATGGCAATGGCCCATCGGGGTCTGCGTGACGTGGCGCCAAGTATTTCCTGGTAGGAAAACGCGTCCACTTTCACCACAATACCGTCAATTTCATAGGGAATGGTGTCGCGGATGCGTTGGATTTCATAATAATAGTCAAGGACCTGGCGGTTGTGGATTTTCGGCCGGATCAAGGGGTTGATACGAAATCCCATTTGTTTCAATATCATCAATGCTTCCGCGTGGGAATCCGTCCGTAACACGGCAGGGTCGCCCACGCCGTAAATATAAATTTCAAGGGGTCGTTGGGATGTGATGCGGGAATCCAGTTGGCGCAGGGAACCGGCCGCGGCGTTTCTGGGATTGGCAAACAGGGGAAGTCCTTTTGACATTTGCTCTGAATTTAACTGTTCAAAATTGACTTTGTTTAAAAAAATCTCCCCTCGGACTTCCAGGATATCGGGAACCGGCATATCATCTGCGGGCTGGAGCACCAAAGGCACCGTGGGAATGGTTTTAACGTTTGGAGTGATCATTTCGCCGGTTTCACCGTCTCCTCGGGTGGAGGCCATCATCAAAGCACCTTTTTCATATACCAATTCCACCGCAACCCCGTCAATTTTGGGCTCAACCGTATACAGAACCTCGCCCTGGATTCCCAGCCCTTTTAACACGCGTTGATGAAAGCTTAAAAAATCCGCTTCTCCGAATCCCTTGTCCAGGCTCATCATGGGATGGGTGTGTTTGACGGATTGAAATTTTTCCAAGGGCGGGGATCCCACCCGCAGGGACGGCGAGTCCGCGGAAGCAAGCTCCGGCCAGGCCTGTTCCAATTCAATAAGTTCCTGCATCATCCGGTCATATTGGGCATCCGAAATTTCCGGATCATCCAACACAAAATACCGGTAATTGTGTCGATGGAGTTCTTTTCTTAAAAATTCAACGCGCTGTTTGATTTCAGGATTCATCACGCAATTTTATTTCAAAAAATTGAAGGGCCCAACAAATAATCAGCGATCAATTCAGCCGCCTGTTGACGGGCGGCCTTAAAAACCGGGCTGTTAAAACCCGGAATCCATTGATTGGATGAAACTTCATCTGAAACCACCAAAATACAGCCGATGGGAATGTTCCGAAAAGCCGCTACAGAAAAAAGGGATGATGATTCCATATCCACAGCCAGCGCCCCTTTTTTTCGAAAAAAAGCAATTTTTTTTTTCGTTTCCCGGAAAATGGCGTCCGTGGTCCAAATGGGGCCTTTATGAAAGCATATTGCTTTTTTGGTTAATCTTGTTTTAAGATACGCCTGAAATGGATCAGAGGGCCGGATGTCCCGGCGCTGGGGCACCAAATAATGTCTTGATGTCCCCTCGTCAATGAATGCGATATCCGGAACCACCAAATTTCCGATGTGAACATCCGGCGATACTGCGCCGCACCACCCCCAGAAAATAATCTCCCGGGCGCCCCAAGAAACAGCGGTTTCTAAAAGCATGGCCGCATATGGCGCGCCGATGAAAGGTCCTATGATGCTGAAATCATTATTGGGCGCACAAACCAATCGGCTCAGAAGCAACCGCCGGGCGCGGCTTTGGTCCACACCCGTCAACCGGCAGACCGCTGCTGCATCCATGGGATGCCCCACCAAAGCGCATTTGGGACCGATGCCCAACGGATCTTTTCCCGGAACCGGACGGATGATGGCGTCTTGATGTTCCATGTCGCACGGCAAGGCAGCTATGGGGCCGGGCGCGCCAGGGCAGATAATTTGTCTTTGACCTCATCGATGATTTCATGGAGCCACAGAACATCTTCAATGGTAAGCCGTCCGGCTTTGACGGTTCTTCCGGGGCTTCCATCGGGTTTTTTCAGCATCCGCGGCCCGATTTGGAGTTTGGGTTCCCCTGCAGCATATTGATTGATGGAAACCATCAACCCGGTTTCCGGACTTTCCCATTTTTCCAAAACTTTATCCATTTCAGGATCATATCCAGCCATATATTGCCCTCCGTTAATTGATATTGATTATGTCGTGATTTTTGAAAAGTCCGCAAGCATGTCAAAGAGTTTTGAAATATCATACAGAAGCGCCAGACGATTGGCGCGAAGCGCGGGATTTTCCGCCATGACCATGACATCTTCGAAAAATTGATCCACAAAGGGGCGCAGCATGGCCAATTCTTTAAAGGATTGGTTGATATCGCCCTGATAAATGCATTCCTTCACCCTGTCCTGAATTGTTTTGAATTTTTCATACAATGCGGTTTCGGATGAATGCTCAAACAAAGACGCATTGACACCCGTTGCGCCCGCATCATCCAGATTGGATTTTTTGATAATATTGACCACCCGTTTAAACGCGATGGCCAGAATTTCAAAATCCGGCATGGACTTCAATTGTTGCAGGGCGCGGGCGCGTTTCCAAACATCCGTCACAGTGGACACGGGCACGGACAAAACGGCCGAAACCATGTCCTTGGAAATTCCATCTTCCTCGAGCAGATACGCCATTCGCTGTTTTAAAAACTCCATCACATCATGGCATATCCTCTGATTGTCTGAAAACATGGACGCGCTCCAGGCAATTCCATCCGTCAACAAAAAATTCAAATTTTTATCCAAACAGATTTGAATAATGCCGACGCCCTGGCGGCGCAGCGCATGGGGATCCGAGGCGCCTGTTGGGATCATGCCGATGCTGAAAAACCCGCAAATGGAATCCAATTTGTCGGCAATGCCGACCACAGCGCCTTCAAGGGTGGTCGGCAGGTCTCCTCCGGAACAAAGGGGTTTATAATGATCTTCAATGGCAAGGGCGACTTCTTCAGACTCTTTTGCCCGTTGGGCGTAAATCCTGCCCATGACGCCTTGGAGCTTGGGAAATTCTCCCACCACATGGCTGACCAAATCCGATTTGCATAACAACGCAGCTCTTGAGATTCTTGATTTGACGGCATTATCCAAGCCCAATGCATCCGAGATCCGGGCGGCGAGTTTTTCGATGCGTAATATTTTATCATATACCGATCCTAGGTCCGCCTGAAACATCACGGACCGCAATTTCCCCGTCATTTCATCCAAAGAAATTCTGGAATCGGCATGAAAAAAGAATTCCGCATCTGTCAGGCGCGCGCGAAGCACCCGCTCATGTCCTGATGCCACCAAATGCATATCCCGCGCCTGGGTGTTGTTGACCGCCACAAAATAGGGCATGAGTTTCTTATCTGAATCCACAACCGCAAAATATTTCTGATGTTCCCGCATGGCGGTAATTAAAATCTCGCCGGGGATTTCAAGAAAGGTTTTATCAAACCCGCCCACCACCGGAACAGGGTATTCCACCAGATTCACCACAATATCCACAAGCTCTTGATCTTCAAGGATTTGTCCGTGCACCGAGGATGCGGCGGATTGTATTGCCTGGTAAAGCATCTCTTTACGCCGCTCGATATCGGCCACCACATGCGAAGAAATCAGCTTTTCCAGATATTCATGGGCATGGGTGAGCTTGATTTTGACCGGGCGCAAGAATCGGTGACCGAATGTGTATTGGCTGCTGCGGATACTGCCGACCTGAAATCGCACGGGCTGCTTACCCAGCATGGCGCAGACAGCGTGTATGGGACGCGCAAACAAAATGCGCTGATCCCCCCAGCGCATGGTTTTTGGAAAAGGAATGGACAGAATCGTCTCCGGCAAAATTTTTTGAAGAATATCAATGGCAAAACGGCCCGGATCGGTTTTGGCCGCATATAAATACCGGCCTTTTTCCGTGTCTTTCACTTTGATTTCATCCAAAGAAATCTTGTTTTTTTCTGCAAATTTCTGAGCCGCCAGGGTCAACCCGCCATTTGCGTCAAGCCCCACGGAAGCCGGCGGGCCGAAAATTTCCGTGATTAAGGGCGTCTGGCGATCCGCCACATCTTCAACCATAACGGCAAGCCTTCGAGGGGTGCCATAGGTTTTTGCCGGACCATGGGGAATCCGGAAGTCCGACAATTTCCGTAAAAGGATTGAAGCCAAAGCATTTAATGCCGGCTGAATGTATCCGGCAGGGATTTCCTCAGTTCCGATTTCAAGCAATAATGGATTCATCTTGATTCACCCGATGGATTGTTCATGATTGATTTCATCAAGGGAAAGCCCATTTCGGTCCGTTGTTTGATGTATTGTTCGGCGCATGCGCGGGCCAGATTCCGAATGCGGGCGATATAGCCGGTTCTTTCCGTGACACTGATGGCGCCGCGAGCGTCCAGAAGATTAAACGTATGGGAGCATTTCAGGCAATACTCATAGGACGGCAGGACCAAGCCTTTTTGCAGGATTTTGACAGATTCCGCTTCATACATGGCAAAAAGCTTAAAAAGCATATCCACATCCGCCGCCTCAAAATTATACGTGGATTGTTCCACTTCCTGCTGATGGTGGACATCCCGGTAAGTGACAGCGTCGTTCCACCGGATGTCGAACACATTGTCGATGCCCTGAAGATACATACAGATACGCTCCAGGCCGTAGGTGATTTCAACGGGAACCGGGTGTACGTCAATGCTGCCGGCCATTTGAAAATACGTAAATTGGGTGATTTCCATGCCGTCCAGCCAAACTTCCCATCCCAGGCCGGATGCACCCAAGGTGGGCGATTCCCAATCATCTTCCACAAACCGGATGTCATGATCCTGGGAATCAATGCCCAGGGTTTTTAAGCTCTGCAGGTAAACCTGCTGAATATCGCCCGGAGACGGCTTTAAAATCACCTGAAATTGATAATAATGTTGAAGCCGGTTGGGATTTTCACCGTAACGGCCGTCCGTAGGCCGACGGGAGGGTTGAACATACGCCACATTCCAGGGTTCAGGCCCCAACGCCCGCAGCAGGGTGGCGGGATGGAACGTGCCGGCTCCAACCTCCATATCATAGGGTTGGATGAGGATACATCCTTTTTTTGCCCAAAATTTTTGCAGCGATAAAATCACATCTTGAAAATACATACGCACATCCTGACAATTCCTTAAATATTATTTTGAAAAAATTAACAGAGTCCGACAGAATCAATGGCAATATCCAATAAACAGGCTTGTGGAATTTTCGACAATGTTTCCGCCCAATACGGTTTGAGCGTCGCAATATCCGACGGTTTTCCCAACGCCCATACACATCCGCCGGCGCCCGCGCCGGTAAATCGGGCGCCGCATCCATGACGAATCGCCTGCTGGAATAATTGCGCGCCGGTTGCGTCCAAAACCGCCGGCGTCATTTCGAGCCGGATGGATGTTTCGCGGTTCATCAATGTCACGCATTGTTTTATATCCAATTGGGAAAAGGCTTCCACAAAGGCATTGGTGCATTGAACAATTTCCCGCCAATGGGATCGGAACTGTCCGGAAAGAAACTGGCGGACCCATTGGCTGTTGACATTGACGGATTCATGGGGAATGCCGCAATAGGCCAATAACAGGTGCTTTTCAATATCCGGATACAAAGACGGAGAAGCCAATTGTCTGCGGATGTACAGGCAAGATGCCCCCCTGCCCTTCCAGAACCACGCGTTGATCCCGCCGAAAGCAGCGGCCAATTGATCCTGAAGCCCGCACGGCACACCCGCAACACCTTCTTCAATGGCATGGGCCAACAGCGGAATCTGTTCCGTAGAAATCACTTCCATATTCAACGCCTCAAATATCTTGTTATAGGCCCCCAGCAATGCAATGGCCGCTGAAGACGATCCGCCCAAAGCACTTCTCGGCGGCGATGCGGATTCAATGTGAATGTGAAGCCCATGGATATGAAAATACGCGGCAACGGCAAACATCAATCCCATAGGGTGCTGAAACGGAATCTGATCTATGGGAAATTCAGCATCGTCAAATCCTTTTGAACTGATCTTGATATATCCTTTCCGGTGGGAGAAAATCGACACAGCAGTGCGAAGGCTGATGGCGATGTTGAATGTGCAAGGATTTAGGTATTGCAGCGGATAATAAAAACTTGAAATATCCAAGGTGCCGCCGAGATCGATGCGGCATGGCGCGCTGGCGGTGATGGATTCTGTTTCCAAGAATTTGCGGATTCTATCCGAATGATCCATAACGCTTTAGTGTCTCATGTTTTTTAAAAATTGAAGGCTCTTGGGTTCTTTTCCCAAATGATAGGGGACAAAGGCTTCCAAAACCCTCAGCCCCTCATTCTCCACGGCGTGGGTGAATTTGAGCCGTCTGAGCTTTTTTAATTCATTTTCCTGAATCCATAGCAGTTGCTTGGCCAATCCTTTGGAAATAACATGCCCTGCCCCGCCGACAGTGGAACATCCTTGACACACCAGACCTCCCTTTGCAAGTTCAAAAATCAGGCGTTGCCGGACTATGGCGTCCAGATGTTTTTTACATGCAGCGCAGCTTGAAAGATGCGGCGTCAATCCGGATAGCATCAAAAAACGCATTTGAAAAACAATGCTGGCAGCAGCTTCAGATCCATCCGTCTCATCCAGCAAAGACAGACAATGCACCAGCAGTTCAAACAATTCGGGCTGGGCTTTGCCCTCTTCACACCACAGATGAATCACTTCGCTCCAATAACTGGCGTAAGCGGTTTTCAAGACGTTTCCGCGGATATTTTCAAAAGCCGCTTCCAGGGATGCTTCTTGAAGGATTCCCAGACTGCGGCCCTTTGAAAACGAAAAAACCACGCAAAGTTTTGAAAACGGCTCTAAAAGGCCTGCAAACCGTTTTTGACTTTTTTTGGCGTTTTTGGCGATCACGGTAATTTTGCCTTTTTTTTCCGTTAAAAAAGTGGCGATCACATCATAATCGCCGTGGGGAATGCGCCGAATCAAAACAGCTGCCGTGGAAAAAAAAGACATGGATCCTATTCCCAAAATGCCCTGGTCGCAAACCGGAGCGCATGTGCCGGGGACCATCTTAATCATACATGATTTTGATATGCGCTTCTTTTTTTAATTCTTCAACCCAATGCTTGAACTTTTCATTGACCAGATCTTCATAGAGTTTTTGACGGATTTCCGGTGTTGCATCGCTGACGGATTTCGCCGGCGTCTCGAAAATTTCTTCCACATAAAGAATTTGAAAACCATTTTCTGTTTCAATGACCGGGGAAAATCGGCCGGGAGTCAGGTCCGCCACAGCGGACCGGATATTGCCGGTGAGCTCTTCTGCAGAAAATAAACCCAGACGTCCGCCATCTACTGAATTGATGCCTTCTGAATATGTTTTGGCGATTTCCTCAAAGGATGCGCCGTTTTGAAGGGCTTTATAGGCCTGATCCATGCGGGAACGAACAGCGGGCCGGGCAGAGTCATCCTTGGGATAGGCCATAAAAATATTTCTTAAGCGATATTTTTTCTGAGCCTGATACAGATCCGGATGCGCCTCATAATACGCCTGAATATCGGTTTGCGTAATGACGATACTGGAGGTGACCTCATGGCTCACCAGTTTGTTGCGAAGCAGTTGTTTTTTGGCTTGCTCCCGATATTCTTTGAAATTCAGACCGCTGGCCGTCAGCGCTGCCTCGAATTCTTCCTGGGAAAAATGATTGATGGATTTAATATGCTCAATGGCGCCGTCCACTTCGCTCTCAGAAATGGTGATGCCGGTTTCATGGATTTTCTGGTCCACGATTTTTTCATCAACCATATTATTTAATGTGTTTAATCGCTCTTCCTCAATAAGCCGGCGCTCCTTTTCCGGAGGATAATTCTTTAAGCGGATCTGCTTTTCAATGGGCTCGAATTCTTTATTGAGTTCAACCAGACGAATAATATCATCATTGACCACAGCCACGATCCGATCCACCAGTTCAGCGGCTGAAACCGCTGGGGATGTTATGGTCATGCTCAAAAAAACAAAAAGGATCCTGCTGTAATGTCTTGTTAATGGCATTGTCCATTTCATCTGCATAAGCATCATCAATCTCTTTTAAGGGTTTGGAAATCACAACGTCTGGGGCGCAATCTTCATGAAATCACCACATGGCCTGTAAAAAACGAATCAGGTATTAACACTTTTTGCAATCTCGATCAAAATGTTTTTGGCCTGTGCAATGGCAGAGGCAATTTGATCCGCATCCAGGGCGATTCGTAGAGTTTTGTCTGAAGTAAACAAAAACCGTTTGGGATCCGCATGAATGAGTTTGAACACCCCAAGAGGATTTTTTTGATGAATTTCCGAAAAAGTCACATGGAGATAAGAATCGGATAGATCCAGCTTCTTGACCCCGGCTTTGCTGCATAAGATTTTGAGCATGATTTTTAATAGGAGATTACCGGCTTCCGGCGGCAGTTGACCGTAGCGATCCTCCAATTCCGATTTAAAATCCGATACGTCTTTTAATTCTGTTGTCCGGGCCAACCGCCGATAGGCCATGAGACGTTGGTCCAAATCCGGAATATAGGTTTCAGGAATAAAAACAGAAACCGGGATATTGATTTCAGGCTCCAATTTTTCCACAACCACCTCTCCTTTGAGCCTGGAGACTTCATCTTCTAAAAGTTTTAAAAACATGTCATATCCCAATGCGGCAATATGCCCGGACTGCTCAATGCCCAGAGCCGCTCCCCCGCCCCGGATTCTTAAATCGCTCATGGCGATCTGAAATCCAGCGCCCAGATCGCTGTATTCCATCAGGACTTTAAGCCGCTTTTGGGCGTCCCGGGTCAAAGCGGCTTCTTTGGGGATAAACAAATAGGCATAGGCTTGTTCATCAGAACGGCCCACGCGTCCCCTGAGCTGATATATCTGAGCCAGTCCAAACCGATCCGCCCGGTTGATAATAATGGTATTGGCGTTGGGAATGTCCAACCCGGATTCCACAATGGTGGTGCATACCAGCACATCGATTTCTTTGTTTAAGAACTGAATCATGACGCGTTCCAACTCATCCTCGGTCAACCGGCCGTGGGCTACGCCCAGTCGTATTTCCGGAACCAAGTCCTTGATGGTCTTGGCCATGTTCCAGATGGTATGGATATTGTTATGAACAAAAAATACCTGGCCTTTCCGGCTGATTTCCTTGCGGATGGCCTCTGCCACCACCGCTGGATCAAATTCTGAAATATATGAAATAATGGGCCGTCTGAACTCCGGCGGTGTTTGGATAACGCTGATATCCCGGACCCCCATCAGGGACATGTGGAGGGTTCTGGGAATGGGCGTGGCGGTCATGGAAAGCACATCCACAGAGGCTCGGATTTTTTTTAATTTTTCCTTGTGCTTAACGCCGAACCGCTGCTCTTCGTCAATGACGATAAGACCAAGGTCTTTAAAATTCACGTCCTTTTGAAGCAGCCGGTGGGTGCCGATGACAATATCCGTCTTTCCTTCAATCAATCGTTTGACGATTTCCTTTTGTTCTTTGGGCGAACGGAACCGGCTGAGACAGTCAATGACAATGGGATATTTTTTACAACGAGCGGTAAAGGTTTGATAATGCTGTTCGGCAAGGAGCGTGGTGGGTGTAAGGATAGCGACCTGTTTGCCGTCATTGACCGCTTTAAAAGCCGCGCGCAAAGCAACCTCGGTTTTTCCATAGCCCACATCCCCGCAGATGAGACGATCCATGGGCGCCGGAGCTTCCATATCCAACAACACGTCTTCAATGGCTTTTAGCTGATCAGGGGTTTCTTCATAAGGAAACCCGGCTTCAAAATCTTTAAAAAAAGCATCCGGCGGGCTAAACGAAAAACCCTCCACCACTTTTCTTGAAGCATACAATTTCAGCAGATCTCCTGCGATTTTTTCAACGGATTTTTTGGCTTTTTCCTTGGCCCGGGCCCAGGATTTTCCTCCCATTCTGTCCACCACGGGGGTTGCGCCTTCCAATCCGATATATTTTTGAACCATATCCAGCCGGTCCACCGGAATATAGAGCTTGTCTCCGGCATAATATTCAATGATGATAAAATCATTGGCGATTCCTTCAATGCGGATTTTTTCAAGCCCCCTGTAAACGCCGATACCGTGATCAACGTGAACGATGAAATCCCCTACATTCAGCTCTGTAAAATCCAAAAGTTCTGTTTTGATTCGGCTTAAATCGCGTTGGGGTTTTTTTCGGCTGATCTTTGCGCCGAAAATCTCCGATTCTGAAACAACGGCCAACCCCAATTCATGCCAGACAAACCCTTTAGAAATCTGTCCCACGCAGATATAAAGGCCTTTTGCGCCTCTTTGCAACAGATCCGCGGCTTTACCTTCTTGAACAACGGCCGGAGTTGCGCCATAGGGTTCCAGCAGTGCGGCAAGCCTTTGGGTTTGAGAGTCCGTACTGCAGACGATCATGATCAAATATCCGGATGTCTCTTTGTCCGCCAGCCATTTATATAAGGGAAAAAGAACATGTTCCCTTTTTTTATTGGTTTTAAATTCCTCGGCCAAATCAGCATTATCCGCCACCGTCAAGTGCACGGAGAGGGTTTCTGAATCGGTTGCACCTGAGCCCTGGGAAGGCAGCAGGCGAAAAACCGCACGGGTTTTTTCCGCCAACCGGTCACGGGCATGTTCCCATTTCAAATACAATTGTTCGGGTTTGACGCATAACCGGTCATCCGCGCATGCCGTCAAATAGTTTTTGACGGCCAGATCCTCTTTGGATAGCGCTTCTTTCTCAATATCTCCGGGATCGCTCTGAATCCAAAGGCTCTGAGGCGGCGCATAGTCGAATACAGAATCCAAATTCGGATAAATCAAGGGCAAAAAGCTTTCGATTCCGGGAAACACCCCTTCTCTTTCAATCCGATCCAAAAATTTCTCCGCATTGATTTTTGAAATGCCGGATTCTTCAACAAGGTCTCTGGTTTTTTGTTTGATGTGATCCAGCCAAAATGGCATCCATGTGGCTTCACGGGCCGGCAAGATCAGCGCTTCATGGATATCTTTGATGCGGCGCTGATTAACGGCGGAGAAAAAACGGATGGACTCCACCATATTTCCAAAAAATTCGATTCGCAGAGGATCATCATACATAGATGAATAAACATCCAAAATGCCGCCCCGGACAGAAAACTCCCCGGGTTCTTCCACCAATGAAGTCTGGGAATAGCCCCCATAAGTTAATTTTTGAATCAATGCGTCCCGGTCGATTTCCTCCCCAACCATAAGTAATTCCGCAAATTCAATGAGGGTTTTTTTGGGCATTAACCGTTGAAGCAGGGTTTCTGCCGGAGCCGCCACCACGAACGGCTGAGTATTTTCCGTGAGCCGATACAGCGTCCGAACCCTTAATGCTGCGGTTTCGTTATGATATGATATGGGCTTAAAGGGCAAAATGTTATAGGGAGGAAACATTACAATTTGCGCATGGGTGTTGTCCCCGGCAAAAAACATAAAGTCTTCCACAAAACGTTGGCATATTTTCACCGTGGGCAGAATCACGAATATGGGACGCTGGATCTTTTGGGCCATCCGACTGACAAGAAAGGCCCGGGCCGCCCCATCAATGCCTGAAATTTCGATTCTTTTTGAAAAATCTCCAAGCGTTTCCAAAATAGAATCAATATGATTTTTCTGGATAAAAACTGTCATAAAAAAATAAAAAATTATTACAGGAACCAGATGATGTGCTTATCCATTGACGCGCGTGATAAAAATGCCTTGACCGTGCTCCATGAGCATGGTATTTCATGCCATCATTTTTAAAAGCCTTCCCAAAATGCCGACGTAGCTCAGCCGGTAGAGCAGCTGATTCGTAATCAGCAGGCCGTCAGTTCAAGTCTGACCGTCGGCTCCATAAAAATCCTAAATAAAACAAATGCTTTACACTCATACATTCACAATTTACTTAAACCTCAAAATCTCCGCAAATCGCCGCAAATTGACCCTTTTTGAAACTAAAATGCAACTAAAATTTGGAGGTATAAAATGAATATTGCCGCAGCCCAAAAAGCCGTTGAAAAAAACAAAAGACCTGAAATAGGCATGAAAAAAGCAGCTTTGATTTTCAAAAGGCCAAAATGTTGAAAAAATTGTTGCTGTACATTTATTCAGAGGAAGACATCATCATTTTAAAATCTTTTTAATCAACTTAATCGACCGTAAGGCTTTTGATCCCGCCGATAATATACGCCATGGTTTCCCGGGCGATGGCAGTGATATCGTCTGGGTTTTTCTGCCAAAGCCGGTAATAATGGCCCAGCCACACAAAAATTGCCGTCGTGCAAACCGCCATCACTTCCGGAGACATGGGTGAAACATATCTTATGCCCAGATTATTCTGGGCATGGGTGAGCGCATGTTTGACATCAGCGGTCATTTTGAGCATAAAATTTCTTCGGGCTCTTAAAAACTGTGGGCTCAATCCAATGGCTTCATCATAGAGCAGCAAAACTTTTTCCGGATGGGCCACGCATAGCTTTTCAAAAAAGGCCAATCCGGCTTTTTCGATTCCATCCAATGTAGAACCCGATTCTCCAAATGCATCAGCCGCAATTTTCCGGACAAACAGTCCGATATCGTCAATGACATGGATCAGCAGGTCTTCCTTATTTTGAAAATACCCATATACAGCGCCCACAGAAACCTCTGCAATTCGGGCGATGTCTTCCATGCGGGTTTTTCGATATCCCCTTTCGGCAAACAATTTTTCCGCGGCCCGCAATATAGCCTCTCGGCGCAGGGATTTTTCCCGCTGCCGTCGGTGGACGGTTCCGGATGGATGATGCGGTAAAAGAGATTTCGGCATTACTATGGTCAATATCCTGCCATTTTAAATATAATTTCATTCATCACTTCGCTGGCGCCGCCGCCGATGGAAAGAAGCCGGGAATCCCGGTAAGCTCGGGAAACCCACATTTCGTTCATATATCCCAGGCCGCCGTGCATTTGAAGACATCCATCCGCGACTTTGTTCAATAAATTGCCCGCCAGCAGCTTGCCCATGGAAATTTCTTTAGTGACGTCCATGCCATTTTCCTTCATTCGAACGATGTGGTAGGTGAGTTGTTTTAACGCTTCAATTTCAGCCAGCCATTCGGCGATGCGATGACGCAGCACCTGTTTATGGATCAGAGGTTTGCCGAACACCGTTCTTCCTTTGATATATTCGACGGTCTTATCGATAAACTTTTTGGCGCCCATATACGCCATGGGCAGCACCACAAACCGCTCGTGCTGAAATTGCATCATCTGGTGAATAAAACCTTGACCTTCAATGCCGATGAGGTTTTCAGCAGGAATTTTCATATTATCGAAATAAAGCTCCGCAGTATCCGATGAGCGCATTCCCAATTTATCCAATTTTTTGCTCACCTGAAACCCAGGCAGATGGGTAGGGACTACAAAAAGGGAAAAGCAGTGATATCCAGGTTCATCGCTGGTGCGGGCAAGAAGGGTCAGAAAATCCGCCTGGGTGCCGTTGGTGATATAGGTTTTGGATCCGTTTAAAATATAATGATCCCCATGACGTTTGGCGGTGGTGGCGACGGCGGCCACATCGGATCCCGCGCCGGGTTCGGTGACCGCAATGGCCGCCACCATATCGCCGGCAATGGCTGGCTTGAGATATTTTTCTTTTAGAAAGGGACTTCCGAATTCCGCAATGGCCGGCGTCGCCATGTGGGTCTGGACCGTAATGGCCATGGGGACGCCGCCGCAATCAATATTGGCGAGCTCTTCCACAAAAGCGGTTTCCGCCCAATAATCCATTCCTTGGCCGCCGTATTGGGGATCATACCGGATGCCGAGAAATCCCAGTTTCCCCATTTTTTTAAACAAGTCATGAAGGGGAATTTTCCCCTCTTCTTCCCATTGATCCACATAGGGATTGATTTCCTTTTTGACAAAATCCCGGACAGCCCCGCGAACCATTTCCGCTTCTCTATTAAAATACAAATTTTTTGCCATGACGCCCCCATAAAATCTAAATTGAATGAAAAAAATTTAACGACGAATCCCCAAGATGACCCTGGCCTCGTCTGAAGACGCTACGTCTTTTCCCATTTCGCGCACGATTTTCACCAGCGCTTCCACAAGCTGGCCGTTGCAGCTGGCTTTATCGCCGTTGGGAAGGTAAAAGGTGTCCTCCAGACCGGTCCTGACATTGCCGCCTCGCTCAATGCTTGCCCGATGCAGATTCCAAATTTTTTCCCGGCCTGAACCCGTGGCAATGACCTGCCAATGGGAACCGGGCGGCAGTTCCTCCGTTAAAATCGGAAGGAGTGCAGGATTGGCCGGCATGCCGGAATCCACTCCCATGACAAAAGACACATGGGCGTCTCCGTCAAACATGCCGTTTGCCTGATACATGGCCACACTCCGCACAATACCCGTATCAAAACATTCAAACTCCGGAATAATCCCATGTGCTTTCATGATATCAAGGAACCGCTTGATTTTTTCCACGGGATTGTCAAAAAGAATCGGCGGCCAAGCCCAATGGCCGTCCTGTCGTATTTTCAAATAATTCAAAGAGCCTGCATTGCAGGCGGCCATCTCGGGTTTAAACGTCTCCAGGCAGGCGGCTGGACCGGATATATCGCTGCCCACCACCCCGGTGCTCATGTTGATAATCATCCTGGGAACCTGGTCTTTGATTGCTTCAAGAATATCGCCGACCTCTTTCACATCCCAAGTGGGCCATGCGCCCAAGCCGGGCTGCTGGGATCGGAAATGCACATGAACAATGCTTGCGCCAGCGTCATAGGCCTGCTTGGCGGCAGCGGCCATTTCCTTAGGTGTTACCGGCACATTGAACTTTTTGGGATCGGTCAACACGCCGGTAACAGCGCAGGTGACAATGACTTTATGATGAAAATTCATTTGATTCTCCTGGGTTTTTGATGCGATGGATTTTTGTTAAAAACTCATGTTTATTTTGAGCTTGCAGTAAATATAAGTCGTAAAAATTTCCGATTTACTTTCCGACAAACACTGGCGGACGTTTTTCCAGAAATGCGGTGATCCCTTCCACGGCATCCTGGGTGGATGCCACTTCTGCCAGTTTATCCGCCAAAAAATCCAGGGCCTGTTCAAAGGGCATATCGGATGCAGTATAAAAAGCATTTTTGCCGATTTTCATTCCAATGGGGCTTTTGGCCGCCAGCGCGGTCAAAATTTCATTGACCGCCGTATCCAATTTTTCCGGCTCGACCATCCGGGTGATCAGCCCCATGTCCAACGCCTGAGACGCGGTGATTTTTTCGCCCAAAAGCACCATTTCCATGGCTTTTTTGCGCAGCACGTTTTTAAAGATCAATGCGCCGATCATCATGGGGAAAAGCCCCACATTGACCTCAGGGGTGCCAAAGGTGGCTTTTGAACTGGCAATCACAATATCGCATGCCAGCATAAATCCCGTACCGCCGGCGATACAAGCACCGTTGACCCGCGCCACAGTGGGTTTGGAAAATCCGGACAATCGCTTTAACAATCGTGCATAGCTCTTAAACGCCGCCAGAGCCGCCGACGCATTGTTGCCGATATTGCCTGCCAAATCCGCGCCCGAACAAAATGCTTTATCCCCCGCACCGGTGATGCATAAAACCCTCACGTTTCCATCATTTTCAGCCTGATCCAAATAGGCGTGGAAAAGCGCAAGGGCGGACACGCTGATGGCGTTTCGCTGCTGTTGACGGTTGATGGTAAAATATGCAATATGGTCTTTGACGTCGTAAAGCAAATGGTCATCCTGCATGTTGGGGGGCCTCCTTTTTTTCGAAATGGGTCAGCCTTCTGAAAAATATTCTCGCTTCCCAGAAACTTGATTCGCGTAAAAACCTTGTTACTCTTGCCCTTGACGGGAAAGGACCGAGTTGGATTTATTCACTTTTTCAAACAGCTAAAGTGATTCCTTTTTTTGGATCTGGGCTAACACCTGACCGGGCGTCACTTTATCATTGACCGCACAATGGATGTTCGTCACAATGCCATCATAGGGCGCGCATAAAACCGTCTCCATTTTCATGGCGCTGACCGCCAAAATCCCTTGGCCCTTTTTCACTTCTTCCCCCACGCGAATGAAAATTTTCACCACGACAGCAGGCATGGGCGGGGTTATCACGTCCGGGATATCCAGGGCTGATCTTTTTTTCTTTGAAAGAACGGTTCGTTGATCCGCGTCTTCTATGTCATATTGTTTTCCCTGGATAAAAATGGTTTTCCCGCCAGGACCCGGGGCCACATAGGCGTTCACGATGCGTTCCCGGTCGCCGGCGCGGACTTTCATATGAATTAAATGTTCCGAAATCCTCTCAAATTCCACATGATACGGCCGTTGATCCACAAAAACCTTCATTTGCCGGTTGTCGGATATTTCCACATCCGCATGCAGGAGACAGTGTGAAAGGCTTAAATTGTATTCCATACCCTGATCCTTGGTTATAAACGCCACCGGCCAAGGGTGTGCCATGGGGAAAGATCCCCGCCGACAGACAAAACTGCAGTCATATTCTGTTTTGGCCGGGTGATTTCATCAATGATATAGGCAATTGCTGCAAGGTCCATGGCGTCTGCGTGCTGCCGCCAATTGCTGAAATAAGCGTCCAGAAAACCTGTATGAATATCGCCGTCACAAAACGGTTGTGATGAAAGCACGTCGATTAAAAACGGAATTGGCGTTTTAATCCCTAAAATCACATAACCGGAAAGGGCGTGGATCATTCGGGAGATGGCTTGTTTCCGATCCGGCGCATGCACAATGAGTTTGGAAATAATGGGATCGTATTCCATCGGCACCTCAAAACCAGAATACACGCCGCAGTCATTTCGGATGCCCGGTCCGGAAGGTTCTTTTATATAGGTAATTTTCCCCGGGCTTGGGAAAAAGTGATTTTCAGGATCTTCCCCATAGATCCGGCATTCCATGGCATGGCCCCGTCCAAGAATGTCTTTCTGGCAGATCTCCAACCGTCGGCCCGCGGCAATTTCAATCTGAAGACGCACAAGATCAAGGCCGGTGACCATTTCCGTAACCGGATGCTCCACTTGAAGCCGGGTATTGACTTCAAGAAAATAAAATTTACCTTCCTGATCCAGCAAAAACTCCACTGTGCCGGCATTGACATATCCAGATGCCCGGGCGGCATCAACAGCTGCTTTTCCCATGGTCTCCCGTAAACTTGAAGTCAGTGCGGGGCACGGGGTTTCTTCAATGATTTTTTGGTGGCGACGTTGAATGGAACATTCTCTTTCCAAAAGATGCACGACATTTCCAAAAGAATCGGCTAAAATCTGAAATTCGATGTGGCGGGGATTTTTGAGATATTTTTCAAGATAAACGGCGTTGTTGCCAAAGGCGGCATTGGCTTCGCGCTGCGCTTGGATACAGGCTTCTGTTAAATCATTTTCAGAGGAAACGATTCGCATCCCTTTTCCGCCTCCGCCGGCTGCGGCCTTGACCACAACAGGATAGCCCAAATTTTCTGCGTGTGTTTTCATCAAATCAGGGTTTGGCTCCGGATGCATCATGCCGGGAATGACGGGAACGCCGGTTTGGGTCATGATGCGCCGGGCCACGGTTTTGTCGCCAAGATCATGGATCACATGAGGAGGCGGTCCGATAAACACAATATGCTCTTGGATGCACCTTCGGGCAAACTCATGATTTTCAGCCAAAAAACCATATCCCGGGTGGATGGCATCCGCCCCTGTTGCTTTGGCTGCAGCAAGGATTTTGTCAATATGCAAATAGCTGTCCAATGGATCGGATTTCCCAATATGCACTGCCTCATCGGCTTCTAAAACATGCAGGGCGTATCGATCCGCATCCGAATATACAGCCGCTGCGGCAATTCCCATGTCGTGGCAGGTGCGGATGATGCGACGGGCGATTTCCCCCCGATTGGCGATCAAGATTTTTTTAAACATGGTCATGGATTCAATCCATTTACATCCGGAAAATGCCGTATCCGAACACATCGTCCCGCAACGGCGCGTTCAGGGCCGCCGATATGCACAGCCCCAGAACATCCCGGGTTTTTGCAGGATCAATAATGCCGTCATCCCACAGCCGCGCCGTGGCATAATAGGCATTGCCTTCTTTTTCTGCAGCGGCAATAATCGGATCCCGAATGGCTTTTTTTTCAGCTTCGGACAAAGGGGGTTTCCCTAGACGAAGGTTCTGGTCATTGGTAATGGAAATCAACACATTGGCCGCTTCTGCGCCGCCCATGACGCCGATTTTTCCATTGGGCCACATGAACAAAAATCGAGGAGAATAGGCCCGGCCGCACATGGCGTAATTGCCGGCGCCGTAGGAGGCGCCCACAATCACCGTAAATTTAGGGACCGTGCAGGTGGATACGGCATTGACCATTTTGTGGCCGTTTTTGGTGATTCCGCCTTTCTCGTATTCCAATCCAACGATAAACCCATTGATGTTTTGCAAAAACACCAATGGGATTCCCCGTTTATCGCATATTTGAATAAATTGGGCGGCCTTTTCGGCGCTTTGGGAAAAAAGCACGCCGTTATTGCCCAAAATACCTACGGGATATCCGTGGATGTAGGCGTAGCCGCATACCAACGTGGGCCCGTATAATTCCTTGAATTCCAAAAATTCACTGTTATCCACAATTCGGGCGATGATTTCACGGATATCAAAAGGCACAGACAGATCTCTGCTGACAATGCCGTAAATTTCTTTGGGATCATAAAGCGGCGGTTTCGGCTCTTTTGTGGTAAGACGTGTTTTTTCTTGGTGCGGAAGATGTCTCACAATATCCCGGATAATGGCAATGGCATGGGCGTCGTCTTCGGCAATATAGTCGGATACGCCGGATTCCATACAATGCACCAGGGGGCCGCCCAATTGTTCGGCAGTGACATCCTGTCCTGTGGCGGCTTTAACCAAAGGCGGCCCTCCTAAAAAAATCGCACCATGCCCTTTAACATGGATAATTTCATTGCTCATGGCCACGCCATAGGCGCCTCCGGCCGTGCAAAGCCCCATGACCGCCACGATCTGGGGAATGCCCATTTTCGACATTCGCGCCTGGTTGTAAAAAACACGGCCCCCGCCGTCAATGTCTGCAAACATCTCGGACTGCAAAGGCAAATACCCGCCCGCAGAATCCACCAGACTGACCGACGGCAGACGATTTTCCATGGCAATGGTTTGCATGCGCAAAATTTTTTTGGCGGTCATGGGATAGGCGGCCCCACCTTTTATGGTGGCGTCGTTGACGCTGACCACCACTTCCCTGCCGGACACAATGCCGATTCCGGATCTTAATCCCGCGGCGTGAACTTTGCCGTCATACATATCTTTTGCCGCCAGAGGCGCAATTTCCAGAAACGGGGTGTTTTTATCCAACAGCAGATCCAGTTTTTTTTGGGCCGTGAGCTTGCCGGATTCAGCCAAACGATCCAGGGCCTTTTGGGACCGATCTGTGGCGGCTTTTAATAATTCTTTTTTTAAGTCTTCCACCAAAGCCGTCATGGCCTCAAAATTTTTTTGATATTCATCTGAAGAAACATCTATTTTGGATGGGATGATTTCCATAAACGAAATTTCCAACGCTTAATCCGTGAAGAAAAATCATTTAAAAAAATTATGAATATTTTAATAAAATATTCAGAAAATGAAATCAATCATAAA
>FWPV01003523.1_pt1 | contig 35250 bp, 29 predicted proteins | sample 2228371 | NCBI WGS metagenome assembly FWPV01 (sample SAMEA103939776, study PRJEB20133) | metagenome | reverse complement strand
CACACCGCTTGCCGACTGGCAGGAAGCGGCGCTGGCGCGTAACCCGGAAATCGCCGCGCTCGCGGCGCAGCTTGACGCGGCGCGGCTGGAGGTGCAACGCCAGCGCGCCCAGCACCTGCCCACCGTCGACGTCCTCGCGCAGCAGCGCCACTCCCGCAGTGACAGCGAAACCACCATCGGTACCCAGTACAACACCACCAGCGTTGCGGTGCAGCTGTCGCTGCCGCTCTATGCTGGCGGCGGCATCGACGCGTCGGTGCGCGCTGCCGCCGCCGCGGTGGCCGAGACCGAAGCGCGGCTGGAAGCCAAGCGCCGCGAGCTGCGCCAGACGGTAGCGGATGCCTACCAGAACGTGCGTTTTACGCTCGCGCAATGGCAAGCGCTGGCCCAGGCCGAGCGCTCGGCGCACGCCGCGGTCGAAGGCAGCAAAAAAGGCCTGCTCGCCGGCACGCGCAACGTGGTGGATGTGCTCAACGCCGAACAGGAACTGGCGCGCGTCAAGGCGCAGCGGCTGGACACCGCGCATCAGCTGCTCGTGGCAGCGGTAGACGTGCTCACCGCCGCCGACGGCGGGCTAGAGGCGGTGTTGGCGAGGTTGCAGCGCTGAGGCGCTTATGGTTGCCCCTCTGAGGCGGTGATGAACGAGTCGGCTGCCCGTTTGCCCGATCGAGCGCGAACCGCCGCCGCGCGTGTCGCTGCCGTCGTCGTTACCTACTGGCCTCAAGCAGAGGAGCTCACCTCGTTGCTCCTATCCCTGCGCGACCAGGTCGATCGCGTCATTATTTGCGACAACAGTGACGGCGCCTCGATCGACACCGTATTGCCGCCAGTGCTTCGCGCTCCAGAATGGGAAGGTTTTCTATACTGGCATTCGCTTGGCAGCAACCTTGGCATCGGCGCGGCGCTCAACCAAGGGTTTGAGATTGCCGCTCGCTTAGGCTATGAAGCCGTCTTGACACTCGATCAGGACAGCGAAGCAACTCCTGGGATGGTCGTGGCCCTTTGGGAAGCGTTGCGTACTCACCGCAACGCCGTTGCCGCGGCGCCGCAGCCTTGGGATGCCAGGATCGGTGTTGCTTTGCCGCTCATAATTCGAGAAAACGCTAAAATGCGACGCACAATCCTGCAGTCCAACCAATGCGTTATGCTGGATCATGCCATTACCAGCGGCATGTTGGTCTGTCTTGCGGCGTGGCGGCGCATCGGTCCCTTTCGTGAAGATTTTTTTATCGACTACATCGACATCGAGTGGTGTTGGCGTGTCCAACTGCTCGGGGATGCCATTCTGGGAGTCGGACAAGCACAACTGCTCCACCGCATGGGGGCATCGGCAACACGTTTGCCTGGCAATCGTTGGTTTTTTAAGCACGGACCGGCACGACACGTGACGCATTTTCGCAACGCCGTGCGGCTGCATCGGTTGCATCGCAGGCCGTGGCGTTGGCACTTGTGGCACGCCGCAGTATTACTGCGGCGGGCGGTTGGCATATCGCTGCTTTTTTCTCCCCGTTGGCAGCGATTTCGTGCCATAATGCTTGGTGTCTGGGTTGGATGGAAAGGAGCATGGCGATGAAACCTTGGGCTTGGTTAGTGGCGATGGCGGTGATCTCGCAAGCTGCCTTTGCGCAGACGACGGGAAGTGGTACAGGGTCGAATCAGACCTCGAGCAGCGGCAGTACTGCCTCTTCTGGGAACAACACAGGGACAAATACAGGGTCAACCGGCAACGCTGGAAGCACCACTAACACGGGTAACACCTCCAACACCGGAAGTTCGGGAAGCTCGGGTAGCAACCCATCCCAAGGCGATGGCACGGATCCATTCCCTTACGACTACCGCATGCAAGTGCGCATCACCATGCCTGCCGGTTCGGCGGGGGCGTCGCTGCGACCAAACCAGCAACCTTCGGCAAGCCCTTTTACTCCTTGCGATGCTCAGAAAATCGACTCGGTGAGCATCCGGCTCGATTACAGTGCTGGCGATCCGACGCGTTCCACTACGATGCGCGACGTTTATGTAATCCTTTACACACCTAATGCCCAGGTGGGGCAACAATACCATGTCGGCGTGCGTGGGCCGGCGGCGATGCAAACGTTCCAAGTCTTGTCCTCGCCCGCGGAACTCAACCAGCACAAGCGCGATTACATCTATTTGCGCAAAGAGCTCAATCCTTCGGGGATCGTGAGCGAAAATTTGGTCGCCTCATTGTTGCCCGTGGATGGCGTACCGATGGGAACGTGGCAAGTGATCGGGATTGTCGCCGACCGCAACTACGTCGACTTCACCAACCCCGATACCTGGGATGCGTGGGACGTCGCCACTGTCGTGCTCGGCCGTCCGTGGCTAACCGGCCAGTGGTTACAAGACGAGTGCCGCTGAGGCAAAACCACTGCTCACACGCCGGCCAAAAACCGCTTGCAGCGGCGCCACAACCGCCGCAGCCGCGACGGCGGCGTGTCGCCGCGCAGCCGTACCACGCGCGCCGGGGCTCCGGCAACCACCGTCATCGCGGGCACATCGTTCGTCACCACGGCGCCTGCGGCCACCACGGCGCCGTCGCCGATCGTCACTCCAGGTAAGACGATCGCTCCAGCGCCGATCCACGCGCCGTTGCCAACGCGGATTGGCGCGCGGGTGAGCGGATTGCGCATGATGAACGGATCGCCGCGGTGGATTTCGTGACCTGCGGAAAGCAGCTTGGCGTGCGGGCCAATAAGCACTTCCTCGCCGATTTCTAGGCCTCCTTCTCCCGAAAGATAGCATCCGACATTGACGATCGTACCGCGGCCGATCACCAACCGCACCGACGCGTTGGTCGTGGGATCATCGACCGCCAGGCGCGTGTGCGCGTACAGGCGTACCTCGTCCCTGAGCACGATCGTGCCGCTGCGCTCGCGCAGCCGATACACCGACACCGTCGGATCGATGCGACAGTTTTGTCCGATTGTGTCGATCCCCGGAAAAGCAAAAACCACCGGCGGCACACCGAACCACCCTGGGCTTGGATCGTCCGTCTCAACGACACGCGCATCTTCCTGCATTGCTGCCGCTTGGCTACTAAATGTTTGGGGCATGCCCGACGTCTGACCAAAGGCTTTGGTCATCAGCGACCCGCTAGCATCCGCGGCAAATGCCGTTTCCTCCCGCGCTTTTGCGACCAACAGCCACTGATACACCTCGCCCTCGGGTGAGCACTGGCGCAATTCCCACCGCAAAGCCTCAGGCAGCCGCTCCCATGCGGCAGCGAACTCTCCTTGCGCCACCGCCCAGCGTTGCGCTTCGATCCGTTCGACGGCAAAACCGCAGCGCCAAAGCAAACGCTCGATTTCGCGGCGGGTAAAAAAGCGCAAATGCGTGCGATCCAGGATTCCCTTGTCGCGATAGCCAAATTCATCGGTCAGCAGCGCGGCAACCAACCCCAAATAAGCCACATTCGGCACCGTCACCACCAGTCGCCCCTGCGGCGCGAGCAAGACGCGCAGGCGTTCCAGCACCGCTTCGGGCCAAGCCAAGTGTTCCAGCACGTCGCAGGCCAGCACCACGTCGAAACGCTCTTGCGCCAGTGACTCGAACCAACCGCCGTGCTCCAGATCCTCCCTCAGCAAACGTGCGCAAAACGCCGCGCACAGCTCGGCGCATTCGGGATCGCGCTCGATGGCGGTGACCTGACAGCCATATTGCTGCAGCACGCGCGTCATCGATCCCGGTCCTGGCCCGAGCTCGAGCACGCGGCTGCCGGGTGGAACCTGCCGTAACACCTTGGCCGGTAAGCTGTCGCCTTGAGGATCGAACGTGTAGAAATAGCGGTGTGGGCAAACCAAGTCGCTCATATCACTTCCTCTCAACAAGGGTGATTGCTGATCCGTGCGCAACCGTGTGGCTTGCCGAACGCAGTGCCGCGTCATGATCAGCCAAAGGATTATCGTCGCTTATTCGCGCGCAGCCGCTGCAACACCAGCAAAACCCCATAACGCACCCGGGCTCTCGTGGGCAATTGCGCGCGCCCCCATGCGTATAAAGCGCGCAGCGTCGCGCGCAGCCCGGGAAAAAATCCGAACTCAGGAGCGGGCAAATGGCGAAACGGCAGCGCCATCCGCCAGTAGCAAGAAACCGGGAGCATGAAACGGTAAGTTCGTCGCAATTTATCGCCTTCCCCGATAAACCCGGCGCAAATGCTGCCATCGCGCCAAAGCCGCCAGCCACGGTCGTCCTGCCAACGGTGCGTAGCGCCAGGCCAGCGGCGCCAGGGCCGCTTGCAGACGTGCCGGGTGCAACCAGTCACGCCAACTCAGCCGCTCTGGAGCGAGCGCCAGCAGCTCGTCGTGACCGAAATCCTCGGTATGCGCCAACGCGCTCACTAAACGCACCTCTTCGGTGGTAGGATAGACCACCACCCGTTCGGCGCAAGCCAACGCCCAGGGACGCAAGGCCGCAAAATCATAACCGGTCAGCGCCTGTACGGCCAAAAAGTGCGCCCAAAAGCAGCGAATCCCAGACTGGATCGCGGCGATAGCCGGGTTACAGAGCAACTCCGCTTGTCGGTCGGGAGCTTCGTCCGATTTCAAAAGCGGAACGATGGTGCCGTCGTCGCTGCGCTCATAACCCAGTGTGGTGGCGTGCGTCGCACGCGCGGCCTGTTCAAAAATCTCCTCGCAGTCCATCACCGCGCGCTCCCAGGGGCTACCGTGCGCGGTATCCAGGATTAGCCCTTGCACACTGCCGTGCGCAAGCGGTTCGGTGTGCAGCGCATTGACCAGCGCAAAGTAGTACCCCTGCACGTAGGGATAATGCTGGACACGATCCGCGAACGCCTGCTCCACAAAGCGCTGGATCGTCGCGTTCCAACCGATATCGACGCACGCGATGCGCGGCGCGTCGAACCAGCCGATCTGCGTAAAATAGTCGAACAACAACTCGCGTGCCTTCTGGCCAAAGGCACGAATACGCGCTTGCACTGTCGGCATCGCCAAAAACTTCGCCAGTCGCACGTCTTCTGCGCGCAGCGGCTCGTCGGCGCGCAACCCCACTTGCGCCAGCTCGTCCAGGAACACCGTTTCCTCTAAGCCAAATGTCTTGCAAATCGAGCGCCAGCCGCGCTGTTTGGGATTGACCAACGCAATGGCGGTTTGCTGGGGCGTAAGCCCTTCGGCCGCGGCGGCGTTAGCTGCGACTCTTCGGCTGACATAAGCGTACACGCTGGGGGGGAGGGCAGGAAACCGAGTCCGAGCGTCCTCGTACAACGACTGCAACAAAAATCCATCGCGAGCAAAAAAGAACACCTTTTGCACCGGGTTGGCTTGCAGCTGTTCAATCAGTCCCAGCATGGCGACCGAGAAAATCGGTCCAAGCGCCTCTAGCCCGTAGCGGAAATAAGGATCGGCAGGAGGGTGCGGCAGGCGCTGCTCAAGCCGCGCTGCCAGCACCGCAGCAAAGTCGCGGCCGAGCCAGACGCCGCCGTATCGGGTCAAAGACAAAGTGGCCAACTGACGCTTGCGGCGTTTGAGCTCCGCCACGTCGTCAAAAAACGCCGCGGCAATGCCCAAGGACAGGGGCGCCAGCGCATCGCTCACCCACTGATCCCCCACGTGCAGCATATGCGCTGCGGAGATTCCCTCCTTCGCCAGGACTTTTTCAAACAACTCGCCCGAATACTTGCCGGCTTGGTATTCCGACGATACGTAAATCGCGTCGATCAGTTCCCCCAACCCCAGGACGGAGAACAATTCCCTGAGGTGCCGCTCGCCTAAGTACATGTCCGAAATCGCGATCACCCGATAGCCTTGCCGCTTGGCCCAGCGCAAAAAAAGCAGCGCTTGGCGTTTCACGCTCAACGCTTCGCGCTCGAGCGCCAGCTCCGTCGCTTCCGTCCATCGAACCAACTCGGCGCGCTCCTCGCCGGTCCAGTAAGGCGTTAGCGCTTCCACCCAGCGCGGCACGATCGCCTCGAAATGGCATTCCGGGTCACCGCCTGCCTTAGATGCTTCAGCACGCAGTTGCGCAACGATCCTGGCGCGTGTGGCCAGCGCATGTTCGGTGCTCGTTCCCAGCCGCTGGGCCAGCCACCGGGCCACCGCTGCGGTGACCCGATCGGGAGGCTCCACAGCGCGCGCCAGCAACGTGTCAAACACATCGAACGACAACACCCGCACCTCAGGGTGCGTGCGCAACCAGCGCCGCAGCTCGGCAAAACGGCGAATGCGCAACGGCAAGGGCTGTGCGCTGAGCTGCCATAGCCGACGCGCGATCGCCCGCGCGTGCTTTAGCCGTTCTCGCCAACGCATGCGCCAACCGCTAGGTGCGGTGCCTATCGCGCTGATGCCGGGCGGGCGGCGCGCCAGTTCTCCGTCACGCGCCAGCACCGCGCGGTTCGCTTCATGGCGAAACGTCGTGTGGATCTCGTGCATTTCCCGCAGGGACCGATGCGCGGCGGCGAGCGCTTCATCGAGGGAAACGATCACTTGCTCCTTTTCCCGCAGCGCCTCGTGGTGCTCATGGCGCAAAATCGCGATCTCGTACCCCTCGACGCGTGCCCACTGCTCGTTGAGGCAAGCGACGCGCTCCTGCAGGTCACCACCGGGAAGGGCAAGCAGTGCACCCAGATGCGCGCGCAGCAACGCCGCCGCTTCCTGGTTCGCCGCAAGCGGCTTTTCGAAGATCGTGTTCGCATCGTGCAAGCGGTACTCCAGCAGCGGCGCATCCACCCAGTGCAACCGCGCCCCGGCAATCAACGCGCGCAACAAAAAGTCGTAATCCAGTACGTAGCGATACGGTCGGAACCCGCCGATCTCCTCCCATAAACGGCGGCGAAACACGAAATTGGAACTGGTCATGAACACGTTGCCTGCAAGTAGCGTCGCCACCCAGTCGCCTGTGCGCTCGCGTACCGCTTTGAGTGCGGCAAACGCATCGATCCACCAGTGCGCGGCAACACGCTGCGAGCGCGAATCGATCAGCGCGATGTCTGTGCCCACAAGATCGGCGGCACCGCTCATCAGCCACGGCAGCGTCAGTGCCAGGCGCTGCGGTAAAAAACGGTCATCCGAGTTCAGAATTGCCGCAAAAGGCGCCTGCGCCGCGGCAATAAGCGCATCGAGCGTGGCGTGCGCACCGCGGTTTTCCTCATGCCGCCAGGCGCGCAGACGTACATCGCGCGCCAAGCAAGTCTGGATCGCCGCGTAGGTACCGTCGGACGATGCGTCGTCGGCGATCAGCACCTCCAGCGGCAACGCCACCGGTTGCGCGAGCACGCTTTCGATCGCTTCGCGCACGAACTGTTCGTGCCGAAACGCCGGGATGACGACACTCACCAGCGGCGAAGCGACCACAGAAGTGCAAAAACGGTGAAAGGCAGCCACGTGGCGGGGGCTCGCTCAGAGCAAAACCAGTGCGCATTATAACGGCGAACTGAAGGCGAATGGATTGTGGCATAATTTTGGCATGGATACCAGCGTCATCGCCAGTACCTGTTCGCGCTTGTTGGCCGCCCCAGCGACTGTGAAACGCGCGCTTCTTATCGCGTGGGACTTGGCACTTATTGCCGTCGTCACAGCCTACGTCGCCTGGCAAGCGCCCTCCGCCGACGCCTCTACTTGGGCGATCGCCTGGTGCGGCGCGGCGATCGTTACCGTACCGGTGTTCTACTTCCTCGGCATGTACCGCCAGATCGTACGTTACATCACCGAGCAAGCGCTGTGGACGGTATTCAAAGCCTGTTCGCTGTCTGCGCTGGGCTGGACGCTGTGGGCGCGCTGGTGGTTTGATGGCACGAACGTGCAGATCCTTCACTCCGGGCTGCAATACTGGCTTGCCGCGCTCGTACTGGTGGGGGGAACCCGCTTTGCGCTGCGCGCGCTTTTGTGGTGGCCGGTGCAGCGGCAATTTGGCGGCCGCCAAGCGCTCATCTATGGCGCCAACGACGCTGGCTGGCAGCTTGCCTCGGCGCTGCGGCAAACGCGCGAGTTGCTGCCCGTGGCGTTTCTCGACCAAGACCCGGCGGTGATTGGCAAGGAACTGGGAGGGTTGCGCATTCATGACCTTGCCGAATTGCCGTCGCTGCTGAAACGCTACGCCATCCGCGAAGTGATCGTCGCGCTGCCGCATGCCTCGGACTACAAACGCCGGCAGGTCGTCGAAGCACTATGCCAGTACCACTTGCGCGTGCGCATCATGCCGCCGGCGGGGGATTTTGCGGCCGGGCGCTACCTGCCACGCATCGTTCGCGACGTCGACGTGGGCGACCTGTTGGGCCGCAACCGCGTCGAACCCGACGCGCAGCTGCTCAGGGAAGCGGTCACCGGGCGCAGCATCATGGTCACTGGTGCTGGCGGTTCGATCGGGCGGGAGCTATGCCGGCAAATCGCTTTACTCCAACCCAAGCGCCTGGTGTTGGTGGAACTCAACGAATTTGCGCTTTTTACCGTGCAGCAAGAACTCATCGAAATGGGTTTTGCCGACGCGGTACCGGCGCTGGGAACGATCGAAGACCAGCTGTGGATCGAAAGCCTCATCGAAACCTATCGCATCAGCACCGTATTTCACGCTGCGGCCTACAAGCACGTGCCGCTTGTGGAAACCAACGTGTTATCGGGCGTGCGCAACAATGTCATCGGCACCTGGCGGCTGGTGGAGGCGTGCCGTAGCCGGGAAGTCGAGCGCTTCGTGCTCATCTCCTCTGATAAAGCCGTCAACCCCAGCAACGTCATGGGTGCCACCAAACGCTGGGCCGAACTCATCGTGCGTGCGGTCGCCCCGCTCGAGGCGGCGCATGGGCGCGTCTATACCATGGTGCGCTTTGGCAACGTACTCGGTTCCTCGGGCTCGGTGGTGCCGCTGTTTCAGCGCCAAATCGCGCGCGGCGGCCCCGTTACCGTCACCCACCCGGAAGTGACGCGCTATTTCATGTCCGTGCACGAAGCGGTGGAACTGGTGTTGCAAGCCAGTAGCCTGGCGCGGGGCGGGGAGGTGTTTCTGCTGGATATGGGTGAGCCGGTCTCGATCCTGGAACTTGCGCGCAAGCTCATCCGACTGGCGGGCTTGACGGAACGAACCGACACCAATCCCGACGGTGACATCGAGATCATCTTCACCGGCTTGCGACCGGGGGAGAAATTGCACGAAGAGCTGGTCATTGGCACCAACGTCCAACCCACGGCGCATCCGCGCATTCGCCTGGCGGTGGAACCGGCAGTGGCGTGGGAAGAGCTCATCAAGCACCTGCAGGCCCTCAAAGACGCGCTGGACTGGCGTGACGTCACTTCCGTTCAAAACCGCCTGGCGGCATTGACGCGCGGCGTAAGCGTGACAACCTCGGTCCTGTCGCTCCAGATGTGCTCGATCGAATCCCGATGAATCTCGCGCGCTGGTGGTCATCGCTGTGGGCGCGCTCAGGCACCTGGCCGGAACTCGCTTACGCCGAGCTCTTTCGCGCCCTTGTGGCGCGTCGCTTGTCGTTACGGCACCGCGGCACCATGCTGGGATCGCTGTGGCTGGTGTTCCAGCCCGTGGCGCTGGCAGTCGTGTTTGCGCTCGTGTTCGATCGTCTGCTGCGGCTGCCGGTCACGCAGGCACAAGAGGGAACGCTCGGAGTCGTCCTGTTCATTTACCTCGGTGTGCTCATCCATCAATACCTCGCCGAACAAATCGCTCTGGCCACAACCAGCATCGTTTCTGAGCCCCAATACGTCAAAAAAGTCGCGTTTCCGTTGCCGCTCATCGGTTGGTCGCACGCCCTGGCCGGGTTGGTGCCGCTGGCAGCGGGGTTGGTGGTCGCGGCGCTCCTGGCAATCTTGGTCAGCCTGAGCGCTGCGGGTTCCTCGGCGATGCCGCCGCTAAGCGATATCCCGCTCGTCTCGCCTGTGGCATCCCAAGCTGCGAACTCGCCTTCGGTGTGGCAGGTCGCCACCTCACTGCCGTGGCTCGTGCTTGTGCTCGTTTCGCTGCTGCCCTGGGCGCTCGCGCTGCAGTGGATGTTGGGCGCTTTGGGCGTTTATGTGCGTGACCTCACCCAAATCGTGCCGGCGTTGAACCTCGTGCTCATGTGGTTTTCGCCGGTTTTCTATACCCTCGATCGCGTCTCCGACGCCTGGCGATCGCTGCTCCTATTGTCGCCGCTGACCGTACCCATCGAAGTGGCCCGTGCCGCACTCGCCGGAGGCGCGGTTCTAGAGGCGTGGGGAAGGGCGATCCTCGCTTATGGCTTGGCCGGATTGACCCTGATGCTGTTGGCGCGTTGGTTGTTCGGGCGTCTGGCGCACGGTTTTGCGGACGTGTTGTAGCCATGCTTCGGGTCGAAGGGCTGGGCAAATACTACCGACGCTACCGGCGCCCGAGCGATTGGCTCAAAGAGCGCCTCCTGCGTCGCCCGCTGGCGCAGACACATTGGGTGCTGCGCGACGTCTCTTTCACCCTTGCCGAGGGGGAAACGTTGGGCGTGATCGGTCCCAACGGCGCGGGCAAGTCGACACTCCTGCAGCTCATCGCTGGCACTCTGACCCCGAGCGCCGGCCACATCGAACGGCGCGGGCGGGTAGCGGCACTCTTGGAGCTCGGTGCTGGGTTCCACCCCGAATTCACCGGCCGGGAAAACGCCCGCCTGGCGTTGGCGCTGATGGGGCTGGGGCGCGACGAAGTCGAAGCGCTGCTGCCTGTAGTGTTTGCTTTTGCAGACATTGGCGAAGCGATCGATCGGCCGGTGAAAACTTACTCCAGCGGCATGTTCGTGCGCTTGGCGTTCTCGGTCGCCACTGCCTTTCGGCCCGACATCCTCATCATCGATGAAGCGTTGGCGGTGGGCGACTTGGCGTTCCAAAAAAAGAGCCTGGATCGCATTCTGGCCTTGCAGCGCGCCGGGGTCACCACCCTATTTTGCGCGCACAACCTTTACCAGATTCGCACTCTGTGCGCACGCACCCTGTGGCTGCAGGGCGGGGTAGTGCAAGCCCTCGGGCCGACCGAAGAAGTCGTCACCGCCTACGAAGAAGCCGTGCGCGCCAAAGAAGCGGCAGACACGGCGCTGATGGCCCCGGCGGCACTCGCCGATTCGCTGCAACCGCCCGCTACTGACCCACCCGCGGGTGTGTCTTCACAACTTGCGCCGGTGCGGCTGACAGAGCTGAGCATGTGGGTAGGGGACGAACGCAACCCCGCCGTCATCGCGCCGTTTCAAGACGTACGCCTGGAGATCGAACTCACCGCGCGGTGCGCCCAACCATTTCACGTCGGCGTGGCTTTAGTAAGGGCGAGCAACCGAGAAAACATCTGTGTGCTCAGCAGCCACTTTCCACCTGCCAAGCCGCCGCTGATGGGGGCGGGGCAGCATCGCGTCGTGCTCGAATTTCCTACCTTGCCCTTACTCTCGGGCCAGTACGCGTGGAGCATCTTCGTGCTCGACGACAGCGGGTTGCAAGTCTTCGATTGCTCCGAAGGAGTGCTGCCTTTTACTGTGCTGGACGATAGCCGCCGCGCCGCTGGGTTGGTGTACTTGCCGCACCGCTGGGATTGGCCAGCCACTGACCTATGCGTCTCTCACCCCAGGTGCGCTACGACCCAGTCGATGGCTTCGCCTCACACCCAAAACCAATCCTCAGGCTTTTCATGAACCTCTCTACACTGACCGCAGCGGCGCACCGGCTGCTCGCGCACCTACCGGGGGCGGTGGGCTGGCCCTTGGCTGCAGCCGTCGGGGTCTGGAATCGCCGCGACGACGCCATTTGGCGCGACCACCTCGCCGCTGCCTTTGCCATGCTACATCCCCAAGCCGATGTCGCCACTCGGCTTCGTTGGGCACAAGCCCACCTCCAACTGCGGGCCTGGGAAATGCTCGATGCGCAGGTGTTTGCGGCAATCCAGCGCGGTCGCAAGCTGCGCGTCACCATCGAAGGCGCGGAGCTTGTTGCTGCCGCTACCGCGAACCACGCGTTGCCCACGGCCAGCGCATCGGCATGCGGCACCCTTTTGCTGCTCACTCACGTCGATCGCTTTCTGATGGCCCCGCTCCTCTACGCGCGCCTTTGCGGTTCCATGCACATGCTCACCGCGCCGATCGACCCGGCGCTGTCGGCGCGTACCCGCGCCTTTTTGCTGGCCAAAGTGCGGCGTTTTCAAACATGCCTGGGCGGGGCGTGGCTCACTACCGATGCTTCACCGCGACGGTTGCTCACCGGCCTCGCGCGCGGCGAAACCTGGGTGGCGTTGCCGGATGCCTGGTCGCCGCAGATCCAGCGCCACGACCCTTATCCCTTCCTCGGCGGCACGTTGCAGCTACCTGCGGGGCTACGGCGCATCGCCGAGCGTGCCGCGCCGCGCCTCATCACCGCCGAAGTGCGTAGCCACTCGGCAGCTCGCCTCAGTGTTCGCTTTAGCGCATTACCGGATGACCCCGACGCGGCGTTCGCGGCGCTCGTAGCCAGGCTCGAAACGATCGTGCGCACCGAACCGTGGCGATGGTGGCAATGGGAAGCGTTGCCGTGGGCGTGGCGCGCCGCGCACGGCAACGAGCAACCGACGAATAGGGCCTGAAAATTCCCGTTTTTTTGCCGTTACTCTCTGCCGTCCGATGCGCTATGATGATCAAGATCGCGATAAATGAAAAAGGGATTTGCCATGAATCTGAGTGATACGATTTCCACGCTCATCGCCCAGCGCAAGGAAGAAGCCATCCAACGTATCGTCGATCGCCAGCAAGCGCAACGCGAAGCGGCCACGCAGGTGCAGAACCAACAGATTCAGAACCAAGTGCTCACCGCCTGGCTGGCCTATACTGGGCTGCCGCCCAGCAGCAACGAACTGACGCAATGGACGGGGCTGCTTTCGCGCGGTGCCAGCATCTCGACGCTTCACCAGCGGCTGGCCAATGAGCCAGGCTACCGCGCCTATGCTACCGATCCCTACCAACTTCTTGACGTCACATACGACCGGCTATTTGGCCGCGATCCCATTGCCCAGGAGCTCGCGCGCTGGCTACCGCAGGCGGCCGACGTTCGCTTGCCAGCCCGCATCGCTGCCGAGGCTCAAGGAATCGACGCGCAGATCCTGAACGAGCGAGTCAATTTTGTCCAGCAGTGGCTGGCGCAGAACCCTGGCGAAAACCCCGCCTCGGTACAAAACCAGCGGCTCATCGATTACCTGCTCGATGGCATTTCGCCGCTGACTGGGCAAAACGCTTTGTGGGCGCTCGAGGCGTGGCACAACCTCACCAATCCCACCGAGCCGCTGCGCTTTGACCAGCTTCGCGGTCCGGCGCTGCAGCAAGACGTCAATGAAACGTTGCAGCTCGTCTTTTTGGCCTATCTGCGCCGTCCCGCCAATGAAGCCGAGTTGCAGGAAGGCGTTGCCAGCGAATACCAACAGTGGAATGACCATCTGCGCGCCAGTAACGGCGATTTGCGTCTGATGCTACAAGCGATGGTCAACAACCCCGAATTCCTGCGACCCTACCACAACAAAGACCTGGCCGGCAGCATCGCTGATCTCATTAGCTTTCTCTTTGGCCGCGACGCCCGGCCGGACGAAATCGCTTACTGGCTGGGCCGTGCCGAACGCGACGGCGTCTGGTTGCCCTGGCAAATTGCGCACAGCGCCACCGGCGCCGACCGTGCTTCGCTCAACGAAAAACTCCTGGTGTCGCAATACCTGGGCAAAGTGGCGCAACGCGCCAACCTTGACGTCGCCGATCCAATCATCAAAGGCATCGTCGTCGATCTGCTCAACCTCACCCACGTGCATGAAGGCGGCCAAAGCGCCGCAACAACCATCCGCAGCGTCGATGAGGCGCTCGGCAAAGGGGTCAAATACACCCCAGCAGTGATCGAATCGGTCAACATTGTTGGTGAAACCCTTTCGATCAGCTTCGACCAGCTCATCGATTGGGGGTATCTGGACCGCAACCATAACGGCGTGCTCGAACTTGGCAGCGAACTGGTGATGGACGTGCGCGGCCGCTGGCAAGTCAGTGGAACGCTGGAGCTGTGGAGTAACAACACGCCCGGCTTTTTCGACCTCAACGAGACCTTCCCCATCCGCTACGCACTGCAAGGAGCGCAGGTGCTCACGCGCCCGGAGCCAAGCGCTCAGCTACTCATCCGTCTGGGGTCTGCTTCGGATCTGGCGAACGCGCCGCAGCTGCGCGATCTTTCCCCCGTGCGTTGGGCCGAGCAACAAGGAACGCCCTACCAAGCGGTGGATACAAACCTTCTGAGCGATCGCGTCATCGACCAGATCACGCTCATCGGCGTGCGCGACATGGGCGGGCAAATCGGCAACATCGTCTGGACGCCGACGGCGTAAAATCGCTGCGAAGCATTTTGTGGAGATCATCCATGCCTGCCGACAACCGTTCCAATCTCTTCAGTGCATTTAAGAATTGGCTGCAGCAATCCCGCACCAACCAACCGCCAGCGCCGCTACCCATCGAGTCTCCAACCCAAACCAACGCAGGGGCTTCGTTGCCGGAGACGGCCGATAACCTGGGGCAGCCGGCGTTCAGCGAGCAAAACCAGGCGCAAGAAGATGCCGCGGCTGCGGCGCGCTTGGCACTTTGGCGCCAAGAAGTGATGAGCTTGTGGCTGGCTTACACTGGCCTGCCGCCGCGTCAGCAAGACCTCGACCTGTGGGCCGAACTGCTCGACCGCGGTGCTTCGCCGTTGATTTTGCAGCTGCTGCTATCCAAAGACCCGCTCTATCGCCCTTACCTCGGCGCCCCGAACGAAGCGGTCAATCAGGCGTTCCAGCGCCTGTTTGGGCGTCCGCCCACGGAAGCGGAGCTGAGCGAGTGGGGCGGCAAGGTGACGGATTTCCGTTTCCCCGCGCAGCTGATGGCTTCGGCACAAGGGCTCGATCGCGTCTCGCTCGATGAAAAACTTCTGGTCATGGAGCACCTCATCGGCATCGCCGAGCGGGAGGAACTGGACTTCAGAGACCCCTTGACTGTGACGCAAGTGCAGGGATTTCTGCTCGCGACTCACGCCCATTCGGGAGGGAAAACCGCGGTGGCGGTCACCCGAGAAATCGATGCCTGGCTCAGCCGTGGCGCCAGCAACGAATTCGCAACCATCCAGTCCGTCGCACTTGTTGACCGCTGGCTGTCCATTTTCTTCGACCAAACGATCGACTGGCAGCACCTCGACCGCAACGGCAACGGTTTTTTGGAGCTCACCGGCAATCCCCCGGAACTGATCGTGGGCATGAACGCCCATTGGAAGTTGACGGGATCGCGCACCAATGACCAAGGTCAGCCTGAAACCCTGACCGTCGAAGTCGGCGCTGCTGCCCCGCTGACCAATGCCCAGATCATTTCCGCGCAAGGCGCGCGTCTGTTCTTGCGTCTTGCCGATGATTCGAGTTTTGTCAAAACTCCTGACATTCGCTCTTATATCAAGGATATCAATGGCGACCTGAAAGAGCTGGCTGCCGAACGCGTCATCGATGGGATCATCATCCTCGGCCTTCGCGACCTCGGCGGGCAGTTCGGTGACGTATTCTGGCCCGCGAGCTGACATGCGTTTGGGCGAACGGCTGATCGCTCGGGGTAAGCTCAACCCAGCAGACCTCGAACGAGCGCTGGCGGCGCAGCGCGAAGTGGGGGAGCTCCTGGGGCGGCTGCTCGTGCGCCTGGGGCTGGTCGCGGAAGAGGACGTCGCCGCGGCGCTGGCCGAGCAGCTGGAGGTGCCGCTGGTGCGTGCGGCGCAACTGCCGGCGCAGCCGCCGGCGCTCGGGGCGCTCAATCCGGCGTTTTTGCGCGCGCACCTCGTCGTGCCGTTGGCCGATCCCGCCGCCGACACCGTTTTCGCCGCTGCCGAACCGCAGCGGCCGCAACTCAGGCAAGCCCTTCGCGTGGCGCTCGGTGCCGAACCCAAACTGGCCTTGGGGCTAGAGAGCGAACTCGCCGCGTGCCTGCGCGCCTGGTTCGAAGCGCCCGAAGAAGAAGCCGCTGAAACCACCGAACTCACCGACCCGGCAGCGAGCGGCTTTCTCGAGCAGCTCAAAGAACTCGCCCTCGAAGCCCCGGTCATTCAGTGGGTCAACCAGACGCTTGCGCAGGCGCTGGCGCAAGGTGCCTCGGACATTCACCTCGAACCGTTCGAAGATCGTTGCCAAGTGCGCTTTCGCCTCGATGGCGAACTCGTGCCGCAGCCGGATGCGCCAGCGGAGCTCGTCGCGGCGATCGTCTCACGCGTCAAGCTCTTGGCGCATCTGGACATCGCCGAGCGGCGCTTGCCGCAAGACGGGCGGTTTTCGATCAAGCTGCAAGGGCGGCAACTTGACGTGCGCGTCTCCACCGCTCCGGTGCGGCACGGCGAGAGCGTGGTGCTGCGGCTACTGGAGCGGCGTGAGGAGCTGCTGTCGCTCGACGCGCTGGCCTTCGATCCCGACACCCTCGCCGCGCTTCGTCGCGTGCTCGCCGCCCCGCACGGCATGCTCATCGTCACCGGCCCCACCGGTTCGGGCAAAAGCACCACCCTGTACGCGGCGTTGCGCGCGCTCGACGCCACCCGGCTCAAGATCCTCACCGTCGAAGACCCGGTGGAATACGAACTGCCTGGAATCAACCAGGTGCAAGTCCAAGAAACCATCGGACTGAGCTTTGCCGCGGCGCTACGCGCGTTCTTGCGCCAAGACCCCGACGTGATCATGGTCGGTGAAATGCGCGACGAAGAAACCGCGCGCATCGCCGTGCAGGCAGCGCTTACCGGTCACCTGGTGCTTTCCACGCTACACACCAACACCGCCGCTGGCGCCGCCGTGCGTTTGCACGACTTGGGCGTACCGCGCTACCTCATCACCTCGGCGCTCATCGCGGTGCTCGCGCAGCGCCTGGTACGGCGCCTCTGTCCGCACTGCCGCACGCCGCTGTCGCGCGACGAATGGTCAGCCGCGGCCGAACTGCTCGGCGTCGCGCTGCCTGCCGCTGCTACCCCGTACCGCGCGGCGGGTTGCGCGCATTGTCGCGGCAGTGGCTATCGCGGGCGCTTGGCGGTGCACGAGCTGCTGGTCATTACCCCCGACGTGCGTCGCGCCATCCTCGCCGGCGGCGACGAAGCGGCAATCGATGCCGCCGCGCCGCGCCGGCGGCTGCGCGACGATGCCGCGGCCAAGGTTTGGGCAGGCCTGACGACAGTTGAAGAAGCCGCTCGGGTGCTCGCCGGTGATTGAGTTTGCTTACCGTGCCCGCGACGAACGTGGGCAAGAACACCGCGGCGCGCTCACCGCGCCGGATGAGGCGAGCGCGCGCGCGCAGCTGACGGTGCGCGGCCTGGTGGTGCTCGAGCTGACGGCTGCCGCTACTCCCGCGGAACCGGCACTCAGCGCGTTTCGCCGCTGGCGGCGCCGCGGCAACACCTTGCGGCTCGAAGCCGTCCTCGAACTCACCCGCGAACTGCACGCTCTACTGGCGTCGGGGGTGCCCCTGGAGCGCGCGCTGGCCTGGCTCGAACCCGCCCTGCAAAACACCCCGGTGGCGTCGCTCATCACTCAGGCCCACGCCGCGGTCAAAAGTGGCGCGCAGCTATCACAGGCTCTGGCGCCCTTTACCGCCCAACTGGGCGAGTTTTACCTCGCGCTGGTGCGCGCTGGCGAGCGCAGCGGCGAACTCACTGCAGCGCTTGCCGACCTCACCCAAGAGCTCGAGCGGCGTCTGGCAACCCGCCGCGCCCTGGCCTCGGCGCTCACCTATCCGCTCGTGCTCGTGGTGGTGGCGCTGCTGTCGCTCGCGCTCATTTTGGGCTTCGTCGTGCCACAGTTTCGCGAACTCTTCTCAGACCTCGGCGACGCGCTGCCCGCGCTCACCCGCACCGTCGTCGCGGCTGGCGACGCCTTTGCCGCCCACTGGCGCTGGGTGCTGCCGGCGACGTTTGCGCTACTTGCCGCTGCCGAAGCGTGGCGGCAAAGCTCCGCGGGCCGAGCGCGCTGGGATCGCTGGCTTTTGCGCGCACCGCTCATCGCTCCGGTGGTGCGGGGGATGATGCTGGCGCGCTACCTACGCGTGTTCGGACTGACGCTCGCGCGCGGCGTGCCGTTGCTCGCCTCGGCGCAACTGGCGCACGCCACCCTCACCAACCGGGCGCTGGCTCAGCGCCTGGCGCCGGTGGCCGACGCGCTGCGCCAAGGGCGGCGCCTCAGTACCGTACTTGCCGAAGCTTTGCCTGAGGAGCGGACGCTCGCGCGCGTCCTGGCGCTGGGTGAGGAAACCGGGCGCCTTGCTGAAGTGCTCGTCGAGCAAGCGCAGCGCCACCACGAACGCGCCACCTTGCGCCTGCAACGGCTGCTGCAACTCGTCGAACCCGCGATCGTGCTCACTCTTGGCGCGTTCGTTGCCCTCATCGTCATCGCCGTACTTTTGGGTATACTGTCGGTCAATCAGCTGGTATAGGCCGCACCTGGCGCCTGGCTGGCCGAAACGACATCGACTGAGCAAGGAAACCCCGTGTCACTCATGAACGACTCTGCCCTAGAAACCTTACCGTTGCCCCAGAACGGCTCCCCGTCACTTCCCGTTGGCTCGTCGGTAGCGCATCGCCGCTGGCCGGGCGGGGGAGGGGGCTTGGCGCTGGCTTGTGCCCCACGCCCCGGTTGCACCGGGTCACGCCCATCGAGCCGCGGCATTGGCGGCTTTACCCTCATCGAACTTCTGGTGGTCCTCGCGATCCTGGCGCTTCTTGCTGGGCTCGTCGGACCGCGGGTGCTGGATCAACTCGGAGGGGCCAAAGCCAAGAGCGCGCGTGTGCAAATCGCTGAAATCGAACAAGCGCTCGATCTATTCCGTCTGGACGTCGGACGCTATCCCAGCGAGCAAGAAGGGCTGCAAGCGCTGGTGGCTCGACCGGCGACCAATCCCACCGGTTGGAACGGTCCATATCTCAAAAAAGGGCTACCGCTCGATCCCTGGGGGAACTCGTACCAATACGCCAACCCCGGCCGCGTCGGGCCGGTAGACGTCTATTCCTTAGGTGCCGATGGCAAACCTGGAGGCGAAGGCGAAGCGGCCGACATCTACGCGCGCTAACCCGCGGCTGAGCTCGCCGACGCGGCGACGTGACCCATGGCAGCCGGCCCCGGCCAAGTGGCAGCGGCGCCGGGTTTTAGCGCAAAACCCCCCGCAGCGGCAGCCATGTCGCCTGCTTTCGTGCGGCGCTTGGCTGCGGCAACACGGCGCGCTGCTGTTGGAAGCACTCGTTGCGGTAAGCATCGCCGCGGTGGCGCTCGTGGCCATCTGGCGCGCCTTCGGGCAAAGCGTCACCACCACCTGGGCGGCGCAAGAACGCCTGCACGCCGCCAGCCTCATCCACCGCGTCGTCGCGCTCGAGCGGGTCGGCATCGATCCGCAAGCGCATGTGATAGGACTGACGCGCGCGGGAAGCGTCGTTGTTACGCCGCAGCTACGCCTCGAGCCCTTACCGAAAGAACCCTCCGCGCCGCCGCTAGCGCCGCAAATGGCGTTCGAGCTCAAACAAACGCACTGGCGCTGGCTTCCCGCGGCCGGTGACGACGTCTCGTCCGGCGGTGGCCTCTGGCGCGCCGGGCGTGCGTTGGAGGCTGGCGCGTACGAATTCGTCACCTGGCAGCTTCGGCCCGTCTCGCGATGAACAGACGGCCGTGCGGCATGACGCTACTAGAGGTGCTGGTGGCGCTTGCCGTCGCTGCGCTGGCGCTGGGTGCCGCCGCAGCGTACCTGCCGCAGGCGCTCGGCGGCTTCGAAGCGCGTGCCCTGGCGCAAGAAGTGCACACAGTGCTCACCACCGCGCGTCGCGACGCGCTGCGCAGCGGCGCGCCGGTCACCGTCCATTACCGACCCGACGAACGTCTGCTGTTGCGCGACGACGAACCCCTACTGGCACTGCCCCCGCAAGCACAGCTGCAATGGTTCGAGGCGCGCGAAATGCGTCCGGGCGAACCCGGCGTCGTGTTTTGGCCGGGCGGCGGCAGCACCGGCGCGCGTTGCGTACTTCACTACCGCGACCGCCGCTTCTCCTGGAAAGTAGATTGGCTACTGGGGGAGATCGCGCGCCAACCTGCTGCGTCTGCTCCATCCTTTTGAGCGAAGTTGTGACGATGAAACAATCCCGATGTTCACGCGCCGCGGGCCTGACGCTCCTCGAGGTATTGGTGGCGATGACCATCGCCGCGCTTCTGGCGCTGGCGCTCAACGGCGCGTTGCGACTGGGAGGCGAAACGCTGGAACGACTGCAACATGCGCAGCGCGACGCCGAGCGGCTCGCACTCGTCGAGCGATTATTACGCAGCGCCATCGAAGGGCTCGTCGAACTCGAAGTCGAGGAGGGCGGGGTGCGTACCCTCTCCTGGCGCGGCACGGAGCGCGGCGTGCTGTGGGTGACCTGGCTGCCGCAACACCCCAGCGACACCGGTGTGGTCGTTGCGCGCTTGGCGCTCGAACCCGACCCCGCCGCCGAGGGCAGCGAACGCCTGACGTTGGCGTTGTTGCCGTGGGCGCCGGAAATAACCCTGCAATGGCAGCGCGCCGATCGCGTTGAGCTGCTGACAGGACTCGAGCACGCGCGCTGGCGCTACTACGACGGTCGCACGCAGCGCTGGCTACCGCGCTGGGATGATGCGCGTGCGTACCCGTGGCTCGCGGAACTATCCTTCGAACGCGCGGGCGCCGCGCCTGTCGTCTGGGTCTTTGCACTGCCGCGGGGAAGATGAATGGCTTTTCATCAACGCAACGCGCTACCCGCGTCTTTCCCTAAGGCAAGCAAAGCCTACAAGCGCCCCCCGCGCGGTGCGGCGCTACTGCTGGTCCTGTGGCTGGTCGCGGCGCTTTCGGTCGCAGCGCTCGTGGCCGCATCCGCCGCCCGCGAGCATCTGGCCGAAGCCGGCATGCCGCTCGTGCTGGCGCACGCCACCGCGCGGCTCGATACCGCGCTCGAACTCTCGGCACAATGGCTGCAGCGCCATCCCGACCCGTACTACCGCCAGCACGAATGGCGGTGGGGTAACGAGCGAGCATGGGTGGAAATCACCCCGGGCACCGGGCTGGTGCATCCCATCAACGCCGACCTCGAGCTGCGCGTGCAGCTACTGGCGCGTGCGGCCCGGCTTACGCATGCGCAAGCGCAGCAACGCTGGCAAGCGCTGGCGGCACAGTCCTTTTGGCCGCATCCTCATGCCGTCGCTGATGCCCTGCGGCTGCCCTGGGAAGCTTCGGTTATAATACAAAATTCCCTTAGCTGGGACGGTGCCGCGCGGCTCGACCCACGCGCCGTGCCGCCCGAACTCATGGAACTCTTGACCGAGCAACCGCACATGTACGACACCGTCCGCCAGCTCCTCAGCGAAGGCATCGACCCCGTCGCCACGGGACTGCTCGATTCGGCGCTCTTTGCCGCGCCAGAGGTGTTTTCCGCGCCGCCGGGGCATTATCGCCTGCGCGCGCGCTGGACATCTCCCGACGGCCGGCGTTGGCGCCGCGACGCCTGGGTCAGCTCCACCATGCGCCCCGATACGCGCCAGCCTTATACCTTCGTCTGGGTAGGAGCGGTGGTCGGAGAAGGGCAGGGACCGCGACCATGAACCTAGGCTTTTGGTGGGACGCCTGGCGTTGGGCGTGGGGCGAGCTGCTTGCCCGCCTGCTCACACTACCGGCCAAAGCGGCGCACGTGACGCCTCAGGCGTGCGTGACCGGCACCTACCGCTACCCGCGCCTACGCCGTGCCGAGGTCGAAGCGCGGCTGGCCGGCGAGCTGCTTGCCGACGCGCCGCTATTGCCCGAACACTGCCGCTTTGCCTGGCGCCTCACTGCCACCGCCGGGGGCTGGCGTGCCGACTGGGCGATCGCGCCGACGTCGGCGATCACCGATGCCGCCGCGCTCGGCCAGCCCGTGCTCTTGCCCACCCCCGCTGGGCCGTCGCCGGCGCACGACGCCGTATTTCAAGCCCTTGAACGCACCTGGCGTTGGCGGCGGCGGCTTTTGACCACGGCCTTGCTGCTTCTGGCGCTGTTGCCCGTTGCCTACGCCGCGGGGGTTATCTGGCGCGAACGCACCCACACCCAGGCGTGGCTGGCCGAGGCGCAGCGCTTGGAGCGTGCCGCGGCCCCGGCGCAGGCGCAACTCTCCACCCTACGCGCGCTGGAAACCCTCACCGAAGCCCTGCGACAAAACCTTGCCGCGCGCATCGACTGGACGACTGTATGGCACCTGCTGGCCGCGCAACTTCCCGATGGCGCCTGGATCGACCGCTGGGAGCAAAGCGGTGCCGTGGTGCGGATAAGCGGCGTGGCGCCCGACGTCAACGCACTCATCAAATCCCTGAGCGAGCAACCCGAAGTCATCCAGGCGCGCCTACCGGTAGCGACCACGCGCGACGCGCGCAGCCAACAAGAAGCCTTCACACTCGAACTTCAGCTTCGCCCCAACGCCCATGCCACCACGTCCTGAATCCTCCCTACTTCGACCGATCGTGCTCGTTACCCTGGCACTGTGGGTGCTAATCGTTGCCGCGGCGTGGCTGGTTGTCGAATACTACCGCCACCGCCATCACGACTTCCGCGCCGGACTGCAACCGCGCCTCGAGCGGCTCGCCGGGCTGCTCGCGGCGCAGCAAGACATCGCGGCTCGCGCCCAAGCCCAGCGCGCCGAACTCAGCCGTTGGCTGTGGGCCGAGGCGGGCGCCGAAACCGCACTGCGCGAAGCCATTGCCCGCAGCGCCGAGCGCGAGCGGCTCACCGTGGTGGCGCTGCAAACCAGTCAGGCCGCCGAAATCCCGCCCACCGGCCGCGCCGTGCGCGCCGTCGTGACCCTCACGGGTGACTACCGCGCCATGCTGCGTTGGCAAGCGGCATTGCTCAACCACCAACCGCTGGTTGCCATCGAAAGCGCCCAGTGGATGCGCGAAGGTGGTAGCGAACAATACCGCGAGCACCAGAACGTGCGCGTCACCTGGCAACTCGTCGCCCCCTTGCTCGTTGCAGGGGAGGGGAGATGAAAAGCGCGGATTACCTCTTACTTGCCCTCACCGTAGCTGGTTACGTCGCGCTCGGTTACGACGTGACCGCTGCTTTGCCACGATCCGTGCTGCTTGCGCCGCACCCCCCAGCGCTGACGCCGCCTCAACCCATCTCTGTGCCAACCCTGGCGGCTTCCGAGGGCGAGGCCAGTGCGCGGCCGCTCTTTTGGCGCTACCGCCGTCCCATCGAAAACCCTGCTGCGGCAGGCTCTGCCTCTGGCGCCCTCGCCAACGCCCGCCTTAGCGCCATCCTGCGCCAAGGCAAAGAAATCATTGCCATCCTCGAACTGCCCGACGGCACCGTGCGCCGCCTCACCACCCGCCCCGATGCCGACGGTTGGCGCCTTGAAGCACTCACCAACCGCGTGGCCACCCTGCGCCGTGGGAGCGAGCGGCTGCAGCTTTCCTTGACCCCGCGTCCCCCAGCCCAAACCGCAGCGCCATCCGCAGCCGGGGCCCAGACCGAATCCGGCCAAGAACCCCCCGTACAAATTAATAAGAACACCAAGAACCGCGCCAGAACCGAACCGCGTTCCCCAGCCAAGTCCAGTAGCCGTATCGAGCGAAAAAAGAACACCAAAGCCTCTGCCGCGAACGAGTCGCCAGAAAACACCCATCCCAAAAACGAAGCACGGAAACTCAACCCATGACACACCCACAAACCCACTCCTGTGACCTTTGCTTGACGCTTGCCCGGCGGTTGGCGCCCGTCGCGGTTCTGCTCCTGTCCGGTTGCGGCATGCTTGCTCCCGTCGATGCCGACCCGTTCGCGTTCCCCAGCGTCACAGCCGCTGCTGCGCAACACCAACCCGTCGCAAGCAGCACCCTCCCCGGCGCTGTTCAGCCTGCCGTTTCCGCGTCCCAACCTGTGGCAACCGAACCTGATGCCGCGCGCAACCCCCAGCGCTACCCCGGCACGGCGCAATTCGTGCGGCTACCGGGCGCGCCGCGGCCGCCGGTGCAAGTGGTGGGCGAGGACGCGGTGCAACTCGACTTCGTCGACGCGCCGCTTGCCGCCGTGCTGCACGCCCTGTTGGGCGACCTGCTCAAACTCGACTACACGCTCGATACCGCCTCCGACGCGGTAGTGAGCCTGCGCACCCAGCGGCCACTGCCCAAAGCGGCCGTCCTTGAAGTGCTCGAAGCGCTCTTGAACACCCACCAACTGACCCTGCGTCGCGACAGCGCTGGCGTCTATCACGTCACCACGTTCGACGCCGCGCACCTCGCCCCGCCCGTGGTCGTGGGGCAAGCGCAACTTGCGCAGCTGCCTGGGGCAGGGGTGTTGGTGGCGCCGCTGCGCTACATCGGCGCGGCGGAAATGAGCCGCATCTTGGCGCCGCTTCTGCCCGACGGGGCGCTGGTGCGTGCCGATCCGGTGCGCAACCTTCTCGTGCTGCGTGGTGGCAAAGCGCAGCTTGAAGCCTGGCTCGAACTCATCCACACCTTCGACGTCGACGCGCTCGCTGGTCTCTCGGTTGGCGTCTTTCCGCTGCAGCACCTGAGCGTGGGCGAACTGCGCGATGCGCTGGCGCTGGTGCTTGGGCAACCTGGAGCGGCGCTTCCCGGCAGCGACAAAACCGACGCGCGCGATGCCACCGAGCGTCTCACCCCGCTCACCGGCGTGCTGCACGTCCTGCCCATTGAACGACTCAACGCCCTTTTGGTCGTCACTGCCCAGCCCAAATACCTGGACGAAGTGCAGCGCTGGATCGAACGGCTCGACCGTCCCGCCGACAATGAAATCGAACCACAGCTCTTTGTCTATCCGGTGCAAAACACCTCCGCCGTTCATCTGGCGCAGCTACTCAACGCCCTGTTTTCCTCTGACGATAACGAAGCCGCCCGCACCGCGGCGCCCACCCGCTTTGCTCCAACGGCGGCCGCTCCAGCCTCGACCAGTACTTCTGCCGCCACTTCCCCCTCGCTGGCGAGCACCGGCACCGCCGCGGCGCTGTCTTCGCTGCGCCGCAGCACTGGCGCGGCAGCCTTGCCCACAAGTGGCGCGGCCGCCGGCGGCGCAGCCACCGGTGCCTCCTTGGCGGCTGCGGCATCCCCGTTGGCCGCGGCGTCCCCCCCCGCCGCCGAGGTGCCACCCGTCGCCACGCGCCTCGCGGCCAACGTACGCGTCGTGGCCGACGAGCGGCAAAACGCCGTGCTCATCCGCGCGCCGCGCAAAGAATACCGCCGCATCGTTGCCGCGCTCAAAGAACTCGACCGCGCCCCCACGCAAGTACTCATCGAAGCCAACATCGTCGAAGTCACCCTCACCGGCAGCCTGCGCTATGGGCTGGAGTGGTTCCTGCAAAACAGTCTCGGCAGCGGCTTTACCGGCACCGCCAGTCTCAACCTGCGGCAAAGCGGTGGCATTGGCCCCACGCAACCCGGCTTTTCCTACGTCGTGGCCAACCGTGCTGGACTCATCCGTGCCGTGCTCAACGCCGCCGCGGAAAAATCGCAACTCCGGGTGCTTTCCAACCCCTCGGTGCTCGTTCTGGACAACCACACCGCCACCATCCAAGTGGGGCAACAACAGCCGGTCAAAAGCGCCACCACCGTGGCGAGCAACGCGGTGAGCACCGAAACCATCACCTACAAAGACACCGGCGTGCTGCTCACCGTCACCCCCAGCGTCAACGCCGGCGATCTGGTGACGCTGGACATCGTGCAGCAAGTCACCGACGTGGGCGAAATCGACGCCGCCACCGGCCAGCGCCAATTCCTCACCCGCCAAATCCAAAGCCGTGTCGCGGTGCGTTCTGGCGAAAGCATCGTGCTGGGTGGGCTCATTCGCGACAACGACACTGCGGGGCGCAGCGGCGTGCCGTTACTTTCCGACGTGCCGCTATTTGGCGAACTCTTTGCCAGCAACAACCACACCCGTCAGCGCACCGAACTCCTGGTGCTGCTTACCCCCCGCGTACTGCCGGATGACACGACACTGCGCGCCGTCAGCACCGAACTGCGCGAGCGCATGCGCCAGATCCGCCGGCGGGTCCCCTCTGCCGACCCAGCACGGTCCACTCTAAGTTCTGAGGACGAACCGCCCCCCAGCGGGGCGCAGACACTTGACAAAGGAGCATAGCGATGAACCCACCAACCCCCATTCGCCCCGACATCTCGACGCCGGCGGCGGCACCGGTACCGGCTTGTGTTCACCCGACGCCCCCAGGCGCGCCACGTCCAAGCACCGCCGCGTTCCCCCTTTGCGCCGCGCGCACCCGCCGGCAACTTTTGCTCGTCCTGGCTGCCGGCGTCGTCTTGCCAGCGCTTCTTGCCGCTTGCGCCACTGCTCCCGCTTCCCCTCAACACGACGCCGAAGCGCTGCTGGCGCGCGCCCGCGCCTACTGGGATGCCGTGCGCCGCAACGACCTCATCAGCGCGTGGCAGTTCGAAGAACTGTCGCTCGACCCGCGCTGGACGCTGCAGGCCTACCTCAAACGCGGCGGGCTCGTCTACAAAGAAGCCGAAGTGCTCGAACTCGTGCGCCTGGAAGGGGACGAAGCGCTGCTGCGCGTGCGGCTCAAATACGACCTGCCGCAGGTGTTCTTGCGCAACCACGAGCAGGTCATCGAAGACGCCTGGGTGCGCCGCAACGGCCAGTGGTACAAAAAGTACGTACCGATGGCTATCTTTCGCCAGTGACTGTGGCGTACTTGCAACAGTGCTGCGCGCAAAACCGCGGTGATGTCTTGCATTTTGCCGACAGTTGTTTTATAGTCTGGCCAACCCGTTTGCGTAGCACGGGTTGGGCTTGAGAAAGTTCGTTCAACTGGAAAGGAGTCAAGAGATGAAAAAACTCGCAATTGCTGTGGCTGCTTCCGCGGTGATGGCCGGCAGCGCCCATGCGTACCTGATCGGTCAGGGTGCCAATGGTTTCGTGGTGCCGCGTGCCTATTTCGACGCCAACGAATATACCGCAGTGGGGATCGTCAATCATTCGGCACAACCGGTCTGCTTGCTGTGGTCGTTCTTTGATCAAAATTCTACGCATCGCGCCGACGGTGCTATCGAGCTCACCGGCCGCGATTTTCATGGATTTGTTTGGAATGATGTCTCCCGCAACGGGGTAGCAGGGCAAGGGCTCGAGGGGATGAACGGTTATCTCGTCTTCACGGCTGTTCGTCCGGCGGCGGGGGCGCCTCCGGAGGCGTCTCTCTGCCCGAGCGTCAACGCCACCGTGACCGCCACTGGCATTGACGATCCAGATGCCGCTGGGGCGGGCGCCGGTGACGAATACGTCTTTGCCGCCAACGCCGTGGCAGGCAATGCATTCCAGGTGCTTCCGGCTTCGGATGTTGCCTTCGTGCCGGCGATCTCGGGCAACATCAACATTGCGGCGGGGGCGCCGATTCGCAACTTGGGTCGGGATCATCTCATCGGCGTGGACGGTGCTGCAGCCATTGGCGAGAACGTGTTCATGCGCTTTTACCTCGACGGTGGCGCGAGCACCCGCATCGTGACGTGGTCCACCGGCGGTCAGTCCCACTGGCTTGCGACGGGGGTGGCGCCGCGTAGCCTCAATGTCAACATCTATGGCACGGAACAAGATGTACGTTCCGGCCAGCTGACGCTGGAGCGTTGGGAACTCAATACCGTCGACCCGGCCAACCCGGCGCAATTGACCAACCGTACGCAAACGGATGGCTTCATCCAAGCCACTGTTGCGGCGATGACCGGTGGCACTGGGCCCGCAGGTTCTACGCCTGTTGCTGGTCAAGGCGTCTTTGCGGCCTACTCCGTGGTCAATGCCCCGGCGTTCGGTGCAGTGCAGACCTTGCTGGCAACGCACGGCTTCTAATCCAGAGCGGTTTTGATTGCCAAGGCGCCGTAAGGCGCCTTTTTTGTTCGTGCGACCTGAGAAATCTTGCTGGTGGGCCAGAATATGCGCTACCTGCTGATCGTGCTGTTTTCCTACCTTCTTGCGTGTCTCGTGCCCAAAGCCATCGCGACTCCGCAGCGTCTGCTCGTGCCCGAGGCGCGCGAGCTTTGGGGCGGCGATGCCGTCTGTCCCAGCGTTGGGCCCTGTCGCGTGCTGGCAGTGGCGCACCGCGACAACGCTCTTCTGGTTTTCGAGATCGAGGAACGGCGCGCCCACTGGGTTGGCCGGGTGGCCACCGCCCATCATCCCGATGGCGGAAAATGGCTGGATGACACGCGCTTTGTCGCGGCCATCGAATTTGACCAGGGGGCGCGATTTGGGCGCGTCACGTCGCAAGGCGTGGAACTGGCCGAGCGCATCGCGGTGGGGTTTGCGCCGATACACGTCGAAACGGGCGCGCTGTGCGGTTCCGACACGACCGACCTCCTTCTTAGCCCCTATCACGGCAACGAGATGGCCATCGTGTGCCAAAGCGAGCAAGGTTGGCGTGAGCCCCAACGCCTGGTGTCGTGTACCTCGCCTTGGTATCCTATCGTTGCGCGCTCCGGCACGGCGCCGGTGATCTTGGCGGGCTGTCGTGACGATCAGACGTTGGCCCGCTGGGATCGCGACGCCAGCGGCAGTTGGCAGTGGCGGGCGCTGGCGCAGTTCGACCAGGTGCCGCGGCAAGTGGCGCTCTCCGCCGATGGCCGCCGTCTTTACGTCGCGCTGGAAATGGGACAGCGCATCGTTGTTGTCGATTGGCAGGAAGAGCCCGTGCGCATTCATCAAATCCCCGTGCCCGAAATCGGCAACATTGCCGTGGCGGTCTTTCGTGACGACACCGTGGCGTGGGCTGACCACCGGCGGCTGAGTCTGCGCCGCTGCCAATGGGAGGTGCGGCAATGCCAAACGCAGGAACTGCCGCTGACTGGCGAACCGATGCGGCTGCGCGTCATCGATCTTGACCGTGACGGGCACGAAGATCTGATCGCCTTTTCCACCAATGGTGGAACGATGGAAATCTGGTTTGGTCCATTGTGGCAGGAAAATCTCACGGGAGACCGTCCATGAAAAAACCTTCATGCCCCAGAGGCGTCGCCAATCAGCGTGGTCGGACTGGCGGCATCGGCCGCTGGCTATTGGTGCTCATCAGCCTGGTGTTGTTCAACGATCCCGAGGCTGCGAGGGCGGACAGCGCCCCATCCGCAGCGGCGACGGACCGCGCTGCCCCTTCCCCGGCGCCGACGGCTTCGGCAGTCGCCCCCGCACCGCTGGCCGAAGACGCGGTGCTGGTGCGCATCGAGCGCCTTGGGGATGCCATCACCGTGGCGGAACTGCGCCGTGCCTTGGTGCTGCGATTGGATTGGCGCGGCTACGAAAAAAATGGCGAAACGCTGCGGCATGTCCTCGAGGAACTCGCCTGGACGCGGGTGGCGATGCACGAGGCGGATCGCCAGGGCTTGCCGCCGCGCGAGCGTGCCGAAAACGAAGACCCGCTGCTGGCGCGTTTTGATTTCCCTCGCGCGTTGGCCTTGGAAAAGCACCTGACCCGTGCTTGCGACGACGAGTTGCAAACCCCTGAATCGGCACGTGCCTATTACGACGCGCATCCCGAAGCCTTCGCCGCGCCGGTGCGCGCGCGCGTGGCGCGGCTGGTGCTGCCGCGCGACGCCGAGATCGCTGGCCAGCCCGCATTGGCGTGGCTGTTCGATGCTGCCCGAGACGTCGCGCAGGGGGCGCGCACCTTCGACGAGCTGATCAAACAGGCGCAACAGATCTTGCCCACCATGCCGATGGGCGACCTAGGCTATCTCGCCCTGGAAGACGACAGCGCTTTGGTGCGCGCATTGCGGGCGGTCAAGCCAGGCGATTTGGTGGGTCCCTTTCCGGACGGCGCCTACGTGTTTCTTTTCCAGGTCGTCGCCAAAGAAGGTGGCGAAACACTGCCTTGGACGCTCGTGGAACGACAGGCGGCGACCATCGCGCGTCAGCATTGCAGCCGCAACACACTCTCCGAGGCTCGCCGGGAGTTGAAGAACGAGTACGGCGTGCGGTTTGAAGAAAACGCGGTGGATGCCGTACTTCGCCATGGAATATTGAAATAAGGCTCTTGCCGATACCCCAATTGTTGCAAAAATGCAACAATTCGCGGCATGAGCGCAAGGTAGGGCAAAAGGCAGTTGCTTTTTCGATGAGAATAGGGTAGCATGTTCGGGCCAACCTGCTGAAGGTTGTTTGTATTGTTTTCTGATGAAAGGAGTTAGCGATGAATGCGCAATTAACACCAGCACTAAAAGCGACACTAGATCGCATGACCTTGAGCTTGCAGAAAGCAGGACAGCCAACGGCTGTTCGAGAAGCTGAATTCAAAGCAGATTGGGCGATAACAAGCTCGGGTGGCACCGGCGGCACGGGTGGCACCGGCGGCACGGGTGGCACTGGCGGCACCGGCGGCACCGGCGGCACGGGGGGCAACCAGCAAGGCGCAACCGTCAACGTTTCCGCCAACAACACCGGCCCCTTCACCAACAACACCTCGACGAACGACACCTTCGTCTTCGCCTCGGGCAACTACAACGTCACCATCAACGGGTTCAACAGCGGCGATACGCTGGACTTACCGACGCCCGACCTCAGCGTGATCAATGACAACAACAACGACGGCTCGGTGGTGGTCGAATGGGCTGCCGATGGTAACGTGATTCAAGTCACCATCACCGGGTTGACCGCGTCGCAGGATGGGGCGATTTTCGGAGTCTCCTCGTTCAATAATATCTTCTCTGGGGCGCTGGAAACTGCCTAAGGGCAGCTCATGGCGCGGATAAGCCTCGTATGCGCCATGTCCAGGGTTGAAAACGACGGTGAGAACTAACCGCAAAAAGCGGCGGCCAGGCTGCCGCTTTTTGTTTCAATTTCGTCGTGCTCGGAGACCGTAGAATGGCGAAAATTTTCCTTGATCCCAATGAAACGTTTACCCTGTCCTCAGGGAATGCCCAAGTGTTTGGCAAGGGGGGAGGCAGTGAGAAGGTGATCCTGCAGCCGGGGGTGAGCAACGTCACGATTGCCGCTACCGTCGAAAACGTCGAATTCGCGCTCGCCAGCAACGACCTGCAGTTCCAACGGCAGGGAAATCGCTTGTTGGTGCTGCACAACGGTCAGCCACTGGCATCCGTTGGCGTTCAGGACGACACCGACGGCACCAACTTAAAATTTGCCAATACCGCGCAGCCGGTGGTGGCGACGATCGGAGCGACGGGCCTGCTCATTGGCGAAACGGCGATTCCCAGCGAGGCGCCGACCACCGTCAATGTGACCGGCGGGTCTACCAACAACCCGGGGGGTGGGCAGATTGCCGTGAGCTCGGCACAAAACGGCCAGACCCTGACCAACCCCGCGACCAGCAACGAAACCTATACCTTTGCCGCGGGCAACTACACCGTCACCATCGCTGGGTTCAACGCTGGCGACAAGCTGCAATTCCCGACGAACGATATCTCGGTCATCAATGACAACTTCAACGATGGACAGCTGCAGATCGAGTGGGCGGCAAACGCGCAGGTGATCGCCGTCACGCTCACCGGCATTGCACCGGCGAACGATGCGACGATCTTCGAAGTGACTTCGTTCAACGCCGCGTTTGCCAATGGCCTAGGCGCCGCGCCCTAAGCGCGGGGCGCTGGGGCAGCGCGCAAACGCCGCAGGCAACCGCGCGTCCGCCCCCCGGGGTCGCGCGCGGTGACAGACCTTGGCCGCGCGCCCGTGTGCCTCGGCGCCACCTCATCCCCATCGTAGTGAGTAGTGATTGCGCAGTATGGCCAGAATCTTTCTTGACGCCAACGAAACTTTTGTGCTTGTGGCCAGCAACGCCCAGGTCTTTGGTCGTCAGGGCGGGCAAGAAACTGTGCAGCTGCGCCCTGAAGCAAGCAACGTGACCCTCGCGCAGACCGTCGACCGCGTCGAATTGAGCGAGGCGGTGTCGCACTACACCTTCCAGCAAGCGGGCAACCGACTGCTCGTCAAAAGTGGCGCCAGCACCGTGGCGACCCTCACCGTGCAGGACGATACCGACGGCACGGTGCTGAGCTTTGCCGGTCGCAGCGCCTCGGCCAAGATCGTCGGCGGGGTGATGCGCTTGGGCGAAGCGACGGTGTCAAGCAGCGCTGCCGTCACGCTCAGCGACGCCGACCTCGGCACGGGCACCGGCACCGGCAGCACGGGCACCGGCACCGGCAGCACGGGCACCGGCACCGGCAGCACGGGCACCGGTACGGGCACCGGTACGCTTCCGGCCACGCGCTTTGTCGCGCTGCCGGCGGCAGATGAAGGCGTCGTGCAGCTTCGCGTGCTGGACGCTGTGGCCGACGGCGGCACCTTCCGCTTTACCGGTTCGGTGGCCAACGCGACCATCGTGCGCGTACAAATGGAGGCGTTTCGGCCGGGGCAGCACCTGGACTTCACGGCGGTCAGCGGCAAGCTCCCGGCCACCTATTACGACGGTGGGGTGGCTGCGGCCGACGGGTCGGTAAGTGTGCTCAAAGTCCTGTGGCAGCCCAATGAGTGGCAAACCCTGCAAACCTGGGACATCACCCTCGCCGGGGTCAGTAGCGTTGCCGCGCTGGGCAGCGACTGGCTCATCGGCCTCTAGCGCGTCGGCAAGCGCGGTGTTGCCTCATGGCCGCCGCTACACCACCCACACGTCAGAGGCCTGTAGCGACGGTGCCCCCAGAAGCTTAGCGACGGCCACCGCCGGCTGCGGTCCGAGGCCGTCGACATCGTAGCGCAGCCAGCCGCTGGCTGCGTCGTACCAAAGGCGCACCGCAGGCGCTGGCGCGCTGGCGCCAAACGAAAACAGCGCCGGGTCAAGCGGGCGCAGCGCCAGTCCGTCGGGCGACACCAGCCACGCCGCGCCGCCCGCGCCGCCCGTGCCGCCCGCGCCGCTTTCCTGCAATGCGCTAAACACCGCGCGCGCAAACACCAGCTGGTCCTCGCCGGGGGTGAAATCCAGCACCACGTCTGCCGACCCTGCCGCGCTGCTTCCCGTCATCCCCGCCGTGCCGTTGCCTGCCGCCGAGCCGCCGTCCCACACCGCCGACCCGCCGCCAACATCTGCCGCTGCCGACCCCTCACCCAGCGTGTCGAACACGAACGCATCCGCTCCCAAACCGCCGGTCAAGAAATCGCGCCCGGGGCCGCCCACCAGCCAGTCACTTCCTGCGCCGCCGAACAGCTGATCGTTGCCCGGGGCGCCGTCGAGCACATCCGCACCCGTCAACCCAAACAGCCGATCGTCGCCGTCCCCGCCGCTCAGTCGGTTCTCCCGCGCGTTGCCCGCCAGCACATCCATCGCCGTTCCGCCCACCACGTGCTCGATCCACGCACCGTTGGCAATCGCCACGTTGTCGCGCCCGGTGTAGATCCCCTGCGGCAACGGCGCGGTAAACCACGACGGCAGCCCCGTGCGCAGCGCCGCTTCATCCAGCCGCAGCCCGATCGAACTGAACCGTCCCGGCGTCAGATCGATGACATTGGGCAGCACCTGGTTTGCCGCATCGAACGTATCCTCGCCGCCGCCGTCCCAGACCGTGCGCAGCAGCACCGGGCTCGTCTCCCAAGCGTAGCGGTCGTTGCCGACGCGCGTCGCTGCATTGCTCCCGTACAGATACTGCAGTGCCGCCACATCCAGCGGCATGTACGACTGCGGCGGTAGCGGTCCGTAGCTCCACTCATAGCGCGTTGGACCGCCGCGCACCTCGTGAATCACCGTCACGTCGCTGGCCGGTGTATAGCTCATCACCGTATGGCGCATGTTATCCAGCGAAGGCTGCAGCACAAAACCGTCCGCTGACGCCTCGAACGGGTGCTTCAACCCCAGCGCGTGCCCGATCTCGTGCAGAAACGTCGCGTACCCCTGACGGCCCGGCTGCCAGTCCTGTGCCGACCAATGCGGCGAGCGGCTGATCCACACGTCGCCCCCCAGCCGGCTCTCCTCAACCGTCACAATCGTGCCGTCGTTGCGGTACGAGTAGCCAAAACCCGGCACATAGGCATACCCCGCCTCGTCAAAGGACATCGAGCGCATGCCAAAGGTGATGCTCCCCACGTCGCTCACCTCGCGAAAGCGCAGCGCCGTTAGCGCCTCGATCTGCCCCAGGATCGCGCGCACCGCCATGCGCGCCGGTTCAGGCAACGGCGCAAAACCGCTCACCGCCCCCTCATACGGCGGTGGCGCGGACCAAAAGCTATAACTTACCTCTACCCCTTGCCCCAGGCCGCCGGGATCCTCGACGCGGGTGCCGGCAGCCAGGGAAAAATTCCAGCGCGCCGTCGGATAGCCGTTCCGAACATAAGCCAGCGCTTCGGCGCCGTCGCGGGTCAAAGAAGGCATGGCGTCCAGCTCCTGCAAAAAAGGTTGCCGCCCAAACACCGTCATGTCGTAAAGTGTAGCAAATTTGCAACAACCCAGCGAACGTCGACAGGGCGAAACATTGACAACAGCGCGAGAAATCGCCAAAATAGGCTCTGTGCCGAGAGTCTCGGCGCAACGGATGAGCTGACATAAGCTCAGATGTGTTTGTCCGACACAATGAAGGAGCAGAAACATGGCTAAAGTCTTTTTGGATGCCAACGATACCTACACGGTAGCGTCGAACAACACGCAGGTGTTCGGCAAGGCCGGCGGCAATGAGACGGTGACCCTCCTGGCGGGGGTGACGGGGGTGACCGTGGCGCAGACCGTCGACAAAGTGGTGCTCGCGGGGGCCTCGTCCAGCTACACCTACCAGCAGCAGGGCAACAAACTCGTCATTCTGAGCGGCAGCTCGCCCGTGGCCACTGTCACCGTGCAAGACGACACCAACGGTTCGCTCGTCGCCTTCAATGGTGGGACGGCCGTGGTCGAAGCCAAAGTGGGGACGGGCGGCATGACCCTGGGCGGGGCCACGGTGAGCACCACCGCCGATGCCGTCACGCCGACCGACTACGTCGAGGGCAACGAGGCACCGACGGTCACCTACACCCTGACCGCTGCGCCGACCTCGCTGGTGCAGGAAGGCAACGACATCACCTTTACCGTCACGCCCTCGGCGGCATCCGACAACGAGACGACGCTCTACGTCCATCTTTCCGGAGCCACGGTGGGGGCGATCACCAACGCGGCGGCGGCGGCGGACTTCAATAATACGCTTTTGCCCGTCAACATCCCGGCGAACTCGACCGCGCCGGTGACGGTGACCGTCACGGTGGTCAGCGACAGCACCGTCGAAGGTCCGGAAGGGTTCAAGGCCACGCTGGTCGATGCCAATTACCAGCCGGTGGCGAGCGTCGCGGCGGTAACCGGCACGATCACCGATGCCGCCTCTAGCGCCGGCCAACCCTTCACGCTCAATAAAGGCATCGACGACTTCTCGCCGACCAACAACAAGGCCACGGCG
>FWPV01002740.1_pt1 | contig 35250 bp, 26 predicted proteins | sample 2228371 | NCBI WGS metagenome assembly FWPV01 (sample SAMEA103939776, study PRJEB20133) | metagenome | reverse complement strand
CCCAGTGCAGGTCGTCCAGCACCAGGAGCACGGCGGTCTCACGGGCCAGCGCCCACAGCAGGCGCGTGTACTGCTGGCGGTGCCCCGCGCGCCGGCGGTAGCGCTCCTTCGGAATGTACTTGAAGACGCGCACCTTGGGCCCTCGCACCTGGGCTTCCACGCTGGCCTCAATCGAGGCGCCCTCCACAAGCGGCGCACCGACCAGCACCTGCCCGTCCTCCGCCGCCAGCAGGACCTCGTTCAGTTCCACCGACCGGCCGACCTCCAACGGCAGCCGGTCGACCTCGATCGTCTGTCCTTCCTGGGCGATGTACTGCTTGCCGCCCGACTGCACGACCGCGAATCTCATGCGCCTCTCCAGCCTCGCTTCACCGCCGCGCCCGCGCTCACGTCGCGCCCGATCGGGCCGCGCCGGCCGACGGGGAAGTTGGGGATGCAGACCCCTGCCCCACCCGTGAAGGCGGGGCAGGCAGACGGATTATAGCCGCACCGCGGAAGCCTGTCAACGCTGCGATGGCCGAGGGAATCCGCCTCAGTCCGAAGCAGCCGCCTCCATCGGTGGCTGCTGAGCGACCTCCAGCCCTTCCAGCTGCTCGTCCCGCAGGGCCACCTGCTCGCCCGGGAAGGCCGTGCCCGCCGGGATCAGCTTGCCGATGATCACGTTCTCCTTCAAGCCGTGCAGGTAGTCGGTCTTGCCCTCGATCGCCGCTCCCGCCAGCACCTTGATCGTGTGCTGGAACGAGGACGCCGAGAGGAACGACTCCGTGCTGAGCGAGGCCTTCGTCACGCCCAGCAGCACCTGCACCGCCCGCGCCGGATGCTTGCCCTGCTTGAGCATCAGCTCGTTCAGCCGCTTCAGGTGCAGCCGATCGACCAGGTCCCCCGGCAGGAGGTGAGTGTCCCCAGGCGAGGTCACCTGCACCTTCGACAGCATCTTGCGGATGATCACCTCGAAGTGCTTGTCGTTGATGTTCTGCCCCTGGGAGCGGTAGACCTCCTGCACCTCGCGCAGCAGGTACATCTCGCACGCCTCGCGGCCCAGGATGCGCAGGATGCGGTGAGGGTTGAGCGAGCCCTCGGTGAGCGGCTGACCCGCCTCCACGCGGTCGCCGTCTCGGACGAGCAAGCGCGCGCTGGCGGGGACTTCGTACTCGGCCTCGTCGACCTGCTCGTACGAGACGATGACCTTGCGGTCCTCGACCCGCAGCCGGCCGCCGTGGCTGGCGACGATTTGCGACTGGCCGCGCGTGGCCAGCAGCTCACCCGCAGCCACCTGCGCGCCATCTTCGACCTTGAGCGACCAGTTCCCCGGCACGGAGTACTCGTCGTGCAGCATCCGCCGGTTGACGACGCGGATCAGCCGCTGGCCGTCCAGCGTCTCCGGCTCGTGGATGTGCACCGTGCCCGCGATCTCGGAGGTGACCGCCTCGCCCTTGGGCTTCTTGCGCGCCTCGAACAGCTCCTCGACGCGCGGCAGGCCGGTGGTGATGTCTCCGCCGGCCGCCACCCCGCCGGTGTGGAAGGTGCGCAGCGTCAGCTGCGTGCCCGGCTCGCCGATCGACTGCGCCGCGACGATGCCCACCGCCGCGCCGATGCTCACCATCTCGCCCCGTCCGAGGTCCATGCCATAGCACTGGGCACACAGGCCGAAGCGGAGCTCGCAGGTGAGCGGCGAGCGCACCAGCACCTCGTCCACGCCCGCCTCGCGCAGGCGGCGGGCCAGATCGACCGTGATCATCGTGCCGCGGTCGGCCAGGATCTCCCCCGTCCTGGGGTCGACGACGCGCCGGGCGACCACCCTCCCGTACAGGCGTGTGGCGAAGTCCTGACCCGCGACGTCGTCCGATCGGCGGATGGGAATGCCGTCTTCGGTGCCGCAGTCCTCGGCGTTGATGATCACATCCTGGGCAACGTCCACCAGGCGGCGGGTGAGGTAGCCGGCATCCGCCGTGCGCAGGGCGGTGTCGGCCAGGCCCTTGCGCGCGCCGTGGGTGGAGATGAAGTACTCGAGCGTGTTCAGCCCATCGCGGAAGTTGGAGCGGATGGGCAGCGGGATGATGCGCCCGGCCGGGTCGGCCATCAGGCCGCGCATGCCGGCCAGTTGGGAGATCGGCCCGAAGCCACCCTTGGTCGCGCCCGAGATGGCCATCGTGCTCAGGCTGCCCGCCGGGTCCATCGCCTTGCGCACGGCGCTGGCCACTTCGGTCGTGGTCTGCTGCCACAGCTCGATCGTCCGCTCCTTCATTTCCTGCTCGGTGAGCAGACCGCGCTGGTAGTCCATGCGGATGGCCTCGGCTTCCTCGAGCGTGCGGGCGATGATCTCCTGCTTCTCCCGCGGCACGGTGATATCCGAGACGGCGATCGTCGTGCCGGAGCGCGTGGCGTAGGCGAAGCCGATGTCCTTGATGGCATCGACCACCGCCGGCGTCCCCTCCTCGCCCAGCAAGTGGTAGACCTCGCCGACGAGCGCCTGCATGGCGCCCTTGTCGAGCACGCGGTTGACGAAGCGAAGCTGCTCCGGCAGCACGCGGTTGAACAGCACCCGGCCCACCGTCGTCTCGATCAGCCGGCGCTCGGGAGCCGCCAAGCGGTTCCCGCCGTCGTCGTACCAGGTGTCGGTCACGACTTTGATGCGGGCGTGAATCTGGACGTGGCCGAGCGCGTAGGCCATCTCGACCTCGTCCATGTGGGCGAAGGCGCGCCCGTCGCCGCGGTGCTGCTTGCCCTCGACGGTCATCGTCAGGTAGTAGACGCCGAGCACCATGTCCTTCGACGGACCCACGATCGGTTCCCCGTCGGCCGGCTTGAGCAGGTTCTTCGTCGAGAGCATCAGCTGCCGGGCTTCCTCCACCGCCTTCTGCGAGAGCGGCAGGTGCACCGCCATCTGGTCGCCGTCGAAGTCGGCGTTGAAGGCGGCGCACACCAGGGGGTGAAGCTGGATCGCCTTGCCCTCGACCAGGATCGGCTCGAAGGCCTGGATGCCGAGGCGGTGCAGCGTCGGAGCGCGGTTGAGCAGCACCGGCCGCTCGCGGATCACCTCCTCCAGCACCTCCCAGACCTCAGGGCGCTCGCGCTCGATAATGCGCTTGGCGCCCTTGACGTTGGCGGCGTAGTTGTAAGCCACCAGCTTGGAGATGACGAAGGGCCGATACAGCTCCAGCGCCATCGATTTCGGCAGGCCGCACTGATAGAGCTTGAGCTGCGGCCCGATGACGATCACCGAGCGGCCGGAGTAGTCGACCCGCTTGCCCAGCAGGTTGCGGCGGAACCGTCCCTTCTTGCCCTTGAGCATATCGCTGAGCGACTTGAGCTCGCGCCGCCCGCGGCGCGAGAGCGCCTTGCCGCGCTGCGAGTTGTCAATCAGCGAGTCGACCGCCTCCTGCAGCATGCGCTTCTCGTTGCGGATGATGACGTCCGGCGCGCCCAGCTCCACGAGCCGCTTGAGGCGGTTGTTGCGGTTGATCACTCGGCGGTAGAGGTCGTTCAGGTCGGAGGTGGCGAAGCGCCCACCGTCGAGCTGGACCATCGGCCGCAGGTCCGGCGGGATGACCGGCAGGACCGTCAGGATCATCCACTCCGGGCGGTTGCCCGAGCGGCGCAGGGCCTCGATCACCTTCAGGCGCTTGGTGGCCTTCTTCTTGCGCTGCTTGCTGCGCGTCTGGCGGATCTCCTCCCAGCACTCCTTGGCCAGCTTGTCGAGGTCCATCTGCTGCAGGATCTCGTAGAAGGCCTCGGCCCCCATGTCGGCGCGGAAGACCTGGCCCCACTTCGTCTTGAGCTCACGGTAGCGGGTCTCGCCCAGGAACATCAGGGGGTGAATGCTCAGCAGCTCGTCGCGGTCGGCCAGGAGCTGCTCGCGCGCGCTCGAGTTGACGTCCTCCGCCGAGTCGCGCAGCTGTGCCATCTCCATGTCGGCCTCGGCCTTGATCTTCTCGGCCTGCAGCCGGATGCGCTCCAGCTCGCGGTCGCGCTTCTCTTTCAGCGAGGCCTCGATCTCGTCCAGGCGCTGCTTGACCGCCTTCTGGATGCGCGCCAGGTGCTCGTTGCCGACCGCCTCGCCCTTGTCGGCGATCAGGGTGTCGGTGGCCTTGAAGTGGACGGGCGCCCGCAGCGCCTTCCCCAGCCGCTCCGTCAGGCTGCGCTCCAGGCGCTGCCCCTCCTGAATCACCGGCTCAATCTGAGCAGCCACTTGCTCGTCAAAGGACTGCCGGACCTTGCGCTTGCGCTCCTCCAGGTCCTCCAGGCGCTTCTTGCGGTTGGCCTTGAGTTGGGCAATGCGCTGGTTGAGCGAGTCCGCCTGTTCCTTCTCCAGGCGGGCGATCTCATCCTCGATGCGCTTGACGGCCTTGCGCCGCGCCTCCTCGTCGACCTGGGTGACGACGTACTGGGCGAAGTAGAGCACGCGATCAAGGTTGCGCCGCGACACGTCCAGCAGCAGGCCGAGGTAGGAAGGCACGCGACGGGTGTACCAGACGTGGGCCACCGGCGCCGCCAGCGTGATGTGGCCCATCCGCTCGCGCCGCACCGAGGAGCGCGTCACCTCGACGCCGCACTTCTCACAGGTGATACCCTTGAAGCGGATGTTCTTGTACTTGCCGCAGTAGCACTGCCAGTCCTTGGTCGGCCCGAAGATCGCCTCGCAAAACAGGCCGTCCTTCTCCGGCCGCAGGCGCCGGTAGTTGATCGTCTCCGGCTTGAGCACCTCGCCGTACGACCAGCTGAGAATCGTTTCCGGCGAGGCAAGGCTGATGCGCAGTGCGTTGAACCCCTTGGCTTCCACCCGCAACCCTCCGCTGCGACGTCGACCGATCCGGCCCCCCGCCTCGGATTCAGCCAAGTCGGGCCTGGAACAAACGTGCTAGCGCCAAGGCAAAGCAAAAACAAGCGCTTGAGGGCCTTCCTCTCCTCAGCGCTCGCACGCCTGTGTGGTCGGCTAGGTTCGCATTGACACCTAATTATAGGGCTGATCCGCTGCCTGTCAAGGGCGGGTCGGCCTGCCGCAGGGGGAGCTCCAGGCTGAACCGGCTGCCAGCGCCCAGACGACTCTCAACCCTCACCACCCCGCGGTGCTGGTCTACGATCGACTTCACGATCGCCAGCCCCAGCCCGCTGCCTCCCTCCCGACTCGTCCCCTCTCGGCCCGGACGGTAGAACTTCTCAAACAGGCGCGCCTGGTCCGCCGGAGCGATCCCGATGCCGGTGTCCTCCACACTCAGCCGCTGCCGCCCGCCCTCCTGACTCGCCCGCACGATCACTCGCCCCCCGGGCTGGGTGAACTTCAACGCATTGTCCAGCAGGTTGGCCAGCGCCTGACGCAGCAGCGTGGCGTCGGCCTCGATCGGCACCATCCCCTCGGCGATCTCGACGTCGAGACCGATCTGCTTGTTCACCGCCTGGGCTCGGTACGCCGCCACTACATCGCGAATCACTTCCGCCGCCTCCACCGCCTCGAGCTTCAGCCCCACGCCGGCCTCGATCCGCCCCAGGTCGAGCAGATTGTCCACCAGATGCGCCATGGAATCGATGCTGCCGAGAATCTTGCCCAGGAACTCCCGCTGCTTCTCGGTCAGCGATCCAACCATCGAGAGCATGGTGGCATAGCCGCGCATCAGCGTCAGCGGGGTGCGCAGGTCGTGGCTGACGGTGGCCACGAACTCGGACTTGAGGGCATCGAGTTTCTTGTAGCGCGTCACGTCGCGCAGCACACACAGCCGACCCGCGAGGACGCCCTCGGCCGCCTCCACCTGTGACACCTCCGCGAACAGCACCCGCCCATCCTCCAGCGTCACCTCAGCCGTCTGCCGCTCGCCGGTCCTCGAGAGCAGGCCCAGCAATTCGGCCGAGGTCAGCCACTCGGCAGCCGGCTGGCCGACGGCCGCCTGCCACCGCCCGCGCAGAACGGCCTCCGCCGCCGGGTTGGCCAGCGAGATCCTGCCGGAGGAATCGGTGACGAGGACTCCCTCCGGCGTAGCCGCCAAGACGGCCGCCAGCCGCAGCCGCTCCTGCTCCGCTTTCTGGTACAGGCGCGCGTTCGCCACCGACACGCCCAGCTGCCCGGCAAGGATCGAGAGCAGATTCACTTCGTCGACGGTGAACGCGTGCGGCTGGCGATAGCCCAGCCACAGGCTGCCGATGAACTCCTCCTCATCCTGCAGCGGCAGCGCGAGGAGGGCCTCGAGCGGCGTCTCGAGGGCCTGCAGATCCAGCACGGCACGGGCGCGCGCAGGGTTTTCCAACTGGAAGCGCCCGCGCCGCCCACACAGGTCCAGCACCGGCAGATCGAGCCCCTGCCAGCTGGGCGGCGTCTGCGCGGTGCCGAACGCCTGGCCCGCCGTCGGCCCGTCGTGCCCCGCGAGCACCACCCGCACCGCGTCCGCCCCCGTCAGGTCCTGCACGCCGCTCAGGATCGGGGGCAGCACCTCCTCCAGGTCGAAGCGGGCCGCCAGCCTTTGGCTCGCCGAGAGCAGCAGGTTCATCTCATCAAGCCGGCTCTTCAGGCTCCGCCGCATCCGGTCCAGCGCGGTCGCCAGCCTCCCGATCTCGTCGTCCCCACCGATGCTCACGGGCTGAGACAGGCTGCCGCGCGCCATGGTCTCGGCGGAGGCAGCCATCCACCGCAGCGGCTGAGTCAGACGGCGGCTCATGAGATAGACGACCACGCCCACCGCACCTCCGATCGCCAGCACCACCGTCACCAACCTCACCGCCAGCCGCAGCGCGAGGCTCTCGATGGCGCGCTGCGGCGACGTCACCACAACACGCCACGGATACCCCTCCACCCGATGCACCACCACCCAGCGCGATGTGCCGTCCGCGGCCCGCTCGGGCGTAGCCTGCTCGCCCGCCTCGGGAGCGAAGCGGTAGGCCTGACCAACTTGCGACGAGTCCGGATGGACCAGGATCAAGCCGCGGTCATCGGTCAGAAACGCCTCGCCTTCTCCGACCGACCGCAGGGCATGGATCACGGGCTGCAGGATGGGGTTGGTGGCCAGGTCGCTCCAGCCCGCCACCACTCCCACCGGCTCTCCACTCACGGGCGAAAGGACCGGCCTCAGGAAGATCACGTACGTCGTGCCGCGCGCCAGAGCCCCGCTGAGAATCACCTCCTGAGGCACGCCCTGACGCGCCGCCAGCATCGCCCCCTCATACTCAAGGCCTGTCGGCTCGATCGGTGTCGCCGCGCCGGGCACTGCGGCCAGCAGCAGCCCGTCCCGGTTGTAGACAGCGAGGGCATCGAAGTACGGCATGCGGCGCAGCGCCGGCGCAAGCTCTTCCGCCGTCAGCCCGCCCCGCTCCACCGCTCCGGCCACACTCTCCGCCACCTCCGCCGCCAACTGCCGACCGGTCTCGATGAAATACGGGATCCCCTCCCCCGCCTGCCGCGCCGTCCGCACCATCTGGCCTTCGACCAGCTCGTGCGCATACGATCGCGCCAGAACCCAGTCGCCGTAGACCAGCCCGACCGCGGCGGCAAGGCCGAGCGCCGAGAACGCGAGGAGCATCCTCGCCGTCAGCGAGCGGCTGTACGGCCCAGGCACAAGCGCTGCCGGTCGGTACCAGCGCGCCCCGGAGCGCCAGCGCACGTACTCCGCAGCCACGCCGGCCAAGCCAACTTCCGCCACGGCACTCGTGGCCATCGGGCCGAAGTGAGTCAGGACGTGGTCCAACCCATCGTAGAACGTCCCGCTGCTGTGGGCATACAGGTCGACCGAACGCAGCGCAACCAGCACACCGCCTGCCATCAACGCGGAAATCGCCGGCCGCCGCGCCAACCGCGCAGGCCATTCGCTGTGATGGGTCCGGCTCATCCAGGCGAAGGCAGCCGCGGCCACGGCCACCTCGAGCGGCGTGAGGATGCTGTGCGTCCCCCACCCTCCGCGCGCCAGCCCCGCCGCCAGGCCCACGAGCAGCGCCGGCGCCTCGCCTACCAGCCCCGCCGCCAGCACCCACGGCAGCGCTCCGAATAAGGCAAACGAGGCCCGAGGCGCCGCGTCGGCTCGGGCCGGTCCCGACGGCCAGATCAGGATGACCTGCGCCGCGAGCGGTGCCGCCGCCAGAAGCGTGAGGAAGGTGGCCCAGGGGATCGGTGCCCTCAGGCGAGTGTGACGCCGAGCAGCCTGCACCAGGAAGAAGGCCAGCACCGCCAGATACAGCCCGGCGGCGGCCAGACCCGTCGGCCGCGGGGGAACCGCCAAGTGGAATGGGCCTTCCAGTCCCCACAGCTCGATGGTCATGCATCCCCTCGGTGCAAGCCCGATGCCGGCGATTATAGCATCCGCACGCCCCGGCACCCCCACCCCTGACTTCCTCGTCCTTGCCCCGCCTTATTGTTTATGCTAGACTGCCAGCCTTAAGGGGGAGGTCGGGCGAAGGGTCCCGGAGATGGCCGAGAAGATACTCGTCGTCGACGACGACCTCGACACGCTCAAGCTCGTGGGCCTGATGCTCGAGCGTCAGGGCTACGAGATCACCGTCGCCAGCAACGGCCTGCTGGGCCTCTCCAAGGCCGCTACCGAACGGCCGGACCTGATCCTGCTCGACATCATGATGCCCGACATCGACGGGTACGAGGTCACCCGCAGGCTGCGCGCCGACCCCACCCTGGCTCACATCCCGATCATCATGTTCACCGCCAAGTCGATGGTGGACGACAAGGTGGCCGGCTTCGAGGTCGGTGCGGACGACTACCTCACCAAGCCCACTCACCCCGCCGAGCTCACCGCCCACGTCAAGGCCGTCCTGGCCCGCGCCGCCCAGACCCGCGCCGCCCCCAGCGAGAAGGCCACCACCATCGCTCTGCTCGGGGTCAAGGGCGGCGTGGGGACCTCCACCCTGGCCCTCAACTTGGCGGTCTCGCTCCGCGGCCGCGGCCAGGATGTCATCGTCGGCGAGCTCAACCCCGGTCGCGGCAGCATCGGCCTCAGCCTGGGCATCCCCAGCCCGCAAGGCCTCACCCGTCTGCTGACGCGGTCGCTGAAGGACATCCACCTCCGGTCGGTCGAGGCCGAGCTCGTCAGCCACAAGAGCGGCGTCCGCCTGCTCCTCACCCCCTTCCGCCCCAAGGAAAGTGACCTGGAGCAGGCAGTGCCCCAGATGGAAGCCATCGTCCGCAACCTGGCCGTGATGTGCACCACCCTGCTGCTCGACCTGGGGACCGGCATGCGGCCGTACGTCAAGCCAGTGATGCAGATGTGCGACCACATCCTGCTGGTCGTCGAGCCCGTCCATCCGACCGACACCATCGCCCGGGCCCTCATCGACGAACTGCACAGCAACGGCATCCCGCGCAGCAAGATGGCCCTGGCCCTTGTCACGCGCGAGCGCACCAGCCTGCAGATTCCCTGGCGCCAGATCTCAGCCGACCTGGGGCTGCCGCTGGCCGGCATCGTCTCCCCCGCTCCGGAGCAGGCCCATCAGGCTTCCCAGGGCGGAACCCCGCTGGTCGTCCTCCATCCCGACAGCCTGGTCGCCGATCAGATCCGGAAGATGGCGGCCAACCTCGTGGGGGGCCTGCAGCCCGTCGAAGGCTGATCGGCCGTGGCCCGTTCGCTTTCCACCGGCCTGTTGACCCACGCCGTCCAACTCCTCCGACAGTCGCAGCGCGCCGTCGCCCTCACGGGAGCCGGCATCTCCACGCCCTCGGGCGTCCCCGACTTCCGCTCCCCGGGGTCCGGGCTGTGGGAACGCGTCGATGCGATGGAGGTGGCGACGCTGACAGCCTTCCGCCACAACCCGGCGCGGTTCTACGAATGGGTGCGCCCGCTGGCTCTGCTCATCCTGCACGCCCAGCCCAACCCGGCGCATCTCTCCCTGGCCCGCCTCGAACACGCCGGCCGGCTGATCGGCGTGGTCACCCAGAACATCGACGACCTGCACCGCAAGGCGGGGTCGGTCAACGTCCTTGAACTGCATGGGCACCTGCGAGAAGTCACTTGCGTTCGCTGCTATCGCGTCTTTCCGACGGAACCGCTCGTGGCCAGCTGGTTCGAGCGCGGCGACGTCCCCCGCTGCCCCGACTGCGGCGGGGTGCTCAAACCGAAGGCCGTGCTCTTCGAGGAGCAGCTTCCCTACGATGTCCTGCGGCAGGCGAAGCAGTGGATGCGCACGGCACAGGTGGTGCTGATCGTTGGCTCGTCGCTGGAAGTGATGCCGGCCGGTCTGCTGCCGGTGGAAGCGGCCAACGCCGGCGCCCGCCTGATCATCATCAACCGCGAGCCCACCTACCTCGACGAACGCGCCGATGCCATCTTCCGCCAAGACGCAGCCGAGGTGCTGCCCCGGCTGGTGGACGAGGTGCTCAGTGAAACCTGATCCCGCCTCCACCCCCAGTGACACCTCCGCCATCCGCAACTACCCGCGCCTGCTGCGCCGCTACGCGCGCCTGCTCGAAGTCACCTCGGACCTGGCCTCGACCCTCGACTTGGACGTCCTCCTTCAGCACATCGTCCAGGCGGCCCAGGAGCTGACCGAAAGCGAAGCCGCCTCGCTCCTGCTCTACGACCCTCACTCCAACCTCCTTCACTTCGAGGCCGCCAGCAACCTCAGCGTCCTCGGCCCCGGGCCTCACGCCGTCCCCGTTGAGAACAGCGTCGCCGGCTGGGTGTTCACCCACCGCCAGCCCCTCCTCATCGAAGACGCCCTCAACGACCCCCGCCTCTTCCGCGAGGTGGATATCCTCACCCATTTCGAGACGCGTTCGGTCCTCGGCGTTCCGCTGCACACCAAGGACAAGACCCTGGGCGTGATCGAGGCCGTGAACAAGCGCTCGGGGACCTTCGAGGAGGAGGACATTCGCCTGCTGGAGACGCTGGCCGCCCAGGCCGCCATCGCCATCGAGAACAGCCGCCTGTTCAAGCAGAGCGACTTGATCGCCGAGATGGTCCATGAACTGCGGACCCCCCTGACAGCCCTGGCGGCCGCCTCGCACCTGCTTCAGCGGCCGAACCTCCCCGAAGAGCAGCGGCTCAAGCTCGTGCGAACCGTCCACGACGAGGTCGAGCGCCTCAACGGCATGGCCACCGACTTCCTGGAATTCGCCCGACTCGAGTCGGGGCGCACGCGCCTGGTGCGCGAGCCGGTCGATCTGGCCGGCCTCGTCCTGGAAACCCTGGAAGTCATCCGCCCCCAGGCGGAGGCCGAGGACCTGCGCCTGGAAGTCGATGTCGACCGAAGCCTAACCCCGCTCCAGGGCGACCGCAATCGCCTGAAGCAGCTCCTGCTCAACCTGCTGACCAACGCCATCAAGTACAACCGGCGCGGCGGCTCGATCCGCATCCGCCTCGAGCGCCAGGGCGACGAATTCCTGCTGGCCGTGAGCGACAGCGGTTGGGGCATCCCGCCGGAAAGCCTGCCGCACGTCTTCGACCGCTTCTTCCGCGTCCCCGATCAGGAAGGCCGGGTTGGCGGCACCGGCCTCGGCTTGGCCATCGCCAAGCGCATTGCCGAGAGCCATCGCGGCACCATCGAGGTCGAGAGCACCGTCAACGTGGGCACCACCTTCGTCGTGCGCCTGCCGGCCAACCTGGGGCCGGAGACCCGGCCTGTCCCCCGCCTGGCCGGCCCGTGACGGGCCGCGGCGCCGACTCAGCCGCGCCGGCCGAACTGACGCTCCAGCGCCTCGACCGAAAGGTGGATCATCGTCGGCCGACCGTGCGGACAGGTGCGCGGGGATTGGCAGGCCTCCAGGTCGCGCAGCAGCCTCTCCTGCTCCGCCAGCGACAGCACCTGCCCCGACCTGACCGCAGCGCGCTTGCAGACACGCGCCGCCAGACGCCGCTCCTCGTCCTCCCCCAGCGGAGCCTCGTCCTCCTCGAACTCCTCGACGACCGCGCGCAGAGCGGCCTCCGGAGCAGCGCCCGTCAGCAGCGACGGGAGCGAACGCAGCCGGAAGGATCCTCCCCCGAAGGGCTCCACCTCGAACCCCAGCCCGCGCAGCACATCCAACTTCTGCTCCAGCATCTCGGCCTGCCTCGGCGGCAGGTGCACGGTTGCCGGCTCGAGCAGCACCTGCGCCTCGACCTTTCCCCCCGCTCTCTCGGCCTGATATCTCTCGAACAGAATGCGCTCGTGCGCCGCGTGCTGGTCGATCAGGTACAAGCCGTCCGGGCCTTCCGCCACCAGATACGCCGCACCCACCTGCCCCACGGCGCGCAGCAGAGGGACCCGGCCGCCGAGCGGAGGCTGAACACTCTCGCTCGAGCTCGGCGGCACCCGCCTCACTTCCGACGCCGCCGCCCAGTCCGGACCGATCCCCCACAGGCCGCCGCTCACCCGCCTGTCATCCGGCCACTCGAACTCCGCAGAAGGCGGCGCCTGCCCCAGCAGCGTCGCCCGCACCACCCGCTGCAGCACGGCGAACACCCGGTCCGGTTCGCGGAAGCGGACCTCGGCCTTGGCGGGGTGCACGTTGACGTCCACCTCCGCCGGCGGCAGCGTCAAGAGAATCACCGCCAGGGGATACCGCCCCACCATCAGCAGTCCCTGGTACGCTTGCAGCACGGCCGCCCCAAGGCTGGTGTCTTGCACCCAGCGGCCGTTGACGAAGAAGGTGAGTTCCCGCCGGCTGGAGCGCTGCACCGACGGAGGACTGATCAGGCCGCGCACTTCGATCGGCCCTGAATCGAGCGCCGGCAGCTCGATCATCTCGCGCGCCACGCTCAGGCCGTAGATCTCCGCCAGGGTTTCCCGCACATCGCCCGCGGGCGATGAGTGGAAGGCCTCGCGACCGTCCAGCACCAGCGCGAAATGGATGGAGGGGTAGGCCAGCGCGTAGCGCGTGACGAGCGTTTCGATGCGCCGCTCCTCGGTCTTGTCCGACTTGAGGAACTTCTGCCGCGCTGGCACGTTGAAGAAGAGGTCGCGCACCACCACCACCGTCCCGGGAGGGGCGGCCACCGGCTCGGGTCCCCTGACCTGTCCTCCTTCCGCGCGCACCCTCACCCCCGCCTCGGCCTGCGCTGCCCGGCTCACCAGCTCCACCCGCGCCACCGAGCCGATCGAGGCAAGCGCCTCGCCGCGAAAGCCGAGCGTGCGAATGGCAAACAGGTCGTCGAGGCGGGCCACCTTCGAGGTGGCGTGGCGGGAGAAGGCGAGGCCGGCATCGGCCGCCGCAATGCCGCAGCCGTCGTCGGCAACCTCGATCCGCCCCCTGCCTCCCTCCTCGATCGCGACGCGGATGCGGCGCGCACCTGCATCGATGGCGTTCTCGATCAACTCCTTCACCACCGACGCCGGCCTCTCCACCACTTCCCCGGCCGCGATCGCGGCAACAACCTCTGGCGGCAGAACCCGAATCGACACCGTCCCTCTCCTGGTTGGCGGCCTGTGTGCGGCGGCTGCCCCTGCGGGCATTATAGGACGCTTCGGCGCCCGGCGCCGCCCGCCTCGTTCGTCCGCCGCGCGCACTCCGCCCCTGAGTCTGGGTCCGATTGACAGCCCGCAGCGGGGCGCCTATACTGCCGCGCATGAGCCGACTGCGCACTATCCTGTTCGACCTCGACGACACGCTCTACCCGAGCAGCAGCGGCGTCTGGCAAGCCATCGGCGAACGCATCAATGAGTACATGCGGCGCCTCGGAATCCCGGCCGACGACGTCCCCCGACTGCGCGAGGAGTACTTCCACACCTACGGCACGACTCTGAACGGCCTGGTCGCTCTCCACCACATCCAGCCCGAGGACTACCTCGATTTCGTCCACGATCTTCCGCTCGAGGACATGCTTCAACCCGACGCCCGGCTGCGCCGGATGCTCGAATCGCTCCCCCAACGGCGTGTCGTCTTCACCAATGCCAGCCGCAAGCACGCCGAGCGCGTCCTGCAGTGCCTGGGTGTGCTGCACGCCGTCGACGCCATCGTCGACATCCTCACCCTCGATTTGTGCAACAAGCCGCGGCCCGAGGCCTACCGCCGCGCCCTGGACATCGTCGGCGAAGCCGACCCGCAGGCCTGCGTCGCCGTCGACGACTTGCCCATCAACCTGCAGACCGCCAAGCGCCTGGGCATGACGACCGTCCTGGTGGGAAACCACCGCGCCGCCGAAGGCGTCGACCGCCGGATCCCCCGCATCACCGAGCTGACGCGCGCCCTGCCCGACCTCCTGCAGCCGCCCCTGCTCAATGGTTCGCAGTGACTCGCTGCCGCCCATGCCCGGCGACAAACGTCTGGACCTGAACGCCGCGCTCGACCTCGTCCCCGAGCAGGGGGCATGCCTGGCACTCGGAGGCGTGACGCTCTACCGCCGGCCCATGGCCTTCACCCTGGCCCTCCTGCACCGCTTCGAGCGGTCCGGCGCGCCCTCGGACCTCACCCTGCTCGCCTTCACCGCGGGCCTCGAAAGCGACCTGCTGGTGGGCGCCGGCATGGTCGGGCGCGTGCGCACCTGCTACTTCGCGCTGGAGGCCTTTGGCCTCGCCCCCAACTTCACCACCGCCGCCTCGGCGGGCGGCCTCGAGATCATCGAGGAGAGCGAAGCCAGCCTCGCCTGCGGCCTGCGGGCGAGCATGGCCGGAGTGGGTTTCATGCCCTCCACGGCCTGGCTCGGCACCGACCTGCCGCGCCTGCGCCCCGACGTCAAGACCGTCGTCGATCCCTACAGCGGCGAAGTGCTCACCGCCTTCCCCGCCATCCGCTGCGACGTCGCCGTCATTCATGCCCTGGAGGCCGACGTCGAGGGCAATGCCGCCATCGGCGGCAACTGGGGCGTCGACCGCGAGCTGGCGCTGGTTGCCGACCGCGTCATCGTCACCGCCGAGAAGGTCGTGCCTCGCTTGGGGCGGGCGGACATCTTCGGCCCGTCGGTGGCCGCGGTCGTCGAATGCCCGCGCGGCGCCTGGCCCACTTCGTGTCACCCCCTGTATCCGCTCGACGGCGCGGAGGTTCTGCGCTACCTCGAGGCCGCCGGAACCCAGGCGTATGCGGAGCTGATCGCCGCCTGGTCGCGCGCCCACGGGCTGATCTGAGACGCAGCTTCTCTGCCTGGTCTCATCCGATTCTTACGCAATTGTGGTAGCCTCACAGGTTAAGCGGCTTCATCAGCCCAGGAGTTTGAACATGGCGCGAAGTGCAGGCAAGGTCGTCTTGGGGTTGCTGCTGGGGGTAGGGACCGGGTGTCTGATCTTTGCCGGCGGCGTCGTGCTGGGCTCGGCCTCGCCGCAGGTTGGCGGTGCCGTCCTCGCTTGGCTCCCCGACAGCCTGCGTCAGAGCGAGGTCGGCCCCACTCCCACGAGCCCCGACAGCCGTCAGGAACTGTTCGCCCCCTTCTGGCAGGCCTGGGACATCGTCCATCGGGACTTCGTCGACCAGCCGGTCGATGACCAGGCCCTCATGCAGGGCGCGATCCGCGGCATGATCGACGCCCTCGGGGATGAGCAGTCGTCCTACATGGATCCGGACGAGTATCGGCAGGCCAACATCCCCATCGAGGGCTCGTACGAGGGCATCGGAGCCTGGGTCGACACCGAGGGCGAATTCCTGACCATCATCGCGCCCATGCCCGGCTCGCCGGCCGAGCGGGCGGGCCTGCTCCCGGGCGACCAGGTCATTGCCCTCGACGGCGAAAGCGTGGCCGGCATCGATCCCAGCCTGGTCATTCGGCGCGTGCTCGGGCCCGCGGGCACCACCGTCCATCTCACCATCCGCCGGGAAGGCGTCCCCGAGCCGCTCGAGTTCGACATCGTGCGGGCGCGCATCGATGTCCCCAGCCTCGAGAGCAAGATGCTCGAAGGCGACATCGCCTACGTCCGCCTGATGGCCTTCGGCAGCGACACGCCCGCTGACCTACGCCGCGCGCTGCGCGAGCTGATGAGGCAAGAGCCGCGCGGCCTGATCCTCGACCTGCGCGGCAATGGCGGGGGCCTGCTCGATGCCGCCATCTCCGTGGCGTCGGAGTTCATCCCGAACGGGGTGATCATGCTCGAGCGCTACGGCGACGGCCGTGAGCAGGTCTATCGGGCCGAGCCCGGCGGCCTGGCCACCGAGATCCCGCTCGTGGTGCTGATCGACGGCGGCTCGGCTTCGGCTTCGGAGATCGTCGGCGGCGCCATCCAGGACCTCGGCCGCGGCCTGCTCGTCGGAGAGCCGTCTTTCGGCAAGGGCTCGGTGCAGAACTGGATACCGCTGCGCAGCGACGCCGGCGCCATGCGCATCACCGTCGCCCGCTGGCTCACGCCGAAGGGGCGGCAGATCGACGGCGTGGGCCTCACGCCGGATGTGCTGATCGAACTGACCGAAGAGGACGTGCAGGCCGGCCGCGATCCCCAGCTTGATCAGGCGATTGCCCTGCTCACGGGCCCGGCCGCACCCTGACGCGGTGGAAAGGAAGGTGCTTTGATGATCATGCCCGTCTACAGCCTTAACTACTGGGTCTTCATGCTGCCCGCGTTCGTGCTCGTGCTGCTGGCCCAGCTGTGGGTGAGCAGCACCTACCGGCGCTGGAGTCGCTTCCGCAGCAGCAGCGGCCTGACCGGCGCCGAGGCCGCACGCAGGCTGCTCGGCTACAGCGGCCTTTCCGACATCGCCCTCGAGGCGGCTCCGGGCCACCTGACCGATCACTATGACCCGCAGCGGCGCACCCTGCGCCTGTCGGCCTCGGTGGCGCGAAGCCCGTCCGTGGCCGCTCTGGCGATCGCCGCCCACGAGATCGGCCACGCCGTGCAGGATCGCGACGGATACCTCCCCCTGCGGGTGCGGACCACCCTCGTCCCGGCGGTGAACCTCGGCTCCACGCTGGGCTGGGTCCTGATCTTCCTTGGGATCCTGCTCCGCAGCCTCGAACTGGGCTGGCTGGGAGTGTTGGTCTTCTCCCTGGGCGCGATCTTCGCCCTGGCCACCCTGCCGGTGGAGCTCAATGCCTCGGCGCGGGCACGCCGCCTGCTGGCGGAGTCGGGGTTGATCGCCGGCGCTGAGGAGCAGCGGGCGGTGGGCTCGGTCCTCAACGCTGCCGCGTTCACCTATGTGGCTGCCCTGGCGACGGCGGTCTTCCAGCTCCTCTACTTCGCCAGTCTGGTGGCGGGCATCGGCGGGCGCCGCAGGGGCTGAGGCCGACACGGAAGCGCCCGACTGCAGAAGAATCCGCCCCCGCCCGGCCGCTGCCGAAGAGCGGCCGGGCCGATCCCACCATGCCTCTGACATTTCCCTAACATTCTCTTCACGCATGGCAAATGCCGCGGCAGTATGCTCCATCGGGGTTCGGTGGAGGCCGAACGCCGCATGAGGAGGTGCACATGGAACCCATCGCTCCTTCCCCCCGGCCGCGTACCCGTGTCGGGCTCATCCTGCTGGTGGCGGTCGGGATGATGGTCTCGGGGCTGGTCGGCGCCGCCGCCGGAGGCGGGGCGGTGTACTGGGCGACCCGGCAGCTGAGTTCGACACCGGTCCCGACTCCGGCCTGCGCCACCACTCCCTGCCCGAGCCTGCTGTCGCAGACCACCGTCGAGATCACCACTGCCATCACCGAAGCCGTGGCGCGCGTCGGCCCGGCCGTGGTCACGGTGGTCAATCACATGCAGCCGCAGATGACCTTCTTCGGCCCGACCACGTCCCCCACCGCCACCGGCTCCGGGGTCATCATCTCCTTGGACGGCTACATCGTGACGAACAACCACGTTGTGGCCGAGGCCGAACGCCTCGAGGTCATCTTGGCCGACGGCACCACGCTCCCGGCGCGCCTGGTGGGGGTTGATCCCTTCGCCGACCTGGCCGTGCTCAAGGTGGAGGGAAGCATGCCGGCCGTGGCCGAGTGGGGCAATTCCGACGACCTCAAGCCGGGCGAGACGGTCATCGCCATCGGCTCCCCGCTGGGCGACTTCAAGAACACCGTCACCGCAGGGGTCGTCAGCGCTATGGGCCGCTCGATCGAGACCAGCACCGGCTATCAGATGGAGGACCTGATTCAGACCGATGCGGCCATCAACCAGGGCAACTCGGGCGGCCCTCTGGTCAACCTGGCCGGCCAGGTCGTTGGCATCAACACGCTCGTCGTCCGCGGCAGCGCCCTGAGCAGCGCCGTGGCCGAGGGTCTCGGCTTCGCCATCCCCAGCAGCACGGCGCGCGCGGTGGCCGATCAGATCATCGCCAAGGGCTATGTCTCCCGCCCCTATCTCGGCATCCGCTGGCAGACCATCACGCCCGACCTGGCCGCCCGCTACCGGCTGGGTGCGGACCACGGCGTCTTGGTGACCGAAGTCGTGCGGGGCAGCCCGGCCGCGCAGGCTGGCCTGCTGCGCGGCGACATCCTCACCGCCATCGGCGGCGAGGACATCGGCGATGACGCGCCGTTCATCAACCTGCTGCTGCGTCATCAGCCGGGCGAAACGGTCACGCTGGAAGTGGTTCGGGGCCAGGAGACGCTGCGCCTGGAGGTCACCCTGGCCGAGCGGCCGCGTGCGGGCTGAACGATCGGCATCTGCGCTCATCCCGCACGACGGTCCGCCAGCGGCGGGTGCGCAAGCGGGGGGTCGGGGACGCCACGCCAGCGCCCGGCACCCCGCCGCGCGCGGGCAGGGCCCTGTTTTGACACGCCTCAGCCGCGGGTGCTACAATCCGCCCGCGGGCGGGGTCCGCGGGTTGAGACGGCGCCGCACCGCCAGAGGAGGGGAGGATGGTCACCCGCACCCTGCGCCTCAACTACCCTGCCTCGCTGGTGAGTCAACCTGTACTCTATCAACTCATCCGCCGCTTCAACCTGACGGTCAACATCCGCCGCGCCCAGATCAGCCTCGAGGAGGGCTGGCTCGAGGCCGAAGTGACCGGGGAGGAGCCCGAAATCGAACGCGCCACCTCCTGGCTGCAGGAGCAGGGCGTGACGGTCGATACGCTGTCCTGATCGCGCGCGGGTACTTCTCGCCGCCGCCCGCTGCGCTCAGAGACGCGGCGATCCGAGCGTCAAGCACCGCGAGAGAGGTCCGCTTCGCCCAACCGCCGATTCCCATCCGTGGAGAGAAGCATGCCCGCCAAAGTCATCCTCAATCCGTACTCCGGACGCTGGAAGGCCCTTCGTCTGAAAGACGCTACCGTGGAGGCGCTGCGCGCCGCCGGCATCGAGTTCGACTTGTCCATCACCGAAGGCCCCCAGCATAGCATCGAGCTGGCCGAGCAGGCCGCGCGACAGGGCTACCGCCCGATCATCTCGGCCGGCGGCGACGGCGCCACCGGTGAGGTCGTCAACGGCCTGATGCGCGCCAACCCCAACGGGGTCTTGGGCCCCCTCGGCCTCCTGCCCCTGGGCACCGCCAACGACCTGGCTCACAACCTCGGATTGCCGCTTGACCTCAACGAAGCAGCCAGGGTGATCGCCGCGGGGAAGACGCGGCGCATCGATCTGGGCAAGGTGAACGCCTGGGTCTACGCCAACAACTCGGCCGTCGGGCTGGAACCCGTCGTCACCATGCACAACATCCGCCTGGTCCGCCTCAAGGGCACAGTCCGCTACCTGGTGGCAGCGATTCAGGCCATCATGGAGAAACCCGCCTGGGAGATGCGGCTGCAGTGGGATGACGGGGAGTACGACGGGCCCGTGAGCCTGGTTTCGGTGGGGAACTGTCCGGTCACGGGAGGTCTGTTCCGCATGGCCCCCGCGGCCGACCCCGCCGACGGCATGCTCACCTTCGTCTTCGGCTACGCGCCCACGCGGCGCCGGATGTTCGCCCTCCTCCCCCGCACCATCAGCGGAGACTTCGTCAACGATCCGGCGATGCACCAGCACCACACCCGCCGCCTTGTCATCTCTTCCCGCACGCCTTCGCCTCTCCAGGTCGATGGCGAACTGCGGGCGGAAGCGGAAACCGAGTTCACCTACGAGTGCCTTCCCGGCCGCCTCGACATCCTGAGCCCGTGACCCGCACGCTGATCGTCAACGCCGACGACTACGGTCGATCCCCGGGCGTCTCGGCGGGCATCCGCCGAGCGCACCTCGAGGGCATCGTCACGAGGACCACATCCCTGATGAACCTGCCCGACGCCGGCGCCGAGATCCAGCGGGCTCTGACGGAGACGCCGCGGCTCGGCCTCGGCGTGCACCTCAACCTGACGGTCGGCCCACCCTGCGCGCCGCACCCGGGCTCGACGCTGGTCGGCGACGACGGCCTGCTCCGACGACCCGAATCCCTGATGGCCGATCCGGACTCGCTGGACTTGCGCGACGTGGAGCGCGAGTGGCGTGCCCAGATCGAGGCCTTCCTCCACACCGGTGCCGTCGTCGATCACCTCGACAGCCACCACCACGTCGCCGCAATCCGCCCCGATTTCTGGGACCTGTACCTGGCCCTGGCAGCCGAACTGGGATGCGGCGTCCGCCCCTCCCGCCCCGCCGACCCGAACCCCGACGTTCTGGCGGCCACCTATCCGGAGCGAGTGCGCCGCGTGGCCTTCGACATCGCTCCGAGGAGACTCGCCGAATCGAAGGTCCCGCACCCGTCCCACTTCTTCGCTGGCTTCTTCGGGCCCGCCGCATCGCTGGAGTCCCTGCTTGCGCTGCTCTCGCGCCTGCCGCCAGGTGTGAGCGAAGTGATGACCCATCCGGGCCTCGCCGATCCGGCCCTGCTCGCCGGCAGCTCCTACGCCGCCCAGCGGGAGGTGGAACTGGCCGCGCTGACGAGTCCTCAGGCGCGCCAGGTGATCCAGCGGGAGGGGATCGTGCTGGCCACGTACCGCAGCGCGTGGCCCCGCCCATGAAGCCGCTGGCCCGCTTCCTGCGCTGGTTCTTCCGCCATCTCTACACCGACCTGGCCTGGTCGTACGATGCCGTCGCCTGGGCCGTCTCCCTCGGCCGATGGAACGAATGGGCCCTCACCGCCCTCGAGCGGCTGCCGGTGGGACCCCTCCTCGAGCTCGGGCACGGGCCCGGCCATCTTCTGTGCGAGGCAGCCGGGCGGGGCCTTCGGCCGGTGGGGCTGGACCCATCCCCCCAGATGGGCCGCCTGGCCCGCGCCCGAATGCGGAGGCGGGGAATTCCGCCCCGGCTGGTGCGCGGCCGGGCCCAATCGCTCCCCTTCGCTGCCAAGACCTTCAGCGGGGTGGCCTCGACCTTCCCCGACGAATACGCTTTCGATCCGGTGACGGCGGCCGAGGTGGCGCGGGTGCTTCGGCCAGGAGGGGTGCTCGTGATCGTTCCGACGGCGACCTTCTTGCCGCGGTCTCCTGCCCACCGGGCCTGGGCGTGGCTCTTCCGCGTCACGGGCGAGTCGGACGACCACACACCCGAGTGGACCCTGCCGCTCACGCGCGCCGGCTTCGCCCTCCAGGTCGAACGCCTCGACCTGCGCGGCTCGACCGTGCTGCGCCTTGTCGCCACACGGCCGCCGGCTTAGACTCGAGCCTACTCGCTCAGGGCAGGAGGTCCTCTTGCATACCGCACAGCCCGGCGACCTGGTGATGCTGGTGGGCAAGGACCACCGCCATTTCATCTTCCGCCTGGAGGCCGAGGGCGAGCTGCAGACTCACCGCGGGGTGATTCGCCACCAGCAGTTGATCGGCGCCGCGTGGGGTTCCTACGTGGAGACGCATCTCGGCCATCCCTTCTACCTCATCGAGCCCTCGCTGCACGACATCCTGCTGAACATCCGGCGCACGTCACAGATCATCTTCCCCAAGGACATTGGTTACATCCTGCTCCACTTGTCGGTCGGGCCGGGGCGGACGGTCGTCGAGGCGGGCACCGGATCCGGCGCCCTGACGACAGCCCTGGCGTGGGCGGTCGGCCCACAGGGCAAGGTGATCTCGTACGACCGGCGGGCCGACATGCAGGAGCTGGCGCGCAAGAACCTGCGCCGCGTCGGCCTGGAGGACCGGGTCGAGTTCAAGCTGCGCGACATCGCCCACGGCTTCGACGAGACCGAAGTCGACGCCCTGTTCCTCGACCTGCCGGACCCGCAGGCCTACCTGGCTCAAGCCCGCCGCGCTCTGCGCAGCGGCGGCTGCTTCGGCTGCATCCTCCCCACCACCAACCAGGTGGCCGCGGTCCTCGAAGGCCTCGACGCCAACGGCTTCGCCTTCCAGGTGGCGTGCGAGATTCTGCTGCGGTTCTACAAGGTGGTGCCCCAGCGCCTCCGCCCCACGGACCGCATGGTGGCCCACACGGGCTACCTGGTCTTCGCGCGGCCAGTGCTGGTTCCGCCCCCGGCCGAGGAGACGGATGTCTACGAGGCAGCGAACAACGACCCCTCTGAGGACACCAACTTGCCGCCCGAAGCGCGGTGAGCGCTGGACGACTTTGCCGCATCGGAGGTGAACATGCGCCCCTTCTTTCGTCGACCGCTTCCCCGTCCGGCACTGCGCCTCCGGCCGGCCGCGCGAGCAGCCATGGCCCGCCTCCAACAAGCCCATGTCTGGATGGCGCAAGGTCAGTTCCTGCCGGCGGCGCAAGCGTTCCTTGAGTTGGGTGAACAGGCGCAGGCACACGGCCTGCCGCGGGCACCCCAGCTGTTCCTGCAAGCGGGCCGGGCGTACTTGCTGGCGGGGGAGATCGAGCGGGCAGTCGGCTGCATCCGCCGGGGCCTCACCCTGATGGCGCGTCTCGGCCAGCTCGGCCGCCTGCCTCGCGTCGCCCACTACGCCCTCGAGGATTTGCGAGGCCGCGGCCTGCACGAGGAAGCAGCGAGACTGCAGGCCGAGCTCGCCGCCCTCAGCCCCGGGATCGACTTGACGCGCGCCGCGAGCGCACCCGCCGCGGTCCACAAACGCCAGCTGCCGGCGAAGTGCCCATACTGCGGTGGAACCATCCACCCCGAGACGGTCGACTGGATCGATGACAGCAGCGCCACCTGTGACTACTGCGGCAGCGTGGTCAAGGCTGAGGGTTGATTCGCGGTGAGCATCGACGACGACCTCCCCGGCCGACTGGCGTCTCTCCTCCGCCAGCGCGCTCCCCAGGCCCGAGCCGAGTGGCGAGCCCAGCCGGCAGCGGTGCTCGTCCCCCTCTACCGCGACCGCGGCACCTGGCATGTCCTCTTCACGCAGCGGACCGACTACGTCGACGTCCACCGCGGCCAGGTGTCCTTCCCCGGAGGGCGCATCGAGCCCTCCGACCGCGGCCCCGAACAGGCGGCGCTGCGCGAGGCCTCCGAAGAGATCGGCTTGCGACCGGAGGACGTTGCTCTTCTAGGCATGCTCGACCCGCTGCTGACGGTCACCCAGTTCCGCGTCGAGCCGGTCGTCGGCATCATCCCCTGGCCCTACCCCCTCCGCCTCAACTCTCGCGAGGTGGCCGCCGCCTTCGGCGTCCCGCTCGAATGGCTGGCCGATCCCGCCAACTTGGAGGCGCGCCGTCAGGAGGTCCTCGAAGGCCCGCCCATGGTCGTGTACTTCTTCCGTCCCTTCGAGGGCCACGTGATCTGGGGGGCCACGGCGCGCATCACCCTGCACCTGCTCGACCTGCTGGGCCTGCGGCCCATGCCCACCGACTGAATCGAAGGAGCGGGGCGCTTGCCCCGCTCCCGCATCGGCCGCCGCGCGAACTACTCGGACCCTTCCTCTTCTTCGACCTCTTCCGCCTTCTTGGGGCGCTCGATCACCTCGGGCTCGACCATCGCGGCCACCGGCGCCGCAGCTTCCACCTCTTCCGCCGCCTGCGCCATCACCCGCACCACGACCTCATCCGCCGGCGTGAGCACCTTCACGTTCTTTCCCGCGTAGAGGTCGCCGACCGTGATCGACTGCCCGACGGCCGTCAGCGCGCTCAGGTCCACCGTCACCCGATCGGGCAAGTCGCCCGGCAGGGCCTCCACCTCGATCTCATCCAGCCCTGTCACGAGCACGCCCCCGTAGGTCTTCACCGCCGGCGCCTCGCCGACGATCTCCAAGGGCACCGAGGTGCGGATGGCGACATCCATGGCCACCTTGAGGAAGTCCACATGGCGGAGATCGGCGCGGATGGGGTCGCGCTGGATCTCGCGCACCAGGACGTTGTGTGTCTCATTTCCAACGGTCAGTTCCACCAGCGTCGAGCCGCTGACATGGCCGAGGACCCGGGCGGCCGCGCGCGCCTCCAATTCCAGTGGCTGGGGTGAGATGCCGCGTCCGTAGAGGACGGCGGGCAAGATTCCCTGGCGGCGCAGCGAGTCCACCTGCTTGCCCACGACCCGCCGCGGCCTGGCTTCGATCTTCAGACGTTCCATCTTCCCTATCCTCCGGAGCGCCTCTCGCCTTGCGGGCTACCCTCGCTCCTTGGTTCGACTCACCGGCCGTGCCGGTGGCAGAGACTAACGCCGCCGTGCCAAGAGGCTCCCGGCGATGAGCGTCAGGCCGAGGGCCAGGCCTGCAACAAGCCCGGCCAAGAGCGTTCCCCGCGTGTCGAGGAGCGTCGTCACCTGTCCCTCGGTCTGGCGGGCCAGCAGCACCACGGTCGATGTCTGGCGCAGATCGGCCCGATCGCTGACGGCGACCCCGATCCGCGCGTGAGTGGCCTGGAGATGATCTGCCGCGATCCCAGCCGCACCGCTGTACTCGAGCGTGGCCTGCTGAGTGCGGATGGCCAGGGCGCCCGACTGGTGCATGTCTACTTCGGCGCCGTTCACCAGGCCGGCACCGCCTTGCTGCATGGTGACGGTGTCGGCGGTGATGGTGCGGGCTCCGCCCTGGCGGATGCTCACCGTCTCCGCCGCCACGCGTTCGATCGCCCCACCGCTCAGGCGCACGATGTCGGCCGTCAAGGCTTCCTTCTCGCTGGCTTCCGGATTCTGCATGGCCGCCTCACGGGCAAACAAAGGGGCGTCCCCAGCCCCGCCCTAGGACGCCCAGGCACGGACAGCGAGCATTCTACCCGCTGTCACCACAGACGTCAATCTTCAGGCCATCATCTCCCCCAGTTCCTGCAGCATCCGCACCACCTCCTTCGGCAGCGTCGCCGGCTTCTTGCCGACCGCGTAGCAGCCCAGGATCAACTGGGCCGTCCGCTCGATGGCTTCGGTCAGGTTGATGGCCCTGCGCAGCGTGCTGGCCGCCACCACCAGGCCGTGGTTCTGCATGATGCACGCTGGATGCTTGCCCATGGCCGCGACCACCGCCTGCGCCAGCTCCTTCGTCCCCGGCATGATGAACGGCACGAGCGGAAGATCTTTCAGGAAGGCGGCGTCGGTGGTTACGGGCAGGAACGGCAGCCGGCTCAAGCCAAGGATGGTCGCGTACGGCGCATGCGTGTGCACCACCGCCTGGACGTCCGGCCTGGCGCGATAGATCTCGGTGTGCACGGCGCGCTCGGACGAGGGCGCCAGCGCGCCGGGGTCGAGTGGGTTCCCATCGAAGTCGATTCGGACCATGGCCTCCGGCCGCAGGCCGCCCTTGTAGATCTGGCTGGGGGTGATCCAGCATTCGCTTGTCTCCGGAATGCGGACGCTGAGATTGCCGCCCGTGGCAGTGATCAGCTGCAGCGTGTACAGCTCGTGAACGGCCTCCACCAACTCCTGTCTCGGGTCGGAAGGGGCTTCGAGGGTGCGCCCAGCGGCTGCCAGCGAGGAGGCCATCTTCTGCCGCAGGGCCGTGAAGTCGATTCCGCCGGCTTCGTCGCGCGCCGCAGAGTACAGCCGGATGATGTCTCCCTGGACGCGCTGCATCCCCATGGCCAAACGCACGTCACCGCTGAACGACAGCTTCCCGCTCATGGCTGCTTTGTTGCCGCTGATCCGGCCGGTGAGGATGCCGTCCAGCGTCTCGGCACTGGCCTTCATCCGCACCTCCGCCGGTTCTGCGGGCGGGCCGAGGCCCGCCTCGACGACTCCCTGGCGAAAGCCCACGTAGAATTCCAGGCCGAGGTCGCTGACGGTGTAGTGGCTGATCACCTTCCGTCCGGCGGCGTAGGCGATCAGCGCCGGATCGGACCTCGCCTTCTCGACGAACGCCCGCAGCACGGACTCCATCTGCGCCTTCGTGTCTTCACTAGGGACGCTCATTCGGGCTGCCTCCTCCTTGCGCGCAGGTTCCGCCTCTTCGCCCATGCCAGGAAGCGTGGGCCGTGCCGGCGGCTGTAGATCGGTCACCGAGGGCGCGGGCCGGTCGGAGAGCGCGCCGAGCGCCTCGTCGGCCGCCGCCGCCTGCCGGCGGTCCCAGCGGAAGCCAGCGAGGGTCTCGGGGTTCAGGCAGTGGTGCGGTTCCATGCCGGCCAGCATGCGCTCGAGATCGGCGGCCGCGGCCTCGCCCTGGTGGCGGGCCACCTCCAGCGTGTTGCCCCCCACATGCGGGGTGGCGATGACGTTCGGCAGCGCGAGCAGGGGATGGTCGGCGCCGGGAGGTTCCACCGAGAACACGTCCAGGGCCGCGCCCGCCAGCCGCCCCTCGCGCAGTGCCTCGGCCAGGGCCTCCTCATCCACCAACGCGGCCCGCGCCGTATTGACCAGGAACGCTCCAGCCTTCATGCGGCGGAGGGCATCCCGCCCAATCAGCCCGCGCGTCTCATCCGTGACCGCAGCATGGAGGCTGACGAAATCGGCCTGTTCCAGCAGGGCCTCCAGCCTGACCAACTCCACATCGAACCGATCTGCCTCCTCCGCCTCGAGATAGGGGTCACACGCCAGGACGCGCGCGCCGAACGGTGCGAGCCGCCGAGCCACCTCGCGTGCCACAGCCCCAAAGCCCACCAGCCCAACGGTCTTCCCCCACAGCTCTCGCCCCAGGAATTCCTCGTGCGCCTGGCCCATCCGTCCCATGTCGCCGGCCTCGCCCCCGGGCTGACGCAAGAACTCATTGGCCGGCGCCAGTTTGCGCGACAGCATCAGCAGGAAGGCCAGCGTGAGGTCGGCGACGGCTTGGGCGTTGCGCCCGGGCGTGTGCAGAACGGGAATGCCGAGGGCGGTGCAGGCCGCCAGGTCCACGTTGACGACCTGGCCGCGGCACGAGACGATCAGACGTAGGTCCGGCAGCCGGCGCAGGGCCTCCACGTCGACGATATCAACCTCGGTGATGAACACGTGCACGCCCTGCAGGGCCTCCACCAAGTCGTCCCCGGTGAGCAGCCGCATGGCCTCGCGATAGGGAGCGTATTCGACCTCCCCGAGGTGCCGCAGGCGCGCCAGGCTCGCATCGTCCATCTGGGCAGTGACGAGGATTCTGGGCCGGAAGGGAACGGGTGTGGGCGCGGGCGCTGCCGGCTGCTCTGCGATCTGCTGCAGGATCAGGTCGGCGGCGGACGCTTCCGCTTCGCGCTGCGCCTGGCGCAGCCTCTGCCAATCGGCATACAGGCTGCGGTAGCGGCGCGCCGCCTCCTCGCCCGCCTCCACCGTCCGCAGACGAGTCAGTGCCTGCACCGCTTCAGCCAGGCTGCCGTAGACACCGGCTCCCACCGCAGCACAGATGGCGGCCCCCAGCGCCGTGCTCTCGGGCACCGCCGCCACCTGGAGCGGCACTCCGAGCACGTCCGCGAGGAGCTGCGGCCAGAACCGGCTCCTCGTCATCCCTCCGGTGAGGCGGATGCCCGGCTGGCTCTCGCCCCACGGCAGCGTTGAACGCGCAAGAGCAGCAACCTGTTCGAGATTGGCCCTGACGGCATACGCCATGCCTTCGAGCACCGCACGCGCAACCCGTCCCGAGGCGGATTCAGACTCGCCTGCGGTGAGGTGAGAGAGAGTGAGAGAGCCGACGGGCAGGCCCATGGCGCTGCCGTCGAAGACCTGGCCGGCGAAGGTGGAGTAGATCCCCCCGGCCCCCACGGGCGCACGGCTCGCTTCGGCCATTAACCGCGCAACGGGACGCGGCGAAGCGGGGTAGAGCATGCGTGCGAACCAGTCCAGCCCATCACCCAGGGAACCGGCAATGGCCTCGACCACCCACCGCCCCGGCACGACGTGCACGCCTGTCCACAGACGGCGGTCGGGGTCGATGATCGGCCGATCGACGACTGCCTGGATGGGCGCCGTGGTTCCGCTGACAATGCCGATCTCTCCCGCCGCCAGCGCGCCCAGGCCCAGCAGCGCGCACTGCGTGTCCGCCCCACCCACGGCCACCGGGATTCCAGGCCCCAGGCCGAGGTCCGCCGCCGCCTGTGTCCCCAGGCGGCCGAGGATCTCTCCGGCGGCGCGCACGTCGGGCAGGACATGGCGCGGCAGCCCGAGCCGGTCGGCCCAATCAAACCTCCATCGACTCGCAGCGACATCGAACAGCATGCTCTCGCCCGCGTGCGAGGCATCGGTGGCGATCTCCCCGCACAGGCGCCATGCGAACCAATCGCTGAGGGTGAGGGCGCGGGCTTGCTCCAGCCATTCCGGGTGGTGCGCCGCGAGCCAGAGCAGCCGACAGACCATGAAGATCGGGGAGGGCCACCGTCCTGTACGCTGCTGGAGCTGGGGCCCGTGGTCGGCGGCCAGCGCGGAGGCTTCGCCCGAGGCACGCGCGTCTCGGTTGGGGACGGCGAAGACCGCACGCCCGTCCTTCAGCACGACCAGGGTGTGGCGCATGCTGGTGACCGCCGCGCCGAGGATCTCGCCCGGCCTCGCTCCTGCGGCGCGCACGCACTCGCGGACCGCTTCCGCCATCAGCTCCCAGTTGCGCTCGGTGTTGAAGTCCCAGCCCCAGGCCTCGCCGGGGCTGGGGCGGTGCGTCCAGCCTCGCGCCGCGCTGCGCGTCTCGCCGGTCTCGACGTTCAGCAGCAGGGCGCGCGCCGATCCACTGCCTGCATCCAGTCCGAGGACAAATCCAGCCATCTCGGTCTCCGCTCAAGGGGCATAGCCATTGGCCCGATACCAGGCCACCGCCTTGCGCAACGCTTCACGCGCTGGGCGGTGCACGTATCCGATCTCCCTCTCCGCCTTGCTCGAATCGTAGTATTCCTTCTGACGCGACAGGCGCACCTTCTCCGGCGTGGCGGCGGGGACATGACGCCGATCGAGCCGAGCCCAGGCAACATCCACGTACGACCAAGCAAGCGCCACTCCATGGGGGATGCGCCGGCGCACCGGCGGCCGGCCCGACACCTCCGCCAGGAGGTCGAGCACCTGCTTGAGGCTGAGGTTTTCGCCCCCAAGGATGTAGCGTTCGCCCACGCGGCCGCGCTCGGCAGCCAGCACATGCCCGGCCGCCACGTCGTCGACATCGACGATGTTCAGCCCCGTGTCCACGTAGCCGAACATCCTGCCTTTGAGGAAGTCGACGATCATCTGGCCCGTCGGAGTCGGCTTGTGATCGCCCACACCCACCGGCGCGGCAGGGTTTACGATGACGACCGGCAGCCCATGCGCGGCAGCCTGCCGCGCCACTTGCTCGGCGAGGAACTTCGACCTCTTGTAGTGGCCGATCTTGTCTTCGAGCGCGACCGGCGTGTCCTCGTCCGCCGGCTCGTCCCCTCGGGGTAGGCCCAGCGTGGCGATCGAGCTGGTGTAGACGATACGGTCCACCTTCGCCGAGGCCGCGGCCTCCAGCACGCGGCGCGTGCCTTCGACGTTCGTGCGGTAGAACGTCTCCCAGGGATACCCCCAGTACGCGTACAGCGCAGCGACATGAAAGGCCCAGCCGCATCCGGACATGCCGCGCCGCAGCGCCTCGACATCACTCACATCCCCCTGGATGCGCTCGACCGGGAGTCCCTGCAACAGGCGCGCGTTCGCGCCCGGACGGACCAGCGCCCGCACCTGGTGGCCGTCCTCCAGCAGCCGCCGCACGACGGCCCCACCGACGAACCCCGTGCCGCCTGTGACAAAGGCCCTCACGCCATCCCTTCCTCGACCAGGCTTCCCTGATCCAACTCCTGCAGCATCGCCATGACGAAATCCGCTGCCCTCTGCATGACCGCAGCGGACACCGTCTCCGCTCTGTCGTCGGGACGATGCCAGTGCGGCAGGCTCCCGCTGGCGGGATCGCGCCCGGCAATGCATAGGGCGCGCAGCCGGTGGTTGCGCAGCGTGCGCACCTCGTCCTCGACCGTCATCTGAGCCGCCCGCACACCGAGGTCGGCGCGGCGGGCCGCCACACGTTCGGCCAGCGCCGCGAGCGCCGGATCGGGGTAGTAGGGGAAGCACAACCCCTGACGCGTGAGATACACCAGGTCACCGCTGCCCACTCCCTCCAAATCGAGGAAGACCGCCCCACGCAGGTCCTCCCCGTGCGATCGCAGGAGCATCTTCACTCCGGCGTGGTCGGTCTCCTCGGCGCCCGTGAAGGCCAGCCAGACCGCGGTGTGCGCAAGCGGGTTCCTGCTCAAATGCGCCGCCAGCGCCAGCGCCACGGCCACGCTGCTGGCATTGTCGTGGGCACCGTGGGTGTAGGGCGTCCGCTCATCGCGCCACAGGGTGACCACCGTCCCCACAAGATAGGCCGCCGGAGCGAGCGATGCCCACCACACCCACCTCGGCCCACCCAGAACCGCCCCCAGCAGGTACAAGGCGGCGAGCAGGGCCAGCACGCCTTGGGTCAGCCAGGTGAGCGATTCGAGCGAGCGCACCGCCGACGACTGCCAGGCCAGCCGGCAGCGATTGGTGTCGAGATGCGCGAGGATCACGGCGCGCCGGTGTTCGGCATCTCGGGGCTCGATGTGAGCGAGGACGCTGCCGCTGCGCACATGGGGCAAGAGGAAGCCGAGTGGGCTGTCGGAATGGACGATGGCTCGCCAGAGCATCCAGGGCGTGGCCGCGGCCAGGGCAGCCGCCAACCACCGGGTCGCTGCGCCGCCGAGCGGGTAGACGACCACGGCCAGCAGGCCCACCACGTCCACCGCCAGAGGGAAGGCGTTCTGGCTGGCAACGGCGCGAAAGGTCTGGCGCTCCACCGCCAGGCCGAGATCGGCGAGCCTGGCCGCCACGTACTCGCCGGCCGCCGCCTCGGCGGGAGTGCCGGTGCCGCGGGGGCCAATCTCCTCGGAGAGAGCAAAGACGTGCTCAAGCATGAGGGTCAGGCCGCAAGCGCGTGTCGGATCAGGTCCCTGCTCTGGGCCCAGACCCTGCCCGAAACATCCGCGGCTTCGGCCATCACCTGATCGAAGGCCTCGACGATCAAGCGGACCTCCTCGTCCCCGATGATCAAGGGCGGCAGCAGCTTGATGATGTTGACGCCCGGTCCCCCGACCTGCACCAGGATCCGATGCTCGCGCATGAGCGCCATGACCACCAGCTGCGCGAACATCCCCTTCTCGGCCGCCTCGGCCGCCGTCCAAGCGGCCTTGAGGGCCAGAGCGCGGGGCGCGTGGAACTCGATGCCAATCATCAGGCCCTTGCCGCGCACGTCGGCGATCATGTCGTAGCGGTCCTTGAGGCCGAGCAGGCCATCCAGAAGTTTCCTGCCCATGAGCGCCGAGCGCTCCACCAGCCGCTCCTCGTCCATGACGTGCAGGGTAGCCAGGCCGGCTGCCATCGCCAGGTCGTTCTGGCCGAAGGTGGTGGAGTGGACCTGGCAGCGCTTCAGACTGCTGAACATCTTGTCGTGGATGCTGCGGCGGGTGATGGTGGCGCTCACGGGCACGTACCCGCCGCCGAGGGACTTGGCAAGGGTGACGACATCCGGCTCCAGGCCCCAGTGTTCGCATGTCAGGAAGCGCCCGCTGCGGCCCATGCCGACCTGCACCTCGTCACAGATAAAGAGGCTCCCATACTTGCGGCACAGGCGTTGGGCCTGGGGCAGGTAGTCGTCCTTGGGGATGTGGACCCCCTTGCCCTGAATGGGCTCCACCACGAAGCCGGCCACATCGCCGCGGCGAAGTTCGCGCTCCAAGGCCTCCAGGTCATCCATGGGCACGCTGTCGAAGCCGGGTATCAAGGGTTCGAAACCCTCACGAAAGGCGGCCGCGCCGTTGAGGGAGAGTGTGCCCAGCGTCAAGCCGTGGAAGGCGTGATCGAGGTAGAGCATGCGCGGCCGCCGGGTGGCGGCGCGAGCGAACTTGACAGCCGTTTCCACCGCCTCGGCTCCGGAGTTGGAGAAGAACACGGCATCCAGCCCGGGCGGCATCCGCGCCACCAGCGCCTCTGCCAGCAGCCCGGCAAGCAGCGGGCAGTCCATCTTCACCAGCGTCGGACGTTCGAGGCCCAGGAGCTCGATGATCGCCTGCTTCACACCAGGGTGGTTGCGCCCCAGATTGAAGACACTGTACCCGGCGAGCAGGTCAAGATAGCGGTTGCCCTCCGCGTCCCACAGATACGCGCCGTCGCCGCGCACCCACTCCTTGTCGAAGCCGATGATCTCCAGGGCACGCGTCAGCTTGGGGTTGATGTACTTCCGATGAAGGGCGACGCGATCGCGCTGTCGACTCTCAATGAGTTGTGAAAGCGAGAGGGTCATCGCTCCTCCTTCCTGCGTGCGCACGGAAACGCCAGCAGGCTCTCCAGGCCCAGCGCGTGGGCCGTCTCCTCGAGGGGAAGGCCGGTGTTCCGGTCCAGCCCCATGGCCTCGAAGTAGCTCCGCACCATGGCCTCGAGATCCAGCGTCCTCCCCCTCAGCGGCCCGATGGCCTGAGGCGGATCGCCGATCTCCCGGCCCGGCAAGGCAAACGCAGGCGGCAGGCCCTCTCTGGCATTGAACGCATGGCGCAGCACCTGAATGCGCCATCCGATGCGGAAGAACTCGGCCTCATCGACCTGCCAGCCGGTGGCTGCATTCAGCCACGCCAGGAACGGCGGATTCCCCATCTGCAGGGAAAAATGGCAGAGCCCCAGCGAGTCGAAGGCGCGCAGCACAGGCATGGCGACGGCGAAGGTGGAGCCCTTGCCGGGGTAGTCGTAGCGGGCCGCGGGCTTGAGGCCGCGCAGGGCGAAGTAGGGTGCGTAGCCCGGAAGCTCGGCGATGCCGGAGAGCGTGGCCGTGTGGCGGCCGGGGGCGGGGTCCACCGCGTAGTCCAGCGCCACGCCAGGTTCGTACAGGCCGCGGTGCATCGAGAGTTCCTCCCCTCCGGCATGCATCGCCGCCTGCATCGCCTCCGGCCCCAGGCTGCGAGCCGCGCGCGCCACGCCGTCGGCCAGCCATTCGCCCAACCCGGGGCTGCGGTCTGCGATGCGGCGCACTATTTCCAGAAGCGCCTCCCCGTCCCCCCAGCGCAGGGGGAGCTCATCAGCGAGCCTGGCCGGAAGCCATCCCTTCTCGAAACACTCCATGGCAAAGGCCGCCGCCACGCCGACGGAGATCACGTCGAGCCCGGCGCGGTTGCACACCTCACAGCAGCGCATCACAACCTCAAGGCTGCGGTTCATCACCAGAGGGCCAAAGGCGGTGAGCGCTTCGTATTCGGGCTTGCGTCCCGTGCCGCCGTCGGGGAGACGCACGGTCGCGCCGCAGGCCACCGGGCAGGCGTGACAGGCATACGGGCGGACCTTGTGGCGCACCACCTGGCGGTCGCTCAGCCCCTCGGAAAGAGCAAGCGGGAAGTCGCGGTAGCCGATCCCCTGCCAGTTGCGAACCGGCGTGTCCCCGAGCTCGATCAGGGTGGCGGTCCCGGCGGCCGTGCCGTACAGGCGGTACGAGTCGATGACCATGGCCGTCGGACCGCCGGCCAGGCGCCCCTGGAGGCGGCGCACGGCGGGAAGGAGCCGGAGGAGCACGGCCGGGATGCGCTCGGCCCAGCGTGAGGGCTTGCGGCGGAAGAGGGCAAGGTAGGGAGCGGCAGCGGCACGAAAGGCCTCGGGCGCTGCCAGCGCTGGCCGCGCCTTGCCGCGCACGGCGACGGCCTTCAACCGCTTGGATCCCATCACCGCCCCCAGCCCCGTGCGGGCCGCCACCCGGCCATTCTCAGTGACGATCGCCGCCAGCAGCGACCGCCGCTCTCCCGCCGGACCGATGCAGGCGACCCTCACGTCCCGGCCAGTGGCGCGCCGAATCGCCTCCCCCGTCTCCAGCGCGTCCAGGCCCCACAAACCGCTTGCGTCGCGCACTTCGGCATGGCCGTTCTCGACGTACAGGTAGACGGGGCGATCGGAGCAGCCTCGAATGAAGACGCCGTCCACGCCGGCGCCTCGCAGCGCCACCCCGAAATCCCCGCCGCAGTTCGCCTCACCCCAGCCTCCGGTCAGCGGGGACTTGCCCACCACCATGAAGCGGCCGCTGAACGGCGCGCCGCTGCCTGTCAGGAGGCCGGGGACAAATCCCAAAACGTTCTCCGGCCCGAGCGGATCGGCGCCCGGGGCCATCTCCTGAAGGAGGACGTGCACTCCCAGGCCATAGCCTCCGAGAAGGCGGCGGTAGGTCTGCTCGCCCAGTTCCTGCTGGGCAACCTGCCCGGTCGTCAGGTCAACAATCAGTGTCCTTCCCCAGAAGCCGTGTGGCATGGCACTCCCGCAGGGTTCTACAGATCGACCAACTCCTTGCGCGCGCAGCGCACGACGGAGCGGAAGCGGTCGCCGCGGTGCACCGTCTGCGTGAAGACGATCGGTAGGTCCTGCGCGGCGTAGGTCAGGCGGGTGCTCAGGACGACGGGCATCCCCGGCCGCAGTCCAAGCTCCTGCGCTTCGAACTCGCCGGCTGTGGCGAGTTCGGTGGTGTCGAGCGCGTGGGTGGGGGTGATCCCGAAGGTCTCCTCCAAGACGCGGTACAGGCTGCGGTCGGTCAAGTCGAGTTGGGCAAGCGTGGGGAACAGGCGCTGCGGCAGAAAGGAGGTCTCCAGAGACATCGCCTCCCCGTCCGCCAAGCGGATTCGGACGATCTCGATGACCGGTTCGCCGGGAGGCAGCTGGAGCTGGGCGGCGGTCTGCCCCGAGGCTGCGGTGACGCGCTGGCGGCGCACCCGCGCCCCCGCCCTGAGGCCGATCTGCCCGATCAACGCGGTGTAGCTGAGCAGAGCAGGCCCGTCCTCACGGAAGGTGGCCTTGGGGGGCGCGACGAAGCTGCCGCGCCCGCGCCGGCGGAGGATCAGGCCTTCGCTCGCCAGTTGGCCGAGGGCCTGCCGCGCCGTCATGCGGGAGACGCCGCACTCGGCGCAGATTTGCTCCTCTGTGGGCAGCGGGTCGCCGGGCTTGAGCGTCCCTCCCAGTATCTGCTGGCGGAGCTGCTCCCTGATCTGGTAGTAGATGGGGACGGGGCTGTCGGGGTCGACGCTTAGGGCCATGAGGCAGACACCGGGGCTTTGTCTATACATTATACCTTATTCCCGGCCCGACGCAATCCCCCGCCGTTCCCAAGCACGGATCTCGGCTCAATCACTCCCCGCCGTCTGCGCCCGCGCTTCCTGGCATCGCGGCGACACAGGCCGCACGGCCGAACCGTCACACTCCCGGGACACCTGCTCCAGCCCCCGGCGCGAGAGTGTTGGAGAAGCCTCCCGAACCCTCGCCATCTCCCGGTTGGAACTGGAGACGGACACAGCACATGAGCGCACGCGTTGACCCCGCGAGGCCGCCATGCTAAACTCATCTCTTGCCTTGCCT
>FWPV01003021.1_pt1 | contig 35253 bp, 31 predicted proteins | sample 2228371 | NCBI WGS metagenome assembly FWPV01 (sample SAMEA103939776, study PRJEB20133) | metagenome | reverse complement strand
TCCCCGTGGGTGACTTGTGCTTCACCTCGGCCGCGTATGCTGGGCGGCTGTTTCAACACCAACCCGAAGGGATGCCATGAAAAAATTTCAAACCCGCACCGTGCTGGCCGCCAGCGCCCTGTTGACCTGGGCGCTCGCCGCGCAGGCCCACGACGCCACGCCGGTGCCCGCGAACGTGGTGCAACTCAGCGCCACCGGGCAGGTGGAGGTGGCGCAGGACATGTTGACCATGCGCCTGAGCACCCGACGCGAAGCCACCGACGCCAACACGGTGCAAAACCAGCTCAAGGTGGCGCTGGAGCAGGCATTGGCCATTGCCCGACCGCAGGCGCGCGCCGGGGCGCTGGAGGTGCGCACCGGCGGCTTTGGCCTCACGCCACGTTATGGGCGTGACGGCCAGATCAACGGCTGGCAGGGCACGGCGGAGCTGCTGCTGGAAGGCACCGACATCCCGCGCGTCACCGCCACGGCGGGGCAGATCCAGTCGCTCACGGTGTCGCAGGCCTACTTTGGTTTGAGCCGAGAGGCCACGCTGAAGCTGGAAACCGAGGCCCAGGCCCAGGCCATCGAGCGCTTCAAGCGCAAGGCCGATGAGGTCAGCAAGGCCTTTGGCTTCACCGGCTACAGCGTGCGCGAGGTGTCGGTGAGCTCGGCCGACCAGCCTGTGTACCGGCCTGCACCCCGGATGATGGCCATGGAAGCCAAGGCAGCCGTGGCCGATGCGCCTGTGCCGGTGGAAGCAGGCAAAACCGCCGTGACCGTGATGGTCAACGGCGCCATTCAGATGAAGTGACTGGCAGGCGCTTGGAGGCGCTGGGCGGCGCTTATTGCGCCGTCCAGCCGCCGTCCATGTTCCAGGCCACGCCGCGGATGTTGTTGCCGGCGGCCGAGCAGAAAAACGCCGCCAGTTCGCCCAGCTCTTCGGGGGTGGTGAACTGCATGGACGGCTCTTTTTCGCCCAGCAGCTGATTCTTCGCGTCTTCGTTGCTCAGGCCCAGGGCTGCTGCCTTGGCATCCACCTGCTTTTGCACCAGGGGCGTGAGCACCCAGCCCGGACAGATGGCGTTGCAGGTCACGCCCGAGGTGGCGGTTTCCAGCGCCGTCACCTTGGTCAGGCCCACGATGCCGTGTTTGGCCGCCACGTAGGCCGATTTTTCGGCCGAACCCACCAGCCCGTGCACCGAGGCCACGTTGATGATGCGGCCCCAGTTGGCCTTGAGCATGGCCGGAAGGGCCAGGCGGGTGGTGTGAAAGGCGCTGGTCAGGTTGATGGCGATGATGGCGTCCCAGCGCTCCACGGGGAAATCCTGCACCTTGGCCACGTGCTGGATGCCGGCGTTGTTCACCAGAATGTCCACCTGCCCGAACTGCGCTGCGGCGGCGGCCATCATGGCTTCGATCTCGGCGGGTTTGCTCATGTCGGCGCCGTGGTAGCCCACCTTCACGCCCAGGGCGGCCACCTCGCGTTGCGCCGCTTCCACGTCACCAAAGCCGTTGAGCATGATGTTGGCGCCCTGGCGCGCCAGGGTCTTGGCAATGCCCAGCCCGATTCCGCTGGTGGAGCCGGTGACGAGGGCGGTCTTGTTGGCAAGCATTCGGGTTCTCCAATTCCATTACGATCAAGTCAAAACCGCCAGCGAGCCACCTGGGGCATCGGGCGAACCTGCAACCGATTATCCGTGCCCCTCCCTTACGCCATGCCTTCTCCCGCATTGAAATATCTTGAATTGCCCAGCCCCGCAGCGACCACCGGCAGCCCGCGGCGCCTGGCCTGGTGGGACTGGGCGGCGCAAGCGTCGGGCGACAGCGGCCATGTGGTGGTTTGTGTGCACGGTCTGAGCCGGCAAGGCCGGGATTTCGACGCCTTGGCGGGCGTGCTCACCGCCCACGCACGCGTGGTGTGTGTGGACGTGGCCGGGCGGGGCCACAGCGACTGGCTGGCTGACCCCATGGGCTACCAGATTCCCCAATACGGTGCCGACCTGATGGCCTTGTTGCTGCACCTGCGGGCCGACCCGACGGTGCGGCACATCGACTGGGTGGGCACCAGCATGGGCGGTCTCATCGGCCTGGGGGTGGCAGCGCAACCCAGCGCCGGCCTGCGCCGTCTGGTGCTCAACGACGTGGGGCCCAACGTGCGCTGGGAAGCCTTGCTGCGCATCGGCACCTATTTGGGCCAGAACCCGCTGTTTGCCACGCCAGACGAGGCCATGGCTTACCTGGCCGGCATTTCCACCGGCTTTGGCCCCCACACGCCCGATCAGTGGCGGGCCTTGTCGTTGCCCATGCTGCGTGAGGCCGATGGCGGCTGGCGCCTGCACTACGACCCCGCCATTGCCGTGCCTTTCCGCGCCCTGGTGGGCTTGCCCGAGGAACAAGGCCAAGCCGCTGCGGCGGCCAGCGAAGCCACCTTGTGGGCGCTTTACGACGCCTTGACGCTGCCCATCCTGCTGTTGCGTGGCGCCGAGTCGGACCTGCTGACGGCTGACACCGCCCAGGCCATGACACAACGCGGCCCACGCGCCCTTCGAATCGACTTCCCGGGTGTGGGCCACGCGCCCACCTTGGTGGCCGCCGACCAAACCGAGGCGGTGCGGCGTTTTCTGTTCGAGGCCTCATGAAAACATCCCTCGGGACCGAGTTGCCCGCGCCGTCGGCCATTGTGGCGGCCACGGCCGCCAGCCTGCCCAGCGAGGCCCACACGCTGCAGCGCGCGCGCGCGTTTGCCGAGCCGTTGATCGCCTGCGAACAGCTGGACACCGGTGAAAACATCCTGGCGCACGCCGATGCCGTGGCCGACATCCTGGCGGCCATCGGTGGCTCGGAGGCCATGCGCGCGGCGGTGTACCTGGTGTACGCCAGCCCTTATCTCAACCGACCGCACGAGGTCATTGCCAAGGCGTTTGGCGAAAGCCACGCGGCGCTGGCGATCGAGACGACCAAACTGGTGCAACTGCAGCGCCAGGCGCGCACCGCAGCGCCGGTCGCCTCGGGCAAGGCCCCGGTGTCGGAACTGGCCGCCAGCCAGACCGAAAACGTGCGCAAGATGCTGCTGGCGTTCTCGCGCGATCTGCGCGTGGTGATGCTGCGCCTGACCTCGCGCCTGCAGACGCTGCGCTACTTCGCGCAAAACAAGCAGGAGCCCGAGCAGGCCATCGCGTCCGAGGCCTTGCACGTGTTTGCGCCGCTGGCCAACCGGCTGGGCATCTGGCAGATCAAGTGGGAGCTGGAAGACCTGGCCTTCCGTTTCCTGGAGCCGCACACCTACAAGGCCATCGCCAAACTGCTCGACGAAAAACGCACCGAACGCGAAGACCATGTGGAGCGCGTGCGCCTGGCGCTGGAACAGGACTTGTTGGCGCAAGGTGTGCGGGCTTCGGTGCAGGGGCGGCCCAAACACATCTACAGCATCGTCAAGAAGATGCGCGGCAAGTCGCTCGACTTTGACCAGGTGTTCGACATCCGCGCCCTGCGTGTGGTGGTGCCCACCGTGCCCGATTGCTACACCGCGCTGGCCCATGTGCACGCGCACTACAGCCCGGTGCCGGAAGAGTTTGACGACTACATCGGCAAACCCAAGCCCAACGGCTACCAGTCGCTGCACACGGTGGTGCGCGACGACCAGGGGCGGGCGTTCGAAATTCAGATACGCACCCAGGCCATGCACGACCACGCTGAGCACGGCGTGGCTGCCCACTGGGCATACAAGGAAGCGGGCACAAAGGGCTACGCAGGTGTGTCGGCCAGTTCGGAGTACGACGCCAAGATCGCCGTGCTGCGCCAGCTGCTGGCATGGGAGCGCGACCTCAGCGGCGCAGCAGAAGGCCTGTTCGACGACCGCATTTACGTGCTCACGCCCGATGCCGCCATTGTGGAGTTGCCGCGTGGCGCCACGCCGGTGGACTTTGCCTACACCGTGCACACCAGCCTGGGCCACCGTTGCCGGGGCGCCCGGGTGGATGGCGCCATGGTCACGCTCAACACCCAGTTGCAAAGCGGGCAGACGGTGGAGATCGTGGCCGCCAAGGAAGGTGGGCCATCGCGCGACTGGATCAACCCCGAACTGGGCTTCCTCGTCAGCCACCGCGCCAAAAGCAAGGTGCGCGCGTGGTTCAACGCCCTGGCCATGGAAGAGACCATGGCGCGCGGGCGCGAGGCGATTGAAAAGCTGTTGCAGCGCGAAGGCAAAACGGCGCTCAAGCTCGACGACCTGGCGGTGGCACTCGGCCTGGATTCGGCTGCACAACTGTTCGAAGCGGTGGGCAAGGACGAGTTGTCCCTGCGCGCGGTGGAAATGCAGCTCAAGCCCGCCGAGCCCCAGCCCGAGCCCGACGAGGTGTTTTTGCTGCGCAAGAACCGGCGCCCGCAGAAAACACCCAGCGGCGGGGTGCTGGTGGTCGGCGTCGATTCGCTGATGACACAACTCGCCAAATGTTGCCGGCCCGCGCCACCCGACGATATCGGGGGGTTTGTCACCCGGGGCAAAGGTGTGAGCATCCACCGCGCCGACTGCGCCGACTTCGCCCACCTGTTGCGCAAACACCCCGACCGCGTCATCGACGTCCAGTGGGGCGGCGCGCCAGGGGGCGAGCCCGCCGTCTACCCGGTGGACGTGGCGGTGGAGGCGCTGGACCGGCAAGGCCTGCTGCGCGACATCTCCGACGTCTTCGCGCGCGAGAAGATGAACGTCATCGGCGTACAGACCCAATCGGTCAAAGGCATCGCCTGGATGACCTTCACGGTGGAAGCGGTGGACGCGCTGCGTGTGTCGCGCGTGATGGCTTCCGTGGGCGATGTGCCGGGCGTGCGTGTGGTGCGCAGGAAATGACGTGCTTGAGCCGGCCGGGATAAAGCTGCTATACTGCGAGGCTTCGAACGAACAGCAGGCGCGTAGCTCAGTTGGTTAGAGCACCACCTTGACATGGTGGGGGTCGTTGGTTCGAATCCAATCGCGCCTACCAAATACCAAGCCCGACACAGACATCTGTGTCGGGCTTTTTTGCATGGCCGTTTCGGCTTGAGCGGTCTCCACAATCGATCCGAGGGAGGGCCTCGGGGTCTTGCATAAGCCGAGGTCGGCATCGGTCCATTGGTGGTTGTCAGATCACGCCATCGCCGCCCGCAATTCCTGTGAGGTGTCAGCCAGCCGGCGAACCTCGACACGCGTTACCGCAGTCACAAACTCGAGCGCATCCTGTGGGAAGGCGTGGCGCCAAGCTTGAAAGTCTTCCCAGCTCAACCGGCCAATTTGCGCGCCGGTCGCACCGGCATGGGCGTAGGCGGTGCGTGGTATGCCGTTGAAAAAGGCCATTTCGCCAAACATCGCGCCTGATCCGATGACGGACAGGCGCATGCCCGTGTTCGGGCTGGGCTGGGTGGACAGGGTCACGCTGCCTTGGGGTACCAGCAGCAACGAGCGGTCGGTCTCGCCTTGGCGAATGATGGTCTCCCAGGGGCCGTACGTCTGCTGCATGATCCGTTGCACCAACGCTTCGCGGGCCAACGGGGACAGCGATGTACCAAGCTCACCCAGGACATCCGGTTCCCGCCCGTCTATGGTGCCCGACGTGGTGTGGGGCGCGTCCTTGCTTTGCAGAAGTTGGTCCTCGGCCCATTCCAGCGCGCGGTCCAGATCGGCGTGCACTTGCACCCCTTGCATCATCGCCTGTGGCACCGAACCACGCAGACCCGACAAGGCACAGGAAACCCCTCTCTCATCGAGTTCCATGGCCAGTGCACGGATGCGCTGGCAGGCCGTTTCGTCCCAAACGGGCACCCGAGCTGCGTCGATGATCACCCATCGGTGACCCGGCAGGTGCTGGCGCACCTGGTCGACCACCATGGCTGCCACGCCAAAGGAAACGATGCCCTGCAACTCAAACACAGCCACCGCGCTCATGCGAGGCGCCAGCCACTGTTCTACCTCGGCGCGACGCACGTGCCGAGATCGCAGCTTGCCTTGCAGGTGCATGCGTCGGATCGCATGGGCTCCCGAGGCGCGCAACAGGTCCACCATGGCCACCGCCAGACCTGCGAGCAAGGCCATCGCTCCGCTGGAGGCCACAAACACCACAGCCACGCCCCAGCTTTGCAGGCGTGTCGTGCGTTGCTGAGCGCTGCTTGTCAGGGGCCACATCGGCGCGGGCACCATGCGCAGCCCCGCCACACACAGTGCGCCGATCAACACAGCGGTAGGGACCCAGCCCAGCCAGAGGTGACCCGTCAGCGCCACGAACAGCAAACCCATCGCATGCCACTGTGCCGGTCGCAACGTGGCCCGGCGTGTGTAGGACAAGGCGGTGCGCGAGCGCGACGTGCTGCTGCTGGCCGGGATCATGCCGAGCAGGGCGCAGACCGCCGCCAGCACGGCTTCTCGGCCCATGATCTGTTCCAGAGGCTGGCGAAGGCCATATTCGACCTCCATTTGTTGGTGAAACACGCTGACTTCCAAAGCGTTGACCACCGCCATCAGCAGTGCCAGTGACGCAAGCTGAAACCCGTAGGTCTCCAGCACGACGGACCACGGAGCGTTCCACCAGTCGGGGAACAAAGGCAGCATGAAGCTTTGCGGCGCCGACACCGTCGTGAGCGGGAGTGAAGGCAGCAGCACCCAGCACCCAAATGTCACCACCGCCACCGCCGCCAACAGGGCCGGGAAGCGCGGCCAGCGGCTTTGCAGGCCCTGGCTCAGGCCTGCCACCGTCAATGCGATGCCCACATGCCAGCCCAGCAATGGGCCCCAGCGCGCTCCGCTGGTGTCCCAGACGCCGGTCAATTGCGCCAGTACCAGCGAAAGGCCCACTCCGGCTGCAAAACCCTGCGTGACCGACAGGGGTATGAAGCGCGCCAGGCGCAGCAGCCCCAGTCGACCCATCAGCCACTGCAGCCAGAAGCCTAGGGCCACAAACACACCGGTGACTGCGAGGGCCTGCGCCGCGCCCATGCCCAGTGGTTGGCCCACCTGCACCACCAAAGCCAACATGCCGCCAAACAGCAATGCCACCGCCGTGGACGGCGCATAGACCACACCTGGGCTGCGTGCCAGCAGCGTCATCAAGGCGCCCGGCACAGCGGCCGACCACAAGGCCAGCGCGCTGGCGGGCACAAAAGTGGACAACGGGCCGAACGCGACCAGCCCCACACCCAGTGCATGTGGAATGGACACAGACAACGCGGCCGCTGCCCCAACGATGGGCAGGGCCAGCGGGTGCTGGGCGGGGTGTTTGGCGGAGCCGAACGCCGGCTGGGCCAGGGGTGTTTCCGGGGTGTTCACACGCCGATCATGCCGGTCATTTGTGACACCAATTTGTCACATGATGGGTGCAAGATAGGAGGTTTTTTCTGCCAACGTCACAGGGCTTGGCGCTGGGGATGAGGTGTGCGTTTTGCCTCGCATCCGGACATCCAAAACCTGCGCATCGGTTCACAGCCAAGGCGCGCCCAACGCCATGCCCAACGCGCCACTGCCCAAGCCCAAACCCCAGCCCGTCACAACGTCGGATGGAAAATGCGCGCCCGCGTAGATGCGCGCCCAGCCTGTTGCCAAGGTCAGCAAAGCGGCGATGGTCACCAGCAACGATGGAACGCCAGCCGCCCACAATGCCATGCTCACGCATGCCATGCTGACCGCGTGGCTGCTTGGCCAGCCGCCGCGCGCGCCCTGCTGCAAGTGGTTGGCGCTGAGGCCCAAGTGGTAGGGGCGTGGTGCCCCGAGGTGGTGCGCCAGGCGTTTGCCTGCGAACTGGGTGAGGCCTGTCAACAGCAGCACCCAGGTGGCCACGGCAAACGGCGCGGCGGTGAAACTGGTACCCAGCAGCAGCGTGACCAACAACAGGCCGCTGCCACTGCGCGCCGTCCACAGCGCCAGACGCAGTGGCAGTGCACGGGCTGTGTGGCCGCCACCGAGCCAGGCAAAAGCGCGCATGTCCCAGCCGCTGCGTCGCGACGTTTGCGCAAGGCCATGCGCGGGAAGAGGCAGTTCGCTGGGTGTCATGCGGGCTCCAGATGGTGGCTGAGGGCCAATCAATACGCCAGGTTGAGCTGCAAGACGGCGGTGGTGCCGCTGGTTTCGTTGCCGACGATCAGCAGCGGTTTGCCGTTGGGCGAGTCCTTGGCGCTCACGAAGGTCAGGCCCTCGGGGCCACGGTCGCCGCCGGTGCCCTCGCGGGTGTTGAGGTAGGTCACGTACGCCGGTGCCGAGGGGTTGCTGACGTCGTAGACCATGACGCCACCCACCCGTTCCAGGCCGATGAAGGCAAAGGTTTTGTCGCCGATCTTGCCCAGTGCCACACCTTCGGGCTCGGGGCCCTTGCTGGCGCTGCGGCTGTCCAGGTCGTTGTTGCTGTTGCTGGCGTTGAAGGCGGCGTTGGGCAGGGCCACGGTGGCCTTTTCGAAGGCGTCGCCTGAATCAAACACCGGGGTCACGCTGGCGGCGTCCCACACGGTGAAAGAACGTGCGCCAAAGGTGTACAGCTCGGTGCACTGGCCGGCCGCGTTCTTGCCGCTCAGGTGGCCGTTGGGCGATGCTGTCACACGCAGTCGGCCGAGGTTGCTGTCCAGGATGAGCTGGTCGGCGTTGGTGAACACGGTGGGATCCAGGCCCTTGTCGCAGTGAGTGCGGATGCGCACCTCTTCAGTGAAGCCGTTGTAGTCGCGGGCGTCGCCTTCGTTGGCGGTGACGAGGTAGGTTTTGCCGGCCACCTGGTAGCTGGCGATGGCGTCGGGCAGGTACAGGCCCCTGGTGGGCACGGGCGCGATCTTGATGGCCGGCGTGCCGCTGTTGGTGTTGGTGCCGCCGTCTTCGTCGCTCACGTCCATGCCCATGCCGGCCAGGTTGTGGTTCTTGGTGCCCAGGGGTTTGATGGCGGTGATCGTTTTGCTGGCGATGTCCACCACGGCCACCGCGTTGTTCTCCTGCAGGGTCACGTAGGCGGTCTTGCTGTCAGCCGAGACGGTGATGTATTCCGGTTCCAGGTCTTGCGCCACGGTGGCACCCGGGCCAAAGATGCGCACGCCGGCCGCGCGCAGGGCGTCCACCTGGCTGTTGAAGGCGGTGAAGCCCAACTGGGTGATGGTGCGGCTGAGGGTGGCGGCGGTGGGCGACAGACCGCTGACCGCGATCAACGTGATGCTGCCTTCGGGGTCCACAGAGTCGGGCTGGCCGTAGCTGTTGGGCTCACCTTCGTTGGCCACCAGCAGGTGTTGACCATCTGGGCTGAATGCCACCATGTCGGGCAGGGCGCCCACCGTGTCGGTGCCGAGCACGGCCAGGTCGCGCGCGCGCACCCAGGCCACCACGCCGATGTTCTGTTTGGGGCTGGCTTCCACCGCCAGGGCAACGATGCCGTTGTAGACGGCCACGCTGTTGATGCCAGCCAGGCCCGTGCCCAACGCGGCGGCTGCGACGCTGCCCACCAGTTTGGGCGTGGTCGGGTCCGACAGGTCCAGCACGTCCACCGTGCCCTGCGCACCGTTGACCACAAAGAGGCGCTTGCTCAGCGGGTCGAAGGCGGTGACCTCGGCAGAGGTTTCGCCGCCGGCGTGGGTGTAGCCACCGATCTTGCTCAGCGTGAGGCTGGTGGGGGTGCGTTCCTCGTCGTCGCCACCGCCGCAGGCGGCGAGCAAGGCGGTGGTCACGAGGGACAAGGCAAAGAGGCGGGCAGGGCGCAAAAGGTGTTGCATGGTGTGTGGGAGAGGGAGGAACAAGCGTCGTGTCGGTTGTAGGTCGGCTCTGTGAAACGCGTGTGACGACTCGGATGAGGGCTTGGCGCCTGCCACACCGATGGCTCAACTCAAGTGCTGCAGCGAAGCAGCGCCTCCCCGGCCCGCAAGCGCTGGCCCGTCGCCACCCCTGGCGCCAGCTCAAACCCTGGTGGCGCAAACACGATGATGGTGGAGCCGTGCTCGAACCAGCCCATTTCCTGTCCTTTGGCGTGTGGCGCGTTGCAGTTCATCACCTTGGGGCCGGGCCAGCGCAGGTGCAGCAACACGTCCAGGCAATGCAGACGGATGCTGGCCACCAGGATGGCAGCCACCGGCACCAGCACCAGGGGGGCGTTGTCAAAGGCGCTCAGGCGCGTTTCGATGACGGCGCGTTCGTTTTTGCAGAACAGCCGCTGCACCCGCTTGAGGGCAATGGGGTTGACGTTCCAGGTGTCGCCGCTGAGGTAGGTCACCCGCTCCACCACCAGGTCATGTGGCGCGTGGAAGCGGTGGTACATGGCCGAGGTCAGGCGCAACGTCACGTAGCGGCCACCTTGCATGGTGTCGGTCAGTGCCTCGCTTTGCAGCAGCTCGCGCACCGGGTAGGGGAAGCCCTTGGCCTGCAGGATGTCGGCGCCGTCCACCACACCACAGGCGCCGACGATGGCATCGCTGGGTGAGCAGATCACGTCGCGCTGCGGCTCGAAGGGGCGGGCGCCTGGCTTGAGTTCTCGGGTGAAGCAGGCGTGCAGGCTGTCAAAACGCTGCTGGCGTGCGTCGCTCAGGTCCAGCGTGGTGAACCAGCGCCACACGGCGATGGACACCCGCGTCAGCCAGCGGCTTTGAATGCGGCTGAACCAGCCCATGAAACGCGTCAGCGCGATGCGGGGCACGCGGTTGGTGAGCAGGAAGTTGAGGTCTTCCTGCAGCAGGATTTTTTCGCGCCACGTGGGTTTGTTCATGGTTTTGTCAAAGCAGTTGCCTACAACTGTCACACCTTCACTTTGCAGGCATGTGTCAGATGTCCACCGAATGGGTTTTGTCCACCGGCGCCTTGGCTTTGGCGCTGCCTTTCATGCACCAGCGGGTGCAACTCTCGCGTGCCAAACACCGCTCGCTGGCCGGCCATTCGCGTCTGGCCAAGCGTTTGGCGCGCTGGGTGCCCGGCTACAGCTTTGACGAGACGCTGTTTTTCGATGTCGATGGCGTCTCGCCCACTGTGGCAGCGCAACGCCGTGCGGGCTTTTTTCGCCTGAGCGCGGCGCTGCAGGGCATGGCGCCCAGGGGCTTGGCGCTGACCGCGCAGGCCCGCGAGGGCTTGCCCGACCTGCAGTTCACCGGCCGCTACCGCGTGCCCTTTCAGTTCAGCGCAGTGGTGCGTCAGCACTTGCCGCTGCCGGCCTTTTGGGACAGCGCTGAGGGTGTGCGACTGCACGACCTGGATGGCAATGGTTTTCACGACCTCACGGGGTCCTACGGCGTGAACGTGTTTGGCGTTGACTTCTACAAAGCCACGATGGCCGAAGGTGCAGCGCTGGGCGCCGCACTGGGCCCTGTGCTGGGTGGCTACCACGCCTGTGTGGCCGACAACGTGGCGCGCCTCAAAAGCCTCTCCGGCATGGATGCGGTGAGCTTTCACATGTCCGGTACCGAAGCGGTGATGCAGGCCGTTCGCCTGGCCCGCTACCACACCGGCCGCAAGCGTCTGGTGCGGTTTTGTGGCGCTTATCACGGCTGGTGGGACGACGTGCAACCCGGCCCCGGCAACCCCATGCCACCGGGTCACACCTTCACATTGAAGGACATGGACGAGCGCAGCCTGAAGGTGCTGCGAAGCCGTCGCGACATCGCCTGTGTGTTGGTCAACCCGCTGCAGGCCTTGCACCCCAACCGCAATGCGCCCGGCGACTCCACGCTGGTGAGTGGGCGACAGAGCACGCCTGCCTCACGCGCCGCCTACGCCGAGTGGCTGCGGCGCCTGCGTGCTGTGTGCACCGAGCGCGGCATCGCGCTCATTTTCGATGAGGTGTTTGTGGGCTTTCGCCTGGCGCGCGGCGGCGCACAAGAGCACTACGGCGTGATGGCCGATTTCGTCACCTATGGCAAGACGCTGGGCGGTGGCCTGCCCGTGGGTGTGGTGTGCGGTCGCTCCGCATGGATGCAGCGCTTTCGCGCAGAGCGCCCGGCCGATATCTGTTTCGCGCGCGGCACCTTCAACGCGCACCCCTATGTGATGGGCGCCATGAATGCTTTTTTGCGGCGACTCGACACGGACGAAGTGCGTGCGCTGTACGAAGGTTTGGATGAGCGCTGGGAGCAGCGGCTGGCGGACTTCAATCAGGCCTTGGAACGTGCCGAGGTGCCGGTGCGGGTGGCCGGTCTGTCCAGCATCTGGACGGTGAACTTCACCGCCCCCTCGCGTTACCACTGGATGCTGCAGTTCTACCTGCGCGAGCAAGGTCTGGCCGTCAGTTGGGTGGGCACCGGCCGGCTGGTGTTCACCCTGGCGCACACCGACGACGACATGGCCGACATCCAGCGGCGTTTTGTGCTGGCATGCCAGCAGATGCGAACAGACGGGTGGTGGACGGTGCCCGCCGGCAGGACGGGCAAAGATTTTGGTCGCCAGATCCTGTGGGAGATGTGGCGGGCGCGTTGATCAGCGCGGGCGGTGTCCCGGGTCCAGCAGTTCGCCTCGCAGCAGGTGCAAGGGCGCGCGGTGGTAGAGCTTGATGTCGTGGAATGGGTCGGTGATGATCTTCGTGGCCCAGACGACACCGGTCATCAGGCTTTGCTGGGCCCACAGTTGCGCCACGCGCAAGAGCAGTCCACCCACGCCCACCCACAGCCACATCCAGCCCACATTGCGTGCCAGTTCCTGCCAGGTGGCATGGGGTTCAAACAGACCCATCAGGCCGGGCTGCCACACCAGCAACAGCGGTGAGACGGCCCAGACGGTCATCAGCACCACCTTGCGCTGCAAGTTGTAGCCCACCTTGATGGCTTCCTTGTGTTCGTGTGTGGCCTGGTTGATGTGGTCATAACCCTTGGGCTCGAAAAAGAAATGCCCGGCCTGGCGGCTGACCATGGACACCAGCCAGGCGACCAGGGCGGCCAGCGCCGGGTCAGTGAACAGCAGGGCGTAGGCCACCAGGAAGCTGACCGCGCTGAGCAGGTGCAGGCTCTGGTTGATGCGGCTGTGGTGGTAGTAGCGGTGGTCGTCCCAGCGCTGTTCCTCGAGGGTCTGTATGAAGGTGTTCATGCGTGTCCTGTTCTCAAATGCGGGCTCTCTAGGCCCTGCGGCGCATGGTGGCCGCGCTGCGTGAAAACGCGGTGACAAGCCGGGATTCTTCACGGGGATGCCATGTGCCTGCAGGTTGGTGCCGCGCCGCTTGCCATGCGTTTGTCACGTTGGCGCGCGAACATGATCCGCATGAACCCCAGCACGGAAACCCTCATGGTGGAGCAACTGCCGCTGTCGCGCCCGTCGCTGCGGGTGGCGGTGGTGACCGAAACCTACCCGCCGGAGGTCAACGGAGTGGCCTTGACGGTGCAGCAGCTGGTGCTGCGCCTGCAAGCGCGCCACCATGCCATCCAGTTGGTGCGCCCGCGTCAGCCGTTGGTCGAGGCCGCTGCAGACAGTGAGGCGTTGGACGAGGTCCTGGGTCGTGGCCTGCCGATTCCGCGCTACCCGCAGCTGCGGCTGGGCCTGCCCATGAAACGGGCACTGGTGTCGCACTGGACCCAGCGCCGTCCCGACCTGGTGCATGTGGCCACCGAAGGGCCGTTGGGCTGGTCGGCGTTGCAGGCGGCTCGCAAGCTCAAGTTGCCGGTGAGCACGGATTTTCGGACCAATTTCCACGCTTACAGCCGTCACTATGGTGTGGGCTGGCTGCGCCAACCCATTGCCGCCTACCTGCGCAAGTTCCACAACCTGGCCCACTGCACCATGGTGCCCACGCCCGAACTCCAACGCGAGTTGAGCGCCATGGGTTTCGAGCGGCTGCTGGTGGTGGCGCGTGGGGTGGACACCGAACGTTTCAGTCCGGCCAAGCGCAGCGAGGGCTTGCGCGCGTCTTGGGGCGTGGCGCCGGAGCAACCGGTGCTGCTGTCGGTGGGGCGGCTGGCGGCCGAGAAGAACCTTGATGTGTTGGTGCGCTGTGCGCGTGCCATGCGTCAAGTCTGCCCCGAGTTGAAGCTGGTGGTGGTGGGTGATGGCCCTGAACGCGCCGCCTTGCAGCAGGCTTGCCCCGATGCGCTGTTGGTAGGCTCGCTCAGCGGCGAAGCCCTGGCACAACACTACGCCAGCGCTGACCTGTTTTTGTTTCCCAGTCTGACCGAAACCTACGGCAACGTGACGCCCGAGGCCCTGGCCAGCGGCCTCGCGTTGTTGGCCTTCGACTACGCTGCCGCGGCCGAACTGGTGCGCCACGGTGACAACGGACTGCTCGCGCCTTTTGGCGATGCCGACGCCTTTGTCCGCCGTGCCACCGACCTGGCTGCCAACCCAGCACTGGCGCAGCACCTGCGTGAGCGGGCCCGCAGCACCACACTGGCACAGGACTGGTCGCAAATTGTGAGCCAGGTGGAAGGCATCTGGGAGCAGCTGTTGTTGCAGCGGGCCAGCGAACCGGCGCAGATCAGCCTGACTGCATTGCGCGGCTGGGTTTGAGCGGGCTGCGCTGGCTGCGGCGCAGCCCCCGGCTGAGCCAGATCAGCACACCCATGGCCAGCGCCAGCGTCAGGCCAAAACCCACCATCACCGTCACCACCGGCATGCCCAGCCAAAGCAATCCCGCGTAAAGTGCCAGCATGAGCAGCACGCTGAGGTTCTCATTGAAACCCTGCACGGCAATCGAACGGCCCGGTGTCAGCAGGCGGTGACCACGGTACTGCAGCATGGCGTTCATGGGCACCACCAGATAGCCGCCGACCGCGCCGATGCTCACCAGCAGTGGCAGGGCCCAGGCGATGTCACGTACCCAGGTCACCGTCATCAGCAGCGCGCCCAGCACCACGCCCCAGGGCAACAATGACACGCCTGCCAGCAGGGCGCCGCGCCGGCTGGCCAAGGCGGCCCCCGCGATCACGCCCAGCGCCACCGTGGCCTGCAGGTAGGCGGCCTGGCTCAGCGGCAGGCCCAGCACCTGATCGGCCCAGTGGATGACGGCAAATTGCATCACCGCTGCGGCCCCCCAGAACAAGGTGGTGGTGGCCAGCGAGAGGCCACCCAGCGGGTCGCGCCACAGCCGGCGCTGGCTGGTGCCAAAACGCTGCCAGCCTGAGCGCCACTGCTGCCATCCGGGCCGCTTGCGGGGCAATGTTTCCCGCGCTGGTGAGTGGGGTACCCAGCGGTTGAGCAGCGCGGCCAGCGCATACAAACAGAGCACCAGCAACAAGGCCAGGTGCAGGGGGGCCAACCAGCCTGTGTGCTGGGGGGTCAAGGCCACCAGACCGCCGCCCAGGCCTGTGCCCAGCAGCACCGACAGCACCATGCTCACCTCGATCCAGCCGTTGGCTTGCACCAGGCGGGCCGGTGCCACCGTTTCGGTGACCAGGCCGTACTTGGCAGGTGCGTAGACGGCCGCGCCCAGTCCCACCAGCGCAAAGGCGGCCACGGGGTGCATGCCCGCGCCCAGCAGTGCGGCACCCACCAGCTTGAGTGCGTTCATCCACCCCATGAGGCGGCCCTTGGGCATCGCATCGGACAGACCGCCCGCCAGGGGCGCCAGCAGCACGTACGACCAGGTGAAGGCGAATTTGAGCAGTGGCGCCCACCACGCAGGGTGGCCGCGCGCCAGCAGGTAGGCCAGGCCAACGATGAGCAAGGCGTTGTCGGCCAGGCCAGAGACGAACTGCGCGGCCACCAGCGCGCGAAATCCACCCGGCAGTGGCGGGCGTGTGCCGCGCGGTTTCAAGGGTGCAGTCGGGTGGCGGGGCGCGGCGGCGCTGCTGTGGCCACGAGCGGACCGTGGCTGGCGCGCGGCACGCGCACCGGGCGCGCCGCGCGGTTGCGCCGGCCTATACCCTGGTAGACGAAACCCAGCTCCTGCAACTGTGCGGGGTCGAACAGGTTGCGCCCGTCAAAGATGACGGGCGCGCGCATGCGCTGCGCCATCGCCGCAAAGTCAGGGTGGTGGAAGCACTTCCACTCGGTCAGCACCAGCAGCGCGTCCACATCGTGCAGGGCATCCAGCGGCGTGTCCACAAACTGCAGTTGTGGGATGTCGGCGATGGGGCGGTCCAGGTCGACCGCCAGGGCGCGCTGGGCCTCGCCTGTGGCCACCGGATCGTGGGCCAGCAGCTCGGCGCCGCGCGCCAGCAGTTCGGCGATCACGGTGCGGCTCGGCGCCTCGCGCATGTCGTTGGTGTTGGGTTTGAACGCCAGGCCCCAGAGCCCGAAACGCAGGCCGCGCAGGTTGTTGCCAAAACGCCCACAGACTTGCTGGACCAGCACCTGTTTCTGCGCCGCATTGACAGCTTCGGTGGCTTCGACCAGGCGCATGCGCAGGCCGTGTTGAGCGGCACTGTGCACCAGCGCCCGCGTGTCCTTGGGGAAGCAGCTGCCGCCGTAACCCGTGCCGGCGTAAAGGAAGCTCGGCCCGATGCGGCTGTCGGCCCCCACGCCGCGGCGCACCGCATCGATGTCGGCGCCGAGCGTATCGGCCAGCAAGGCCATCTCGTTCATGAAGGAGATGCGCATGGCCAGCATGGCATTGGACGCGTATTTGGTCAGTTCGGCGCTGGCCACGTCCATCCACACCGTGCGTTCGTGGTGGCGGTTGAAGGGTGCGTACAGGCGTGCCATCAGCAAGCGGGCGCGCTCACCCGCGGCGCCCTCTGGCAGGCCAATGACGATGCGGTCCGGGTGCATGAAGTCGTCGATCGCCGCACCTTCCTTGAGGAACTCGGGGTTGGACACCACCGCAAAGTCGTGCCCACCGTGTTCCCGCAGCGCCTGCTCCACCTGCTGGGCCGTGCCCACGGGCACGGTCGATTTGTTGACCACCACCTTGAAGCCGTCCATATGGCGGCCGATTTGTTGCGCGACCGCCAGCACATGTTGCAGGTCGGCCGAGCCGTCCTCCTGCGGCGGTGTGCCCACCGCAATGAATATCACCTCGGCGTGTGCCACTGCGGCGGGCATCGCCGTGCTGAAGCGCAGTCGGCCTGCGTGCTGGTTGCGTCGCACCCAGTCATCGAGCCCAGGCTCATAAATGGGCACCCCACCCGCCTGCAACAAGGCCACGCGGCCGTGGTCCCGGTCGACGCAGATGACGTTGTTTCCCAGCTCTGCCAGACAGGCCGCTGTCACCAGCCCCACATAACCCGCACCCACCACCGTGATCTTCATGACGTGCCCTCCAAGTGTTGAACACCATGTTCGGAACCGGCGGTGAAGTGGGGATGGCAGTCCGGTGACAAACGCATGAAGAACGCGGCATGGCATCGCTCTGATGTCACGCGACTGTCATTGCGTTGACGCAAAAAAATGGGGGGGTCAAGGCTATGCTTCGAGGGTTTCTACCAACTGTTGCACTGTCACGCCCTGGTGCGGTGCCCGTTCCCTTCAAAGGTTGTTCATGCGTGCCATCAAAAAAGCCCGACGTCTCATCGAAGCCCAGCCCGACAACGCTGCGGCCATCGTGCTGTCGCGTCTGGTCGTGGCGCTGGAGTCGGAAGTTCCCTTCGACCTCAGTGCGCTGTACCGAATCGACTACAAGTCGTTCGAGTTGGCTCTGGAAGTGATCGCCGAGTGGCGCCTGGACCGTTACTACAGCGGGAAGGCCAAGCTCCTGGGGGCATCCGTTCAGTTGACGGCCATGCACGCAGGATCCGACACCCCAGTGCCGGCTCAAGCGGGCTGACCGACCGCTTCAGCCAAGGGCAGGCACGATCACGTCAGCCCGTATCGGTTGGGCTGTGTGCTCCGTCTGAAAGCTGGCGACCAGGTCGATCAAACCTTGCGCCTGCTGATGCAAGCTGTTGGCCGAGGCGGCGCTTTGCTCGGCCAATGAGGCGTTGGACTGTGTGTTCTGATCCATCAAGCCGATGGTCTGAGCGATCTGCTGCACCGTGGCGTTCTGTTGCTGGCTGGTGTCGTGCAAGGCGTCAATGAGGCGGCGCACCTCGTCGACCTGCTTCACCAATCCGCCGACCCGTTCGCCGGCCTCACGCACTTGTGTCGTGCCGGTGGCCACGCGCTGCAAACTGTCGCCGATCAGCGCTTTGATTTCACGTGCAGCCTGCGCGCTGCGCTGCGCGAGGTTGCGCACCTCGCCGGCCACCACCGCAAAGCCTCGGCCTTGTTCCCCGGCGCGAGCGGCCTCGACGGCGGCATTCAGTGCAAGGATGTTGGTCTGAAATGCGATCCCATCGATCACGCCGATGATGTCGCCGATGCGGCGTGAGCTGTCGTGGATGCCGTCCATCGTCGTGACCACTTGGGTGACGGCTGCGCCGCCGACGCTGGCGGTTTCACTGGCCGAGCCAGCCAGTTGGCTGGCCCGCGCGGCGGTCTGGCGTCCTCGCGCAGCCATCTGAGACAGCTCTTCCATGGCGGCACTCGTTTCTTCCAGACTGGCAGCTTGGTGTTCCGTGCGCTGGGAGAGGTCTGCGGTGTCGGCGGTGACGTCGTCCGCCCCCTTCACCACCCGATGGCCGCTTGCTCTCACCTGTGCCACCACGTCGCTCAGTTGCAGTCGCATGCGGCCCAGTGCATGCAACAGATCGGCACATTCGTCACTGCCTTGCGGTGGGGCTGCCGCGCGCAGGTCGCCGCTGGCGATGGCGTCTGCCACCGCGACCGCTCGGCCCAATGGTGCCGTGACGGATGCCGTGATCGCCCAGGCCAGCCAAGCACCCAACAGCATGGCCACCACTGCGCCCCCCCACATCAGCAGGCGGGTGAACCGAGCCACCCCTTGAACCTGCTCGAATTCGGTCTGTGCCAGTCCCACTTCGGCCGCTGTGAGCGCGGCCATGGTGCGGGCCACCTGTGGCGCGAGTGGACCAATGTGGTCGCTGTAGACGGCCACCGTATCGTCGTAACGTCCTTCGCTGGCGGCCTGAGCCGCAGGCGCCAAGCCCTTGCCGAGGTAGGTTTCGAAGACTGGCTCGAAGCCCTGCACCAGCTCACGCACCGCCTCTGGACTGGCCTGGCTGCTTGCCCGGTAGTTTGTCCAGGCCTCTCGCGCCTGAGTCACGTGCAACCGGAGTTCTTGGCTGCGTTTTTCGATGTTGGCGGTGCCGGGGTCGATCAACATGTCCATCACCAAGGTCCGGCTGTTGCCCAGCAAGGCATCGAGCTTGGCCAGCTGCACCAGTGGCAGGGTGCGCTGTGAATACAGCGCGTCGGCGCTGTCTGCGAGCCGTTGGGTACCGATAAGCGCCGCTGCGGCCAAGCCGCCCAGCAGAAGCAGCAAAACACCGAAAGCCAGTGCGAGCCGGCTACCGATGCGCAACGAGAGCAGCCATGGCATGGTGGAGAACAAAAGTTGGACAGCCCCACACCATGCGTCAATAAGGTTTCAATGGTGTGACAAACTGCACCGATGCTCAGAGGCCTCAGAAGTCAAAGACCACCAGCACAGGCTGGTGGTCCGACGCCTGGGTGTGGGTGTTCACCTGCACAGCGAGCACCTGTGGCGCGAGATCGGAGGTCACCCACACGAAGTCACAGCACACGGGCTCGGGGCCGTGGCTGTGGTCATAGAGCCGGAAGGTGGGCGGGTGTGGTGCCTGGCCATGGCGGACGCGCCAGGCGTCTTGCCACAGTGGCTGCTGCTGGTCGTCGGTCGCGGCCAGCAATTGATCGTAGGCAGCGTCGGTGGGCGACATGTTGAAATCGCCGCAAACGATGGCGCTGGCCGTGTGTGGCTTGGCCTGGAACGGGGTGCCGGCGTCACCACCCATCGGGGGCGTGGCAGCCAGCCGTGCTGCCTGCCGCTGCAGGTCACACAACGCCTGCACCTGCGCACTGCGCTGCAGCGCACTGTAGTACTCCAGGTGGGTCGTCATCACGCGCAGCAGCCGTTCGCCTCGTTGAAGCGTGACGCTGGTGCACATGCGCGGCATGGAAGGTTGGCCTGGGTCCGCCGGCCAGGGCAGGCTGTGGTGTTGCACCTGTTGTACCGGCAGCCGGGTGGCGATCAGGTTGCCGAACTGCTGCAGCCGCCCGTGGGTGCTGCGTTCGATGCAGGCGGCGCCGAAAAACACCTCAAAACCGGGCAACAACGCCCGCAGCCAAGCCGCCTGGTCCATGGCACCCACGCCCGGCAGGCCAGGGCAGTCGATCGCGATTTCCTGCAGGCACAACACATCAAAGTCGGCCATGTCGCGCGCATGCTCCACGATGCGTGCCGGGCTGCTCTGGCCGTCCAGGCCCAGGCACCATTGGGTGTTCCAGGTGATGAGTTTCATGGTGGGGTCATTTGATGCCGGCCCGCATGAAGCTTTGCACAAACTGCCGCTGAAAGAGCAGAAAGCCGATCAGCAGCGGGGCCGAGGTCATGAGGGTGGCGGCGGTGATGATGGACCAGTCTATGCCTTGGTCGGTGGAGGAGAACACCTGCAGGCCGACCGTGAGTGGGCGAGATTCCGGCGTGTTGGTGATGATGACCGGCCACAGGAAGTTGTTCCAGTGGTGGCTGACCGACACCAGCGCGAAGGCGAGGTACACCGGTCGCGCCAGCGGTACAAACACGCGCAGCAAGATTTGTATGGGGTTGGCGCCTTCGACGCGAGCGGCCTCTTCCAGTTCGCGCGGCACGCCCAGAAAGGTCTGTCGCAGCAAAAAGATGGCGAAGGCCGAAGCAAAGTAGGGCAGGCCCACGGCCAGCAGGGTGTCCACCAAGTCGAGTCGGGCCATGGTGGCGTAGTTGCCCACCAGCAGGATGTCGGGCATGACCATGAGTTGCACCAGCACCAGTGCAAACAGCACGGAACGGCCAGGGAATTCGAAGCGCGCAAAGGCGTAGGCCGCCAGCGTGCTGAGCACCAGCTGGGCGCTCAGGATCATGGTCACCAGCAGCATGGTGTTAAGGAAGTAGCGCGCAAAGGGCGCGGCCTCCCAGGCGCGGGCGAAGTTCTCGAGCGTGAGCGGTGCGTTCCACACAAACCGTGCCGAGTACTCGCCAGGGTGGAAGGCGGTCCACACCGCGTAGAGCAGGGGCAGCACCCAGAGCAGGCCCAGTGTCCAGGCGGCCACGGTGTCGAGCCGGCCGGGGCCGTAGAGTTCGGCGGTGGCGCTCCGGGCGGTCATTGGTAGTGCACCCGTTTGTCGATGACGGCGAACTGCAGCCAGGCCACCGCGCCCAGCAGGGCGAGCAGCACCACGGTGAGCGCTGCGGCGTAGGCGGTGTCCCAGAACTTGAAGCCGACTTCGTAGAGGTGGTAGAGCAGCAGCGTGGTGGCGTTGTCGGGCCCGCCGCGCGTCATGACCACGATGTGGTCGATCATGCGAAATGCGTTGATGACCGCGTTGACCAGCACGAACAGCGTGGTGGGCATGAGCAGCGGCCATTGGACGCGGCGGAAGAACTGCCAACGCGATGCGCCTTCGATGGCGGCCGCTTCCGCCAGGCTGGGGCTCAGCCCCTGGAGTGCCGCGAGGTAGAAGATCATGAAGAAGCCAGCTTCCTTCCACACCGCCACCAGCGTGACCGCGCCCAGCGCGGTGCTCGGGTCGCCCAGCCAGTTGCGCGAAGGCAGGCCCAGCGCACCGGTGACCTGCTCCAGCAGCCCATAGCCCGGTGTGTAGAAAAACAACCAGATGTTGGCCACGGCGATCATGGGCAACACCGTGGGGGTGAAGTAGGCCATGCGAAGCCAGGTGCGGCCCGTCATGCGGCCGTTGACCCACACCGCCATGCCCAATGCCAGCGCGATCGACGCCGGGATGGTGCCCAGTGCAAACCACAGGTTGTTGCGCAGTGCGCGCCAGAAGGTGGGGTCGTCCACCATGATGGCGTAGTTCTCCAGCCCCACCCACACCGCCGGGCGGGCGCCCTTGGGCGTGGAAAAAAAGCTGTCCACCACCGACTGCAGTGCCGGCAGGTGGGTGAAGCCGAAGAGCAACACCAGCGCCGGCAGCAGCAGCAAATAGGCGTGTACCGCGCGCTGGTTCATGGCGTGTGCGGCAGCTTATTTGTAGCTGCGCAGCAGGCGGTCGGCTTCGCGTTGTGCGTCGCGCATGGCATCGGCCGGGGTCTTGGCGCCGGTCAAGGCTGCCTGCAGGCCGTCGTTCAAGGCCTTGGTCACGCGTTGGTTGTCGTGGGTGGAGAACTCGGCCAGCGCAAAGGGCAGTTGGTCGCGCGCCACCAGAGCGGGCGGGAACCCTTTGCCGTAGTCGCGCAGGGTGGCGGTGTCGTAGGCGGCGGGCGAGACGGCCACGTAGCCGGTGTCCATGCTCCAGCGCGCGGCGCGCTCGGGCTGGGTGATCCACTTGATGAACTTGAATGCAGCTTCCTGCTGCGCGGGCGTGGACTTCTTGAAGATGTAGAAGTTGCCACCGCCGGTGGGCGAGCCCTTTTGTTTGCCTGCGGGCAGCATGGCGACGCCAAAGTCGAACTTGGCGTTGTTGCGCACGTTGGTGAGGTTGCCGGTGGTGGTCCACATCATGGCCACGCGCTTCTCGAAAAAGTCCTTGGGTGTGGTGCCCCATTCAACGATGCCGCTCGGGTGCACACCGCTTTTGGCCAGGCCCACCCAGTACTGCAGGGCTTGCACCACGGCCGGGTCATCAAATCGCACCGTGTTGCCTGCGTCGTTGGCCAGGGCCACGCCGTTCTGGATGGCCAGCGCCTGGAACAGCCAGTAGGGGAAGCCGCTGGAGGGGATCTGCACACCATACTGGGTGGTCTTGCCGCTGGCGTCTTTCACGGTCAGCTTCTTGGCCATGTCGGCCATCTCGGCCCAGGTGGTGGGAGGCTTGTTCGGGTCCAGGCCGGCGGCCTTGAACAGCTCCTTGTTGTAGTACAGCACGATGGTGGAACGCTGGAACGGGATGCCCCAGGTCTTGCCGCCGGTGCGGCTGTTGAGCATGAAGGCGGGGTAAAAGCTTTCCAGCCAGGCCTTGTCCTCGGCGGTCTTGGCAAAGCTGTCGATGGGCACGATGGCGTCTTCGTCGATCAGGGTGAACATGTCGGTGGACAGCAGCACCGATGTGACCGGGGGCTGGCCTGACTTGTGCGCGGTGAGCGCCTTGACGATGGTTTCCTGGTAGGTGCCGGCGTAGATGGGGTTGACCTTGATGCCGGGGTTTTCGCGCGCAAAGTCGGCGGCATAGCCGTCGATGGTCTTGGTGATGGGGCCACCCACAGCCACTGGGTAGAAGAAGGAAATCTCAACCGGCGCCTGCGCCAGCGCAGGTCCGGACAGGCCAGCCGTGGCCAACGTGGCGATGAGCAGTCGGGTGAAGGTGTTGCGTTGCATGGTTCGCTTTCTTCAGTTGGGGTTCATTGGGAGGCGGGAGGGGAAATGCGGCGCCCCTGGGCGTCAAAAAAATGGCTGTCGTGTCCGGCCCATTGCAGGGCCAGTGTCTGGCCGGTGGTGACCAGGGTGTTGCCGGGCGTGCGCACGGTCAGCGTGTGTGGCCCCAGCAGGCAGTGCAGCACCAGATCGGCGCCCAGGTACTCGAGCGCACGCACGCTCACTTGCAGGGCGTCGGCCTGGCCCGGGTTGGCCAGGCGCAAGGCCTCGGGCCGCAGGCCCAGCCAGTGGGCGTTTGCGGGGCGGTGGACAGGGGTCGGCAGGGCACTGGTAGGCAACACGCTCATGGCCGGCGTGCCGATAAAACGCGCCGCAAACAGGCTGTCCGGCTCGGCATAGAGTTCGCGCGGGGGCGCGGCCTGTTCGATACGCCCCTGGTTGAGCAGCAGCACCTGATCGGCCATGGCCATGGCCTCGGCCTGGTCGTGTGTCACGTACACCACGGTCAGGCCCAGGCGCTGCTGCAGCTCGCGCAACTCTGCCCGCATGTCCTGGCGCAACTGCGCGTCGAGGTTGGACAGGGGCTCGTCCATCAGGCACACCTGAGCGCGTGCCACCAGTGCCCGCGCCAGTGCCACGCGCTGCTGCTGCCCACCCGAGAGCTGCGACGGCTTGCGCGCCAGCAGCGGCAGGAGGCCCAGCAGCTCGGCAGCTTCCTGCAGGCGCCCGTGCGCCTCGGCCGCCGGTGTCTTGCGCACCTCCAGGCCAAAAGCGATGTTGTCGGCGACGCTGAGGTGCGGAAACAGCGCGTAGTTCTGAAACACCATGGCGATACCGCGCTGCGCCGGTGGCAGCGCCGTCACATCGCGCCCGCCGATCAGCACCTGGCCGCTGCTGGCGGTTTCCAGCCCGGCCAGTATGCGCAGCGTGGTGGATTTGCCGCAGCCTGAGGGGCCCAGCAACACACAGAAGCTGCCTGCCGGAATGGACGCCGAAATGCCGTGCAGGGCGGTGCTGCCGCCCCAGTGTTTGGTGACACCGCGAAGTTCGATGGCCGACATGGGTCAGGAGGCTGCGGCGCTGGCCCGCAAGGTGCTGGCGCGTGCGTCCAGCTCGAGCAACACCGGCCAGAGGTCGGCCACGGTGTCCACCCAGGCGTCGGGGTGGGCGGCGGCCAGCTCCGAGCGGGCGCGCTGGCGCACGGTGTCGCGCTCGGTTTCTGTCAGGGTCTGCCATTGCGCCTCGGTCAGCCCGGCGGCGTTGCCGCTGGCCAGCACGGCGACGGTCCAGGCGCCAGCGTTGCGGCCTTCGAGCAGGCCGGGCAGGGTGTCATCCACCTTGACCGCGCGTTGCGGCGGGACACCGCCCAACACCTGCAGCGTGTGCAACATGCCGGCAGCCGAGGGGCGCGATTCGGGCAGGTCGCCGGCACACACCAGGTTGTCGGGTGCAAAGCCTTGTGCGGCGGCCAGCGGCACCACTGTGTCCATGATGGGGCGGTTGTAGCCGGTGGTGGAGCCGATCTTGAGGCCGGCCGCGCGCAGGCGGGCCACCATGTCGGCAGCCCCCGTGATCAGCGTGGCGTGCTGCTTGACCGATTCGGCGTTCATGGGCGTGAACTCTTCGTAGAGCGCGTCCACGTCGGTGTCGCAGAAAGGCCGGCCGTGGGCATGCAACCACGCCGCCGCAATGCGCGGTTGCTGGCCCAGGGACTGGATGTGGTGCCACTTGGGCAGGCCCATGGGGCCGCGCGCTTCGGCGATGCTGATGGCCACGCCGTGGCGTGCGAACAGCTCGACAAAAGCGCCCATGGGCGCCTGGCTGCCAAAGTCGATGACGGTGCCAGCCCAATCGAAAACCACGGCCTGAAGTGTGCGAAAGCTCATGTGTGTGTCACCAGTTCTGAAAAACCTCTTCGGCAATGCCGAAGGCCGTGCTGGCCCCGGTGCCGCTGCTGACCACCACCACGCGGGTGGCGGCGTCCGGGGCCTCGATCACGCAGTCGCGGCCCGCACCCGTGGGGTAGTACCCCACCCAGCGCTCCACCAGGTCGCATTGCCCCAGTTGCAGGGTTTCGCGCAGGTGCTGAAGGATGCGGCGGTCCACCGCCTCGCTGCCAAAGGGGTGGGGGGTGGCGTGGTTGTGGTGCGAGTCGCCCACCACCAGCGTGCCGTCGGCGCTCTGCACCGCAATGAGGTGGATGCCGTCGTCCAGGCTCTGGGGCACTTCTTCGCGCAGTTGCAACAGCAACGGTGCTGCTTCGGGCAGGGCCGCATAACCGGTGTAGCGCACCAGGCTCAGATCGCTCATGACGGCGGCATGCAGGCGGAAGCCGGGCTCCGGGCGCACGCGCAGCATTTGCAGGCGCGTGAGCGCCATGCCATGGTGTTCCAGGTGTGGCCGGGCCACGCCAGTGAGTTCGGTGCCGGGGCAGATGACGACACGTTCGGCATTGAGCACGCGGGTCGAGGTGAGCACCACCGGTGTGGTCACTTGCAGCACTTCTTCGCCCCAGAAAAATTGCACCCCGTGGGCCTGCGCCAGCCAGGCGGTGATTTGCGGGATGGCTTCGCGCGACTCCACCCGCAGTTCGTGTGGGCTGTACAGCGCGCCGGCCGCGCCTTCGGTGCGCAATTCGGGGGCCAGGGCAGCGGCTTCTGCGGCACTGTGCAGGGTGCACTCGGCACCCATCTCGGTGCGGGCAAAGGCCTCCACCACCCCCATGGCCGCAGGGCGCTGTGCCAGCAACCACAGGCCTCGGTGCAACACGGGTATGCCGGCATGTGGCGCCAGTTCGGCCCACAGGTCGCGGCTGCGTCGGGCGCGCCGCCAGGTGTCGCCCGCACCCTGACCGGTGACGGTGACAAAACCGAAGTTGCGAATGGAGGCGCCGACGCAGCGGTGGTGGCGGTCCACCACAGCCACGCGCAGGCCACGCCGCGCGCCCATCCAGGCGTGGGCCAGGCCCACGATGCCGGCACCGACGACGAGCAGGTCAAAGTGTGTGTCTTGGGTCATAAGGTATCAACGCTGACGCCATGCCTGCGTGCGTTGCAGTGCAAAGTGGGATGCCAGTGCAAAAAGACCTCGCACGGTGGCCGATGTGAGGAAGATCAGCACGGCCATGGCGGCGGCGGGGGCCACGTCGCCAGCGTCGTCCATGTTGAGCACGGCCACCGAAGCGAGCTGGGTGTGGGGAGCGTACAAAAACACCACCGCCGACACCGTGGTCATGGCGTTCACGAAGAAGAAGCCCGCCACCTGCAGCAGGGCCGGCAGGCACACCGGCAGGTGCACGCGCCACAGCGTTTGCCAGGCGGGCACACCCAGCGATTCGGCCACCAGTTCGAACTCGCGGTCGAGCTGACGCAACGCCGCCAACAAGGTGAGGTGGGCCACCGAAAAGAAGTGCACCACCGTGCAGATGACCAGGATGGCCATGCTCGCGTACAGCCCCTGCAGCGGGTTGCCTGGCGTGTTGAAGAACAGGATGTAGCCCAGGCCCAAGGCCAGGCCGGGCACGGCCAAGGGCAGCGCGAGCACCAGGTTCAGCGCCTCGCGCAGAGCGCTGTGGTGGCGTGGCTTCTCCACCAGCCAGGCACTTGCAAACGCGGCGGCGGTGCCCACCAGGGCCACCATGGCGGCCAGGCGCAGCGAGTTGCCATAGGTGGCCCAGCCGCCGCCGTCCATGTTGTCGAAGTCGTAGTTCTTGAAGCCGGGTGCCAGGTTGTATGGCCAGTAGGTGGCCAGCGATGCGAATACCGCCACAACAATGACGGCCACCAGCACCAGCGCCATCAACCCGCACACGACGAGCAGGGTGTTGTCGCGCAACGCGTGCGGGCGCGGCTGGAACACGCTGGCGCGCGCCCCGAGGCTGGCTGCCTGGCGGCGGCGGAAATGCCGCTCCATGAAAAACGCACCCACAGCCGGCAACAGCAGCCACACGCTGACCACCGCACCCATGCCGAAGTTCTGTTGGCCCACCACCTGGCGGTAGAGGTCGGTGGCCAGCACGTTGGCTTGGCCGCCAATCACCTTGGCCACGCCAAAGTCGGTGATGACCAGCACGAACACCACCACCAGCGCCATCATCAGTCCGTAGCGGCTGGCCGGCACGGTCACGGTCCAAAAGATGCGCCAGGGGCCGGCACCCAGTGTGCGCGCGGCTTCGGGCAGTCGGCCGTCGAGCGTGGACAGGCTGGTCAGCAGCACCAGCAGCGCGTGCGGAAAGGTCCAGAGCACCGAGCCGATGACGATGCCCGTTTCGCCGTAAATGCCGCCGGGCAGAAGTCCCTTGATCAGGCCCTGGTTGCCAAAAAGGTAGACCAGGCTGATGGCCATGAGCAGCGAAGGTGCCAGCAGCGGCAGCAAGGCCACGGCACGGAAAAAGCCTTTGGCGCGCATCTGGGTCTGTGTGAGCGCGAATGCGTACACGTAGGCCAGCGCCACGCAGACGACGGCCGACAGTGCGGACAGGCGCAGGCTGCGCCAGGCCGAGTCGAGCAGAGAGGGGGTTTCGAGGTACTGGGCAAACAGACTCAGGCCCAGCCACGCGCCGTCAGCCGTCCACAGGCTGCGCTGCAGCAGGGCCCACACAGGCAGCACCACAAACAGCAGGCCCAGGCCCAGCATCAGATGGGTTGCCAGGCCGCTGAGGTGTTTGTCCTGCACGCCGCGCGCGGTGATCTGGCCGGGTAGAGGAGCAAGCAACTCAGCCATGGCCGAGCACACTCAAGGCGTTGGCAGGCAGGTGTGCCATCAGGCGTTCGCCCACGGCCCAGGGTAGTTGCCCACCCAGCGGTGTGGGCAGTTCAGCGTCCATGTCCAGACCCCATTCGGGTGCGTTCAGGCGCAGGCCCACGTAGGCGCCCGAGAAGCTGATCTCGGTCAGCTGCACGGGCACCTGGTTGTTGTGGTTGTTGTTGCTTGTGTCCTGGGCGCGCTGCTGCGGCGTTCGTTCATTGGCCCAGTCGCGCTCGCCCAGGCTCACCAGTTCGGGCCGTATACCCAGTTTGATGGCACCACGGGCCGCGGTTGCTGCGGCCACGCGCAATTGGCCCCGCCCCACCTGCACCACGCCAGGTGCGATGCACAGACCGTCCCACACGTTCATGCGACCCACGAAGCGGGCGGCGAACTCGCTGGTGGGCGCGGTGTACAGCGCCATGGGCTGGCTGTCCTGCACGATGTGGCCGTGGTCCATCAGCACCACACGGTCGGCCAGGCCCAATGCCTCATCTTGGTCGTGGGTCACCATCACTGTCGGGATGCGCAGGTGGCGCTGAAGGCGGCGCAATTCATGGCGCAAGCCCACGCGGACCTGAGCGTCCAGCGCCGACAGCGGTTCGTCAAGCAGCAACAGGCGCGGCTTGGGCGCCAGCGCGCGCGCCAGCGCCACGCGCTGTTGCTGGCCACCGGAAAGTTGCGCCGGGTACTTGTGGGCATGGGCGGCTAGGCCCACCAGGTCCAGCATGTCGCGGCAGTGCTGTTCCATGTGGTCGCGGTCCATGCCCCGCAGGCCGTAGGCCACGTTGCCCATGGCCGTGAGGTTGGGGAACAAGGCGTAGGACTGGAACACCACGCCGAAGCGGCGTTGTGCGGCCGTCCAGGCGGTGATGTCGTGCTCGCCCATGAACACCTGCCCTGCGTGGTCGGGTTCGATGCCACAGAGGATGCGCAGCAGCGTGGTCTTGCCGCAACCCGACGGGCCGAGCAGACAGACGAAGGCGTTGTCTGCCAGGTCCAGGTTGATGCCATCGAGCACCGTCTGCACGCCGTAGCACTTGGTGATGCCGCGCAGACGCAACAGCGCCTGCCCGGCATCGGTCTCCCCGTTCTTGTGGTTCATGTGCTCAACCGCTGCGGCTCACTTCTTTTCAGCCTTGCCCTCATAGCGGCGGCTCCATTCGGCCAGCACGCGTTCGCGGTTGGCGGCGGCCCAGTCGAAGTCGTTCTTGACCAGCAGCTTTTCGACATCGGCGTCCACAAATTCCAGTCGCTCTTGCACACCGGGCAGGGCCACCACCGCAAAGTTTTTGGCGTACAACTCGTTGGCGCTGCGGGTCACGGCCCAGTCGGCCAGGGCCTTGGCGGCGTCTTGTTTCTTGCTGGTTTTCATCACGCCGGTGGCTTCCATGTCCCAGCCGAGGCCTTCGCTGGGCAGCACGATGGCGATCGGCGCACCGTCCTTTTTGGTTTTGTTGGCGCGGTATTCGAAACTCAGGCCGACGGCGTATTCGCCTGCACCGGCCTGGCGGCAGGGCTTGCTGCCCGAGTGGGTGTAGACCCCCATGTTCTGGTGCAGGGCGTCCATGTAAGCCCAGCCCTTTTGTTCGCCCATCATTTGCAGCCAGGCCGCCACCATCAGGTAGCCGGTGCCCGAGCTGGCCGGGTGTGGCATGGTGATCTGTCCTTTGTAGGCGGGCAGGGTCAGGTCTGCCCAGCTTTTCGGAATGGGCATGCCCTTCTTGCCGGCTTCAACGGTGTTGACGCACATGGCCGAAGACCACACGTTCATGCCCACCCAGGTGGGCTGGGCCCGCGGGTCGCGCATGTTGGGCTTGATGGCTTCGAGGCCCTTGGGGGCATAGGGCAGCAACATACCGTCCTTGTCCAGCAGCTTGAGCGAGGTGGCGGCCAGACCCCACACCACATCGGCCTGCGGGTTGGCTTTTTCGGCCAGGAGTTTGGCGGTGACGATGCCGGTCGAGTCCCGAACGAACTTCAGTTCGATGTGTGGGTGGACTTTCTCAAAGCCTTCCTTGTAGGCCTTGATCTGGTCGGCTTCGAGTGCCGTGTAGACCAGCAGTTCGGTTTTGCCCTGGGCTTGCGCAGCCAAAGGCAAGGCGAGCGACAGCGCTGCGGCACTGGTCATGAGAAAACGACGGGTCACGGTGTGGGTGGGAGTGGGCGTGTGCATGGGGTCTCCGGGCGGTGTGCGGTTCATCAACCCGTCATGCTGCGCGGTCAAGATGAAAGGCCCGTGACCAAACCAAGACAACATGAAGACAACCCTCGAACACCTGCTCAGCCTGCTGCAACAACGTGGCCATGAGCGCTACACCGGCGAGCCTGTCACGCACTTGCAGCACGCTTTGCAGGCCGCCACACTGGCCGAGCGCGCGGGTGCGAGCGACGCGCTGGTCACCGCCGCGCTGCTGCACGACATCGGCCACCTGTGGCACGGGTTGCCCGGCACGCCCAGCGCGGCGGGGGTGGACGACCACCACGAGGCTGTGGCGGCCGACGTGCTCTCGCGGTGTTTTGGCGACGATGTCGTTCAACCCGTGGCCTTGCACGTGGCGGCCAAGCGGCGTCTGTGCATGAACGGTGCCTACCTCCGTGTGCTGACCGACGACTCGCTGCGCAGCCTGGCGCTGCAGGGTGGACCAATGAGCCCCGCCGAAGGTCAGGCCTTTGACGCGCGGCCTTTCGCGCAGGACGCCCTGCGGCTGCGCCATTGGGACGAGGCCGCCAAGCGGCCTGGCATGACCACCGAGCCATTGGCACATTTCTGGCCGCGTGTGCAAGCCAGTCTCTGCCTTCCTGGCCTGCCCGATCGATCAGATCTGCGGGGGACACGCTGAAGCTGCTTTGACCACAGCGGTGTCTCCAGGCTCAGGGCATCAGCAGCGCAACACATCCAGCCATTGTTTTTGTTCGGGCGTGAGTGTGGTGTCGGGGGTGAGCATGGCGGTGGCCAGCGCGCTGCGGATGGCGGGTTCGGGCGTGGGCAGGGGCTGGCTCAGCAACGCGTCCAGCACCTGTGCGGCTTTGCCCAGGGTCTTGCCGTACAGCTCGAAGATGCCCGACACGCTGACGTGCTGCGCGGGGTCGTCCAGCCAGCAGTCGTAGTCGGTCACCAGGCCCACGGTGGCATAGCCCATCTGCGCCTCGCGCGCCAGGAACACTTCGGGCACGTTGGTCATGCCCACCAGGTGGCAGCCGGCCTGACGCAAAAAGTGGCTTTCGGCCTGCGTGCCCAGGCGCGGGCCTTCCACACAGGCGTAGGTCAAGCCCCGGTGCAGCGCATGTCCGGCGCGCTGGGCAGCGGCCTGCACCGCATCCACCAGCGTGGCGCTCACGGGTTGCGCGGTGGACACGTGCGCGGCCACGCCGTTGCCAAAAAACGTGCGCTGGCGCTGGCCACACGTCCAGTCGAAATACTGCTCGGGCATGGCCAGGTCGCCCGGCTTGACCTCGATGGCCAGGCTGCCCACGGCCGAAAAACCCAGCAGCTGGGTGGCGCCTGCCTGCTTGAGTGCGAACACGTTGGCGCGGTAGTTCACCTCGTGTGGCAGCAGGCGGTGGCCGGCGCCGTGGCGGGCCAGGAACAACACCTCGTTCTGGCCAAAGCGGCCCCGCAGGATGTCACCCGATGGGTCCCCGAAGGGGGTGCCGGTCTGGATGCGCTGCTGTAGCTGCAGCCCGGGCAACTCGTAGAGGCCGGTGCCTCCCACAATGGCGAGCATGGTCAATCCTCCTGTCGAACGACTTGATGGGGGTGGTAATCGGGGCCGGCGCTGATGCGGCCGAAGTAAGACTCGTGGGCATCGCTGCCCGCCGGCCATTGGGCCAGAAACTGCGCTTGCGCGGCATGGACGGGCACCTGTATGGCCAGTGCGTCGATGTGCACCCCCTGCTGCACCACACCGGCACGGCGCAGCGGCGCGGGAGCGGGTGTGAGCGCGATGCGGGTGAGCAGGCCTGCCGCGTCGCCGCGGAAGTTGGGCATGCCCGCCGCGCCGTTGTTGAACACCCAGGCCGGCGGCTGTGCCGCGCCGCGCCGCAGCGACTGGAACACCGGCAGGCAGGTGTGGCTGCTGGCGAAAGCGTCCACGCCCGCTTGATCAAACCAGTCGCGCACGGTGTGGCGGTGGGCCGGGTCTGCCAGGTGTTCCTGCGCAAACCCCCAGCCGGCCAGCGATTGCGCGTCGCCGTGCACGATGCCGAGGCGCAGCGTGCCGACGGACGCCGTTTGCCACATGGGCAGCGCCGCCAGTTGGGCGCGGTGTGCGGGCGTGGCCGCGCTCCACAACCGCTGCAGGATGCGGTTGGAGCGGTTCACCACGCCATCGTCCACCCAGTCGGGGTAGGCGCAGCCACAACCGGCATCCGAGGCGGGCGTGTCCTGTGCCAGCTCGGTTTCCACGTTGCCCCGCAGGGCCACATGGCGCAGCACCTCGCGCTGGATGTGGTCGAAGGTGTCGGGATGGACGTCGAACCAGTGGAAGTCGCCGTTGAACACCAGTTGCTTGCGGCCCGTTTCCGCTTCGAACAGGCGCAGCACCTCGTGCAAGGCGAGTGCGTTGCCGTAGAGGCCGCCCACCACGTAGAGCACCTCCAGGTCAGCCAGGGGCGCTGGCACAGGCTGGCGGAACACCGCAGGGCCATGGTGGTAGGCCATTGGGCAGGTTCGGCCGGGCAAGGTCTGTGGTGTGTCCATACAGCGGTTCGAGGTGGCTGGGGGTCAATGTGTGGGTGGGCAGGTCGAACACGATCTGCCCCTGTTTGAGGCCGATCACGCGGTCGGCCAGCAGGGGCAGCAGCGCGGGGTCGTGCACCACGGTGAGCAAGGTGGCGTGGCGCGCCACGGCCAACAGCGCGTGGCAGGCCTGTTGTGTGGCCGAGGGGTCCAGCGCCGACGTGGGTTCGTCGGCCAGGATGAGACGGGGCCGTTGCAGCCGCAGCCGCGCCAGGCTGACCTTCTGGCGTTCACCGCCCGAAAGCTGGTCTGCACGCGCTTGCACGCGGTGTGCCAGGCCCAGGTCGCAGAGCGCGGCGTGGGCTTCGTCGCACAAGGCGGGCGGATAGCAGCGCAGCCACGAGCGCCAGGCGGGCATGGCACCAGGACGGGCCAGGGCGCCCAGCACCACGTTGTCGCGTGCGCTGAGACGGGGCACCAGGTGCAGGCCTTGCATCACCTGGCCTGTTTCGGCGCGCAGGCCGCGCCACGCCCGGCGGCTGAGTGTGGGTGCGTCGGCACCACCGAAATGGCGGCCCAAGACCATGACGTGACCGTGGGCCGCCGGCAGGAAACCGCCCAGCACTTTCAGCAGCGAGCTTTTGCCCGCGCCGTTGGGCCCCAGCAGCGCCACACGTTCGCCCGCCTTCACGGTGAGCTGTGGCACATCCAGCAAGGTGCGTCCACCCAGCGCCACCCGCAGATGTCGCAGGTCAATCACCGTGTCGTTCATGGCGTCGCTCACAAGAGGGCTTGCCGTATGCGGCGCGACAGCGCATCGAACACCGTGACCAGGGCCACCACCACCAGCAGGATGGTGGCCAGGCGGCTCCACTGGAACAGGCTGACCGCCTCCGAAATCAGCAGGCCCAGCCCCCCGGCGCCGATCAGCCCCAGGATGGTGGAATCGCGGATGTTGAACTCCCACACATAGAGGTGGTTGCTCACGAACTGCGGCAGCACCGAGGGCCAGACCGCACTGAAGAACACCTGCGAGGGCGAGGCGCCGGTGGCACGGACCGCATCGACCGCGCCCATGTCCAGCGTCTCGATGCTTTCGGCGTACAGCTTGCCGTAGGTGCCCATGGAATGCAGCGCGATGGCCAGGATGCCGGCCGTGGGCCCCAGGCCCACGATGCCCACCAGCACCAGGCCAAACACCAGGGTGTGGACGGCGCGAGACACATCGAGCAGACCGGACGCCGCCCAGGCCAGCGCCCGCGGCGCGTGCAGGTTGCGCGCCGCCAGCAGGCCCAGGGGCAGCGCCAGCACCGCCGCCAGCAAGGAGCCGAGCGTGGCGATCTGGAAGGTGGTCCAGGTGGCGCGTGCCAGCCCCGCCAGAAAATCGGCCTCCACCTGCTGGCGGTTTTCCACGCGCAGCAGCGTGCCGTCGTCGCTGCGGTATTCCAGCCGTTCGGGGCCAAACCACAGGTCCAGCACGCTCGGCTGGGCAAACTCCGACACCGTCTTGAGCAGGTTCTGCCAGGGCGCGCGGCCCCAGCTCAGGTCGCCCGCCGCGATCAGTGTCAGCAGGCAGGCCAGCACCAGCGCCGCGTAGGCCAGCACCAGCGCGACAAAGCCCAGGCGGCCCGGGGGCAGCAGGCCGGTGCGGGCGGTGGGTGCGGCGGTCATGGGGTTCACGGCCGGGGCGCCAGCTTGCCCGTGGCCAGGCCCGCGTCACGTATGGGTTTGTAGAAGCTGTTGTCGGTGTTGACGAAGCCGGTGTAGTGGACCGGCAGCAGCTGCGGCTGGGCTTTGAGCAGGGGGCCCACTTCCGCCAGGGCGTCTTGCATGCGTTTGACAAAGGCCTTGTCCTTGAACAGCGCAGCGCTCACCGCCACCGCGTCGTTGGGCAGCGGCGCCGATTGCCAGATGACCTTGCTGCGTTCGGCCTGGATCAGGCCCTGCTCGATCATGGTGCTGCGGTTGCGGTTGAAGTCCGCCCCCGCGTCCAGCTGCCCGGCCGTCACCTGCGTCTGAATGGCCTGGTGTTTGGTGTAGAGCACGCGGCCGAAGTGTTTGTCCGGGTCAATGCCCTGTTGCAAAAAAAAGTGCAGCGGGATCAGGTAGCCCGAGGTGGAGCCCTTGTCGCCAAACGCGAAACTGCGCCCCTTGCCCTTGGGGCCCAGCAAATCTTGGGCGCTGTTCAGACCCGACTCGGGGTGGGTCACGATCATCGCGAAATACTCGGGCTTGCCCTGGTACAGGATGGTGGAGACCACCTGCGCGTCGGCAAAGTGGTTGGCCAGCACATAGCCCCACGGGCCCATGAGGGCGATGTCGGTTTCGCCGTTGGCCAGGCTTTTGGCCAGGCCTTCCCAGCTGTCCACCGTGCGCAGCTCCACCGGGCGGCCCAGGCGCGCGGCCAGGTGCTGTGCCAGCGGGCGGTAGGTGGCGTCGTTTTTTTCGCGGTCGGGCTGGAACATGCCCACCCCGAACCGAAGGGGCGCACCCTGCGCCCACGCGGTGTGCGACCACAGCGGGGTGGTGATCAGGGCTGCGGCGGCAACGGCCAGCAGGCGGCGGTTGGGGTTCATGGTGTTTCTCCTGAGGTGTGGGCGGACTGAGAGGCCGGCGGCGAGAACCGGCGAACGAAGGACCGGTCGATGTGGTCTTTCCAGCGCCAGGCCCAGCGGCCCGACAGGCTGAGGCGG